>SKEA01000117.1_pt1 | contig 84600 bp, 83 predicted proteins | sample 4826601 | NCBI WGS metagenome assembly SKEA01 (sample SAMN11008821, study PRJNA524170) | human gut metagenome | biome: Human fecal sample; material: Feces; isolation source: fecal sample from pouch patient p13, p53 | host: Homo sapiens | place: Israel: Tel-Aviv | collected 2016-07-06 | reverse complement strand
GTCCTTTTGCATTGCTATAAGACTCAGACGTTCTCGGTCAGGAACTTCTCGACAGCCTCAATGGCAGCTGCCTCGTCCTCGCCCTCGGCGGTGACGGTGATGGTCTCGCCCTGACGGATGCCCATGCCCATCACGGCCATCAGCTTGCGCATATCGCAGGTCTTGCCGTTCTTCTCGATGGTAATGGAGCTGGTATACTGCTTGGCCAGCTTGACCAGCAGGCCGGCGGGACGTGCGTGGACGCCGAGTTCATCTTTGATGGTATACTGGAACTGTTTCATGGCTCATAGTCTCCTTGTTGGATAAAAGGGGGATTCGGGTCGTTCAAAAAATCAGACAGCGCTCTCGTAGTCCAGCATGAACTGCACGATGCCGTCCATGGCCAGCTCGCGCGGGTCGAGCTTCAGCTTGCCCTCGCGGATCTTTGCGTAGCTGATGGGCATATACTGGTGGAGCATATTCATCGGGATGGGGTACTCGCGGAGATTGTCGAACAGCTTGTTCATGGCGGCCACCACCTCGGGCTGGCCGATGTAGTAGCGGGCGCGGTCGGAGTAGCTGTACTTGCGGCACTGTGCCAGATGCTTCTCGTCGCCGTGATAGTGCTTCTCCCAGTTTGCAGGGGAGGCCAGCATGACGGCGTCCAGCGTCTCGATGAAGTTGGCGCGCTTTTCCTCGGGGACAAGCTCCTTCTCCATCATGCTCAGGGAGAACAGGGCCTCACGCAGGCCGTAGGTCAGGGCCGGGCCGACCTTGAGGATGGCGATGCCGTCGGTGACCATGTTGTACAGGTCGGTGGCGGTCTGGTAGTCGGTGGAGTGGCCCTCGAAGCAGATGTCCGGGAACTCCTTCAGGGCTGCGCAGAGGTCCACAGCGGCGGCAGGGTCATAGTCGAACACCTGCTCGTCGCCGAACTCAACGCCGGGCTGGACGACCACAGCGATGACGTCCTTCATGCCGTCGCCCACGCCCTCTTCGGTCCAGACGCGCTGGTAAGTGGAGACGGTGTCGCGGAAAGCATCGGGGCTGGTGACAGCCAGCGTATCCTCAGCCTCGGTAGCACCGCCGGGGATGGGTACTTCGCTGCCGATGACGAAGACGGGACGCATTGCATCGGGCTTCTCGGCCTTCAGCTCTTCATAGCCCTTCATAGCTGCCTTGTACAGCTGCGCGCCGCGGCGTGCGATGACCTCGGTCTTGAGCAGGCCGGGAGCGTCGTCAGCCACCTTCATGCTGGTGTCGAGGTGGATCTTGGTAAAGCCTGCGCGGGCATACTGGTAGACCAGCTCGACCGAGTTCTTCATGGCCTCGGCCTCGGGCAGCTTCTGCCAGGTCAGGGGGCCGAGGTGGTCGCCTGCCAGGATCATCATGTTCTCGGGCAGGTCGATGTCCTTGGCCATTTTCAGGACCATCTGGTAGAAGTCGGCGGGCTTCATGCCGGTGTAGCCGCCAAACTGGTTGACCTGGTTGGCGGTGGCTTCGATCAGGACGGGGATGCTGCGCTCCTTGGCGCGGCGCAGCGCGATCTCAATGACCAGCTCGTTGGCGCTGCAATAAGAAGGGATGCCGCAGCGGATGCCCTGGCGGCGCTTGTCCATCATTTCCTGAAGCGGGTGTTTCATGTTTGCTATCTCCTTCGTGTCTGCTTGGGTGTTAAAGTTTGGGCTGGCCCATGCAGTAGGTCTGCAGGACGTCGTAGTTATCCTCCAGCACCACGAGGTCGGCGTCCTTGCCCACCTGGATGGAGCCCTTGCGGTCGTCCAGATGCAGGCACTTGGCCGGGTTGATGGTGCAGGAGTTCAGAGCGTAGTTGAAGGGGACCAGAGCCTCTTCCACGAGGATGCGCAGACCCTTGTTGATGTTCAGGGTGGAGCCTGCCAGACCGCCGGTGGCCGTCAGATGGGCGCTGCCGTCGGGGTAGATGATGATCTCGTTGCCGCCGAACAGGTACTTGCTGCCCACGGGCGTACCCTTGGCCATCAGGGCGTCGGAGACCATGATGGCGTAGTCCGGCCCCTTGCTCATGAAGTAGTTGTTCAGGGCAGCGGGGGTGGAGTGGCAGCCGTCACAGATGATCTCGCCGTACATGGTGCGGATGCGGTAAGCTGCGCCCACCAGACCGTTTGCACGGTGGTTGAAGGGCGACATACCGTTATAAACGTGGGTCATGGAGCGCGCACCGTTGGCGTAGGCCATGACAGCCTGCTCGTAGGTCGCGCCGCTGTGGCCGATGCTGACCACCACGCCGTGGGCCGTCAGATAGCGGGTGAGGGCGAAGTCCTCATCATGCTCCGTTGCCAGCGTGACATAGCGGATGTGGCCCCGGGCCGCTTTCTGGTAGTGCTCGAACTGCTCGATGGTGGGTTTGACGATGTACTGGTCAGGCTGTGCGCCCTTGTACTTCATGTCGAGATAGGGGCCTTCGAAGTGGATGCCCAGGATCTCTGCGCCGTCGTAGCCGCTCTCCATGACATTGGCCACGTTGGTGACAGCGTTGGTCAGCACCTCCACGCTCTGGGTGATGGTGGTGGCGAGGAAGCTGGTGACGCCCTCCGAGACGATGTGCTCTGCCCAGTAGCGCAGGCCGTCCTCGTTGGCGTCGTTGGTGTCGAATTCGTAGGCGCCGTGGCAGTGGATGTCCATAAAGCCGGGGACGATGCGCTTGTCACCGTAATCGTCGTCCACATCCTTGGTGCCATAGGGCAGGATGGCGGTGATCCTGCCGTCATTCACCTCAATAGCAGCAGGGACGAACTGGTCTGCCAGCCAGACCTTTTTGCTTTGTATTACCATTTTAGATGCCCTCCTTCTGGGATCGATAGCTTGATTTCATTATACCGCACGGCTTCGGAAAAATATTTATAATTTTCAATCGATTTGTTATTCGTTTCGGCAAAAAGACATAAAAATGATGGAGAAAACGGCCTGACAGGCCGCTGCGCGGCGGCTGGTTTGTCTTTTTCAACCAAAAAGTTATGGCTTTCAGTTACCCCCTTGTTTTCTGCGGTTTGGTTGTGATATAACAAACAAAAGAGAGCGGAACAGCTCTGCTATGGAATTATCAGAAAAAAGTTTTACCGTGTCCATTAGGAGGTAGATTTAGGATGAGCATTTTTAATCTGACCGATGAGAAGATGAAGGAGACGTCTTCCACCTTTACGGCCCATGAGATCTATCAGCAGCCTGCCACCTGGCGCAAGACCTGCGCACAGCTCGCTGCCTGCAAGGATGAGCTTCAGGCTTTTATCGATCAGGTCGTCAAGCAGGATGATTTCGACATCGTCCTCACCGGTGCCGGCACCAGCGAGTTCGTCGGCAACTCCCTGTTCCAGGCCCTGAACCCCAAGTACAACTTCAAGGTCAAGTCCTACGCTTCTACCGACCTCGTGCCTTCCCCCGAGAACTTCCTCTCCCGCACCAAGCCCACCCTGCTGGTGAACTTTGGCCGTTCGGGCAACTCCCCCGAGTCTCTGGGCAATGTGGAGGCCGCTGAGGTCGTCTGCCAGAACCTCTATCACCTGTTTGTGACCTGCAACCACGAGGGTACCCTGTCCAAGATGGCAAACACCCGTCACAACTGCTTCGCCATCAACCTGACCCCCGAGACCCACGACCAGTCCTTCGCCATGACTTCCAGCTACAGCAATATGTATCTGGCTACCTATCTGGCCTTCAACCTCGACAAGCTGGACGAGATCACCGCTGAGGTGGAGAAGCTGGCCGTCGCCGGTCAGCACTTCCTCGATGACCAGTTCGGTCTGGCACAGAAGATCGTGGATGAGTTCGATTACAACCGCATCGTCTATCTGGGCAACATCGGCCTGAAGGGCGTCGCTCAGGAGTCCGCTCTGAAGACCCTCGAGCTGACCGCCGGCAAGGTGGCCACCATGTACGACTCCGAGCTGGGCTTCCGCCACGGCCCCAAGTCCATCATCGACGACAACACCCTGACCGTCGCTTACCTGAGCGATGACGAGTACCGCCGCCGCTACGAGCTGGATCTGGTCAAGGAGATGGCACACCAGCGCAAGGGCAACAAGATCGCCGTCGTTTACAACCACGACTGCGAGGGCATCGAGGAGCTGGCCGACTATCCCGTCCAGATCAAGGTCGGCGCCGATATGGAGAACGTCCTGCTGGGTCTGGACTTCATCCTGTTCGCACAGACCATCGCTCTGATGAAGTCCCTGTCTCTGGGCATCACCCCGGATAACCCCTGCCCCACCGGCGAGGTGAACCGCGTGGTCAAGGGCGTCACTCTGTACCCCTACACGCTGAAATAATCAAAACAACGTCATAAATTCAGGAGGGCAACGAGTATGATCGGTTTGGTAGTTACCGGCCACGGCCATTTTGCAGACGGTATCCACACCTCTGCGCAGATGATCGCGGGCGAAAATGATTATGTCCGCTACATCAACTTTGAAGAGGGGATGACTCCCGAGCAGCTGGCCGAGAAGTTCAACGCCGCTTTTGACGAGTTCAAGAGCTGCGACGGCGTCGTGGTGCTGTCCGACCTGCCCGGCGGCTCTCCCTTCAAGACTGCTGTGGAGTGCAAGTATGCACGCCCGGAGCAGAAAATCGAAGTCATCGCAGGCACCAACCTGCCCATGATCGTCACCGCCGTGACCATGCTGGACATGGAGGACGATCCCCGCTCGCTGGCAGACGAGCTTATCGACACCGGCAAGGACTGCATCGCTCGGTTTGAGCTGGAGGCTGCCACTGCCGAGACCGAATCTGAAGAAAGCGACGGGATCTGATTTATGACGATCAACTGGGAAGTTATCATCTGGACCTGCATCACGCTGGCAGTGCTCATGAGTGTCATCGGCCTCATCCTCTATGCCATCTCGGCCAAGAACGTGCGCAGCAAGCGCAAGGAGCTGGGTGAGGTACACACGGAGCTGAAAGTCGGCTCCCGCATCATGTTTGCGGGCGGCGTCTACGGCAAAGTGGTCGGCATCGACGACGAGGACACTCTCCGCGTGGAGGTGGCCCCCAAGGTCGTCATCACCATCTCCCGCTACGCAGTCCAGAGCCTGCTGAAATAAGGCGGCATTCCCCCATATTTGCTACTTTTACCTTTCTTTCATAACGGCAAGGCCCCCACAGAATGTTCGGCATTCTGCGGGGGCCTTGTCATTTGTGCAGCAAAAAGCGGGAGCGGACATCCCGAAGGACATCCGCTCCCGCTGCGATGTTATGTGAGTTTCAGATTTAAGCCTTGCCGTTGCTGCCGCAGACCAGGATCTTGCTCTTGACGTATTCCTTGACGTACTCGCGGCCGACGGCGCTGTACTTCTTGGGGTCGAAGACCTCGGGGTCCTTGGCGAGGTATTCCTTCAGGCCCTTGCTGAAGGCAATACGCAGGTCGGTAGCATAGTTGACCTTGCACATACCGCGTGCGACGCACTCGCGGACGGCGTCATCCGGCACGCCGGAGGTGCCATGCAGCACCAGAGGCACAGACACGACCTTGCGGATCTCGCTCAGGCGCTCCATATCCAGCTTGGGAGTTCCCTTGTAGACGCCGTGGGCAGTGCCGATGGCGACAGCCAGAGAATCGACGCCGGTGCGCTCTGCAAACTCAGCAGCCTCGGAGGGGACGGTGTAGCCGTTGCCATTGCCGCCGTCAAGGTCGTCTTCCTTGCCGCCGACCTTGCCCAGCTCAGCCTCCACCGGGATACCGGCGGCGTGGCAGGCGCGGACAACGGACTTGGTGATCTCGATGTTCTCCTCAAACACATGGTGAGAGCCGTCGATCATGACGGAGGTGTAGCCGGCACGGAATGCCTGCATGGCCAGCTCATAGCTGCTGCCGTGGTCGAGGTGCATCACGACGGGGACGCTGGCCTCAGAAGCGGCTGCGGCCACCATGGCGTGGAACATGGCCGGAGAAGCGTACTTCAGGGTACCCGGGGTGGTCTGGACGATGACAGGAGCGCGCAGCTCCTCAGCAGCGGCGATGATGGCCTGCACCATCTCCATGTTCTCGGCATTGAACGCGCCGATGGCGTAATGGTTCTTCTGAGCGTCGAGCATCAAATCTTTGGTCGTAACTAAGGACATAGTAAAACCTCCAAAAACTTTACCTTCTTCAAAAAGCGTTAAGAGTTTAACGATTCATCTTTATTATAGATAGTCCTGGCTAATTTGGCAAGAGCAAAAAACGCCAAAGAGTTTGTCATTTGCGGTTGAAAGCTCAGAAGCCCAGCTGTGCATCCTCCCGGGCGACTTCCAGAACGGAGACGACCTGCCGGGTCTTTTTCAGTGCGGCGTAGCAGGCATCATAGTCCTTGAGGGCCAGGATCATGGCGATCTCCGCCACCTCGTAGAACCACGGCGACTCGCTGTACTCGCTGCAAATATCTTCCTGTCCGGGACGGACGAGACGGAGCTTCTGGCAGTTGCTGCTGCCCGGCTCGATGAGGATGCGGCCCGCGTCGCCGATGAGCTGGACGCTGCCCGGCGCGGCGCAGTCCTTCGCGCCGGTACACTGGCAGATGAAGTCGGGGTATTCCAGCAGGAGGATGCCGCTGGTATCGATGCCGTTCCGGTAGAGGTTCGGATGGTAGCTCACCAGCATGGGTTCGCCGAACAGTCCCACCACAAAATGTACATTATAGAGGTTCAGGTCCATCAGCGCGCCGCCGCAGCAGGCCGGGTCGAACACCGGCGGCACCTGCCCGGAGAGCAGGGCATCGTACCGGCTGGAATACTGGCAGAAGGTGCAGGAGACGATGCGGAGAGAACCGATGTCGTCGAGGTACTGCTTTGCAAGTGCATAGTTGGGGTGGTGGGCCGTGGTGATGGCCTCGAAGAGGAAGAGGTGCTTCTCTTTCGCCAGTGCGATGAGCTCGTCAGCCTCCGCCACGGTAGGGACGAAGGGCTTCTCGCAGAGGACGTTCTTTCCGGCCAGAAGCGCCGCCTTAGTCTGCGCATAGTGCAGGCTGTTGGGGGTGGCGATATAGACCAGCTCAATGTCCGGGTCGGCCAGCATGGCGTCATAGTCGGTGTAGACCTTCGGGATGCCGAACTGCTGTGCCAGCGCCTCGCCGGTGGCCTGCTGCCGGGAGCAGACCGCCTCACAGCGGAACGCAGGGACCTTTGCAAACTCTGCCGCCATCGTGCGGGCGATGGAGCCAGTGCCAAGGATGCCGATATTCATGGGAGCGCCCCTCCTTATATATAATGGGTATCAGACGCTGCTCTGACAGTTCTGTTTGACGAATTCGCTGGGGGACATGTGGTACTTCATGTTGAAGGACTTGGAGAAATAATGGATGGAGCTGTAGCCCAGACGCAGCGAAATTTCGCTGATGGTATAGCGGTTCTCGAGGAGCATCTGACAGCTGCGCTCCAGCTTCTTGTCGTTGATATACTTTTTGGGCGATTGGTCCACCGAGTTCTTGAACAGCAGCTGCAGAGCGGACCGGGACAGCGAGAAGTGCTCGCAGATCTCCGGGATGGTGAGGGGGTCGTAGATGTTGTCGTCGATGTAGGCGATGATGCGGTCGAACAGCTCGTCCATGGCGCTCTGGTGGGCCGTGCTGCTGGCGGGGGCCATGGGGGAGGCGTAGGTGCCTTGGAGCAGCCGGATGATGGTCTCGGTCAGCAGGCAGAGCATCAGGCTGTTCATATAGGGGATGCCAGTGGTGCTCTCCCGGACGAAGGTTTTTAATAAGGTGTTTATCTTCTGGTCGTAGTGGAACACCCGGTTGATGAGGGCGTCATACCAGACCTCCCGCTCCACGGGAGTCAGGTTGCGCATATCGAAGAGGATGGTCATATAGGAGGCCCTGTGCTCTTCGTCGGTGTACTGGGTGTGGAACTGGCCCGGGCCGTATATCATCAGGTCTTTTTCTTTTAAGTGGTAGAGCGTGCCGTCCACTTCGGTCTCCAGCTCGCCGGTGTCCACGTAGGTCAGCTCAAAGAAATCATGCAGCTCGCCCTTGAAACAGTAGTTCTCAGTGCGGATGCGGTAGTAGTAGCCCAGAATTTTCTGTATCTCGATGCGGGGCAGGACGGCCAGAAATTCGTACTGGGAAGGAAAGTCTGTGATATGCAGCAAGTAGCTGCTCTCGGCGTAAAGGTCGTACTCGAGCTTCTGGGTCGTGGAGACGACGGCAAAGTAGATATTTGGCCTGATGTGGATGAGCCTATTCATCGCAAACTCCTGCACATCGGCAGCCTCCGCCGTGTGGGAGACCAGCAGAACGCCAATGCCGCTCTTTACCTGTAAATAGGTATCGCAGTTGAAGCAGTAGAACTGGGAGACATAGCGGCGGGTGATGGCAACCATCGTCTGGTGGATGAGTTCCGGGTGCTCGCGGTCGATGGGCTGGTGGTAGACCGAGCCGTAGTCCAGAAAACTGTCGTTGGAAGTTTCGCGTTGCATTCAAATCCCTCCTTATTGAAAAAGTATATCATTTTTTGGGCGTTTTGACTAGTCTTATTTATACTTTTTTGGTAGATTGTAATGAGACTCACCGAATTTAACCGTTTTTTCGAAACAATTTGTTAAAAAATATAAAGACATTTGTTCAAATATAGCCTATAATGTAGTTACTCTGAATTGGAAACTCAGACAAAAAACTCAAGGAGGAATTTGAGAATGCCGAACATTGTTCTTACGCGGATCGACAACCGTCTTGTTCACGGTCAGGTCGCAACGCAGTGGTGTGGCGCCATTGGTGCAAACCTTATTCTGGTGGCCAACGACGAGGTGGCTGGCAACAGCCTGCGTCAGGGTCTGATGAATATGGCCGCTCCTGCCTACGCTGCAATGCGTTACTGGACCATCCAGAAGACGATCGACACCATCCACAAGGCCAGCGCCAAGCAGCTGATCTTCATCGTCTGCGAGAACCCGCAGGATGTCGTGAAGCTGGTGGAGGGTGGCGTTCCCATCAAGAAAGTCAACATCGGCAACATGCACATGGCAGAAGGCAAGCGCCAGGTGGCAGGTTCTGTCGCAGTTGACGACGCTGATGTGGCTGCGTTTAAGCGGCTGCAGGAGCTTGGTGTGGAACTGGAGATCCGCCGCGTTCCTACCGAACACGCTGAAAACATCGAAAAGCTGTTCAAGTAAGCTTTCCGGGTGCTTTCGAAAATACTTGAAAAGGAGTATTTATTATGGGCTTTAGTGCACTTCAGATCATTCTGGTCTTTGTGTGGGTGTTCATCGTCGCCATCGACCAGTTTGATTTCCTGGAATCCCTGTACCAGCCTATCGTTTCCGGTGCTGTCATCGGTGCGATCCTGGGCGACCTTCCCACCGGTCTGATCGTCGGCGGTACTTACCAGCTGATGACCATCGGCAACATGCCTGTCGGCGGCGCTCAGCCGCCAAACGCAGTCATCGGCGGCGTCATGGCTACCGTGTTTGCGATCTCTTCTCATCTGGATACCACCGCTGCTGTCGGTCTGGCAGTTCCCTTTGCTCTGATCGGCCAGTACATGGTCACCTTCCTGTTCACCCTCATGTCCCCCATGATGTCCAAGGCTGACCAGCTGGCAGCAAAGGGCGACACTAAGGGCATTGTCCGTCTGAACTACATGGCAATGGCTCTGCTGGGCCTGCTGTTCGCCATCGTCTGCACCCTCGGTATGCTGGGCGGCTCTGCAATGGGTACTACCCTGAGCAACCTGGCCGCCAAGTACGCATGGATCATGGCTGGTCTGGGCGCTGCCGGTGGTATGATGCGCTTCGTCGGTTTCGCTACCCTGCTGCGCATCATGCTCTCCAACGAGTTCTGGGGCATCTACTTTGCTGGTTTCGCTCTGGCAACCATCATCGGCTACATCCCCGAGCTGTCCGGTTCTGCTCTGCTGCTGATCGCATTCGTTGGTATTGCGATCGCTCTGTATGACTACCAGACTCGCGTTGCTATCAAGCAGGCTGCTGGTTCTGGTTTTGCTGCGAATGGAGGCGACGACGAAGATGGCATCTAATGCAACTCATTACAACAATCTGACTCCCGCGCAGCCTTTGGATAAGGCTACGCTGAACAAGATGGTGCTTCGTTCCCTGAACCTGCAGGCATCTTTCAACTACGAGCGTATGCAGGCTGCCGGCTGGCTGTACTGCATCCTGCCCGGTCTGGAGAAGATCCACGCAGACAACAAGGAAGACCTGGAGCTCTCCATGGAGCACAACCTGGAGTTCTTCAACACTCACCCGTTCCTGGTCACCTTCGTCATGGGCATCATCCTCTCTCTGGAGCAGCAGAAGGCTGACATCGAAACCATTCGTGCCGTGCGTGTTGCCGCTATGGGTCCTCTGGGCGGTATCGGCGACGCAATCTTCTGGTTCACTCTGGTTCCTATCACCGCAGGTATCACCTCGAACATGGCCATCAACGGTTCGCTGGCTGGCCCCATCCTGTTCCTGCTGATCTTTAACATCGTGCAGTTCGCATGCCGCTTCTTCCTGATGTACTGGTCTTACAACCTGGGCACCAAGGCGATCGACATCCTGACTGCCAACGCTAAGGAGTTCACCCGTGCAGCTTCCATGCTGGGCGTCTTCATCGTCGGTGCTCTGACTTCCAACTACGGCGGCACCACCGTTGCTACCGTCATCGAGAACGGCGACAGCCCCATCGTTATCCAGAGCATTCTGGATGGCGTCCTGCCCAAGCTGATCCCTCTGGCTCTGACCCTCGGCCTGTTCTTCCTGATGAAGAAGAAGAACTGGAAGCCCGTTACCTGCATCGCTCTGCTGCTGGTCATCGGTCTGGTCGGCGCATTCTTCGGCATCTTTGCTTAAGGCATAAGCCGGAATCACAATGCACGCGGTACTTCTTGATTTTAATGGGACGATGTTCTTTGATACCCGCTTCCACATGGAGGCGTGGTCAAAGATCTATCATGAACTGCATCCCGAAGATAAAAGCCCTCTTGCATCGACGAAGATTTGCGGTCCCTGCAATGATGTCATCCTGAAGAACATGGCCCCGTGGCTCACCCCTGCGGAGCGCCAGCAGTATTCAGAAAAGAAAGAGGCGCTGTACCGGGAGGCATGCAGGAACGATCCTGCCAGTTTACACCTCGTAGCAGGTGCTGAAGAGCTGCTGCAAGGCTTACAGAAGCGCGGCATCCCGTTCGCGCTGGCGAGTGCTTCCATAAAAGCAAATGTTGATTTCTACTTTGACTCGTTTCCGATCGGGCACTGGCTAAAACAACAGGACGTCGTGTACGACGACGGAAGCTATGCCGACAAAGGCGAGATGCATCTGGAAGCTGCGCGGAGGCTGGGTGTTCCGTTCTCTGAGTGCTTGGTCATCGAGGACAGCGTCACCGCCATCGCTCTGGCAAAACGAAACGGCGCAGGCCGGATCGTGGGCGTCGGAGAGACGGCAGACGGGTCCGAGCTGCTGGCACTGGGAGCAGACCACTACATCCACGACTTTACAGAATTTGATTACGGTTGGCTGGAAAACTGAGTTCACCCAATGAGTTTCCACTTCCACAGTTGATAAGGCGGCTTCGAGAGATCGAAGCCGCCTTTGTCGTGTCCGATTGTAAAATGCCCACCTTTCATTAGCTGGGAGGTGTGCGTTTCCCTACGGATATTTGCTTGTTTAGCATTCGTGAACCAGTCCATACAGCCGTAACTGGTGTGATGGACAAATGTTTTCAATAGAAAAAGCCAGAGCTTTCTGAGAGAAAACTCTGGCCTATGTAACAGTATGGTTGGAAATGTGCATTTACGGACGGACTACTTCAGGCACAGGAACGCGGAGAAGTACAGCTGCTTACCCTTGCCGATATTTTTGAATAACACAAGAAACGCTCTTGCCGGTGTAAAACTGGCAGGAGCGTTTCTTGTTGAAGTGATTATAAAAGACCTTTTTTGCCGGAGCCCCGGCCCAGCGCAAAATCCCAGGTGGATACCCCTGCGCCGGGTGTCTGCCGCTCACTTTTTCCGCGTGGCAATGTCCTGAAAGCAGAAATAGTCCGGCTGATGCCGGGACTGGGTGTACTCAAACAGCATCCCGTCCGAGTTGAAGGTCTGGTTGACCACCACTGCCACGCAATCATAGCCGTCCATATCCAGCAGCTTTTCATCACGGGCAGTTGCGTGTTCCACCGTGATGCGCCGTTTGCTGGTGATGATCTGCATTCCAAGCACATTTTCAATAAAATCATAGATGGAATGGGATGCGATTTCCTCCGTCAGTCCGGGCACAAATTCCTTCAAAAAATAGTTGATGTCCAGAATCAGTGCTTTTCCGTCCAGATAGCGCACGCGCTGCACCGCCCACAGTTCATCGCCCTCAGAAAATCCGCTTTCCGCAGCAAACTGCTCGGTTGCAGTGATCGTCTCAAACCGAATGACACGGGTAACGGCTTGCAGATGGTTGCGGCGGGCTGTCTCTTGAAAGGTCTCGATGCCGCCTATGGTAAAGGTGGTTTTGCCCACCGGTTGATAGATGACCCGGACACCACGTCCTTGCATGGCCTGCACATAGCCGTCGGCGATCAGCTCCGCCAATGCGCGTCGAACTGTGTTGCGGGAGCAGGCGTATTCCTCTATTAAGGTATTCTCGCTGGGCAGCAGCGATTGATAGGGGTAATCCTGCGCCTCGATGCGTTTTTTGATGCTGTGATAAATGCCCTCATATTTTGCCTTTGGCATGGTGTGTACCTCGCAACTTGTTCAAACATTTACTTTAGTATACCGTCTTTTCGGCTAAATTTCAAGGGGGCAACTTGTGAGCAGTGCCGAAAATAGGCATTCTGCAATGCTTTTTTGCAAAAGCATATTGACTTGTATGAACAAGTCTGGTATTCTGTGGCTGTAAGGAGAACTTGTATGAACAAGTTCGAAGATGCCCGTATGAACAAATTCGAAGATGCCCGCTCTACCGGGCAAAAGGAGGCAAACATCATGGGTAAATACGAACAGGACGCGCGGCTGCTGCTTGAGTACGTTGGCGGCAAGGAGAACATTGCGGCAGTATCCCACTGCGTATCGCGTATGCGATTTGTCCTCAACGATCCCGCCAAGGCGGACGTTGCCAAGATCGAGGCACTGAAATCCGCCAAGGGCACTTTCACCCAGGCAGGTCAGTTCCAGGTCATCATCGGCAATACGGTCAGCGATTTCTACAATGACTTTATTGCGGTATCCGGCATTGACGGTGTCTCGAAGGAAGCTGTCAAGAGCGCAGCCAAGCAGAACCAGAACGCATTGCAGAAGGTCATGAGCGTGCTTGCGGAGATTTTTGCCCCATTGATTCCCGCCATCATCACCGGCGGTTTGATTCTCGGCTTCCGCAACTGCATTGACAGCATCTACTTTTTTAATAACGGCACCCAGACGCTGTGCGACATCAGCCAGTTCTGGTCCGGCGTTGACAGCTTCCTGTGGCTGATCGGCGAAGCCATCTTCCATATGCTGCCGGTCTGCATCTGCTGGTCTGTCACAAAGAAAATGGGCACGACCCAAAGCCTGGGCATCGTCCTCGGACTGACGCTCGTCTCCGGCCAGCTGCTCAACGCTTACGCCGTGGCTTCTACTGCGGCGGCAGATATCCCCAAATGGGATTTCGGCTTCTTCACCATCAACATGATCGGCTATCAGGCGCAGGTCATTCCCGCCATGCTGGCCGCGTTCACGCTGGTCTATCTAGAAAAATTCTTCCGCAAGATCTGCCCGCCGGTCATTTCCATGATCGTTGTGCCCTTCTGCTCGCTGGTGCTGTCCGTCATCATCGCCCACACTGTCCTTGGCCCCATCGGCTGGAAGATCGGCACCTTCATTTCTGACATCGTCTACGCCGGCATTTCCGGCTCCTTCCGCGTGGTCTTTGGCGCAATCTTCGGTTTTGTTTATGCCCCGCTGGTCATCACCGGCCTGCATCACATGTCCAACGCCATCGATATGCAGCTGATCGCCGACTTCGGCGGTACGATGCTGTGGCCCATGATCGCCCTTTCCAACATTGCACAGGGCTCCGCCGTGCTGGGCATGATCTACCTGCAGCGCAAGAATGCTGCCGCACAGGAAGTCAACGTTCCCTCCTGCATCTCTTGCTATCTGGGCGTTACCGAGCCTGCCATGTTCGGCGTCAACCTGAAATTCCACTTCCCGTTTATCTGCGGCATGATTGGATCTGCCATCGCAGCGGTCGTCTGTGTGGCAACTTCCACCACGGCCAACGCCATCGGTGTCGGCGGCATCCCTGGTATTTTGTCGATCCAGCCCGCCTATATGCTCAGCTTTGCGCTGTGCATGGCTATTGCCATCGTCGTCCCCTTTGTGCTGACCGTCATCGTCGGCAAGAAAAAAGGCGTTGCCTGATTTTGTGAGGTGTGTACCATGAATGATTTTAAAGATAAAGTTGTCTACCAAATTTACCCGAAATCCTTCATGGACTCGAACGGTGACGGCTTCGGCGATTTGAAGGGCGTCACCGCGAAACTGGACTATCTCGCCGACCTGGGCGTTGACTATCTCTGGCTGACGCCGTTCTTCCCCTCGCCCCAGCGCGACAACGGCTATGATGTGGCCGACTACCGTGCCGTTGACCCGCGCTACGGCACGATGGAGGATCTGGAGGAGCTTATCCGCGAGGCGGACAGGCGCGGCATCGGCCTGATGCTGGACATGGTGTTCAACCACACCTCCACCGAGCATGCATGGTTCCAGCGGGCACTGGCCGGTGAGAAAAAGTATCAGGATTACTACATCTTTAAGAACGGAACCCCGGACAATCTGCCCACAAACTGGGTGTCGAAATTCGGCGGCCCGGCATGGCAGTATGTGCCGCAGCTGGGCAAGTGGTATCTGCACCTGTTCGATGTGACACAGGCAGACCTGAACTGGGAGAACCCGGCGGTGCGGGAAGAAATGGCCGACATCCTCCGTTTCTGGAAGGCGAAGGGAATCAAGGGATTCCGCTTTGATGTGGTCAATCTGGTTTCCAAACCGGAAGTGTATGAGGACGACTTTGCGGGCGATGGCCGTCGCTTCTACACTGATGGCCGCAATGTCCACAAATACCTGAAGGAGCTGGTCGCCGCGGGCGGCATCGACGGCATGGTGACGGTGGGCGAGATGTCCTCCACCACGCTGGAAAACTGCATCGGATACACTGCTGCGGGCAACCATGAACTGTTCATGTGCTTCAACTTCCATCATCTGAAGGTGGACTACAAGAACGGCGACAAATGGGCACTGATGCCTGCCGACCATCTTGCCCTGAAAAAACTGTTCCAGACCTGGCAGGAGGGGATGCAGGCGCATGACGGCTGGAATGCGCTGTTCTGGTGTAATCACGACCAGCCCCGTGCCGTGAGTCGCTTTGGCAGCGATACGGCCTACTGGAAGGAAAGTGCCAAGATGCTGGCCACCGCTATCCACTTTATGCGCGGCACGCCGTACATTTATCAGGGCGAGGAGCTGGGCATGACGAACCCGCACTTCACGAAAATCGAGCAGTACCGCGACGTCGAGAGCCGCAACTACTACAGGATCCTGCGAGAGCAGGGCAAGACCGAGGCCGAGACGCTGGACATTATCGCCCAGCGTAGCCGCGACAACGGCCGCACTCCGATGCAGTGGGATGCCAGCGCGAACGCCGGGTTTACCACCGGTACGCCGTGGATCGGCATTGCCGACAACTACAAGGCCATCAACGCCGCTGCCCAAATGGACGCCCCGGATTCCATCCGCAGCTTTTACAAAACGCTGGTGGCCCTGCGCAAGAAAATGCCGGTCATCAGTGCGGGAAAAATCCAGTTCTTGTACCCCGACAACGCGGATTTGTTAGCCTATCGCCGGTACGACGGCGAGACGGAGCTGCTGGTTCTCTGCAACCTGCGGGAGCGGGAAATTGCCAAGCCCCTGCCCGTAGGCTGGACCGATGCCGAGAAACTGCTGGGTAACTACCCCGACACCGCCGACACGCTGCGCCCCTATGAGTGCGTAGTGCTGAAAAAGTGAAGGCTGCCGTATTATCTTTTCGCTATTGGGAGTTGACCGTATCCTTTGCGATAGTAACCTCATAGTGAGCAAGACAAAAGCACTTTCCCTTATTTGCAATGCAAATAAGGGAAAGTGCTTTTTTGTAAGGGCAAAATTCCGCGGTTAGCCACCTTCCGGGCGTGGGCGGGCAATCAGCGGAGAAAGCACGCCGTACTGTTCTACGCTCTCTACGGTGCGCTGCATGGATTCATCGTCCAAAACCTTAAAGGGGTGGTTTTTGAAAGGGAACAGCTCTCCGATGGGAATCTGCTGAACCTGTTCCCGTTGTTGTTCCTGTCGGGATTCTTCCGTGGAGAAAATGTCATCTGCCCCTTTCAGTGACACGCTTTTTAGCAGAGAGCCGGGAAACAGAGTTTAAAAGGTGCTTTATGGGGCTTCATTAGCTGGAACCGAAAATTCTGCTAATGGCATTCGCTGGCTGATTTTGGTGATAGGTTCAAAATGAAAAATGCGAAGATCGTCTTTCACATGGAAAGATGACCTTCGCATTTTCTTAAAGGGATGTCCCAGACAGGAGTCGAACCTGCGGCCTTCCCCTTAGGAGTAGACCGTACATCTGTAAACCCATTACAAAATAGGGTAATATATTCTACTCTATATCAATGAATTTTTTGTTGGGATGTCAACGTATGTAAATGGATTCGAACCTTTTTTATTCTGTGTAAACAGATGTTTATTAGCTGGAAATTAGCTGAGCTAATGAAAAGCGGCCGCTCTATTGTACAACGCGCACCTTTCATTAGCTGGGAGGTGTACGTTTCCCTACGGATATTTGCTTGTATAGCATTCGTGAACCAGACCATACAGCCGTAGCTGGTGTGATGGACAAATGTTTTCAATAGAAAAAGCTCAGAGCTTTCTGCGAGAAAACTCTGGTCTATGTAACAGTATGATTGGAAATGTGCATTGTCTTGTAAAAGGAAGGGTCTTATGGTATTCTTACGGGAGTAAAGGCATTGAATGCAAGGAACTTTGCGTGATCTTAGGAGTGTGCAATGGAAAAGAAATTTAATATTGTAGTCGGTGAAGATGGAACTGTAAAACTCCCGGATGAGGTTCTGGAAAAACTTGAAGTCAAACCCGGAGAGGAAGTTCGATTCGAGGTGGATGACAATTTCTATGCAGTCAGGCTTCTATCGCGGATAGAAGCTGAACGCTTGGATTACTTGAATTGGATGCATAATAAACATTGCCCCTCTATTGAGGAAATGATTGCAGAATCGAGAAAACAAGCCACCCGGAACATTGTGATCTCCCGTATCCTTGATGGGATGCCGGCAGAAAAAATCGCAGAAGACTATGAAGTTTCACTCGACTATGTAAAACAGCTTGCCCATCAGCTGAAGATGGATATAGAGGAAGCTAAGGCGAAAAAACACAAAGAAACGGGATTATCATAAAACAAGCAACGGCAGATTTCCATATACGGAAACTGCCGCTGCTTATGTATAGAGATTTATAGGTTTTTTGCAAGATTTTTAATGAGTGCAGCCATAGAGGGGTCAGCCAGCAGTTTGGCAAGAGCTGCTGCCGCATCTGTATCGACTGGGCTGGCTTTGGGAGCGGATTGCTCTGCGCGAGGGAGAACTTCAGGCTCTGCACCATGATGCTGATAGAAGAAATCATCAAAACGCTGTGCATTCAGACGCCGATCATCATCCAAGATATGTGCATACTGCTCGGTGACCATCGAAGCCTGTGCATGGCCGGAGTCACCCTGAACAGCTTTGATATCACCGCCGTTCAGTTTGAGTTTGTATGTAATACTGGAGTGTCGAAAGCTGTGAAAGACCACTTTAGGGAGATTGTTTTTCTCAATCAACCGCTTTAATGCACCGTTGATGGTAGACTGCTCGGTTGGCATTCCCAATGGGCCGGCAACCACAAGATTGTAGTCGGTATATTCTGCACCCAGTGCTTCCTTTGTCATATCCTGCTCTGCTTTGAATTCAACGAGCATTTCAGCAACTGTTTTGGGGAGAAAGATGGTTCGGATACTGCTGTCTGTTTTGGGGCTTTTCAGAACCTGAACCGTGGTACAGCGGGAACTCAGCGAGGGAAAACGAGTGATGACATTTTTGTTTTCCAAGGCGTTTAGCGAAGCAATGTCTACACGCTGCAATTCCTTATTTATGTAAATGGAGGCTCGCCCAGCTTCGATGCTTTCAGGGGAGATATCCACGCAATCCCAAGTCAAACCGAGCAGTTCGCCAAGGCGCAGAGAACAAGAGAAGGAGAGGTTGATGCAGAGCCGGAGCCGTGGATCATCACAGACTTCTAAGGCATGGAACAGGGTCTCGGCAGTCCAGATATCACGCTTCTTTGCAGTGTATTTGGGCAAGGTGGCATAAATACAGGGATTCTTTTCCATAAGTTCCCACTTTACAGCCTGCTCAAAGGCACTTCTCAAAATTTTGTGAACCGAACGAACCGTGCCGGGAGAAACGTATTGATGCTGACGCTTTCCACACATAGGGTCAACGGCTTCGTATTTAAGCAGCCGCTGATAATATCCCTCAATTACGCGGGTGGTGAGATCTTGCAGCTTCATTGAGCCGATAAGCGGTATTATGTAGTTTGAAATCAGAGCATTGTTTGATTGATAGGTTGAGAGTGCCCATTTGCTTTTTCCATAGAGGGCAACATATTCAGAAAGTAGGTCGTTAAGGGTTTTGCACTGCGGAACTACAAAGGTTCCAACTGATTCCTTGTATTCGACCTCTTTCTTGCGATTTTTGGCATCCGAAAGATCGGTGAAGGTTTCCCACTTCTGCTTGGGGGTGCCATTTGCATCCTTATAGGAATAGACAACACAGAAATTATTGTTGCGCTTGACAATGCTGGCCATTATACATCCTCCTCTACTTTACGTTTGGACTTCAGAACTTCATCAAAAGCTTCTTTTTGGATGCGTTTTACCCTTCCCAACTTCATCGTTGGAATTCCTTCTTTGAGAACCCACGAGTCAAGTGTTGGGCGGCTGATTCCGTAGAAATCCTGAATCTCCTGAAAACTGTAATACTTTCCGCTTTTAGGGCTTTTCAGTTCCAGCGGTGGCTCTTCATGCGCTTCTATGACCGGTTCTTGGAGTCGATATGTAGATTGGCTGTTGAGCCATATTTCAAAACTTGTTTTGGTAATGCGCCGCCTGTCGGCCACGCGCTCAATAACGAAACAGTCTCGGTATTTTTTACAGTCGAGAATCCAGTAGACCTTTTCTCTTGGAGCACCGAGCAGTTTTGCCATTTCTGGGATGGAGATGGTTTGTGCTTCGATCTCCCGGTCACGCTCTCGATCAGCCGTAGTGCGGTGGCGGCTTTGTGACCGATACCAACGCTCAAATTCCTCTTTCGGAATCCGCATCCAGAAGTCTACCGTTTCTGCTTTCAACTTTCCCTGACGGATGAGTGTATAGACAGTGTCAGAGTCTACCTTTAATATTTCAGCAACTTCCAAAATAGAATATGACCGCTTGCAAAGTTCCTCGCCCGGTGGAGGACCATTGACCTTATGATATTTGACCTGATTGGCGTACCATTTTTCAAAACTGGAAATAACGATACGCATTTTGTCGTTTATCAGAATGACTTCAAAGAGATTCTTATGAAGCAGCCAATAGCTGTCTGTTTTGCCAAGGCCGAGAAGCTGCTGCATCTCACGAACCGACATGGTGGTTTTAGCGGTGGCAGGTTCAGCTTTTCCGTATAAGGAAGCCTGAGTATTCCGCATATCATCCATGAAAGACACCTCTCTATCTATGTAAAAGTTTAGCCGGGATTTCTCATCCCGGCTAAAGAATAGCAGATTTCGCTTGAAATGTTGAGGATGTCAAACAGCAGGATTGCGTTCAACAGTGCCATCATTGAGCCATGCTTCAAAGCTGGCTTTGGAAATACGGTAAGCGCCGCTTACCTTGAACCAGCGGAATTCGTTCTGCTTCAGTAGACGGTAGACAGTGGGACGGCTCAGGAGCAGCATTTCCATCAGGTCTTCTACGGTATAGCAGCGGCTGTCCTTTGCTGTGGAAACAGGGGAGGAAACCGAGTTGGGCGAAGGTTCTTCATGAATAATCATTGGATAATACCTCGTTGAATATACTTAAAGTTAAAACTTGAGCGGCAATGCAGCCCGGCGGCTGCCACCATTATAAATAGTATAGACCTGCTGAAGGTACTTCGTCTTGCCGGGAAGGCTTACGCCTGCGGTTCGTGCAAGGCGAAAAATTGTGAATGCATCGACCTGCCGCAGTTTGGCAATCAAGCGGCCTTTGTTATATTCGGAGTGATACAGTTCTACAAAGCGGCAGATGCCGAGCAGGTTTGCGGAACTCATGGAATCAGGTTCACCGTTCCAAGCGTTCAGCAAAACATCAAGGGATTCGATATACAGTTCCGGACCCAGCCGGATAAATTCGTGATAGGCGGTCGCAATGCAGCTGATCCGCTGCTTGCCACGGCCTTCTTCAAAAGAAAGATGAACGCCAGCCAATTCGGTGGCCTGCTGGAATGCAACGGCAGCAGGCTCCCCTGCAAAAATCAGGGCACGGAGCTTCTGCCCTGCACTCAGCCGTTCCGAAATGCCTGTCTGCTGTGCAAACAGGAGGGCTTCTTCTCGTTCTGTCATACCAAAATAAACCTTGCAGCGAATCTGCAAATCTTCGCCGCCGTTCAGAAATTTCCGTGCAGCGATGGTGTTCTGTCCGTCCATCACATAGTAGTGACCATCCCGGAAGCTGATCTTCGGCTCATTGGCAACCCGCTCGTCAAATTCTTTTGCGATGCGGGCAACACGAGCGGGGTGAAGAGCACGCTGATAAGTGTCGCGCGGCACGATCAGCTCACTGCTGTTCAGGCACATCTCATGGTAAGGTTTTACAACTGCGTTCATCATAAAGGAACCTCCTTCTTCTTTTGCAGAAAATCAATTCCTGATTGGATAATCAAACCGATTTTCTTCTTTTCGTTATCGGATAAGCGGAAACTGGAATACCGTTCATAGCAGATATTCCAGCGGAACATAAGCGATTGAAGTGCATCATCCAGTTCTGCGACCATGAACTCAACAGAAGATTCTGTCGGGGTGGAGAGCATCCTTTCCGATATCTGCTCAATGCTATGTAGATCGCCTTTTGTGTGCTTGGCGAGAGCAGGGGGCTGACTGTTCAGCACACGAAGATTCTGAAACTGCTGGGAGAGCAGCTCTTTTGCAGCGGCGAGAACATCCTCCTGCGGAGGAGCCGTAAGGTATTTTCGGAATGACTTATACCCAATGAAGCCAAAGCTGTATTGCAGACACACTGACACTTGCCGCATTTCATATTTGGACAGGTGCCCAAGGTAGCTTAACACTCTGGATTTATCCGCGGGGCGCGGACTTTCGCAAATCGCCATAGATGGCGCACTCAAAAAGCGATTGTGCAGAATAAAATGCGTCGGCATATTTCGCTTTTTGATCTGTGTTGTCAGCGGAACGACCAGAAGAACATTGGAATAAAAATTACCGTCATCGTTCTGGACAACAATGGCAGGTCGGATGCCGCCTTGCTCGGAACCGCTGTAAGGATTCAGATCCATCATGTAGACATCCCCGCGCTTGTACATCCAGTTTGCGGGCATAGGCGGATACTCTTTCTCTTTTTTGCCTCGTGTTGCCAATTTAGATTTCTCCTCTCTATCCGTATATGTAACAGTGGGCTGCTTGCACAGCCCACCCTACTATCTCAAACAGCAAAAATGCTGTGATTTATAGTTCTATACCTTTCCGTATTTGTCCCCGACATCCCCGGAAAACGAAAACTCAGTTTTCGTGTGGGAAATCTTTCAGCCGTCCGGCAGCGTACCGAATCCATAGGGTTCTCACCTCTCCGTGGTTCACACCGAGCTGCCCGAAGGCAGAAGTATCATTATTCTGTGATGGCTCTTAGCTATGGAGAAGCTGTCATCCATTTACCGTCAACCTACCGCTCATTCCCTCAGTGGGAGATCATCGCATTTGTTACGGACGTGGCTCATCATCACAGGAACGTGACTGAAGAATGCGTGTTCAATTTTCAAGGGGCGGGATAGCTTGAGGGCTGCTTTGAACGCTTGCCGAAGCTATGGCTGTATTGTAACCGATGCGGAACGAAATGAACAGGAACTCAGAGTTCACAATTTTTGAGGAAAATAGGAAGTATCGTTCCTGTTTCTCGATGAGCCGTCAAAAATATATTTCTTGACTTTATGTAAGAAATGAAGTATTATACTCGTAAGAAACTAACTTACGAGTATATAAATTCGATAAATACACTTTGGGGAGGGAACAAAATGAGCCGATTTTACTGCCGCGATGAGGAACTTCGGAAGTTAAACAAACGATATGAGAATGGAAAGTTTGAATGCGTTGTCATTTACGGCAGACGCCGTGTTGGAAAAACTGCGCTGATCAATGAATTCTGCAAGGACAAACCGACCATTTTCTTCTCTGCTTTGAATACGACCGGAAAAGAAAATCTGGAAGCCTTGTCCAAGGCAATCATGAGTTTTGAACGACCCAATGCAGAATCATCTCCGGAATTTACAACCTACGATGCAGCATTGGACGAACTGACAGCTCTCTCCAAGGAGCAGCGGATCGTATTTGTAATTGATGAGTACCCTTATCTTGCGAAGGCTAAACCCGCTATTTCCGCAATGCTTCAGCACATCATCGACCATAAATGGACGGATTCCAAAATGTACCTGATCCTGTGTGGCTCGTCCATGAGTTTTATGGAAAGTCAGGTCTTGGGCAAAGAAAGCCCTCTGTATGGGCGCAGAACAGCGCAATTCAAGATCATGCCGCTGGATTACAAGGAAACAGCGGTATTCCATCCGAATCTGTCCGAGGAAGATAACGCCCTGATTTATGGCATTACAGGCGGCGTTCCGCATTATATCAACAAATTGGATGTTCGGGACAGCGTAGATGAAGCACTGATGGAAAACTTGTTTGAACGTTCCAGCTACCTCTATGAGGAACCGGCCAACCTGTTAAAGCAGGAGCTGCGTGAGCCGGCAATTTATAATGCAATTATCAAGGCAATTGCAGAGGGGGCTTCTCGCCTGAATGATATCACCACGAAGGTTGGTGAAGAAAACTCTGTGGTGGCGAAGTACCTCAAAACGTTGATAGACCTTGGAATCGTCAAAAAGGAAACGCCGATCACAGAGAAACCGGGCAAAAAAACGATCTATCTTCTGGCAGACAATTTTTTTCGTTTTTGGTACCGTTTTGTGCCGGTCAATGCAAGTGCCATTGATTCGGGGCGGATCACAAAGGCCTACCCCCATGCGGTGAAGCAGTATTTTCCGGACTATATGGGCCTGATTTTTGAGAAGATGTGCCAAGACTACTTGCTCTATTATGCGAATGATCTTCCTATCGAGTTGAGTGAGATCGGGCAGTGGTGGGGAACTGACCCTCAAAAAAAGAAGCAGATCCAGATCGACATTGTCGGAACGCCGGTTGAGGGCAATGACTATATCATCGGCTCCTGCAAATACCGCAATGAAAAAATCGGTTTGGACGAACTGGAACTGATTCGGGAATATGCAGCAGTCTTTGGGAAAGGAACAAACTACCACTACTACATTTTCTCGAAAGGCGGATTTACGGACGGACTACTTCAGGCACAGGAACGCGGAGAAGTACAGCTGCTTACTCTTGCCGATATTTTTGAATAACACAAGAAACGCTCTTGCCGGTGTAAAACTGGCAGGAGCGTTTCTTGTTGAAGTGATTATAAAAGACTTTTGATTTTTTCAAGATGATCTATAGCGGATTGCAGTTCATTTTGAAACTGATCCCTAGAAGGATCTCGGCCCAAAAGAAGATAATCCATACTGACATGGAAGTATTCTGCAATATCGATCAGGATTTTTACAGAGCCATTGGAGCTTCCCCTTTCAAGATCGCCGAGGTGGCGATGGGAAACACCAAGTTTTTCAGCAAGTTTTTCCTGCGATAACTTCGCATTTGTACGCAAAGTAAAAATACGGTTACCAATAGCATTCGGATCAAAACTCATGTGTGACCTCCAAATTTTCGGTAAAGCGTGAGAAGTCGAAAACTCGGAGTTGCTACGGATATCTAGCCGCTTGGGGCATCCACGAAAAACGGACAAACATAAAGCCTGCTCCTTTTTACGGGAGCAGGCTTCCTGAAGGCTAAAAAAATAGCCGGACAACAACCAACTGAGGGATCTTCAAAGAAAATCTCTCAATCAGCTGTTGCCCGGCTATTTGGAGCACGTTTCATACATTGCCTTGCGGCAATGGCCCGTTGCTCGGAGCGAACAGTCCATATTCAGGGTGCAATGCACCCGTATTTGTTAAAAAGACTGGAAAATCACCGGCATCTAAATGCCAGATCAAGTCTCAGGGTTTCTTTGCATCTATTGCACTTCACTTGTAGTATACCTGAACACCCCTCGATTTTTTGGTATAACTTATTTCCACAAACAGGGCAAAATCTCCAGCCTATGCTAAATTCTGCCTGCTGTGTAGTAGTCGGTGCTTTACCGGCAAAGGGACGGTTCTTTAACTGAATCATATTTATTCTCCAAAACGGATGATGTCCAATGGATGGCAGTGGATGGGCTTGCCGTTTATGACCTGCATCTGCTGTAATCTGATTCTGATAGCAGACCACGATACTCCCATCCGCGCAGCTATCTCCAGAATTTTTTCATAGTTCGGGTCAGATGCGGATTTGTATAGGATTCCATTCGGCAGGCGCAGCGCTGCTCGTTCTATTTCGGCGTTGACCAGAAATGTTGGCATCAGCAACTCTGCCGCAAGGGCAGAATCGATCACAACGTCCTTCGGCATGAATATCTCTACAAGCTTTGTACCATCCCCTAAAGTTACGGTAAAACCGCATCTTTGAAAAACGGTCAGTCCGAGGACGCTGCCATCGCTACATAGCGGCAGCATTTTCACATTCAGCCCAAGAACAGCGTTTGCAAGCCGTTCAGGGTCAATGGGTTCCGGGGCATCTTTGCTGATCCCGAAGCGGGTATAGTACTGGTCGATATACTTACCCGCTATGCGCGAAAGGTCTGCGCGGGATAAGTACCTTGCCATTACGAAGCACGGCTTTCCGGCACAGAGCAGTAGGCTTCCACGAACCACTTGCCCTTCTCAAGCCAAAGATTCCGCTTCTTTTCTCATATTATCACCTCTCAAAAACGCCAAATATGCACGATTTCTGTTCAGAATTAACACCAAAAAGCTGTTATTTTTGGATTTGATTCGATTATACGCCTGCTTTTCAGAGATGTAAATTACGCATTTATCGCTATTTTAGAGATTTCTTATTGGTTTCCTGTATTTTCTATACTATAATAGAGCTACCGGATCACAGAGGAGTGTTCTTGTTATGAAAAAGAAAACCACGCTTCACCAAAATGCACATAGCCCCATCCACAGTGCGCTATGATGCAGTCGCTGCGAGGGATAGCAATGAGGTTGGTCAGATTCTCGCAGGCACACGAAAAAGGAATGGCTATTCACTTGTAGCTTTCTCTGAACTTCTCCGTCACTATGGCGCCGATGTCAGTGATAAAGGAATCAGCAAATGGGAAAAAGGCTATACCACTCCCAGCATCTACCAACTGGTTGCAATCTGCCACGCATTGAACATCAAGGAAGGACCTTCCTACTTTACAAAGGCCTTTCAGAAACCCGCCCTTCTAAATGATATAGGGCAAAAAAAAGTTGCCGAGTACGAAATGGACTTGATTGCATCTCGGCGCTACCAGCCAGGCACAGAAGAGCCTGCGAAAATCGACTGCATAATGATGCCAGTATCAGAGTTGCCAGTATCGGCAGGTCTAGGAGCTTTTCTTGAGGGTGAAATGTTCCAGCAGATACAAGTGCCTGCCAGCAGCGTTCCGGCTGGTGCCGAGTTCGGGATATATGTTAGCGGTGATAGTATGGAGCCACGCTATCATAACGGACAGATTGTATGGGTGAAGCGCTGCGAAGAACTTGAGTGCGGGGATATCGGGATATTCGTATATGATGACTGTGGATATCTGAAAAAATACGATGAACATACCCCAGACAAATCCCAAGCAGAGTTCCTTACCGACAGCTATGGCGTGGTGCATAACCAACCGGTTTTGGTTTCTCTTAACACCAAATATTCGCCGATCCTTATATCTCCAGAGCAAAGATTCGAGGTTGTTGGAAAAGTTTTGAACTAAAAAGATGGGAGGAGTTTTTGTGGATACGATCAAGCGTGTTCAGGATTTGATGCAAGTGCGTGATATGAATCTATGTGTATTGGCAAAGAAATGCGGAATATCGTACTCCACGATTCAAACCACCGCCCGTCGGGGAGGGCAGTTAAGCGTAGAGACGATTGAAAGAATTTGTCAGGGTTTAGGAATTACATTAAAAGACTTCTTCGATTCCTCCTACCTGTAAATATAGGGGCAGCAAAAAAGCCGTTCGCCACGCTGGAAAATCTGCGTGGTGAACGGCTTTAATACTGCTTCTATTTATCCTTTGGTAATCTCCAGGTAAACACTAATCTCCATGATTGTTACCATTGAAGGAATACATTTGCGACGATCTTCGGGCATACCGAATAAGATTTGCATTGGCAGTTGAAGACGGCTCATGTTACCTATTGCAATTCTGACTATTTGGAAATATACTTGTAAGTATCAAATTATTTCACTTTATGGGAGGAAATTATTATGGCAAGACCCAAGGGAAGCAAGAATAAGGCTCGTACTGTAAAGGCCAGCGTTGATTATGTAGCAGTCATTGCAGAAAAGGCCGCAAAAAAAGAGAAAATCGAATCTGAGGTTGCTACGTTGACTGCAAATCTCGATGATCTGAAGACGCAGCTGAAAGCCAAGAAAGCAGAATTGAAAGCCGCCACCAAGGAACTTGCCAAAGCCGAAAACAAAAAAGCTGCCGCCGAAGCAAAAGCAGCAGAAGAAGCAAAGAAGGGCGAAGCAGAAGATGTGCTGAAGAAGCTGCTTGCCAGCGGTATGACGGCTGAAGAAATCCTTGCAAAGCTCCAGTAATGCAATATGATGAACTGGACAAGCTGCTGAAGTAAAGGAAGGGGCTGTTGCACAAGGATAAAACCGGTGTAACAGCCTCTTTTTCATTCATGCTGCAATTTTTTCAGCTTTTCAAACGTATCTAAATTAAAGTGGCATATCATCTTCCTATTTCACAAATCCTTGCCGTTTTCAGACAGGAGGTTGCTTTTATGAAAGTATCTGCCGACTATCGTATGCTCGCTCTCGATGCCCTGCGCGGAAAATGGAAAACTGCTGTTTTGACAGGTATTGCCGCCAGTGCGCTCGGTGCTACCATTGTGAGCAGTTCCAACAGTGCCGTATCCAATTCCAATCAGGCAAAGGACATCCATTTTGAACTGTTCTCCCAGCCCAACGGCGGTCGGCTGCTTGCTGTTCTGCTTGCCGGCATTGTTCTGTGGGCAGTCCTCCAACTGATCGTGGGCGGTGCAGTTCAACTGGGATATGCTCATTTTAATCTGAACCTTGTAGATGGAAATGATGCTGCCATCTCGGACTTGTTCTCTCAGAAAGACCGTCTGTGGGATGGCTTCTGCATGAAATTCCTGCAGGGTCTGTACATCGCCCTCTGGTCGCTGCTGTTGGTGATTCCGGGAATCGTGAAAACATACAGCTATGCGATGACACCTTACATCATGTCCGAGCATCCTTCGCTGACCGCAAATGAAGCGATCACAGAATCCCGGCGGATCATGAATGGCAACAAATGGCGGCTGTTCTGTCTGGATTTCAGCTTCATTGGCTGGGAGCTGCTCTGTTCGGTGCCACTGTATGCCGAGGGTTTTCTGGTTCTCAAATATTTCACCGGTTCAGAGGCTCTGGCGATTTCTCTTGTTCTTCTGCTGACAATTCCATTGAGCATTGGCTTCTTTTTTGTACGCCCCTATGAGGAAGCTGCATGGGCTACTTTCTACCGCGATATTACCGCAGCACCTACCGAACCGGATGAAGCATATTGACTTTTATATTAAAATTATCGTTGTAGTTCCCTTCATCGGCTATGACTCTAAATGGCCGGATCAGAGTAAACATAGATTGAAAAAGCTGATCCAAAACGCAAACGATTCTATTGTTATTTCACATTCTGCGGATGTTTCCAGTTATAAAAAAAGAAATTATTATATGGTCGATCATGCAGAGTACCTTATCGGTGTGTTTGATAATCAGAAAAAGCTGCGCTCAGGTACAGCACAGACAGTCAACTATGCCTTGCATCAGGGAAAAGTAATCACTCTGATCCATCCAGACACTATGGAGATAACAGCCCCTGCGCCTTAACAAATTCACAAAAATTTTTCATTAGCATTTCCAACAAAATATTTTCATTGAAGGGGTGCTGTGATATAATAAGATATAAAACTACGCTCAGAACAAATGGTGCCGCTATGAACAAATATATTGGACAGCAATTTGCTGCTTTAAGATACGAAAAAAATATTTTGGTTGTTGAAGAAACTACATCTGCTGGTGGATGCGGCTCCTTCAACGCGGCTTCTTCATGTCCTGCGTCAGCCTGTCTTTATGACAGTGCGGCGTGGGGCTTTTTTATTGCCTGAAAGGAGTATGAGAACATGAGTCTGAAATATACCTGCCCCAGCTGTGGAACCCCATTGGGTTATGAGGGATTGTGTTGGAAATGTAAGTGCGAGCAAGAACGGCAAGCTGCTCTGGCCTGGATGCCGGAACAAATTGTCGAAAAACAAAGAAACTTGATACAGAACATCCAGAGGCTGGCTGATATGAAGGACCCAGAGTTCGCCGACTTTTGGCAGCTGCTTAGCTACCATGATGCCATCACCCCGGAGATTCAGCGAGTGGCACTGGCCGCAGAGGTGTTCTGGCCCTGTGAGATCTATTATCATGCTCCCGCCGATGTGCGGGATGGTCTGATCCATGCGCTGTTGTCCGCGGAATATTCCAGCGCGGCCTCCAACCTGATGAGTTGCCTTGCTATGCAAGGAGATGACAAGGCAATGGAGACTCTGCTGGAGCTGGAGCGAAATCCCCGGCCCTGGCGCAAGGGCCTCTATGTAGACCCATCCAGCTATGCGCAGATCGGAGGCTGGACCTTCGACAAGGAGGGCCAGAAAATCCAGCTCAACTTCGATACCTGCTATCCTATGGTCAAAGGAACCACCAGCGAGAAATCTCCCGTCCGCATTGGCCGGGCACGGGAGGACACATGCCCCCACTGTGGCGGACGCATGGTGGACATGCTGGTGCTGGATGGCCGGGATGAGCGGCTGAAATTTCTGGGGTTGGATGGTATTCTGACTGCCACCTGCTGCCCCAACTGTGTGGGATTCTTGAAAGGTCCAGCCTTTAACAGTTTTACCCTGGATGGCGGCGTGGAAGTCTTTCCCTCCGAGTTCTTTGACGGGGCGGAGAAAACGGATTGCTATGTCAGTCCCGAGGACTACAAGGCCCTCACGGAAAATCCCTTTGTGCTGGGCGAAGCGCCCGTGCCCCTGTTTTACGGTGCGGCCCGCCAGGATGTGAACACGGTGGGTGGCTTTGCCAACTGGGTACAGGACGCGGAATATACGACCTGCCCCCACTGTGGGAAACCTATGAAATATCTGGCCCAGATTCAGTGGGATACGGTGTTTGACTGTGCGGAGGGCACGCTCTATGTGGAATTCTGTCCAGACTGCCAAATCGTATCCATGCAGCATCAGCAAACCTGAGAGGAGACCTTGCCATGAGTTTGCCAAAGCGTGATGGCGTACATGACCGCTACTATCTGATCCACAAGCCGGACACTTCCCTGGAGGTGCTGGCGGAGGCGGATCTCTGCATTCAGGATGTGCTGAACGGAACCGCTCGTGAAAATCACTCCGCCTACCCGACTGTGGTGCGAAATCATAACGGAACACCCTTTCTCCCGGATCAGCTGCTGGAGCGGTATCTGACCGGGCTGCCGCTGAAAGGATTTCCCTGTGAGGATGCTGCCTCTCTCTGCGACGCCATGCGGCGGCTGGTGGGCTGGCAGGAGATCCGCTATACATTGGAGAAATACATAGAAAAGCAGGTGCAGGAAAGGTATTTTGAGGCTGGAGAAAAAGAGGATGATTTTACGCCTTACCCGCCTTGTACTGTGTGGCCGGAGCTGCGGCCGGAGGATGTGGATGAAGGCCTGCTGCGCTTTGCCTGCTATGTGGCGGTCTGCCATACGGTGTACGGGCAGAGTTTTGAATCCCTCACCACCGAGCACATCCTCGGCCTGGTCTCCCAGCTTCGCCCAGATATGGTGAAGCAGCTGAAAACAGCCGGCAGCGGCAAATTACCAAAGGACATCCAGCAGCGTAAGACGGAGCATTTCAACGCATCGGCCAATGATGCGTTTGCCACTATCCGCATCACCGCCAGGGACTCCACGGAGGAGTGCTATGCTGAAATCCTGGACTACCTGTGTGCGGTGCTGGAGCAGGAGGAATTTCCCCGCAGTTACTCGGTGGAGTTCCGTGGGAAGGAAAAACTCTATCTGCCCATTCCCGGCTTGCCCCAAAAGGGCGTCAATCAGCTCTTTGCCTGTGCTGTGCAGCACCCTGATCTTCATCCGGCTATGGAGCGATACGCTCGTTTGGCTATGCGGGAGTTTGAGTGGTATCAAAACCTTGCGGATGAAGCCTGCGCCATGCCTGGCACCTTTGCCGTGTTCGCCCTGGGACTGGAAGGGCCGAAGTGGTGGCGGCTGGTGTGCGATTACCTGGATCGATGTGATGACGAGCACTCCTCTTTGCAGGAGAAGTTCCTGCATATTCTGTTCAAGCAGTACGGGTTCACTGCCCAGTCCCTGCCGGTGCTGGTCCACGGAGTACAGTCCATGCAGAATCTGAAGCCCGCAAAGGAGTTCCGCGCCCTGATCGCCAATGAGGAGAGCCTGGATGCTCTGCTGGAGATCAAAGGGCATCTGGAATATTACCTGCCGGAAGAATCCGGCAATGACAAAAGGGCGCTGGCCTACCTGTGGCGTGATGTGCTCTGGGCCATCTGGGGCACAGCCTCTGAAAACGGCGGCAGCAAGGTCATCAAGACAGCGCCCAAGGAACTGAAAGAGAAATACCAGCAAGTATTTGCGTAAGGAGGGCTCTGTATGTGCGAGCACTGCCGAAACATTCAAACATGGAGAAAATTTGACGCCCCAAAGGACTATCTGGCCTGTATTGCTTACATTCAGCAGTTGGTGTCGGAGGGGGAATTTGAACTGATGCAAGAGGAATCCACCTGCCCACTGGAGAAGGTAAAGACAGAGGATGGCTGGGCAGACGAAATCATGGCCCACATGATCCGGTGCAAGCACTGCGGCCAGATCTTCACCTGTGTGGTCAACACCTGGCGAGGCAGCGAACACTTCAGAAAAGGCAAGGGATAACACAGAAAAGGCGGTGAAATGATGAATCAGACAGAAGAAACAAAACTGCTGGAGCAGATTGAGGAGTGGAATGATGCGGACGAGTTCTCACGATGTATTGAGGCCATCGAGGCTATCCCGGAGCAGGAGCGAGATTATTTGCTAACCGTCAAGTTGAGTCGGGCTTACAGCAATCTGGCGGTCCTGGGAGATCATGGAGAGCACGGAACCGACAGTGAAGTGGACGGAAATCTCATCCAGCACGCCATCCGACTGCTGGAGTCCGTTCGCACCCAGGGAGAAAACGACCCTTACTGGAACTCCCGGATGGGCTATTCCTGCCTGATGGCATACAGCTCCGCAGCCATCGCCTATGAATACGCAAAACGCTGGCTGTCCCTGGCCCCGGATGACCCAGCCGCCCAAAAGCTGGTGCGGGACTGCGAGGAGTATCTGGAGGAGGAAAAAGCCTTGGAAATAGATTTGAAAGAACGGGAGGAATTTATTCGGCGGGAAACTCCCGATGATGAAAAGGGGGTTATATGTAAATGAACAGCGAACAGATCACAGTATTTTTGCAAGAGCATTGGTATATTGCCTCGGTGCTCATCGGGGCCGTGATTTTAATTGGAGCGACCCGCAACTGGAACTGGCTCTGCGACCCCACTGGTACGCGGGATGCCCACCGCCACAGCAGAGGATACCGGCGGGTGGTGTTCTTTCTGTTGGGTGTTCTCCTGATTGTGGTGAGTATCTGGGGATTTGTGCTGAAATTGAAATAGGAGGAGAAAGACTATGATGACTGAGAAATATCCCACCTGGCTCATCGGCCATGTGAAAGAATGGGCGGAGAAGCGTTTGCCCACCGTGATACTTTGTTCCACCACCGGCAATGAACTGCTGGAGGTTTGGTATTACGGAGATCTGCTCACGGTGAAAGGAGAACCCCAATCCTATATCATAGATAGCGACGAGGCCCCCGGACTGGTGACAGCCCGTGACCCGGAGAGCGGCGAGGAGTTCGTCATCTTTGACGGTGGACGGCATGGCTACGACAATATGTTCTGCGATGAACATGATCCATCCGAGCTGGAGCACCGCCCCCTCAAGCGGTATGAGATCCCCGCCTCCAAGTTGGTGCTGGAGCTGGGGTACAGCGTGGACTACGAGGACGAAAAAGAAGACTTCGAACCGGATGAGGCGGATACTGTGGAACTGATTAACGGCGAGCGTATGCCTTGGGAACAGGTCAAGCGGGACGGCATCGACTATATCGCCCTTTACTATGTGAACGAGAAAGGAAAACCAGTCCAGATCCTGGACGCAGAGCTGGCCTGAGTATACCGCAGCCAGATGACGGGATAAAGGAGGGCGACAGCGTGATCGGGACAGATGAAAACCGGGCGGTGCTCCATGTGGAGGTCATCTTCTGGAGCGGCAAACGAAAAATACCACCCAGCCTGGTCAGCGGAAAGTATTGTCCCCATTTTGTGGTCACAGGAACTACAGAATATTTGGGTGTATGCTTTCTGGACGGAACCGAGTGTACATTTGATACACCAGCTTTGGGAAATGCCCAACCCCTATATCCAGATACCATTGACTATGCCCCGCTGGAAAACAATGCGGAATTTTTGATCTATGAGGGAGCCAATGCCGTTGGCAAGGGCCGGGTGCTGGGCCGAACCGTTCCCTATAAAGTGAAACAACAACGAAAGTAGGTGCCTTATGTACCAAATTGCATATATTGGCCGCTGGGAGACCCTCCCGGAAACGGCTGCCGCCATTTGTGACTATGACACTTCCAAGCTGGAGGTACTGCTCCAGGGCGGTCTGGATTTAGATGTTCCCATCCAGCTCAGCGAATATATCAAGCTGATGCCGCTGGAGATCGCGGTTTTTCGGAATGATGTGCCCATGATCCACTTCCTGCTGGAGCATGGAGCTGATCCCGGTCTGGCAGAGGAACAGCCCCTGCTGCTCACTGCCGCCCGCTGTTGTGGGCCGGAGGTGGTGGCGCTCTTTGCTGGACAGGCCGCAAAACTCAGCCCGAAGCAGAAAGAGCGGGCCTTCCAGGAAGTGCGCTGGGGCAATCGTCCGGAGAATATCCTGGTGCTAGAGCAAGCCGGGATCACAGTGAACAAGTTTGGCGGCGAGGCATTCCGGGCCGCTGTGTCTGAGGGCAATACCAAACTTGCCCAGCTGCTTCTGGAAAAAGGGGCAGACATCAATTACCACAAGCCGGACATGGTGTTTCCGAACGCCTCTACCGCTGTCACCGAAGCGGCTCGGCATAAGAATCTCCCCATGGTGCGCTGGCTCATTGAGCAAGGAGCCGACATCACCATTGCTGACAAATACGGTGACCGGCCTTACACCGTGGCGGTGCAGAACAAAAATCAGGAGCTGGCCGACTACTTAAAAGCCCTGGAACCGGAGGAATGGCACAACGAACAGGAAAAAGTCCGGCAGCTCATGCCCTACAAGCTGCCTGCCAAGCTGGTGGAATACTTGAAGACCGGCCCCTTGCGGCTGGAATTTCCAGAGCGGGAACTGGTGAAGTGGGCGGAGCTCTACTCCTTCATGGATGTGCAGGAGATGACCTGGAAACGGAAAAAGTTGCTCTCCCTTATGGCGAAAATGGACAATTACAGCGACTATTTGCTGCTGTGGAGTCCCAGAGATAAGAAACTCTGGTATCTGGACATAGAGCATGAGGAGTTTCATCCGTTAGCCAAATGGGAGGAATTTATTGCTGATCCCGGAAAATATCTTAATGGAATGATTGAGGGCGAGTTTGAGGAATAAGGAGAGAAGCAAAATGGAACAGGCATACTGCACCGCAGTTTTCTGGCGCGGCGGAGAAAAGATTGATCTGAATGGACTAAAACCAGATGCGGTACGGTGTCTGTCTGTGACGGGAGAGCGTAAGGTGAATCTGTCCTTCCTGCGAGATTATCCCAATCTGGAGGAACTGACCCTAATGGAAAAATGTGAGGGTGTAGAAGTTCTCTCCGAGCTAAAGCAGCTTCATGCACTGTCCCTATGGCTGTCGGCCCCTGTTTCCTGGGACAATGTTTCTCTCCCCGGCCTGCGTGTTCTCCACCTGCGTGGGGAAAAGAATGGCGACATCACCCCACTTCTCACCAGCATTACCTATCTCCATTTGGAGGAAATGCGGAAAACGGAAGATCTCACCCCTTTCCTGACTCCGGCGACCCGGCTTCAGAAACTCTATCTCCAGTCACTACCGGCTGTGCAGAAACTACCGGCTCTGGATGGGCTTCCATCCCTTTATGCTCTGAAACTCTATGAGCTACATAAACTCAGCGATTTGTCCGCCCTCTCTCTCAGCCATTTGCGCTACTTTGCCGCCTCTCTGATTGCGGATAAACTCTCCGCTCAGGCGCTGGCAGATGCTGTGATGGTGATTCCCGATTTGGAGGCAGCCGCACTCCAGCTGGTAGACCGCTCCGAGCGGCGCTATGGGGGTGTCCAAAAAGCCTTTGCCGCCGCTGGGAAGTCCCCACTGCTGCGGGAGGAAATCAGTGCTTTGACCACATGGCTGTCGCTGTAACACAACGGAAAGGAGGCGACCAGATTGTGTGAGAATGCGAAAATTCTTTGTCCTTACTGTTTGACGAGAGAAATTGATCCGGCACAGGCGATATGCTCTGTTTGTTATTCAAAAGAGGATAAATTGGAACGAGGCAGTTGGGATGATCTGCGGAAGCGCAAGAATACCGATGAAATCCAGATGTTTACCATAGCCAAGAAAGTAGATGAAGCGTTCCAGGTACCAGAAAATAAAGCCTATGCCTGTAGAGAGAAACACGAAATGATTCAGGCCGAGGCTTTGGAGCGGGAAATGGAGGATTTTCACCGGCGGCGCATTCTCTGTATGGCGGAGATATTTTCCAAGATTGATTGTAGCAGCCTCTTTCCCAGCTACATAGAACTGGATACCTATTTCAAGAATGTGCGGGATTATGCCCATCAACGCATTGCTGCAGAACAACTCAGAGAGGTTTGGGAGTATCTGCGGTCACAGATTCCATGGAAATCCCTATCCAGTCAGCAGATGGATCTGGGGGCTGAACTTCTCAACTTTTGGTGCGGAGAAGATGAGTTGGATTGGGGCTATTCTCAATATTTTGAGATTGCAGCAGGTAATCTCAAACCGTTTATTGCAATGACCTTATTCACAGAGATTCTGTGTAAGCATTTTCCAGATGTAATGTCTGCGCCAGTCAAGCGGCTGAGCAGCAAACTTTGAGGCACTAAAAAGGGGGTACTTTTATGCCAGACTGGGCACAAATCATAGATGATGCCTTGGACATTCTGAAATTTGATGGAGCCGTACAGGACACTCTGGCGGAACTGCGAGAAAAATGGGGCGCGCAGGTCCCGGCGCTGCTGGATGAACGCTTTGATGCCGTTGGCGTTCAGTATATGAAGCTATCCCATGAAAAAGGGGCGGCGGCATTGGGGCAGGAGCTGTCTGCCTTCGGCTGGGCACTGTATAACTTGGACGATGAGGACGAGTATCTGTTTGCCTTAATCCCAGAAGAAGAACGCAGCGAATGGGAACGCTACTGCAAAAAGCAGGGGCAATATTGCCACCTGATGAAACAGCAAGGGCGAAAATGGGGCGACCATGCCAAGGAGCAGGACCCTGGGAAGCTGATGCCCTGCGAGGAATACATACTTCAGGATGAGTACGATTATTTCTTCAACTCCCTGGCGGGTGATTTTGCGGCGGGCGAATGGAAAAACCAGGATGCAGAAGAATGGAAAAACGGCTGTGTGGCCGATCTGCGCCAGCGTCCGCCGCAAGTAATCCGCTCCCACAGCTTGCCGCACCTTGGGTGCCTTACCTATTCCCCGGAACATGAACTATATGCTGCATCGAGGGCCGCTGGCAGCGGGACGATTGGCCGGGCATTACTGAGCAAGAATCCAGCCACGCTCAACTGGGCCGAACCGTCCCCCATTGGATATGACGGTCCACCCCAGACCCTGTGCTGGGCTGACCATTCCCTCTGGGCGGGTGATCCCACCAACGCTACACGGATTGAACTCACCGACCGGGGCACCTGTCAGGATGTGAAAAACTGGCCCCTGCCGGAAGATGGATGGAGCACCAAATACCATTGTGGCATCGTGACAGACGGGCTGGGCCGGGTCTACTTTTCCAACGAGTGGTACAAGGGGCAGATTTACCGCTGGGAAAACGGCAAGGTAACAAAACACACCTTCTCTCTGGACGGATACGACCATCTCTCCGAGGCCGTTCCCGTTCCCGGCACAGGCCGCATTACCATGATCCACGCAGTCAGTGGCAAGTGGCGGATGGAAGAATGCCTGCTGGAACTGGATATGGACACCGGGCGGTGCCGAATTGCCCCCCTGCCTGGAATGGGCGAGGGGCTGAAACTTCGCTGGTTTACCGGGGACTGGCTGCTGGTGCAGGGAAACGGCGAGATCCTCTCCGATGACTTTGCCCAGCTCATCAATAGGAACACCCGTGAAGTGCTGCGTATCCGTCCGGGAATGTTCGGCGGGGAGAACATGCAGCACATTGGAATACTCACCGATGGCACGGTGGTCATCGTCACCCGGCGGGATAGGGTTGGGCCGGTATTTCGTTATCCCATCGACTTCTGGGGCTTCCTTCGGACGGCAAACAAGCCCAAAAAGCTGGAATGGCGAGAGTACAAAGAAGTATACCCGAATCTGCCCTTCTTTCTACCGTCCAAGACCACGGAGCGAAAAATTATTATCAAAAAAGACAGCCTGACCATCCTGGGGTCGGTGTTTACGCCGCCGTTTACCCTGTCGCAGCTGGCGGAAAAATTGGGGCCTGCCCGCATTGTCCTGCAAAATGGAACACGGAAAAGCCCCATTACAGGCCGAGAGAGTCCCTATACCCAGGCACTTGCTTTGTGGGACGAGCTTGGACTCCAGGGCTGGTTAGATGAAGATGAGCAGACCATCAAAACCCTTGGTGTCCGGGTAGCGGCACAGGGAGAGTATGCGGTTCGGCAGACATTTGACGGAACGGTTTGGATCGGGTCCAAGGACTACCGGGAGGCCAGTTGGAAGGATTTCGCCGGATTTGCCCATACCCTCAAATTAGGCGGCTTTACCGTTTATACCCGCTTGCCGGGTCCTGTTTCAGAGGAGCAGTCAGCGCAGAAAGCAAAGCTGGAGGCCCTCTCCGCCATGGTGCAGATCAGCTGGAAAGAGCCAGAGCAAAAGGCAGCGAAAGCGCAGAAATACAAGTTATCCAAGCCGACTGAACCAGTGCTCACCTTTACCAGCTTCAACTTCAAGCTGGCGGTCATGGAAGTCCTGATGTACGAGAAAGGCTTACTGGCTCCTAAACTGGATGCCCATGAGTTTGCCAGAGAGTATAGCCGACGCAAGATCGACATTGACGCGGAAGGGTATGAACCCATCCCAGAGATTCGGAAGTGGCTGGAGAAATACCCTGTCCCGGAGCGGTTGGCCCCGGAGGTCACAGAAATCGAGATGGATGGCGGCAGCGAGATTTATACCCAGCTCTGTCCGTTCTGGGATGGCGAGGATGGAGCCTTTGATCTTAATACCATTACGGAGGCGGAACTGCGCCAGTTCCCCAATCTCAAACATATTACCCTCATGTCCTCCAAGCCGGAACAGGTGCTGCCCGTTCTGGAACGGTGCGGTATTAAGGTAGACTTGCTGTGAGGTGAAAGCATGAAAGCGAAACTAAAAGTGATAAAGAACTGGGAGTTCGAGGAATTTGAACTGACGGGAACTTCCTTCAAATACAGCCCGACTGGATGCAAAGGTATGGTAGCCCGCAGCGAGGATGAAATTGTGTTTTGGACCTATCATCTCGTGCAAAAGTGCAGCGGCGTTTTGTGGGTCAAAGGCGAAGTTTCCAGGTGGATTCCCAGCCCGGAGCCGAAAGAGCAGCAAGATGTTTGGGAAGATCCTGTCTTGCTCTCATGCGACAGAGGAATACTGTTGGTTTGCCCGGCCAGTAAATCCCTTTGGTGGATGCCGCAGATGGATGGAGAGTGGATTCCGATCCCCATGGATAACTGGTGTGCCCAGGGTATTCCCAAGCCGGTGGCAGTCACCGGAAGCCAGGGCGTTTTCCCTATTGTGTGCCGAGTGGACAACTCCGCTGATGCGACCAACAGTTTTACCAGCCTGACGGTAGACTTTGAAACCATGACTGCACACTGGGCAGAAAGCGGCTCTTGCGTATACAGCAAAGCAGGAACCCGACAGACCCATTTGGCGGCGGTAGAGCGAGCTGGCGGCAATTTTGCCCAGGCAGACTTTCACTACAACTATCCTATGATTGGCTCCATACTGGAACAGAACGGACAGTTTTATGCCTTTTTGGAAAGCAGCACCATCAATCCGGCGGGTCTTTCTCTCATGGGCTACTATTGGTATCTGGAACTGGAGGAAAACGGACTATTCAAAAAGAAACTGTGGGGCAAAGATAATTTAAGCCGCCTGCCCGGAAAACACGGGATGCGCGGAAAATTCTCCGGTGACAGGACTTGCCTGATCCTATCTCCCATTTTTAAGAATGATGACTGGAAGGGTAAACAAAAGGTGCTGCGCCTTTCGGATTTGGTGCTGATCGACCTTGCCATGCCCCGTGGATACGCTTCCTTCCATGTGCTGGATGTATGGGGAAATCGGGCATTTCTCAGCGATGAGAAAGACAAGCTGGTTCTTTGTGGAATGACCTTGGAGTAGTTATGGGGGCTGAGTATGCTTTTCAAAAAAAGTAGGAAAAGAAGAATTTAATTGCTGTGAGACGAGGGAAAATGATATGGCATTACAGGAAAAGAAAATAATGCCTCCCCCTTGGCTGGCCCACCGGGAGATCGAGAGATACTCTATTGGCTGGCGCATGGGCTATGGGGAGGATTACATATACCGATTTGGCGATTGGCTGGACACCCTCTCCCCGGATGAGCGGACAGAATACCGCACCCTCTTTCCCGAGCCGGTGACCTGGAAGGGCTGGTGGGATGAGGAAGATAGCAGCGAAGTGCTGGAACATGGGGACTTCTGGGTGAATGCGTGGCAGCCAGAAGGAAGCCCTAAGTACACTCGCCAGTGGCTCCAGCAGGAATTTTCCATGGGGAGAAAGCAGGAACTGTGCCTGTTCTGGGGCCATCAGCCTGCCGAGGACGGCCAGCTGACAAAAAGCTGTCTCAGCCAGTGGTGGATGGAGGATTTCTGGTCCGTTGCCAATACCTATCTTTGTATGGAGCAGTATATGATGGCAGGCAAGGCGGAACTGTTCGGCGATCAGGAGATTCGGGAGCAAATTTTGAAATGCAGCGACCCGAAACAGATCAAGGCCCTGGGCCGCAAGGTGCGGGGGTTTGACCAGAAGGTATGGGACAAGTTCAAATACGCCATTGTATTGAATGGCAACTGGTGCAAATTCAGCCAGAACCGCAACCTGCGGGAATTTCTCCTCTCCACCGGAGATAGTGTGCTGGCGGAGGCCAGTCCCTATGATAACATCTGGGGTATTCGTCTCGCAGCCAGCTCCCCCGAGGCGCAGGACCCGATGAAGTGGCGGGGGCAAAACCTGCTGGGTTTTGCTCTAATGGAGGTACGGGACGAACTGCGCCGGGTCACGCAGAATGAAATGTTGTGCGACTGGAACGCAGTCTGAGGTAAAATGATGGAATTATTTGCAAAAAGAATGACTTGGGAGCTGGACAATGAGGAAGGACTGTCCTGCCTGTCCTTTGAACTGGAGGATGGCTACTTTACACTCTCCCGCAAGACCGGCGCGGAAGCACTCCGCTTGGAAATGAATGATCCAGCCAATGGTCAGTTGATTGACCCGGACTGTTTTGAATATGCCCTTGATAATACCAGGTTTCGTCTAAATATCGTGCGGAACAACCGAAAAGTTCTGCGGTATCTGGAAGAACACCACATCAACACGGAGTTGTATGGAGAAATCGTCCTTCACTACACTCCTCTCAGCAAGCCACAGCTTGAATCATTATCTGCCGTGGTTCTCAGACTGTTTTTCGGTGAACTGCTTTTTTAGGCGGAAACAGAAGTGTCGTTGGCAGAAATCATGCGAGGGGATAACTATGGTTAAAATTCATCGTATTTGGTTCAATACGGAGAGAATGGACAGAGAGGATCACTACAAAATCACATTATTCAGTCGCCCTCGTGTATCTATTCATGTGGATGAGTACATTTGGAGTTTCATCGAAGAAAACATTGTGAAGCCACACAAGCTTATGCGTAGTGAGAAGCATGAGTATCTGTTGGACATTGCGTTTGGCCAATTTGACCCGGCAAAACACCGATATTTTCCGCTTTCCTCATACAACGGCTTGCTTCGGGAAGGGGTCGAGATGGACAGCGCCAACAGAAGCTATTTCCGCGAGGACTTTGCAGGCGGCAAAGATCGGACTACCTGGTTCTCTCCCAATAAAATATGGACAAACTGCGGCGACAAGGTTCTGAATGTGGACATCAAAGCTGCCAATGTGAGCGAGAATATTACCCCCAGAGAATACGCAGATTTGCTTTTCGATGGAATTGGAGCAGCCTTAGTGTTCAATTTCAAAAGGCTCAAGCGCGAGGAGTTTGATGGGCTGAAGCCCAAGATTGACTGGAGCATCGTAGAAAGCTTCCCCTTTCCCGCACCCTTTGAGGAACAGCGGTACATTGGGGATGAAGGCGAAATTCATGTGTATTCCTGGGATGGCCGAAAGGAAACGACCCTTGTTGGTCCCTATTCCGTGCGGAAGTTGTACCTGGAGCATTTCGGAGAATCGTGAGGAGGAATTTTGCCGTGCAAGTCTGGTCAAAGATGGATTTTGACACTGGAAAGGTCATTTTTCTGGATGCCACGCGAAAAGAAGATATGCTGCAAGTGGAATATCCGAACTGCTTTCTGCTGGATATGGGCTGGTATCAGGACAGATACATCATTTCTGTCATTCATAACTTCGATTGGGCGAATCCAGTCTAGCAGTATGAAACGACAGAAACAAATCAGCTTCCCAAGCTGTTGACGGAGGCGGTTCGCCTTGTGGAAAAGGAATCACAGTCTGCCGGAGCAAATTGAAAGAGGTCTTGTTATGAACGAGAATTTATTTCGCCCACAATTTGATACATTAAAACTGTCCGATAAGCTCTGGCTGATGCAGACGCTGGCGACTCGTTATAATTTGACATTCAAAGAACTGTACGCCTTTTCCCGCTGGGGACAAAGCTGCACCACCGGCCTGTTTGAAAAAGGTGGCCGGGAGTTTGTCTTTGTCCCAGGTGATACCGTGATTCTTGGCTGGGAGGGCTTTGTCCAAGGGATGGACAAGGCCAACCAAGAGGAACTGGCGGATATGTTTGCGGAAATCGAATATGAGGGCACTGCGGAGGAATTTCTCCGGCAGGGTATGACCCCAGTACGCCAGGTGACCATCGGCCCCATGTTTGTGGGCAGAAAGCTGGAGGAGATCGGCTGGGAAAGCGTACCTATGAACGACCCTCGCATCACCGCCCACCCCGACTGGCTGGAGAACTTGCAGAAGTGGGCGGGCCAGAATAGCCAGAGTTTTGAGATACATGAAACTGTCCGCTTTGAACGCAATGGTGATAGCTGGCGAGCGTGGCTGTGCCATCCCATGACCTACGCAGAGTTTCAGCGATTCCTGTTGTGGGAGGTGGCAGCCAGCCTTCCCACGCCGGATGAGTGGGCCTATCTGTGCGGAGGCGGATGCCGCACCCTGTTTCCCTGGGGGGATGGACTGGACCACAAGATGAAACTGCATCACTTTGAAAGCGAGGAAGATCAGGGCAAGCCATACGACATGGAGCAGGCTAACTTCTTTGGTCTGTCTATTGCCTACGACCCCTATAAGCGAGAGTTGGTAGACGGGAAAACATTGACCACCTGCGGCGGTGACGGTGGCTGCAATGTCTGCGGTGGCATGGGCCCTTTGCTTGGATATTTACCCTGTTCCCCTCACTGTAAACCGGAGGTTCGGGAAGATAACGAGATTCACAATGACTATGACTTTTTCCGTCCTGTTATCCGGGTGCAGACATCCGGGTGGAGAATGGTAATAGATAGAGCGCAAGAGTAAGGAGTAAACTATGGAATGGCCAAAACGGACACGAACAGCGGATTGGGAAAACGGTGTCCTAACTTTAGATGGAGAAAAGAAATTTGATATTCCGAAGCTGACCGCAGAGATCATGGAGCGGTTGGCCGGTTGCACCCTGGTGGGCGTCCATGTGAAAGGGTATCCGGTGACGGATGAACTGCTGGCCCCCTTTGCCGGGCATAAAAGCATGGTCAACTTCGGCGTGGAAAACGGCACCCTTACCGACGCCTGTTTCCCCGTTTTTTCCGCCATGCCCAAGCTGCGCATCCTGCTGCTGACCGGGAACGCCGGGATCGACGGCAGCGGCCTGTCCGCCCTGCAAGGCTGTAAGCTGGACCTGCTGACCCTTGACCACACTGGGCTGGATGATGCCGGTCTGCTCCAGGCAGCCTCCATCCCCAAGCTCTCTCATATCTGGATCGACCACACTGCTGTTACTTATGATGGACTACTGGCTGTCGCCGGCAACAACTACATCAAGCCGGTGGCCCATGTGCAATTTACCAAGGAGCAGATGGAACACTTCTCCCAGCTCCAGCGGGAAAAGGCCAAAAAGCCCGTCCAGCTGGATGAGCAGGCAGCGTCGGAATGCCGCAGTGTGTTGTCCGCTTTCTTTGCCGAAATGACAGAATGGGAGCAGTACATGGAGCAGGTTGGGTTTGAAGATGCCGAGGCTGTGCCCCGCCTGCTGGCGATCTGGGAGAAGTATGTGAGCGAAAAGCCCCGTCTGGGCTATCGGCCTCTGGCCCTCTCATACAGCGCCCAGGGCACCTACAACGGGGAAGAATTCCTTGACGCGGAGCAGATCACTAAGAATAAGCTCTACATCTACACCAGAGAGAAAAATACCAGCTTTGACCGCCGCTTTCTCATGAAGCGCGTGGGCGATGGTTGGATGATTGACGCGGTGCAGGAGCGGCTGAACGGCTGGCAGCGGACAGGATTGTAAGGGAGGCATAATGGATGATATATAGGTTTACGGAAGTATTAAACGATCTTGTTAATTATTTTCTCCTTGGTGACATTTTGTTGCTGGAGGACTGGAAGCAGGCAAATCATCTTTCAGATGATTTAGCGATGGAGTTTACCACAAACGAAAGCGGCGACAGGGTATTTGACGAAGGAATTGTAATCCCCATGACCGGTATTGAAAACTATCCCTATACCATATTGTTCAATCTCTCTGGTGATAGACCGGAGCTGTGCAAAGAAAGAAACCGATTGCAGCTTCGGAAAAGCGGTTATTCCCTCAAAGTAGCTCATAATATGCTGTTGCTTTTTACATGGCCGATATTGAAACAGTTTACTCCTGAAAAGGTGAAATATCTGATTTCTTATTATAGAGTGCATAATAAGCCGATGATTGAGCTTGAAAATGGCTGGTATCATATCGAGATTTTGGGCGGAGAAACCTTGCAGGACGGGGACTATGAACCTACATTTGAGTTTGTGATACAACCAGACACAAATGAAGAAGTCACCATAAATGCAGATATGAATTTTAGCTTTGAAATTACAAGCTCTGCTTATTAGTGAAACCTATCCCTACCGAAGATGGAAAAGGAGATTATGATATGGATTTATTGAAACAATGCCAGCAATGGTTTGAACAGGATGAAGCGCAGAAGGTAATCGACACCCTGGAAGCGATTCCTGCCGAGGAGCGCACCCCGGAACTGGACAGTAAGCTGGCCAAGGCATATATTGCCGTTGCACATATAGGAGAACGAGAGCCTTTTGAAAAGGCGCTGGAACTTCTGGCTCCCCATGAGGAGCATTTTGCCGAAGATCACTGCTGGAATTATCGGATCGCTTCCGCTTATTATTTTCTGGATGAGGAAGGTCCCGCCCTGCGTTACTTTGAAAAGGCCCTGAAAGCCCGCCCCGGAGACAAAGATACCCAGGAGTACATAGACGATTGCCGCCGTCGTTTGTCCCTGCCCCGTTTTGAAAAGAACTTCCGTGAAAGGACGCAGGAAGGATGGGCCGCCTTTTCTCAGATTGAGGCAGAATTGCGTCAAATCATAGATACGGACGAAACACACCAGCGCGGCGAAGAACTGGTTGAAAAATGCGGGAATGCACTCAAGACGGCCCTGCGTGATACTTCCTTCGAGCTGGGCTTCAATGGCGAAAAGCATGAATTGATCCTCAGTCCAGAGGGGCTTCGCTCCCGCCTGTTCCCGTTGGTGTACTTCCAGAAGCAGGCCCCGGAATCGGTGCTTGAGCATTGGAATATCTGGGTAGGCCGCCAGCCCTGTGAGGGGTTCGAGCTGCGGGCTGGAGAGATCGAAGTTCGGGCTGATGATGTGCAGATGTGGGCAGAGGAAACAGAGGATCATCAGGTAAGTCTGGTCCTTTACTGTGAAAAGCTGACGCCGATCTTGAAAGAGGACACAGACAAGGTCTGGTGGGCACTCTCTATGCTGGTGGATCAAACCATCGGAGAAGTTTCCGCTATCGCCTTTGTTGCTGGGTTTGATGTTTATGCTCAGCCGAAAGACGAACCGGCCAAGCTGCTTTCTGAACTGCCGGAGTTGCTGCAAAGCATGGGACTTTCTCTCTGGCGGGATGGCAGCGACTACCTGGAAAACAGCTACCTTGCCTATGAACTGAAACCGGTGGAGGACCCGGAGGCTGACTGGCGGCTGGATGTCTATACTGGAAGCTGCCGCCTGCCGGTGCTCATCAACGACTACCTGACTGCCCGCAGTGATATGGTGGATGAGTACCACAAGGATGGCATTGCCGCTGGATTCCTCCTGTACCCGCTGTCCGGTTTTACCGGTGAGGAACGAGTGAAAGCCATTCTGGATTTCCGGGATAACCTGCGGGATGCCATCCTGCGGGATGCAGGAGAGGAAGCCGTGACCTTCCTGGGTGGGGCCACTGGTCTGTATTGTGGGTATCTGGATTTTATCGCCTGGGATCTGCCCGCTGTACTAACAGCAGCACAGGCATTCTTTGAGAGAAGCGACTTGCCCTATGCTCACTTCCACGCATTCCGGCGGGATGTGGGTGGTGTGCCACTGCTGGACGAGAAAGAACCGGAGCCTCATATTCATGAGGAAACTGGCTCCCTGCTCTCGGCGGAGGATATTGAAACACTGGAATCCTTTGATGAAGGAACCACCGGTTACTTTGAGAAAATGCTCGGCTGGCTGGAGGATTTTATCAAAAGTGGCGTAGAAGAAGGACGATTCAGCGAAAAACAGGCTCACCAGGATTTGCAGATTGCCCTCTGGTATGCCTTTGCCTGCCTTAATCTGGACGATTACATCCACTACTACCGCGCTGCGGAATGGATGAAGGATTCGGAGAAAAACGCCACGGGCTGCGCTACCTGGTACTACAGGTATTCTGTGGCGTTGATGTATTGCGGCAGGCTGGAAGAAGCACTGGAATATGCGGAGCGGGGCGCTCTGGAGGAGCCGGACTACCCCTGGATCTGGCTCCATCTGGGCAAGCTGCGGGCGCATTTTGGCGATAAATCCGGTGCGCTGGATGCCGTCAAGCAAGGATTAAAACTGGAACCGGGAGATTATGAGTTCCTGACCTTAAAAAAAGAGATCAAAGCCGGAGCCACCCTGGAACAGATGGAATATCATTGGATCAATCCCGATGCTGACCAAACGCTCCAGCGGGGACTGGACGAGAATGCGGATGATAAACAATGCGCCATAGCCTGCATTCGGGTGGACGAAGCGGGACTTGCCGAATTTTATGAACTGTTCCACCCAGAGCGGTATAACTATGAGAAAAACTCCCCCTGCTGTGAATTCCAATACCCGGTGAAGGAACATCTTGTGGAGCTTTCCTTCCGTATGAACGAAGCTGGACTCTCCAAGATGGGAACCGACTGGCTGCGGCAGCTCAAGGAACGGCTGGACAGCGGTGAATGGCTAACCCACACCCCTGAAGGAGAACCAGAGGGCATTCTAACAGGTGTGTTTGTGGACCAGACCCGCCGCATTGGTCTTGTCTATCACCAGCCGGGAGACGATCAGTATTTTCAGATTTTCCTGAACCCGGACGGCACGAAGGCGGATGCCTTCTGGTCCTCAAGAAAAAACAGCGAGCCGGAGGTTTATTCGGAGGATGAGATGTCTGCGATAGAGCAGCACATCAAAAACACCTTTGGTGAGTTTGAGAATGTGTTCCATGAGCTGGTTTCCCCTGACATCCATGTGGACATCTGCGTTGTTCCTCCCTCTGATGAGCGGGACTATTACACACTGGTAACGATGGGCATGGGTGCTCACCGGATGAATGTGCCGGAGGAACTGGCGGAATACAAGCTGGAGCGAGCAGAGCTGGCCATCGCTCTGCCACCGGATTGGAAACTGGATGAGGAATCCCTGAAAAATGAGCGGTGGTACTGGCCGATTGGTCTCTTGAAAGTGTTGGCACGCCTGCCTATTTCCAACGATACCTGGCTGGGCTTTGGCCACACAATGGACAAGCAATCGCCCTTTGCAGAGGACACGAAGCTCAAAGCCGCTATTCTGACCGGTCCCCAGGGCGTGGAGGAAGGCGGCGAAGTCTGCACTTTGCCGAGCGGCGAGGAGGTCAACTTCTATCAGGTGCTCCCGCTCTATCAGAATGAGATGGAGTATAAGATGGAGCATGACGCGGACGCTCTGCTTGAAAAGATGGCAGGCATCAGTTTTGTGGTTAATCCCACCCGCCAGAATGCCATCACCAGAGGAACGCTTGCAGAGGAAGAATTCACCGGCGATATGGACGATGCCGCATGGCACCTGGAATCCATTCAGGAAAAGGGCTTGCCGGTGAATGAGATCAATGCTTACAACCACATGGCAATCTATCTGCGCTGGTGCATAGAGCATGACCTAGTGGGCGAAGAATTCCTCTCTGAGTACGGAGCTGTGGTAGAAAAGGTAAAAGCTGATCCTGCCAATGTGGATCTGCGTGAGTTTATCCGGGATGAGCTGGATGGGCAGCTGGTCGGCCCGCTGTTCAATAAGATTGGCCGAGCATTTGCTTCCTACTACTATGGGGAGGCAGACAGCCCGTACTTCCCCAGCGACATTGACAACTATGCCTTAGAGTATTTTGGCTCAGAGCAATATTATTCCGATAAGTTCCAGGACGAAGCCTACCTGTTCATTCCCTTTGATGAAAACTATTACCAGGCTATGGCAAAGGTCATGGAAAAACGGTTCGTCAACTGGCAGGGACAGAGTTTCGATGAGGCCACTCTGGAACCTTCCGAGGTGGCTCAGGCCATCATGGAGTATCTGGACTGTGAATGTACCTATTTCCCCTCAATGACGGATGATGACCCCATCATGTCGGCATATAACTATGCCAAACGGGAAAGTCTCAAAGAGGGCTTTGTGCCGGTTCTCATTAAGGCGGATGACGAAACGCTGTTGGAATGTCTGGTGATGAACGCCGACCCGGATAATGATGCGGACATTTACGAATTTGACCTCAAAACCGTAACGGAGTACCGGAAGAAGATGCTCTCTGCGCCCATCAAGGACGGAAAGGCAGTTTTGGAGGAATTGACCGGCCAGCGCAAGGAAGAAGCTGAGGATGACGATATGGACTGGGATGAGGAAGTCCTGGGCGAGATGGAGGGCGGATATGATAACCGCCGTTTTTCAAGCTACTGGAATTCCGATAATGATATGACCTATCCTCTCATTCTGGCTAAAATCCCCGTGAAGAACCCTTGGGAGCTCTTCGCCTGGCTGCCCTTCGGAAACTGGAACGAGTGCCCAGACACGCCGGAACTGATGGCGGTGGCCAAATACTGGTTTGAGCAGCATGGGGCGGTGCCCGCTGCAATGAGCCACGATGAGTTGGAATTCCTGCTCCCGGCCCCTGTTTCCCAGGAGAAGGCCATGGAGGTCGCCGCAGAGCAGTACGGTTTCTGCCCGGACATCGTGGATCAAGAACAGGATGACCCCACTGTGGGCAATCTGGCGGATGTCCTGAGGCAGTCTACCGTCTGGTACTTCTGGTGGGATTGAGCAGAAGGATATGTCTATGAAGGAATATTTGAATACAAATTTTTCAGATATAGTTTATGGCGAAAATGGATTTCTTGTGGAACTGCGTTGTAATAACACATTTCAGGTGCAGTTGTTTGGAAAAATAAAAGCCTATCTTCTTGAAAATCAACCAGCATGGAAGGCAGCGGGAGCTATCCCCATCCCTGACGCAGTCGCCATATTTAATCTAATTGATCAGTTAGCTGGGGGAAATCGGTTTTGGGGCGAGGAAACAGGCCGCCAGGCAGAAGATGCGCTTTTTGAACTACAGGAAATAATCGGTTCATTAGAGGAATCGCCTGAGTGTGAGTGAAAGGAGGATTTTATGGGATACGATGTGAGTTTTCACCCGATTTCCCCAGAAGAAATGCAGGAATGGTATTTTACCCCGCTTTCCTGGGTCCAGCAGGGGCAGGAAGAAAAGGTGCTGGCTCTTGCCGCACAGAATGGGATAGAGGATTTCTATGCGGAAAAATATCTGGATACCTTGCGGGTCGGTGCGGGGACAGAGCCGGATGAATTGTTTGACAAGAGCCACGGCTTTTATATTGCGGTGATCCAGGGCTTTTTCCGGGATTACTATTACACTAGAGGGAGCGGTTTTTCCTTTTTGATAGAGGAGAAGCCAGAATATGCGCGCTACTTTACCTCATGGGAACAGGTGGTGCCAACAGCTTTTCCAAATCCGGCAGAAAATCAGATCATTGAAAACTACTGCGCCGGTGTCTACCTGTCTCCGAAGCAGGTTGTGCAACTTCTCCGTAATCTGGAGCAGGACCCCAAAGTGTGTGAAGATCTGGAGAGGATTTGGAGCAACGGACAGCTTGCTGTGCTGAAAAAGGCCCTCACTGCCGCGGCTGAACTGAGTGTCGGTCTGCTGGAAGCTACCGAGGTGCTGGAGCCTAACCCTATCCGCCCTAATGAGAGTACAAGCTACTCAAACCTGTACCACTGTGATCGGGATGGGGTGTATCTTTATATGGACACCGTCAGCAGACAGATCGAAGATGCCATCAGGAAAAGTGAGGAATAAGTATGAGCAATAAAGTGTTCCAGCAAAACCTGGATGACAAAAAAGGCCCCCAGCCCGGAGGTCCCTATCTCATTCAGATGCTGTTCAAAGAACCGGTAGAAATGCCGGATAAAGAAAAAATGACTGCCATAATGGAGAAGCACATCGGATCAACAGAGTGCTTCTGTTATGATAAGAAAATGGCCGGCTTTGCCGCACAGGAGCATATTGCAGAGTTCAAGGACGGAAAATGCCCGGTGCAGCTGATGGTGATGAAATGCGACAAGTTCAAGGGCAAAGGCTTCGATGCCTTTCTGATGAGCCAGATGTGGGACTGCCAGGAGGACCGTGACCGGATCTTCCGGGAGTGCAAATATCAGGTGGTGGCCACCGATATGCTGACTGCGGCGCTTCCAGCGCTGGAGCGTGCCAACCTGGATGCCGACTTTCTGGAGGCTCTGGCAGAGCTGTACCCCACCTGTGAGGCGTTCTATTTCCAGAACTGCGGCAAGCTGTTTCTGGCAGAGGATGTGCGCTCCCATCAGATTGAGGGGCCGGATCGGTTCATCCGCTTTGGCGTCAATGTCCGTTTCTTCAACATCGAGGGCACGGAGGATATGCTCATCGACACGGTGGGCATGAGCACCCTGTTTTTGCCGGATCTCCAGTACCACTTCCACGGCATGGACCCCAACTGGGTGGTAAACCACGCCTATAATGCAGCGTCCTATATTCTGGAGCATGATAACCCCATTGAGGATGGGGAAACCATAGACGGCGTGGCGGATGGCCAGATGTGCCGGGAGATCCAGTGGAAGTGCCAATATGAAGATGCCTTGATCCAGCCGCCCAGAGGGGTGCTGGACATCAACATGGGAAACTATGCTTCGGGAGGACGCTGAATGAATGGCGTTGTGCTCCTGGTAGGCGGACTTCTGCTTGTGGCGGTGATCAAGCTGATTATAGATCGAAATTGGATCGGCCTGCTTCTCTGTGCTGTCGCCCTGCTTCTGGTCTTTGGGGCTGGACACCATACAAAATAGGCCATTTTAAGAATCGAGGAGGTGAAGTATGCAGAATTCAACAAATATGCGGATACTGGAATTACTCCGGTTTCTCTATGAGCGGACCGATGAAAACCATCCCGCCACAGTATCTGACATCATTGCCCATCTGAATGGAAAAGGAATTCAGGCAGTGCGGCAGACTGTTTACGCAGATACCAATGCGCTGATCGATGCGGGGATTGATATTGTGGTGGTTAAGAGTACCCAAAACCAATATTTTATGGGAAACCGCCTGTTTGAGTATCCAGAACTGAAAATGCTGACAGACGCAGTAGCATCCTCGAAGATCATTTCTGCCAAGAAGTCTGAGGAGCTGGTGCAGAAATTATGCCGTCTGACCAGTCTACATCAGGCAAAGCAGCTTCAAAAATTTGCTGCTTTATCCAGCCGTGTCAAACCGCATAATGAAAAAGTTTACTACATCATTGACAATATCCAAACAGCGATTGGAAACCATCTGCTTTTTGGTACCAGCAGACACCAGATTTTCATTATCTATCTTTTTGTATTAAGGTCTACAGCAATCTAATCCCACGTTAAAACGAGAAAATGCTTAATTGTTCTCCTCAAAGTTCTCTACCTGTTCCATGACCTTTTTGAGAACTTCGGGGCTGTACTGCGGGGGATATCACGCTTTTCAAAGAACGAGCCGGAGTTGCGCGCAGCGCGCAGATAATCCCGGCAGTTAAACAAAATCTAATCAAGGTTGAGAGCTTTTTCTTCAGCCTTCGTCTTTGCCATGGCGTTTTTCTCCAATCTGAAAATTACAAATTGCGGACAAAAAGGACGCATTGTTGTGGCAAGCAGTGCGCCGTGGTACCACGGCACGATTTTTGAATCCGATTTCTAAAAATCAAATTCAAAATGCTTGTTGGGCTGTGCCCAAACCCCTTGCGTTCTGCATCCGATGGATGCAGGCTGCGCATTCCTGCGGAACGCTTCTGTTGCGTGTCAATGCACACTCTCTCTGAAAATTCCGAATGCTTTTTGGTGTAAGCGTCAATGGCGCAGTTCTGGCATTCGTGGTAGAATGAGTGCGTTGTGTGCCTGACACACGAAAAAGAGAGGACGGATGCAGAGATGGAACAGCTTTACCTGATGCCCGGTGAGGAACGCTACACGAAATTTCAGGACGAAAACGGCGTGCCGAAAGTTCGGTATACTTACTGTTCGCTGCACGGCAGGCTGTTCAACTGCACCTGCAAATCCATGGACGAAGCCCAGCGGCTGTGCGAGGATTGGCTCGTGACACAGGATCGCTGCTACATAAACTAAAAAGACCGCCGAGAACCTGACCTGTGATGGTCGGTTCTCGGCGGTTTTGGTTTATCGGGTTTGCTCTTTTTCTTTGCTGTCCTTTTCCTCCGCAAAGAACAGTTCCACATTCTTCTGCGCTTTTACGATGTCCTGCATCTCATCCCGCGCCTTGCGGTACTCCGGGTAGAGTGCTTTTTTCTTGGTGAGCAAAGCCGAATACTCTGCATTCAGGTCTTTCACTTTGGGCAGCTTTTTCAGGCCGGATTCATTGAAAGCGGCTTTCGCCGCCTTATGCAATGTAATCTCCTCCCGGTGCGCTTCCAAAAATTTGGAACTGTACCCGGATTTGCGGTAAGCATCGTATACAGGCCGGGTCTTGGCATAGTTGACGATGTGCGCCCGGAGGACGGCGATTTCAGCCATACGCTTCTCGGCGACCTTGATGGAATCGCCCAGTTTGTGATAGCGAGAAAGTGCAGCATCAGCACGCTCTTTCAGGTCATCCGCACTGCCGATTTTCTGCTCCTGCAAAAAAATCAGCGTTTTGGACATCTCTTTCAAGTTGTACTTCTTCGCCCAGCGTTCGTAGCCGCCACCTTTGCCCTCGGCAAGTTTTGCTTGAATGTCAACCAGCAACTGGAACGGCTGCTCTTTGGGAGGTTGCTTCTGATGTGGGCGGTGTTCGGCTTTTCCGGCAATGACTGCTTTGATTTCATCCTCGCTGTACCCGGCACCCAGTGTCTTTAACCGGATAAAGCGTTTCTGCCGTGCGCCTTTAACGGAAGTGTATTTGCCGCGTTTGATTTCATAGCCCTGCTGTTCCAGCTTTTGCAGAAAATCTTCGTAGTCGGTGGGCTTCTGCTGCAAAATCTCGTCGATTACACTGCACAGCCGGTCGCGGTTGCTCTCCTTTGGTGGGTAAGTGATGCGCTTCTGCCGTTCCCGGTAAGGCTTCTTTTCAATGACTGACAGCTGATGCTCCAGACAAATCAGGTCGCTCAACCGCTGCACTGCCAGACCGGAAAAGAAAAAATCCCGGAATTTTCTTGTGCCGTCCAGAGTGGTCGAGTTATAGATAATGTGATTGTGAATGTGTTCCCGATCGGTATGCGTTGCAACGATAAAAGCGTGTTTGCCTTTCAGAAACCGGGAGGCCAACTCATAACCGATGCGGTTTGCTTCTTCAGCCGTAATTTCACCAGGTCGGAAAGATTGCCGTATCTGATAGGCGATAATGTTACTTTTTTGGCTGCGCCCGGTGGCCTGCTCGTACAGCTTTTTTGTGAGCATGAACTCCTCGTCCACAGTAAGCGGGCTGCATTGATAGCTGCTGACAAGTTCGCCTTTTTCAGTCTTGTCGGGATTCTGCGCATAATCAGTGCGGTCTTTCAGGCAGGCGGCGATAGATTTTCCTTTGTGCTGATGCAGTGCGATCAGACGAGTAGCAGCCAGAGCAGATCACCTCCTAAATGAAAAAGCCGCCCGAAGGCGGCAAGAAGATTCAAAATCAAATCAGGTCCCGGAGCCAACCGCTGAATTTCTCAACGCCCTCCACCATTGCAGTTGCGCCGACAAAAAGGACAAAGCAGAGAAATTCGGCAACCAGCAGAATCAGAAATTGATCCCAAGTCTGGCGGTAGACGGTGTAGATGCCGCAGCCAAAGATATACAGCATCAACGGCGCGACAACATAGCTGGACAGAGTAAGCAGCCACTTTGCCATCAGAGCCAGAAAAGCCACGAACAGAGAGATCGGGGCAAGCATCATCTTGAATAAAAACCTCATATCAAACACCAGCCTTTCTTTTTCGCCCCTATTATAAAGGTATCGCCCCTTGCCTTGCAAGGGTGTCAACCGTTATGTAAACCCGCAGCCTCCTACTGCGGGAAATTTTTTAGAGTTCGGTGAGTTTGGCGAGAAGTTGCTTGCCAATAGCTATCAGCTCATCCAACCGACTACGCAAGTCCTCTAAATCGGCGGCATAGAGCTGCCCGCTTTCACTGGCCCGTTTCGCCACCTGATTCAGGTTGTTGCTGCAATTCTGAAGAAGGTACGCCATCCGACGCAGCTGTGGTAAATCAAGATTCAGGCAGTAACCATCCAGAGCCATTTTTCGCAGATAAGAGCCAATGCTCAAAATACCGCAACTTTCCATCTTCTGACGAATGCGTTCCAGTTCGACTTTGCTGACACGAAAATGGATCTGCTGGTCACGGTGCTCCGTCACCGGGCATCACCATCCTTATCCAAGTAAGATTTGAATGGTCGGACAGGCTCCACTTTATCAGCCTTTTCTTCCAGAGCTGCCAGCACAGAGGGGCGGGCATCCGGCTTTTCTTCCGCTTCGGGTTCTGTCCGGCTGGACTGATGCTCCATGTTCAACAGCGCATCCAATTCTGCAAGGCGGGCAGATTTGGTTTGCAGTTCTTCCTCCTGCGCAAACGGCTTGGCGATTTCAACCTCTGCGGCCTGCTTCTGCTGTTCCAGAGAATCCAGTGCGGCATCAGCATCGGCAATGCGGTCGGCAAAATTGCCGATGGCATTGTCCAGACGGACGATGTTGCCGCGAGGGTCATCGCCCAGCGGTACCGGATAACTCAGCTCGCCGCGGAGAACGATTTGATGCTCATTCTTGAAACTGTCAAAGCGAATGTTCAGCTCAAAGCCGCGATAGGTGCCCAGCAGCATCATATCCGCATTCGGCATCTCCTTGCAGGCGAGCATCAGCCGCTCACCAGCGGCTTTTTTCTCATCGAACACCATGCCCTTGATCGTCATGCCGCAGAAGTTCTCCTTATCCTGCGGGTGTGCGTCTGCGATTTGGGCATCGTTTTTCAGAGCCGCAATACGGTTCTTCGCTTTCTGAATTTCCTCCGGGTAATGCTTGAGCAGCTTATCTTCCAGACGATATTTCTGGTTCTGGTAATCCGAGCGCAGCACCTTGAGCTTTGCTACCTGCACATCCAGATCCATCTTTTCCCGGATGCGCGGGTCGCCTGCGCATAGGGCCTTGACCTCGGCATACGAAAGAGCCTGCTCATCCACATCATCACAGGAGCGCATCGGAGATTTGCTCGTCATGATCTGCGAAATAAACTTCTGCTTGTTTTCCAGCGTTTGCCAGAGGTAGGCGTCGAATGTCCCCTCCGTGACGTAATTATAGACGTAAACTTGTTTGTTTTTGTTGCCCTGACGGATGATTCGGCCGTTGCGTTGGGTCATATCGGACGGTCGCCAGCCTACATCCAGATGATGCACGGCCACCAGCAGGGTCTGGACATTGGTGCCTGCGCCCATCTTTGCAGTGCTGCCCAGCAGGACACGCACCTTGCCGCTGCGGACTTTGGAGAACAAATCCGCTTTCTTACCTTCAGTATCAGCGTTGTGGATGAACTCGACCTCCGATTCCGGCACCCCGGCGGCAAGCAGCTTTGTGCGAATATCATCGTAGACATTGAACGAGCCGTCTCCCTTGGGCGTGGACATATCGCAGAAAATCAGCTGCGTCAGATTATCCTCTTTGGTTTCGTTCCAGATACGCAGAACATTGTCGACGCAGGCATTCAGCTTGCTGTCCGGGTCATCCGGGGTGAGCGGATTCATCAGCCGCTGGTCAAGGCCGGTTTTACGTCCGTCCGAGGTGATCTTCAGCATATTGTCCACCGAGGGGTCAACCGCACCGCTATGCACCTCAGCAGCACGTTCGCTCAGGGATTTCACCATGTCCTGCTGGATTTCCGAGGGTTTGACCACGACAGTTTCAAACTTGGCTTCCGGAACAGGCAGATGCAACTGGTCGGAAGTCTTGATGTCCGCTGCCTCCTTGAACATATTCATCAGCTCCGGCAGATTAAAGAACTTGGCAAAACGTGTGCGCGCACGGTAGCCGGTTCCTTCCGGCGCAAGCTCAATGGCCGTGGTGGTCTCGCCAAACGTAGAAGCCCATGCATCAAAGTGGGTCAGTTGTTTCTGCTGGAGAGTGCTGTACTGCAAATAGCGCATCAGTGTGTACATTTCCGTCATGGAGTTGCTGATGGGCGTTCCCGTTGCGAAAATCACGCCGCGCCCGCCAGTCACTTCATCCAGATAACGACACTTGCCGAACATATCGCTGGACTTCTGTGCTTCGGAGGTAGAAAGGCCAGCAACATTGCGCATCTTGGTGTAAAGATATAGGTTCTTGTAGTTCTGGCTCTCGTCCACAAATAACCTATCTACGCCTAATTGTTCAAATGTGACCACATCATCCTTGCGGTCGGTGGACTGTAGCTTTTTCAGTTTCACCTCCAGTGTTTTCCGTGTCTTTTCCATCTGTTTCACGGTAAAATGCTCACCGGACTGTTCTTTGGCCTCTGCAATGGCTTTTTCGATTTCCTCGATCTGATCTTCGATGATCCGTGCCTGCCGTTCCGCAGAAAGAGGGATTTTCTCAAACTGCGAGTGGCCGATAATGACGGCATCGTAGTCGCCGGTTGCGATGCGGGCGCAAAAACGCTTTCGATTGGCGGGTTCAAAGTCTTTCTTGCTGGTAACGAGCAGCTTTGCATTGGGGTATAGCCGCAGGAACTCGCTGGCCCACTGCTCGGTCAGATGGTTGGGTACCACGAACAGGCTTTTCTGACACAGGCCCAAACGCTTAGATTCCATTGCCGAAGCTGCCATCTCAAAACTTTTGCCGGCACCCACCTCGTGGGCGAGCAGGGTGTTCCCACCATAAAGCACATGAGCAACTGCATTGCGCTGATGTTCCTGCAGATTGATCTCCGGGTTCATACCGACAAAATGGATATGGCTTCCGTCATACTCGCGGGGCCGGGTACTATTGAACAACTCGTTATACTGCTTCACCAGCAGATTCCGCCGCTGCGGGTCTTGCCAAACCCAGCCTGCAAAGGTATCCTTGATGGCCTGCTGCTTCTGCTGGGCAAGCATCGTCTCCTTCTGGTTCAGGACACGCCGCTCTTTACCGTCCTCCTCAATGGTATCATAAATGCGGCAGTCCCGCAAATTCAAGGTGTCCTCCAAAATCTTGTAGGCGTTGGCCCGGTGGGTGCCGTAGGTTTCGGTGGACATGATATCATACATTCCGGCGGCAGATTTGTTGCCGATGCGCCATTCGGACGTAAATGGAGAGTAGCGGACTTGGATCAGGTTGTTATAGCGGATGCGGTAGGGCGGCTGAAAAGTCTCCATCATAAACTGCTGCACAATGGCGGGATTCAGCCATGTGGCACCCAGTCGGATGTCGATTTCTGATGCTTCAAGGTCCTTCGGCTGCGCTTTGGTCAAAGCCTCCACATTGATCTTGAACTCCGGGTGGCTTTCAGCGGCAAGCTGAGCCATGCGCAGTTTATTCCGCACATTGCCGGAAAGATACTCGTCCGCAGTCTGCCAGCCTGCTTCCGGCTCATCTGCATCCGCAGAAGGGTCTTTGAAAATCACGCCTTGCAGCTCTGTGGTAATACGCTCATAATCGCCGGGAGAGCCGAGAAGTTCCGCCATATAGGGCAGATCAACACGGCCATGTTCTCCAATGGACACTGCCAGTGCTTCGCTGGGGGTGTCCACGCTGGTGACGGTGCACTCCGGGCGAATCGTTCGCTTGGTGAACATATCCGCCTTGCTTTTGAGCTGTTTATTCTCATCGAGATTTTCCAAAGAGCAGAGCAGATAGTAGGAACTGTCATCATCGAACAGGCGGGCATTTTTCTTGTCGTTGATCAGCCCGTATTTTGCGGTAAAGGCATCGTAGGCGGCGTTCAATTTTGCTTGCGATGCCTTAATATCCTCGTCCGGGAAGTCCAACTGCTGGTCAATCAGTTCGTTGACGATTTGCCGCAACTCCACCATACCAGCTACACGGCCTTTGGCATTATCGGACAACTCCACCTGCGTCATAATCGAATTTTCTCGGTAGTACACCTCACCGTCCACCACGGCATAGGAGAAATTCTTTACATCTGGGTCAGCGGGGAGCGTCTTGCGCTCGACTTCTGCATCCGCAACATCTGGTGTTTCCACCTCGACTTCAACATACTGGCCCTCAATATGCTGTACCGCTTCGGCAAGCTGGTCGGCCAGCACTGCGCCCTCGATGGGGGCAACCGTCAGTTCCTCCCGTCCGTATTGGGTGCTTTCGGTGGTCAGTTCGCCCAGAATCATCTCCGGGTGGTCCACGAAATACTGGTTGATGGCAAAGCCGTCCTCGGTCTTGCCAAGCTGCACCCATGCAGGTTCGATGTCCGCAGGGCGGTCACGCTTCTGCAAAAAGATAATGTCACTCACAACATCCGTGCCTGCGTTTGCCTTGAACGCATTATTCGGCAGACGGATAGCTCCCAACAGGTCAGCACGCTCTGCCATGTGCTTGCGGGCGGTGCTGTCCTTGCTATCCATGGTGTAGCGGCTGGTGACGAACGCCACCACGCCGCCCGGACGCACTTGGTCAATGGCCTTGGCGAAAAAGTAGTTGTGGATGCTGAATCCCAACTTGTTGTACGCCTTGTCGTTGACCTTGTAGTTGCCGAAGGGCACGTTGCCCACCGCCAGATCGTAGAAATCACGGCGGTCTGTGGTCTCAAAGCCCGCCACGGTAATGTCGGCCTGCGGGTACAGCTTTTTGGCGATGCGCCCGGTGATGGAATCCAGCTCTACGCCGTACAGACGGCTGTCCTGCATGGTGTCCGGCAGCATTCCAAAGAAGTTGCCCACGCCCATACTAGGTTCCAGAATGTTACCGCTGCGGAAACCCATGCGCTCCACCGCATCGTAAATACTACGGATCACGGTGGGGCTGGTGTAGTGGGCGTTCAGGGTGCTGGAACGGGCGGCGGCGTATTCGTCCTCGGAAAGCAGCCCTTTCAGTTCGGCACACTCTTTTGCCCAGCCGTCCTTATTGGGGTCAAAGGCATCTGCCAGACCGCCCCAGCCCACATATTGCGAAAGTACCTGCTGTTCCTCGGCGGTGGCACCCCGATGCTCTTCTTCCAGCTTGAACAGGGTACGGATGGCTTCGATGTTCCGGGCAAATTTCTGTTTGGGGCCTCCGACACCCAAATCATCATCCGTGATGTGGAAGTTCCCGGCAAGTTCAAGTGTGGATCGTTCCGGTTCAACTGCATCCAGAGCAGGTGATTTTGAGCCAATCGTCTGGATCACAATATCATAAGGCATACGGTTTTCTTCAGCAGGGTATATGGCAACCGTTTTTACAGTATCATCTGGCTGCGTAGTAACCTGTTCATTCTGCCGCAAGCCATCCTCGAATTGTCGTTTGTTGATAACTTCGTTATCCCACGACTGCCCCTGTGCGCTGGTGTCGATGCGAACATCCGTTTCGCCCACATAGCCGATTGTTCCTTCGATGGTTCGGGTAGGAAGGTCAACGATAACACTGTCACCGACCTTATAATCGGGCAGGGGGTGTTCCATCACATCCTGTTCCTGCTCGTACAACTCCCGGACAAGAGCCAGCGGCTCTTCCCGGAAAATAGGCATCCGCATTTCTGCCAGTGCCACATCCTGCAGGGTCACACTGTCCTTGCCGAAATTGACGTTATCCACCCGGAATGCTCGCCCCTCCATGTGGATGGTAGTGCCCAGCGGCAGATAGTCCTCCCGGCGCAGATACTTGGTTTGGTGGTGGGTGCCATCCTCGTTCAGCCCGGCAAGGTAGATGTTCTCGCCGCACTGCCACAGTTGTTTGGCACGGTATGCCCACTGGTCGCGGGGAAAGCCGATGACTGGGACGGTGCCCAGTGCTGTTTCTCTCGTAAACAAAGCACTGTTGAGAGCTTTTGCGACCTTGGCAGCATCTTCTCCATAGAACATAAAATTGCCGCCAGCTTCAAATCCAACCAGAGTATCCGGGTGCTGCGCCTTTAATGCAGTGTATTCGGCTGCACTGGCGGCGTTCAGTTCAAGGGGAAAGTCGATGGCTCTTCTTTCTTTGTCCGACAGGTAGCGGTCAGACTGAATCATCAGGTCAATATATTTTTCGACCCGATCCCAGCGGAGAAGCACTTTCTGATGGTCGGGATAATGCTCAAACGTCAGACCCTTGCTGTCATGGTCAAGCCAACCACTGCTTCCGTCTAGATAAGTGTGTGAAGAACCGCCGGGGCCATACGGTGCATATTCGTTGGCAAGAGCTTTTGCCCGGAGTTTTCGGTCAGGCTGCAACTGATAAATTTTCCATATCCGAAGTTTGCTGCCTTCAACATTGGAACCTCTCCGCAGCGCATTTTCAATCTCCGCCTGCGACAAAACAAAAGCGGAGGGCGATTTTTCGCTCTCCGCTTGGTCGATGGATTCAATTTGTTTGGCTTCGGTGGGAATGTGGGCATCGAAGAAACTTAACTGTAAATCAGTTCGTTCAGCACCAGTTCCTCGGCCTGTGCTTTCAGGCTGTTCATGTGCTGCACCCATGCCATCTGATTCTGCTCCTTGTCCGGGGCCGGGCTCTTCGCCAGCAGTTCGGTCATCATCTGCCGCATCCGGCTCTCTGCCGTCTGCTCCACCTCCATCAGGTGCGGGTACAGGCTCCCCGACAGGAGCATCGTGTTGTACAGCACCGGGCGATGATTCATCAGATACGTCCGGCGCAGCCTGCCGTACTTGCCCAGCGGGGTCTTCGGCTGATGGAGGGTCAGGTTCGGGAGAAGATAATCCCCGGTCTGCGTGTAACTCAGATTGCTGCTCATATTCATGCTGGCTCCTTTCATTGTTTCGGCGGCGAATGGTAGTTTTTACGGTGCGCTCGATGTTACGCAGCACCTCCCGGCTCATGTCGCTGACGGCTGCGCCGAGGGCGTAGACACTATCCGGGGTTGAGAAATTGTAGATTGCCTGAAAATCGTCCTTGTCGAACCACCCGGCAGGCTCAATGCCGCAGCGTTCCAGCAGCGTGTAGGTGACGCTGATGGCGGCGGCAGACTTGAACTGCATCTCCACCCCGGCTTCATCATAATCCATCAGCAGCGAACCGTCAACGATGGCGCGGATGTCCCCGCCGTTGTTGTCCCAGTAATCTGCCACCAGTTTCCCGGCAACGTCCGCAAGCTGCTGGCTGACACGCTCTCCGCTGATGCCATAGGTCTTGTTCAACATTTCCGAAACCGGCTGTTTCAGATCGTCATTGTATTGCCACACCTCCGGGTCACGGGAATTGCGGCGCACCCCGGTGTCGCTTACGTCAAAGACGTAGTGCAGCCGGGGGAATCCGCTGGATTCGTCCAGCAGGGCGATGCCCTTGGCACCCCGGCGCACATAACGGTTCATCCGGTTGTTCCAGATGTCAAAGTCGGCGCAGGCGGTGGCATCGGGGCGCTGGGCGTAGATCATCAACTGGTCCGCAAAGGGGTACTTGTACAGCCGGGATGCGGTGGTCAGATAGTCCGTCCAGCTTTCCCAATACCGGGTCAAGCCGTTCGCCGTGCGCTGGGCAAGGGCGAGATATTCTTCGGTTTTGCTTGGCATTTTAGCCTCCTTTTCCAGATTTTAGAGTATAAAAAGAGCGGGCAACCGTTTTGGGGCTGCCCGCTGGAAAGTGTATTGAGATAAGATTATTTGCTATTGTCCTTTATGTACTTCATAACGCAGCACCCCATCACGATGACAGGAAGCACTGTTCGTAAACCGAGGTCGCCGACCCGCACATTTGCATCAATCACAAGTCCTGCAAACCATGCCGCTAAAGTGAAAACAGTTGCCCAACCGTAACTCATAGAACTGTACTCCTTCATATGTGAATATTCAAAACTCTCTTCTCAGCTTCAGCTTTCATAGCTGCCCGCAAGGAACTTACATTTATTCGACTCGAATGTTTACCGGATTCAGTGTAAGGTTGCCTCCGCCCGCCACCTTATACCATTTGCCTCGTTCAAGTTTGATTCTTTCCGTTACGCCCTGTGTAATATATCCGATTCTATATTTTTCTCCAGTCTCTACATCGGTAAAGACCACCTCAGTATCACAATCACCGCTCACTTTTACAGTTCCCCAAAGTGGCTGTATTTGTTCTGTCTTTATGGTGCCTTCATCGTTTGAAAGGGTGAAAGTATGGCTTCTCTGAATATTGATATAAATCGCCACCAGAAAAACCGTTGCCAGACATAAAGCAAACCTTCTTGTTTTCATCGAAACACCTCCTGCAAATTCGGTTTTATCGAATCATATCACATAAGCGGACTCTTCAAACTTACAGCTCAGTTTCCACCGCAAGCTGCTCCTGCTTCTCTTTTTCATCAGCGATTTGGACATCAACATCTTCGCGCATCTTTTTCAGAAGTGCAAGGACTCGCTTGATTTGACCTTTGGTATTCTCTACTCTGCTCTGTGCCTGATTGATGTGATCCAGAACTGCCCAGTCTGCAAAGAGCCCGTCAAAGAAGAAATCCGCAAATTTTAGAAAGCTGTCCACCGTAACCTGAAGGTCGGCGGCGATTTCAACATCGGAAAGTTCAGTTTTGAACCGCCGCAGTTCCACTTGAAGCTGTTCGATTTGTTCCTGCGCATCGTCCAGTTCCTCATACTTGGCAAGATCAGCCATCAAACCGCCGCCCATTACGTCCCATGTACTCCAGCCCTCGGCATTGTCGAGGGTTTCCAGAACTTCATTGACCGTATGCAGGGCGGTCTTTCCGGCGTTGATAGCTTCCAGCAGCTCCCGTTTTTGGACTTTCAGCGCGGCAATACGGCTTTCGCTTTCCGCAACCTGCTGTGCGGCAGGGTGGGCAGATGCTTTGATGCTTTTGATTTTTTCGGAAAGAGCAGCTTGATACTGCCTTTCGCAATCGGACAGCCGTGCCAACCTATTTTGAATTTGTGCTAAATCAGCATCAACGGAAGAAAGGTCATGGAGAGCCACATCGTACTTGACACGGGCTGCATAGGCTTCTTGCCGTTCCTTGTCCAGCTTCTCATCCATCTTTCCGATGACCTGATAGAAAAATGTGGCAAGGCTGTGTCCCTCCAGACGGTCCACGTCAGCCTGTTCCGCCAGCTTGGATTTTTCCAGCTTTTTCAGACGATCAGCAAGCGTATCTCTCTGGGCGGTCAGTTCTTTCTGCTTTGCTTCACAGCTTTTCTTTTCAGCGACCTGCTGCCAAAGCTCTTTCAACGTAGAATCATTCATATGGAATGTCCTTTCCCGGCATTACGTTTCTTCGTTCAGAAGCTGGTTCAAAAAATGCTGCCGATTATTTACAAATGTTTTGGTGATAACGTAGCTGTCCGTATCTTCATACTGACAAGGATGAATCGTGCCATTGTCGAAGCTAAAAATCTCAGCATCAGGCATTCCGAGGAGAATGGGTGAATGTGATACGATAATGAATTGCGCCCCTTCTTGGGCACACCGATAAATGTTAATCAGTAACGTGAGCTGCCTCTGCGGGGATAAAGCGGCTTCCGGCTCGTCAAAAATATAGACTCCATCTGCACCCATGTAGTCCTGCGCAATGGCGAGGAAACTTTCACCGTGTGATTTTTGGTGATAGCCTTTGGAGGGATGATCGTCATCGGAATAGTCGATTTCCTTGGTGGCTACATTATAGAAACTCTCTGCTCGGAGAAAATACCCGAACTTTGGTCTGCGATACCCCTTGGAAATCGTCATAGCCTCACATAGTTCCGAATGGGAGTTGTATGTGGAAAATGAATAGTTCTTCGTTCCACCCTCTGCGTTGAAGCCGTAAGCAACAGCGATTGCTTCCAGAAGCGTAGATTTTCCACTTCCATTTTCGCCAACAAAGAACGTAATGGGCTTATGGAATGTAAAAGTGTCGATTCCACTGATGGCAGGAATCTGACGAACATAATTGTATGGGCGAACTCTGTTCCAGTCGATGGTCAGCCCTTGGATAAACAGATCGTTCATGCAGCACTCCATACTATATAATGTAAGAAACACTTAGTTCCGCTCAAACCCAAGATAGCGGGTGCCCTGAAAACTCAGCTTTCCAATGTCGCCCTCCACAAGCATTCCGTAGTCCGAACCACTTACGGTAAGTTCCATGCGGTCGCCGCTTTCCACCTGAAAGGTCACATAATAGGTCGTGAACGTATGCATCATCGTATTGTCCGTATGGTGGCGAGAAACTTCCGTGCGCTTTGCCACCACCGTTGCCGGAACGGTCAGCCGCGGCGAATGGTTGTTTTTATTCCATGTGCTGATATTTCCGATGATGGTGTATAGGATCATGCCCAAAACCACAAGGAACAGGATGGGAAACAGAATGCTGAACAGCAGATCAATTCCAGCGTAAAACATCTTATTCCTCCAAAATTTCTTCCAGCAGGTCCTTTACATCGTCCAGAAAAGATTCTTCTCCGAGGGTGTTCACCTTGAAGAACACCGCTTGACTGCCGCCCGCTGTAATTGCAGACAGCCGAATCGGGCTATCTCCATTCTGGAACATGGTCAGTGTCAGACTCAGGCGGTTGCCGCCCATCATGCTGTACCGTTCAAACACACGGACACTGCACCGGGCATCGCCCTCTTTGAAATCACTGCCTGCCTCTAAATCTGCCGACCAACTGCTGTCCGGGATTTCATTTTCCAGCTTCCGAAGCAGTTTGTCAAAATTCTTGTTTCGGATGGTCTTTTCAAAGATTGCCATAATGGTTCCTCCGTTCTGACAATTAAAAATCGGTCCCTTATTTTTGATACGAGCAGAGCCACAGGAAAATTGCGGAGAAATCGCTTGAAGAGAGGAATTTTGTCTGATTTGATTATAGCATATCTTTTGGAAGAACAAAATACTTTATGTACGCCGCCCGTAGGCGGCAATAATCAGTCCGGGGGAAATTCCAGTTCGGCAAACTCTGCATCGGTCAGCAGTTTCAGCTTCTCGATGACCTGTTCGGACAGTTCCCGCAGAGCAGTCTCATCGGGCATCAGGTAGCACTGCATGAGCCGCAGTTCGTGGATAAGCCCCAGTCGGGTGCCGGTGTTGTAAAGCATCATCAGCATGAGTTCTTCATGGTCAAAGTTCATGTTCAGTCCTCGCTTTCCGGCTTCCAGTTGGGTTACACTCCGAGGCATCGCACTTTTCCTTGAGATTCATCAGCACCGAAGGGCGTTCCGGCTGCTTGTCCAGAAACCCCTGTAAATCTTTGAAGCCGATGCTGTCCACATAATGCACAGACACCTCGCCATTGCGTTTGAGTGCAATCACATCGCTGACCGACAGGCTATGCCCCTCAAAATCCTGCGGACGGGAGAGGTTGAACATCTGAAACAGTTCTTCCAGAACCTCGTTGTTCGGCACATCCTGCCACATGGCGGGCAAATCAGCATAGTAGGTGACCTCGTAATGCTCCGGGTCGGGCGTTTTGCCCCGACGATGCAGTTCCCGCATGGAAGCAAATCTTTCATCGAGGATTTTTTCGTCATGCCGCAGCTGCATCACCATATAAACATCGCACCCTGCGTTCAGAAATTTCTGCGGGATGTCCGCCATGGGTTCGCCGTCAAAATTCTGGTTCCATTTTTGCTGCATCGTCCACCTCACAGTTCTGGCGCAGAACGTGCAGAGGATTTTGGCGCAGACGTATCACTTGCCAGTGCTGCCAGCTTTTCCAATGTGGAAGGGCGGTGATCTGCACTCAGTTCCTCGGCTTCCGCAACTTTGTCCATGACGGCATCGTAGTCCTGCAACAGCCGCCGGCCCTTTTCCAAGTGGTGCGCTTCCAGAATCTGCTCACGGGCTTCCTGAATGGTCAGTTCCGGGGCATTCAGCTGCCCGCCGTCCATCACAGAATAATCGCTGTGGTAAATGGTGTAGTCCCATCCATCCTCATAGGACTGGATGGCAAGGTAGCCTTTGCCGCCCAGTTCCCATGCAGCCTGCTCGTCCTGTGTCTGAATCTCCGGGTAGAAGTCTGCATGGTTTCGTTCCATGACTTCGGCAAACTGGCAGATGTGGAACACATTGCCCAGACCGCCCATGTCAAAGTGGTAATCATCCAGATGTTCCACCCGTGCCGTAAAACTGCGCCCATCCGGGTAATCCACCTGAATCACGCCGCCATCTGGAATGCGATAGAGGTCATCATAGTGGCTGTTGATGAGACGAATATCCTTCGGCAGCATTTCCGGCTCCCAGATGCGCCGCCTGCCAATGCCCGCCTGCGGGATGTTTTCAAGGATCTTTACGCTTTCCTGTTGGATGGCCTTACGGTCATCGTCCGAAAGTTCAAACAGATACCAGTTCCGGGCGGCAGGAATGGTGTTTTGTCCATCTGGCGGCAGATTCTTTTCCGAAATCTGCCCACTTTCCAGCGGCTCGCCAGTTACCTTGTTATAAGTGGCAAAGCCGACCCCTGCACTGTTTTCCCGGAGATGCAGATAGCGTTCATCGTTGATAAGGTAGACCGCTTCTTTTATCTGCTCCATCAGCACCCACCCTCAAATTCCAGCGAAAACTTGCTGCGGCCATCGGCTTCACAGGACAGCAGCACGGTGGCATTGTAGGTCTTGCCCTTGGCACTCTTGCAGTCCTTCAGCCGGACCCGACCATCCCGCAGCAGCTTGTCTGCCACATGAGCGTCCATGCGTTTGCCGAGCCGTTTCAGAAAAGCATTATCCTTCCACAGCACGAAACGGCACTCCCGGTTCTCGCAGAACCAGCCCTTTTCACGCTCCACAACATTTGCACCGCAGTTCGGGCAGATACCAATAATCTTGTTTTTCATAAGCGCATTCGCTCCCTTCGCAGCCTCGGTGGTCGTTACCAGCGAGGAGATCATCTCTTTGATTTCAGTCATAAAAGTTTCCGGCTCCATTTCGCTGCGCTCGATTTGCAGCAGTTTTGTTTCCCAATCAGCGGTCATTTCCGGGGATTGGATTTCTTCGGGCATCACGGTGATTAACGCTTTCCCCTTATCCGTGGGCAGCAGCACCTTGGTTTTCTTGGTGCCCTTGCGCTCCAGAAAGCCCTTCTGCACCAGCTTTTCAATGGTGGCGGCACGGGTTGCCGGGGTGCCGATGCCCTGACGCTCCACGCCCTCCGGCATACTGTCTGCACTGGCGGTTTCCATAGCGTGCAGCAGGGTGTCCTCGGTAAAATGCTTCGGTGGGGACGTTTGACCCTCCTTCAGCTCTGCATTGAGGATACCGCACTCGTTTTCTGCCGCATTGGGCAGGGCGGTGAGTTCCTGTTTTCGATTCAGAATGTCTGCCAGTACCTTGCGTTCCACCGCTTTCCAGCCTTCCTCCAGAACCTCCTTGCCCTTGGCGGTAAATTCCTCCCCGGCACATTCGGTGGTCAGCAGGGTTTCCAGATACCGGAAGGGCTTGCTGACTGCCATCAGCGTCCGGGCGATGATGAGCTTCAGGACGTTCTGCTCCCCCTTGGGCAGTGCGTCCAGATCGGCTTGCAGCATACTGCGGGTGGGCAGGATGGCGTGATGATCGGTGACTTTTTCCCGGTTGACGGTGCGCCGTGTCCGGGGCACAGCCTCGTCCATGTCCTCCGGGGTAATGCCGAGAAAACCTTCCAGTTCCTCGGTCAGCTCCTCCAGCATTTCCTCGTCATCGTCGGTGATATAGCAGCTATCAGTTCTGGGATAAGTGGTAAGTTTCTTCTCATACAGGCTCTGCACATAGTCCAGCGTCTGCTGTGCGCTGTACCCCAGCAAGCGGTTAGCATCTCGCTGAAGGGTGGTCAGATCGTACAGCAACGGCGGATTCTCGGATTTTTCCTTGCGGGTGATGCGCTGGATCGTTGCCACCATCTCCCTTCGACAGGCTTCCAGCAGTTTTTCTGCAACGGATTTTTCAGGAATGCGGCGGCTGGATGCCGTGCAGCCACTGGTCAGTTCCAGATCCACCGTGTAGAATTTCTCCGGCACAAAGGCGGCAATGGCGGCTTCCCGCACCACCGTCATGGCAAGCACCGGGGTCATAACACGCCCCACCGCCAGAGGTTGCCCGTACAGACACGAAAAAAGCCGGGACGCATTGATGCCGACCATCCAGTCGGCACGTTCCCGGCAGAGTGCTGCGTTGTACAGCGCATCGTATTCAGTTGACGGTTTGAGATGGGCGAACCCTTCCCGGATGGCGTTTTCCTCCATGCTGGACAGCCATAGGCGAGAAAAGGGCTTTTTGCACCCGGCTTGCTGGTACACCAAGCGGAAGATCAATTCTCCCTCACGTCCGGAATCTGTAGGATAGTTCTCGGAGGTGACTTTTCTGACATTGTTACTCGATGGCATCCAATGGGCCGATAAAGCGATAGAAAATCTGGATTTTCTGGACGTATTCGCCATCGACCTTTTCCGCTTTGGATACCAGAATCTTGTCAATCAGCTGATGCAGAATCTTATAGTTCAGTTCGGTGATGCCAGCGTACTTGCTGACTTCATCAATAAAATCCTGAATCTTGTCCAGCTGATCGTGTTCAGCACGGCCTTCCCGCTCGTACTGCTCAATCTTCTCGGTCAGTTCAGCCTGTTCTTTGTCGTAGCGATCTGCAAGCATTTGAAAACGTTTCTCCGGGAGAAGTCCCTTTGATACGTCCTCATAAAGTTTTGCATACAGGTCTTCGATTTCTGCGATTCGTGCTTTACACTGCTTCAAATCCCGTTTGTGCTGCGCCCGGTCAGAGGACACCCGGAGGTGCATCTGATTTGCAATCTTCTTCACAAGGGCTTCCCGATTGCTCACAGCGGCCTTTGCGTGTGCCTGAATGTCCGCAAAGACAGCTTCATGCAGAACACGGGCTTCCAAATTATGCGAGTCACAGGCTTTCGCACCATATTTCCGATAAGTGCTGCAACAATAAAAGGTCTGATCCAGAACACTGTTACGTTTGCGCCTGTGCTCGACCTTGACTAACATCGTTCTGCCGCAGTCTGCACAGCGGACGATGCCTTTGAAGATATTGTCGTAGTCGGTCTTATCGCACATAAAACTACTGGAACGGCCGTAAAGGATTCGCTGCACGTTCTCCCAACGGTCTTGTGGAATGATTGCTTCATGTGTATTCGGAACGATAGCACGTTCTTCAAAAGGAATATAACGCCGCTTTTTGGATTTCATGGACACGGTGGGCTTGGCTTCATAGATGATGTGTCCGGCGTAGACCGGGCTGTGCAGAACCTGACTGATATAGGCACTGTCCCAATCATACATCTTTTCATCATCAATAAAGCGGCCAAACATCTCTTTCTTGTAGTAACACGGCTTCAAGACTTTTTCATCGTGGAGCCGCTTGGCGATGCGGTGAAGCCCCAGCCCTTCCTCTGCCATTGAATAGATATACTCAACAACGGGGGCGGTGTTCGGGTCGATCACAAGGTGATTGTGGTCGGCAGGGTCTTTCTGGTAGCCAAACGGTGCGCCGCTGGAGATATACTTTCCACTTTTCTTGCGTGTCCGAAGGGCACTCTTGATCTTTCGGGAAGTGTCTTTGGCGTACATTTCATTGATGATGTTTCGGAACGGGGCAATATCCATCTGAGATTGCTCGTTGGAATCATAACCATCGTTGATTGCAATATAGCGGACACCGTGTTCAGGAAAGAAGATTTCCATATACGTTCCGGTTTCGATGTGGTTGCGTCCAAGTCGGGACTGGTCTTTGGTAATGACTGTTGCCACCTTTCCTTCCCGGATATCATCCAGAAGTTCCTGAAAGGCAGGGCGGTCAGAGTTCGTACCGCTGTAACCATCATCAACATAGTACTGGCAATTCCCGAAACCGTTGCGTGTGGCATACTCCATAAGCATTGACTTTTGAGTGCGGATGCTCAGGCTTTCGCTGTTTGAACCGTCATCTTTTGACAGTCGGCAGTATAAAGCAGTTACTTTTTTGTCCTTTTCCATGTGTACCTCCATAATGGAAAAGAGACCTCATCAATCACATTGTAGCGGATGCTGCGTGACGATGCAAGCCCTTTTCCGCAGTAAAACGTCCAATTAGCCAGCGGCGAGATACGATTCGGCAGTTTTACGAATTTCTTCTTCCACAAGCCGCTGAAAAAGCGTATTCATCGGCACATTGCCGATATAATGGCGTTCCACGATCAGGCGCACGGACTTCGGACTTCTCGGCGCACGTTTGCGTGTGGTGGGCTTCTTCTCAGATTTTTCTTTGTTCAAGGGCAGACCTCCTCATTCATGTGGTGCAAATACGGAAAGGAATGGATGGATTCTATTCGTTTTTCTCTTTTTGTTTTATTACGTTGGTTAGGTGAAAGTTTTCTTCGATACAGTCTTAAAGGCTGCTATACTGCATAGGAAAAATATCTTTTGCAGATGCCATTAAGAATCTGCATCACAGAATCGTGATTTTGGCGGTTCTTGAATCGTGAAAAACGCAGAACTATTCAACATTTGGAATTTTCACAAAGATGTGATTGGGCGAAGAAAACCGCGTTCGTCTGCGCTCAATCAATCCCGCAGCGTCCAATTCCTTAAGCGCACTGGAAACACTGACAGTGCTGCGCTCTAGCTGCTCAGCCAAAGAGCAAATCGCAAAAATGACAAACACGAAACCACGTTCATCTATCCAGAGATTTTTCTGCGAGAGCGTGGCACGGTCGAGTAGCAGCACATAAGTCATTTTTGCAGTCTGGCTCAGGTCAAGTTCCAAAAGGAAGCGTGGGTATGGGAGAAACGGCGGCAGCGGAGTTTGCGTGGTAAGATATTCTGAAATGTTGATCACCTCCAGCTGAAGCAGAAATCAGGAACAAAGAGTATGTAACGAGAATTGGAGGGTTCCAATTCTCCAGTCGCAGAAAAGCACGAAACAAGTGCTCAACTGCGTTAATAAGTTAAGGTCTCCCATATTGGTCCTCGACTTCCCTAGGAGTGGGGAATCGTCCGGCGGCGGGCTTGCACCGCACCATTGGCATTTCAGCCACCCCGTCTTCGTTATGACCGGGCTGCGAGTTACAGAAGTACCTTTTGTGAAGTACCGGACGATTGAACTATTCACTTGTCAAGGAACATATGGAAGATTTCTGGACTTTGACGGACGAAAAACATCCTTCTACTTGGTAGCCGATGAAAAAGGCCATTTCGTAGCATTGCAAGCAATTTTGTAAACAAAACGTCATAATAGTCCGAGAATGGTCTTGAAAAAGATGCCCTACACTTGGTAGGCATCGAGAACGCCTGTTTCGTAGCATTGGTGAGAAACTTGTAATTGAATTGTAATTCTTGAGACCAAATCTCCGCTTTTGAAAAAATCCTCTCAATAGGTAGGCAACGAAAACAGCCCAAAGACAACCATCTTTTTGAGAATTAACAAAAAGGTCACAAATGACCGGCTTTCAAAGAGGCGCTTCTACTATTAACAGAAAAAGTGGCCTAAAATGGGGGGTGTTGGAGAAAATTTCTGCCTTAAAAGTACGCCTCTACTCACTAGCCAGCGAGAATAGCCAAAAGCCAGCAAAAAACAAATGAATTATGTACTTCTGCCACTGATTGCAACGGCATATCGGTGACAGAAAGATCGTTTAGAGCGATTCTTCGCGGTTTGGGGTGGTAGAAATCGTTTTGTAGTTGGACTTTTTCTGCTGAAGCTGCTCCAGCTGTTTCAGCACCGATTCCTTCTCCGGGGGCTTGCCGCCCGGTGTGGAAAGCTGCTGCTTATTCAGCACCATGTCGATATACTTGCGGATATTTTTCAGGGCAGAGACATCCGGCTGCAAGGTTTCCAGTTTGGTACGCAGTTCTGCGCTGCCGGATTGCAGCGCAGAAAATTCGGCATCCAATGCCGAAAAATCTACCGCTGTGCTGCCGTTCAGTTTCATCAGAGTGCGGACAGCTTTATTAAAGGTGTCCAGCTCCTCTTTGTGCTGGGCGGCATAAGCGTCCTTGGTCAACTTGAAGTTCTTCTTGATAAAGGTGTCGTGGATGGGCTTCAGCTTGGCATGGGCGGCGGCAGCATCCTTGATCTGGGCGATTGCCCGCATACGGTTTTCGTTCTGCTTCAACTGCCTACGGAGAGGGGCGGCGGTCTGGTTCAGGTTAGAAATTGCGGTATCCAGATCCTCGATGGTGTTCAGAGAATGGGCTTTCAGATAGTCCACCGCCCGTTTGACTTCCTCAAAGTCTCGGACAGTGCATTTCAGTTTTGCCTTGCCAGACCAATCGCTGCGCTGCTCGTTGCGGAGGTTGAAGTAATCCACCAGCAGGTCGGACAGCATTGGCTCCTTGGCTTGTTCCAGTGCATCCAAAAGAATCTGCTTCTTTTCATTCAGGTCTGCGATCCAGCGTTGCAGCCCACGAATCGCACTGCGGATGGACTGCATCAGGCTATTGGCGGCGCGAATATCCCGGTTCAGGTTGCCGAGAAAAGTTTCCACTCCACGCTTTTCCATCTGGTGTGCGGCGGGACCGAGATGCACGGTCGGTATCTGCTGGATGCCCTGTCGCTCAAAGGAGCGCAGGTCAACACGTTCCGGGCGGCCAGCCGCTTCCAAATAGCGGTTGGTAATGGTCTCCCAGCCATGCCGCCAGACCTCGGCATACTTCTGGTCGTTCCAGTCCACCGTGTTTTCCTTGTGGCACTTCCAGTTGCCGGAAGCGAGCCGGATGCGCTCACCGTTCTCGTCAAGGTCGTACACCTTTCTGGCTTTCGGGAGCCACTTGCCGTGTTCATCTATTGCCCGGAGCGTCAGCAGAATGTGAGCGTGTGGGTTTCCATCTCCCTTGTCGTGGATGGCAAAGTCGGCAATCATCCCTTTGGAAACAAACTGCTCCTGACAAAACTCTTTTATCATGGACAAATACTGCTCCTTCGGCACCTCCACCGGGAACGCCAGCACGATGCGCCGGGCAAGCTGGGAGTTCCACTGGTTCTCCACAGCTTCTACGGCGTTCCAGAGGGTCGCCCGGTCTGCATATCCGGGCGGCGCATAGGATGGCAGCATGATCTCAGCGTGGACAAGCTCTTTCTTCTTGTTGTAGAATTTTGTTCTCTGGTCGTACTCGCTGAACAGCCGTTCGCCGCTTTGGTAAGCGGCCCCGGCAACAGCGGACTGCCCTTGGCTGCGCTTGACGATGGTAATTTTGAAATGCGGACACGGAATAGGCATCACCCCCAAACAAAAAGACCGCCCAGCAAGATTGCTCTTGGTGAACGGTCTGGAATTGTATTCGGTTTTGCTCGCCGCCTTAGAACGGAGTGCCATGCGCTTCGATCTCAGGCGGGAGCCGCAAAAGGATAGCTGCAAAGCAGCGCAAGGAAAATGCAGTTTTCCTTGGGATGGAATCGGGCTGGCGCACAAACGCCAGCTTCGATTTCATCGAGCCGTCTGCAAGACCGCAATTTCACCGGAACGGTGTATAATTGCGCCCTTTATTCTAAAGGGTTTTGGACGTTGCTGCGTTCGTGAACATCATGCACCATCTTTGCAAGAGCCAGCACGACTTCCGGTTGACGGAACGAGATTTTCAGAAGCTCCATCACCTGATCGTCGGTCAGTTCTCCCGGACAGACCAGAAAACTTTCCAGCATTCCGGCACGGGTGCAAAGACGATGCACACGCTCTCTCCGGTTCAGCTCCAACATCTGGCGTTCAAGGATCTTCTCCCGGTGCTGGCAAGAGCGCAGCTTCTGCTCTGCTTTGGCTTTTTCGTTGCGGAGGTAGGCTAGGTCTATTTTCGGTTGGGTCAATGGCATCACGCTCCTTTTCAAAAGTTGGTTGTATTCGACATTTTTATTGGTTCGTGGTACACTACACACAATCAATGTGAATAGAGGTGACTGCGTTGCTTGCGTTATATCTAAGTGTGCTTGATGATCGAAACTTTGAAGAAGATTTTACCGAGGTGTACAATACATACAAACGGCTGGTTTACCATACCGCTTACAAAATCATGGATGATTCGTATCTGGCAGAGGATGTGCTACAAGAGGTATTTTTGTACGTTGCAAAAAATTTTTCTAAAATTCATCGAGAAAACTGTCACGAACTCGCTGCTTATCTCGTTAGTTGTAGTAGAAGCCGTGCATATGATATGCTTCGCAAACAACGAGAAGAATTGCTGGAAGATGTCCCAAACGAACCAGATGCCGCTCCGGTGCCGGATGATGCAGCAGTTAGCACCGATAACATTGAACGTCTAACAGAACTGATTGGCCAAATGAAACCGATGTACCGTGATCCGCTACGCCTTTTGGCAATGGGATATACAAACCGTGAGATTGCAAAATCGCTGGGATTAACGGATGAAGTGGTACGAACACGGCTCTTTCGAGGACGAAAACTATTATGGAAGGAGATGAACAGCCATGAGTGAGCGGACAGACATTTCATTTGATGCGGCTTTGATGATGGCACTTCGTGCAGATGCGCAAAGAGAACTGGATTCGCTTCCAACGCCAAAGCAGTTTGAGGAAATCTACCCAGATACGTCCCAATGGGACGAACGAATGACAGAGGCCTTAAAGAAGAAAAAGCACCACCCAGTGTTGAAACGAGTACTAATTGCGGCATTGACACTCGTAATGCTGACGGTTGGTGCTCTTGCGGTCAGCGCTGATTTCCGCAGGGCAGTCTATACGATGATTCAAAAATTTCTGCCCATTGAGATGCAGCTGACTTATCAGGTGGATGGCGAACCGCTGGAGTGGCTCCCGGATGGATACAGCGACCATTATGTGCCGAACGGCTTTGAAATGGACGATGTGCAGAAATTTGAGCGAGCAGAAAACTTTTTACATGTTTACTCGTCAAAAGAAACAGAGGAAAGCTACACAGTCCGTTGCTCAATTATCCAGCCAGGGCAGCAGTCCCTGTTTGATAATGAGCATACAGTGTACGAAACCGTAAAGGTCGGAGAAGCAGATGGTGTACTTGGAACCAGTACGGATGAACATGGAAAGAATGTTTATACTCTAAGTTGGGAACATCGGGGGATTACACATACCGTTATGGGAAACATTCCATACGATGAGATTATGAAAATTGCGGAAGGTATCCGTTAAGAAAGCTGGACACTTGTGAGAGTTCACAAATGTCTGGCTTTCTTTTTGTCTGAACTTACAAAGATGGAAAATTTGAAAAATTTTCTCCTGAAAATTGAAACGAAGCGAATGCGAATTGCGTTGATTATACAAAGGCTCTTGATGGGAGCAAAAAAACGGAGGTGTATGTCTATGTCGAAAAAGCGTTTGTTGTCCATTGTTGTTTCAGCGGTGATTCTCTTGAGCTTTGCCTGCACCGCAATGGCCGCTGAAAAGTCTGAACGGTATGTAGGCGATAGTACGGTCAACGGATCTATTTACCAAACATACTATCAGGTTGATGCCCAGACTCGAACTGGAGTAAAGAAAATCAGCGTTTCAGGCGTTCTCTATGAAAAGGGGACAATTGGAACATGGCAAAAAGTAAGTAGCTGCTCAAACAGCAGCACGACCTCAACCTGCATGGTGAGCAGTAGCTTTAACACTAAGCCCGGAAAATCTTATAGGCTTGAGTATTCTGCGACCTTTAGCTATTCCGATGGACGGAGCGAAACCATTACCGGAAGTACCAGTAGATAAGTGGAGTTTGTTATATATTTCAGCAAGTTAGAAAGGTGTGAGGTAATTATAAAGGCGAGACCAACGCGAGTTATCCGATACCTAGCTATAGTCGCACTGTGCTTGCTTTTGGGCTTTATGCTTGGAAGAAAAAGCAAATATGAAAAACGAGATTATTTGAAACAATTCAAAATTGGAAAAGCAACATACTCTGAATCGTTGATATATGAGGCTTATGGCGGATTGCAAAATGATGGGATAATGTTAGCGGTATACTACGATGTGGATGCAGCCAAAATTATTCATCAACTCGATTCATGGGAGAAAATTAATGATTCTCCAACCATATCTTCTATATTAAAAAATGTGTCGTCATATTTTGGATTAGATTTTGTGATTCCTGAAATTGCAAGTGGAAATTTTTTTCTTTATGATAATAGTCAGCATAAGGAACTACGCTCGGAAGCCGAAATGAATACATTGCTTTTACATTCTGAAGATGTGAATTTTAGTCTCGTTGTCTGGGATGATGAGAAGCACACAATTTATATAGTAGAGTACAGAATTTAAGGAGGTTCGTTATGAAGAGGTTCGTATCATTAATTCTTTCAGTATGTTTTTTGTTTTCGATAAATACTGTGTCTTATGCTGCTAACATAAGCAGCCGTAAAGCTAGCAATCCTGTTATTCAAAGCATGAATGATAAGTATCATGTTGATTTTTCGGGAATGTCGATAGATGAATTAAATAAGTTTATCGATAAGATGAAAGATGAAGATCAAACACGTGCATCTGGAAATTTGTTAAATAATACACAGCTTGCATGGTTGGCAGCTGCGCAAATTGCACGGGATAAGGGATATGAATGTGCGGCTCTTATGGTTGAATTCTCTGTATATAATATTGACTATTCTGAGAGTGTGACGGATTCTTCGACGCCATTGCTTGACAAGTTAAACACGACAACAGTTTTTAATAATTATAAAAACAAAGTACTTAATAGTGGCTTGAAAGATTTTAGTGGAGGAAGTTGGTCTTTTACAATTCAAAAGTCTGATAATGCAGATTTATTCTATGCATTGCATAGGGTAAGCACCTCTGGAACAGGCTTCATGATTGGTAATTCTATAATGTATTACTTGATTACCGTTCATGACACATTTGATTTTGCATATGACAACAACTATGACGACTTGTTTACTACTACAGTGAACAATTGGGCTTGGTTGTGCCAGCAGACGCATGTGTTGAATCCCATAGAGATAAATCTTAGCACGGCTATTGGATAAAAAATCAGTGGTATTTATTTTTTTGCGAAAGTAAAAGTTGAAATCTAAAATAAGGATGGCTCTAACGTATGAAAAATTTTACGGAGGTGTTTCCAATGCAGAGCAACTGATGTATAAGAAATCTTGTGTATACTCTAAAAGTAAAGAAGGAAAATTAAAATAGCTAGTGAAAAAATATCTCGTAGAATTTTTTTGAAAGCAAGTGGGATTGTGGCTCTTTCTTCAATGGAGCTTAACTCTGGGCTGACTGCTTTTGCAGATAATCAAAGTGATGGAAGCAAATCTCATATCGAGAGATACCATAGATACGATTTTGATACAAAAGAAGAATCTATAGAGGAAATTATAGTTGAAACCAATTCCTTCACGGATGGAGAGACAACTGCAGGCTATTTTCCAAATGGAAAGATTTCGGATATTGATCTATCCGATCTGTATGCGATTATCGGAAGCAATGATATCACTGTTGTTGATAATCCAACGGCAACACCATATTGTAGTACGGTATGCCTACAGATAACGACCAATAATGGAGGGACAAATTATGGTTCTGGATTTATGATTGGGCCTAATGCACTTGCAACAGCAGCACATAATCTATACAGTATAAAGGAAAAAGCCTACGTTAAGTCGGTAAATGTCGCACCTGCTCGATCTGATAATAGTAAACCTTTTGGAAGCGAAAATGTATCGGCAAGTTCGATGATTGTTAGTGATTCTTATCTTGCTGGAACAAGTTCGGAGGATTGGGCGATTATTACGCTCAAGAATAATTTAGGAACGAAAACGGGATGGCTTGGGTTACATTGGCAGTCTAGCAATTATTCATCATCACAGTTGGTGTATGCTTATGGCTATCCGAGCCAAATAAATGGTGCCGATGCGAGATATCGGATGTGTAAATCTTCTGGGTATATTAGAAGTCAGACTTCAAAATATCTCAAGGGCGATTGGGATTTGACAGGTGGCTTTAGTGGTGGTCCTCTTGTAGAATATATTTCTGGAGCTGGGTATGTAGCTATCGGAATCCATAAAGATGGAAGCACAATTGATGGTTCTTCATATCCAACTTCTTATACAGGGGCATTGAGAATAACACAATCGCTTTATACGCTGTTCCTTTCATACAGAGGTTGATAAAATGAAATGCAAACGGAAGATTATGGTTGGCATAGCATTTGTGGCAGTGGTTCTCTGCATTCTATTTCAATCGAATACATTCGGAAGAAAAAAATCGGAACTTATAATTGAAGAAGTTGACCTGAAGAACAATTGTATTTATGCGACTGCAAAAAATCAATTATATGATACGGATGACAATTATATAATTTATGGCGTATCAAACTACTTGAAAGGAAATCTTCAGTTGTCGTATCTTAAAGAAGGCGAAAGCATTCTTGTGATATCAAACGGTAAGGTGTTGCTATCAGATCCGTATCAATTTGATAAAATATACAGTATTCAACTGTTGCAATAGCGTTTCATTTTCTCAATAAATAATATAAGCTATTTACAGCTGCCTCCTCTGTTAAGTGGTGGTGCAGTGCTTATTCTCAATAACGATGCGATTGATGAAAATGATAGACCTTTTTGGAATTTAGAATTTTCTCAATAATCAAGCCCCCAAAATGGCAAACTTGAAATCATCGAGAGATACATAAAATATAGGGTTAAATCGACTTTCGTGTCGAAAAAACAAGTGCTAGAAATAGCAAAATCCATTGAATTTTAGAATGACATTTATAAGAAACCAGTAGATTTGCCTGATATTTGTGATTTCTTTGACCGTTGGGCCATTGATTTTGCACTACATTGATTTTGCACTACTATGAGCAAAGGAAAAACTTAAAATAAGCAAACAACCCGCCATTTGCAGCGACTGCAAGTAGCGGGTTGTTTGGCCTATTTAGAGGTTAGTCTTTCAGTTTGCCATGGTCACAGCCAAGTGAGAGATAATGCTCAATCTCACCACTCAGCACAAGCTGGACGCACTCCAAGGGCTTGTTGTATAGTAGCCAATCAAGTTCAGCTCGCTGTGCCGGGGTATTGCCGTATTCGTCCTCGATGGCAAGGCAGTCAATGGCAATGGCAGAGCCATCAGCGAACTGGGCTTCCGCTCGGTTGGTGTCCATATTATAGTGCCAAGAACGTGCTTTTTGAGAACTATTCTGGTCAAAAATTCGATTTTGTTTCATTTGAATGCCCTCTTTGATGCTTTTATGATTTAGTTTTTTGACGAGATGAGGTCTCTTTTTTCTTTCTCTTGAGTCACCCAACCGCACTATCCTGCATCCGTAGCACAGACAATGCTGTCAACGTCTGTGCGGTTCATCAGGTCTTTCAGAACGCCAAACTGCTTTTTTGTACTGGCAGACACGAGGTACTGCCACTTCTGCGGCAGGATAGGCAGGTCTGCAATGCTCCACTTGACATACTGCTCGCCGTAGGTATTCGGCGGTGCAAGCTCCACGAGATGCCCCACGCACCAACTGACCAGATAGCCGTTGCCCTCCAGATAACCGTCTTTGCGATTGGTTACACCAAGGACTTTTGCGTAAGCCATCGCAACGGAGGGCTTTTCGCTGACAACTAGGCGATAAGACAATAAGCATCAACTCCTGTTCTTTCTGTATTTATATATGTACGGCGGCAAAACGCCGCCTTGAAAATTAGCTGTTTTCGGGGTTCTGCTCGTCCGGGGCTTCATCCGCATCCGGCTCATCCTCCACAGGAATCTCAAAGTCGCCCTTGTCCTCGGTGTAGTCTGCATCGGGGTCAAGGGCTTCTTTTTCTGCCTGTTTTTTCTGCTTCTGCTTCATAAAAACATAGAAACCGCTGCCCGCAGCCAAAGCCACCAGTGCGATCACGCCCAGAAAAGTGGCCGCATACTTGGTGATTTTGTTTTCTTTCGGCTGTTCGGTGCCGGATGCGGCCGCTTCTTCTTCGGCTTTCTTGGCATCCTCCTCGGCCTGTTTGCGCTCCAGCTCTGCCTGTGCAGCCGCCTCTTTTTCGGCGGTATAGGCATCGGCATCCTCATCTTCCATCAGAGCCAGCAAATCACTCTCGTCTACCAGATTCATAAAGTGGACAGTCTGCTGGCCCTTGGCGTTGCGGTCGATAACCAGATAGAATGTGTTGCCGGACTTACTGACCAGCGTGATAAACTGCTGCCCGGAGCCATCCGAATAATTGGTGTAGTAGTCATCCACCAGTGTCAGATTGCCCTCCGGGGTCAGTGCGCCGGAGGTTTCGTCCGTGACGGTAACAGCATCTTCTTTGCTGCTGTCCGTCAGGACAGGCTGCTCGACTTCTTCAACAGGCTCGCCGCCATAGGCAAATGCCGAAGCCGCCATACCGACACACAGCACTGCCGACAGCAGCAGTGCGCCGACCTTATTCATCATCTTCATCCGAATCTTCCTCCTTGCTGAACGTGGCACCGACTGCGGACAGCGCAGCCGGGTTCGGGGTGGCAGTTGCCGACTGCCGCAGCAGGGCGGCGAGCTGTTCCGGCGTGACCTTTGCAGTCCGCACCATCTCGTTGACCTCAGCAGAATCCTCCTCCTGAATGCGCCGCTCCAGGATCTCGATGCGGTTGTTCAGCTTGATGCGGCGCTCCTTCTCTTTTGCCAGCATTGCCCGCAGCTTATCCGATTTTTCGCTCATAGTAACTCCTCCAATCATTTTGAAAGCCGTCCGAACCCGGCGAGATGCTTCTCCCAGTAGGACGAGTGGATATTTGCGTATTTGATGGGGTCGCCAGCACTGACCATCATGCCGTTGCCGAGATAGATCCCGGTATGGCTCATGCCGGGGGTGTCGTAGGTGCCTTTGAAAAAGACCAGATCACCGGGCTTTGCTTCGGCTTCGGAAATGTGCTGGCTTTTCTGCCATAATCCGTTGGCGGTGGTGCGCCCCACATCGTAGCCGTTCTGGTTGTAGACCCAGCAGACGTAACCCGAACAGTCAAAGCCGGTTTCCGGGGTGGAACCGCCCCAGACGTAGGGCGTGCCGACATATTTCTTTGCTTCGGCGTAGATTTTGGAAAATTCTTCGTCCGTCAGGGCTTCTGCCGGAACCTGATAGTCGATGCCCGGTGCGCCGGAGCCATCGGAGCCACCGGGCGGCAGACCGCCGTTGAACAGATAGGGTCTGCCGCCCAAGGTGTCTTGAAAGATCTCGTAGCGTTTCCATTGGTCGTTGTCCAGTTCCTCCCGGATGACCACCTCCAAGCCACGATTGACCAGCTTGGTGTGGAAGATGCGGTACTCGTAGGGAACCTGCGTGGGAACCGGGATTCCTGCCGGGCTGATGACCCAGACCGTCATATACCGGGTCTGCACCTCCACCCATGTGGTGAGCTTGTACTGCTTTTTGAAGGTCTCCTTCAGCTTGCCCTGCACCTCCGAACGGGTGTAGTCGTTATACAGGGTGGTCAGGAACGAAGTGAGCTGCCACGGGTCGTGCTCGATGGCATCCAGATGATACTGGTACTCGTTGTAGCCGGGATGGTCGGTGGGGGTACGCTTGATCTTTTTATCCAGTTCCTTTTCCAGCTTTTTGTAGTCCTGCTCTGCGCCCCGGATGTCCCGATCCTCGGCAGAGTATATGGTCTGCCCGGACACCTGTGTGCCGCCGGAAAAGAGGATGCCGCAGGAGGAAAAGCCTGACATTACCATGAGGACGAGCAAAAGAAAAACGCCCACGATCACCAGAACGTGTGCGTTGCCTTTGGCGGCATTCACCAGCCCCTTTACGGCGGTGCTGACGGCAGTTTTGCCCTTTTCTACCGCCTGTTCCACGCCGGACCGGGCGGCAGATGCACCGTTGGATGCCGCTTTGCCGCCTGTGGTCTGCGCCGCCGTGCCCGAACGGGCGGCGGCATAGTAGCTTTTGTGGATTTCTTGCCGCTGTTTCCAGCGTGAAAGCCAGTTGGAGCCGCCCTCGCCGGTGCCGAATGCGCCTGCATCTTGTGCCGCAGTCGGCTCTCGTGCAGAAGATTTTGCGGTTTTGGTGCCTTTCTTGCCCTGCATCTTGGCTTTCTTCTTGAGCTTCCGGGCATAGCGGCTTTTGGAAATATCACGGACATTTCCTGCCGCTTTTTCGCCCTCGCTCAACGCCTGCACACCGACGTTTTCATCCTCGTACTGGTCAACTTCGTGATGCACCGCAGACCGGGCGGCATGGGCGGCGTACATCTCCCGCTTCTGCGCCTTGCTCAACCGGCTCAGCTCGTCCGGGGTCAGTTCCGCCTTGCCAAACCGCAGATGCTGTGCCTTTTCCGCAGCTTTATCCGCATCGGTTTTCAGCTTCTTCTTTCTAGGCACCGACTGCTCCACCTTGGCTTTTTTCGGGGGCGAACGGGTCTTTTTGGCAGACGTTTCCTCTTTGATGTTCAGTTTCGGCTCACTCATTTCTGCCCCTCCGAAACCTCGCCTAACTTGGTGGTCATAATCCGGTAGAGTTCCAAATCAGTCGGGAAACGATCCACAAAGGGCAAGATGACATTGCCGAAGAACAGCAACCCTTCTCCCTCGCCGGAGTGGGTCACATAGGAAAGCTGATGGGGCGAGATGTTGAGCTGCTTTGCGAGAATTTGCCGGTCTCCCGCCGCCTGATTCAGCATGATGATCATGTCCGAATTTTCAAAAATATTCTCGACCTCACGGGAAGAAAGCAGGTCTTTCACGTTCTGGGTCAGCCCTGTGGGAATACCGCCCCACTTGCGGAAACGCTTCCAGATCTCCACGGAATAAGCGGCGGTCTGCTCCTCTTTCAGCAAAAGGTGCATCTCGTCCATATAATACCGGGTGGACTTTCCGCTGCTGCGGTTTGCCGTGACACGCCCCCATACCTGATCCTGCACAATGAGCATCCCCAGCTTTTTCATCTGCTTGCCCAGCTCCTTGATGTCATAGCAGACGATGCGGTTATTGACGTTCACGTTGGTGCGGTGGTTGAACAGGTTCAGACTGCCCTTGACGTAGATCTCCAGAGCCGTGGCAACATGGTGGGCTTCTTTTTCGTCCTGTTGGAGCAGGGCATTGTACAAGTCCTCAAGGATGGGCATATTCTCCGGGCAGGGGTTCGCAAAATATTTGCGGTAGATCAGATGCACACAGCGGTCAATGACCGTCTTTTCTACCGGCAGCAGACCCTCCTTGCCGCCCACCACCAGTTCGCACAGCGAAAGGATAAAGTCAGCTTTCAGGGACAGCGGATTATCCTCCTCGGAGTAGTTGGCGTTGATGTCCATGGGGTTGACAAATTGGGTGCTGTTGGGGCTGATTTTGATGACCTGACCTTTCAGCCGGTTCACCAGCGGCGAGTATTCGCCTTCGGGATCATTGATAATAATATCATCGTCCGTCACCAGAAACGCATTGGCAATTTCACGCTTTGCCGAGAAACTTTTACCGGAGCCGGGAGTACCCAGAATCAAGCCATTCGGGTTTTTCAGCTTCTTGCGATCCACCATAATCAGGTTGTTGGACAGAGCATTCAGACCGTAGTACAGCGATTCTTTTCCGCTCTGGTACAATTCCTGCGTGGTAAAGGGGATGAAGATAGCGGTGCTGCTGGTGGTCAGCCCCCGCTGAATTTCGATCTGGCAGTCTGCCAGCGGCAGGCTGCTCATCAGACCCTGCTCCTGCTGGAAGTCCAGTCGGCACAGGTTGCAGTTGTGCTTCTGGGCAATACTGGATGCCTGAAAAACATTGTTTTCCAGTTCCTGTTCAGTCCTGCCGGTGTTCAGCACCAAAAAAGTGACGAGGAACATCCGCTCGTTCTGGCTCTGCAATTCTTTCAGCAGAGCCTTGGCATCCCTGCCGTAGGTCGCTAAATCCGACGGAATGATGTCAATATCATACCCGGCACGGATAGCTTTTTTCTGCTCCTCGATCTTGCTGCGGTCCAGTTCCGTGATGGTGCGCTTCACCGTCTTGATGGCACGGTTCTGGTCAACCGACTGGATGTGCATGGTGACGATCTGGGACGAATCCATGTCCAGAAAATCCTTCAAAAGTTGGTCGCTGATGTCGGATGCCGTGATGCTCAGAAAACTGGCGGCGCAAAAGATGCCGCCCATCTGGAAGGTGCGGCTGTTCTTGAACGCAAAGGCGGTGGGTGCAATGGCATCCTTCACGGAAAGCCCGCTTTTTACAAGGTCTTTCCAGTCAAGGTGGAACTTGCTGGCACCGTCCATGTTGAACATATCGTGCATGAGTTTCAGCCGCTGGGCACCGTTCAGGGGCTTCGCCTGCACACCAAGCCGGTGGAAATTGTTCATCAGGTCGTTCTGGATGTGGTCCAGACGGGGCTTGACCTGCGCCATGCTTTCGCCCTCCACGCCAAAGGTGATGAATTTGGTCTTGGTCAGACCATTATTGCCCTTGGCAAGCTGCTGGCGCAGCATCTGGGAATACTCGGCACGAACATCGTCAAAGCCGTCCTTCTGGAACGGAATGCGGATGCTCTTTTCAAACTCGGTGCTGTCGGTTGCCATGTTCACAAAGGACAATTCAAACTTGATGCTGGAATCGAAGAAGTTCAGAAAACTGCACCATTCCTCGAAAATCGCCGTCTTATCCTCCTGCTGGGCGAGCTGGTAATTGATGTCCTGATACTGGATGGTGCGGGTGTAGTAGCCGGGACGGACACGGCAGGTGCCGTCCTCAAACATCCGCTGCATGGGGATGGACTGCTGGGCGGTCCAGGGCACAGCAGGCTTTGCATTCTGCCTGCGCTTCTGCGCAGACTGCGGCTTGCTGTGCTTACCGGTCTTTTTCCAAAACGGAATCATGAGTCATGCCTCCCTTCATCAAAATCGCATAGTAGTTGTTGGTCTTGTAGGGGCGAATC
>SKEA01000116.1_pt1 | contig 84778 bp, 77 predicted proteins | sample 4826601 | NCBI WGS metagenome assembly SKEA01 (sample SAMN11008821, study PRJNA524170) | human gut metagenome | biome: Human fecal sample; material: Feces; isolation source: fecal sample from pouch patient p13, p53 | host: Homo sapiens | place: Israel: Tel-Aviv | collected 2016-07-06 | reverse complement strand
CAGCTGCGCCAACCTCCCGGCAGAGAAGAACCAGATTTTGTTCTCGAGCTATGATGAAGCTGTGGCCGCTGGCTACAGCCCCTGCTCGAGCTGCATCAAATAAAATGACCGCTCAGTCTCACTGCCGCCCGACAAGGCCAGACGGAGAGGTCAAAGCAAAAAGCACCATGTTTCGAATCGAAGCATGGTGCTTTTTGTGCGTCGTTTCAGCAGTGATACAAAACTCCCCGCCGGGAGCATGCAGAATGCTTCCGGCGGGGAGGAGTTAGGAGGAGGCTGAAAAAATTATTTGTTGGAGAAGTCGGAGATGCGCTCCACGATGCGGATCAGATCTTCCAGAGTGGTCTTTTCCTTGGGCAGGTAGCTGTTGCCGGTCTTGGCGGTGATAAAGCCGAAGTAGGCGCTGGCACCCACGTTGGACTTGTACACGGACTCGATCTGGCTGGCGTCGTCGAACTTCGGCTGAGTGCCCAGAGTCTCGTTATAAGGCACGCCGCAGGACAGCAGAGCGATGTGGCCCATCTCGTCGCGGTCGATGGTGGCATCGGGCAGGAAAGCAGTGCGCTTGGAGCTTTCAGAGCTGGTGACACCGGCGTTGTACAGAGTGCCCTGTGCGATGGCGCTGGTGGGGTCTTTCAGCTCGATCATGCCGGCTTCGACCACAGCGGCGATGACGCCGTAATCCGGGTCGCTTGCGGGGACGTCGGAGATCGTGACCGGTGCAGACGGAGCGGTCAGATTCCACAGCTTGCCCAGCATCTTGGCGCACTCGCGCTTGGTGATGGGACGGTTCAGGTCGAGTGCGTCGTTCTCGTCGATGTAACCCTTGGAGGCGGCACGCAGCAGCTCGGCATCATTGGTGGTACCGGCGATCTCGGCGCTCCGCAGCACCTTGTAGGGGATGCTGGTGTCCTGATTGCCGCTCCGGTCGGTGGAGACGAACTTGATGTACTTTCCGGCCAGATAAGAGGGAACAGCATAGCTGCGGCGGATGCGGAAGAAATGGTAATCGCCGTCGGCGCTGTCCGAGATCAGCCACTTGCTGCTCAGGTCGGTATCTTCGCCGCCCAGCAGGGTGGAGCTGCCCTCAATGCGCTGGCCCGGGACAGGAACGCCGAGGATCTTGGTTTCCACGGGGCGGGGGTAGGTCTTGCCGTTGATGGTCACGTTCTCCATGACGGGGTCTTCCCAGTTCAGAGCGCGGATGTCGGTGCCGACGTTGGAGATGTTCACATTGCGGAACACCAGACCGGTGATGGGAACTTCCTCAAAGGCCTCCATGAAGATGCCGTACTCGCCGCCGCTGCTGGTCAGGTTCTCGATGGTGATGTTTTTGAACTGAGGCAGATAGGAACCGTCACGGCCCACATCGTACAGCATGGTGGCATGGACGACGGCGTTGCCGACAGATTTGACCTTGGAGTTGCGCAGATAGATGTTCTCCACAGCGCCGCCGCGCTCTGCATTGGTCTTGAAGCGCAGGGCGTAGTTCAGAGTGGGGCTGTCGAAGGTGTTGTTGTCTGCGAACAGGTTCTTGATGCCGCCGCTCATCTCACTGCCGCAGGCGATGCCGCCGTGGCCGTCTGCGAAGGTGTTGTTGCGGATGATGAGGTTCTGGGTGGGATAACCAGCTTCGCCCAGCTCACGGCCATCGCGGTTGCGGCCGGCCTTGACGGCGATGCAGTCGTCGCCGGTGTTGAAGAAGCAGTTCTCGATCAGGACGTAGTTGCAGTTTTCGGGGTCACAGCCGTCGTTGTTGTAGCCGTGGGTGTCGATGGTGACGCCGCGGGCGGTGAAGTTGGTGCAGAGGACGGGATTCAGCTCCCACATGGGAGAGTTGGCGATGGTGACGCCCTCGACCAGGACATTGGTACATTCGATGGGCTGGTAGAAGTTGGGGCGCAGATAGTGGCCTTCGCCGAAGATACGCTCCTCTGCGGGGGTGCCGTTGTCGGTCATCTTGCGCAGCAGCTTGGCATCGGCGCTGCTGGGCTTGGTGACGCTGCCATCCGGGTTGACGGTGCGGGACCAGTTCCACCAGTTGTTCTTATCGGACTGACCATCGAGGGTGCCCTTTCCGGTCAGAGCGATGTTCTCCTGCTGATAAGCGTAGATCAGCGGACTCCAGTTGTACAGCTTGGAGCCTTCGTAGTGGGCGAACACCAGCGGGTAGTTGGCCGGGGTGATGTCCCGGGTGAAGCGCAGGACGGTGTCCTTGCTTTCCAGATGCAGGTTGACGTTGCTTTTGAGGGTGATGGCACCGACGTCATACACACCGGAAGGGATGACGACCGTGCCGCCGCCGTGGGCACTGGTCTCGTCGATGGCGCGCTGGATGGCTGCGGTGTCCAGTTTGCCGTCGTTGGGGACGGCGCCGTAGTCCAGAACATTGACCGTGTAGGCAGGGAATACGGGGTCAGAAATGTGGGTCAGGATCTCCTCGGCCATATCCCAGGACAGGTCGTTGGAGTTGGTGGCAGCAGGAGTGACCTTGCGCAGGCAATTCTCGTCTGCGGCTGCTGCATGAGGCAGGCTGGAAAGGAGCAGTGCGGCAGAGGTCGCACCGGCAGAGGTGAGAAACTGACGACGAGTGATTTTTTTCATGATACGATACTCCTTACACTTCGTGCGGGTTGAAGGACGCATCCCTTCGCAGGCGGTGCGCTCCGTAAGATGGCTAAAGTATAGTAAAGATTTTACAAAATTTCAACAGAAAATAAAAAAATCCTAGTTTTTTTAAGAATGTATTGAAATATATCAGTTATTTTGCATAAAATCTCGAAGGGCATGGTTTCGTAGGGATGGAAGGGCGGAGAAGGAAAAGGCAAAAAATAACACCAGCGCGGCAGATGTGATACGAAATCGCATCTGCCGCGCTGGTGGCCCGATTCAAAATCAAAAAATGTTCAGCGTCCGCGTCCGGCTCCGCCGCCGTGGCTGCTGCCGCCGCCCATGCCGCCGAAGCTGCCGCCACCGCGCCCGGCTCCGCCAAAACCGGAGCCGCCGCCCATACCGCCAAAGCCGCTTCCACCGAAGCCGCCGCCGCGGGGAGGACGAGGCCCGCGGGGAGGACGAGGTCCACGAGGGCCGCCGTAGAAACCGCCGGGGCCGAAGTCATCGTAAGGGCCGCGGGGAGGGCGCGGGCCTCTGTGCCAACGCCGTGCGCCGAACCAGCCAAACGGCCCCCAGAACCAGCCGAAGGAGTGGCCGAGAGGGGTGATAAAGATAAAGAAAACTGCGATGAACAGGATGATATAAGCAAGCATGGAGAAAATGCCGCCGATAAAGCTTTCCCAGATGGAGTAGTGCTTCTGGGGCGGGACAGGCTCGACAGAGGGCCGGGTGGTCTGGGTGTCAGAGCCGTCGGAATAGATGGTCCCGCCGCTCAGAGTGACCCCGTACACCTCTGCGATGGTATTGGCCACATTGGTGGCGCAGGTGAGGACGGCGGCATCGTACTTCTTGGCGGCGAAATCGTCCTCCATGGTCTGCACGAGGGAGCTTGCCTGATCGGCCAGCATGGTGCTGCGGAAGCCGTCGCCGTAGGTCAGATAGTAGTCGCCGTCGGCGTACTGGTCCGACTGCATCACCAGCAGGATGAGCACGCCGTTGTTCTTGTCGGAACTGCCGATGCCCCAGGTGTTGAAGGCTTCAGTGGCGTAGTCCTCGGTGGTGGCGCTGCCGGTGTAGTCCACGGTCAGCACGCCGATCTGTGCGCCGTCGCAGCTGGAAGAGAGCTGCGCGTTGAGGGTCTTGAGCTCCGAGGTGGTGCTGTCGCTCAGCACACCGGCGTCGTCCACCACGCATTGATCTTTCGGCAGGCTGGGCAGCTGGATGTTGGCAGCCGAAGCCGCCGGTGCCAGCGCCGTGATGCCGACGGTCACGACAAGAAGCAGTGCCGCAATGCGGCGGGAGAATGTTTTCATCGTCTTCATGCGAAAAGTTCCACCTCCTGTATGCCGAACAGCTTGCCCAGCACGCTGGCCGGGAAGCCGCCGACGTCTTTCTGGTAGCTCTGGACCGCATCGTTATAATGCAGGTTGCTGATGATGGTCTGCGCACTGTTGAACTGGCTGTACTGCCCCTGCACCGCACCCATCTTCATGGGGTCTGCGGCCTGCTCCTGCAATTTTGCGTAGAGCTGGCCGATGGCTGTGCCAAGCGTCTCGTTCGACTGGTAGAGCATATGCATCCTGCCGCCGGTGTAAACACTCAGAGAGTCCGGTGCGTGGATCCTGCCATCGGACTGTACCGCCCCGAGGCAGGCAGAAAAAGAGTCCAGCGCAGCCTGTGCCGTCTGCACTTCGGTGCTGTCTGCACCCAGTGTATTGGACGCCGTGGTGATGATGTTGGCGGCCGTGTTGAGCCGTGTGGTCAACTCCTCATTCAGGGTATAGCCGCTGTCTGCGGCCACGCCAGTGGTGAACCCGTTCTTCACCGTGTCGTACTTTGCCCGGAGCTTCGCCCCGCCAAAGCCGACAAAGCACCCCAACATCACCACGATGCAAAGCGCCGCGGCAACAGCCTGTTTGCCCAGCGCGGCGGGCAGGGCCTTTTCGAGGTCTGCCAGCTTCTGCTGGAAGGGCGTCAGCCGCACTTCCTCCTCGGCGGGTGCTGCGGCGCGATAGCTGGAAGCGTCAAAGCCGCCGGTGGGGCGATTCTGTTGTCTGGAAAAATCTGCGTTTGCCATTTCAGCTCCGGATCTCCATCATCTTCTGTTTCAGCTCGTCTTCGATGCGGGTGAGCTCCTGCTCGGCGGCGGCACGCTTTGCGCGGCCCTCGCTCTGGATCTTGTTCAGCTCGTCCAGCGTCTCGATGAGGCTCTTGTTGGTCTGCTGCAGGGTCTCGATGTCCACGACACCGCGCTGAGACTCCCTGGCCGTCTCGATGGTACCCATCTTGAGGGCGTCGGCGTTCTTTTTCAGCAGCTCGTTGGTCATGTCGGTGACGGCACGTTCGGCCTGCATGGCCTGCTGGCTGTGGGCCAGACCCAGTGCCAGCACCATCTGGTTCTTCCACAGGGGGATGGTGTTGACGATGGTGGACTGTATCTTCTCGGCCATCATGGAGTTATTGTTCTGCAAAAGCCGGATCTGAGGACCCATCTGCAGGCTGATGGTGCGGGTCAGCTCAAGGTCGTAGAGCTTTTTCTCAAAGCGCTCGCACTGGTCGGCCAGATCGCGTGCGGCCTGTGCGTCCTCAGGCAGGCCGGAAGCCTTTGCCTTGTCCATCGCCTGCTGCAGCTCGTGGGCGCGGAAGTCGGCCAGCTTCTTCTTGCCCGCGAGGATATACATGCTCAGCTCTTTGAAATAGGCCATGTTCAGCTCATACATCTTGTCCAGCATCGCAATATCCTTGAGCAGCTGCACCTGATGCTTTTCGAGGGCGGACTGGATGGTCTCGACGTTCGTTTCCGCTTTGCTGTACTTGGTCTTCATGTTGTCGAGCTGGCTGCCCTTTTTCTTGAAGAAGCCGAGGATGCCCTTTTCCTCTTCGGCGGCGTCAAAGTTCTTCAGCTCCCCGATAAGGTCGGTGATCATGCCGCCCACCTCGCCGAGGTCTTTGGTGGACACTTTGGAAAGTGCCGCCTCGGAGAAGTCGCCGATCTTCTTCTGGCAGGCGGAGCCGTACTGCAGCACCTGCTGGCTGTTGGTGATGTCGATCTTCTGAGCGAAGGCGTCCACCATCGCCTGCTCCTCGGGGCTGAGCTTGACCTGTTCGGCCTCGGGGGCCGCAGCGGGTTCGGGCTGCTTTTCCTCGGCGGCAGGTGCTTCCACCGGATCGAGGGTCAGGGTGGGAACAGCGGGTGCGTCTAAGTCAAAATTGAACGTATTATCAGCCATGAGAGATTCCTTCCTTTCCAATAAAACGATGCATTTACAAACAAAGGCTCTGCTCTGTACAACCTCTCAGTCTGCTTCGCAGACAGCTCCCCTAGTAGGGGAGCCTCTGGCGAAGAGGGCAAGCTTTCCGGAATGCCAAAGCCTCCCCTCGATAGGGGAGGTGGCATCGCGCAGCGATGACGGAGAGGTTTGGTCTCAACCGAGCCCTTGTCCTTTGAGCATATTCTGCAATACCGTCAGATCCGCCGAGAGGTCCATGCTTTCCGCGGCATACAGTGCATCCAGCTGGTTTTCGAATGCAGTGGCGATGGAAGCCGCGTTCCGCTCCACCTCTGCCCGGATCGAAGCGGCATTTTCGCCCCGCACGCCCTGTCGGGCCAGCTTTGCGTACTGCTCCAGCACGTTCACCGCGTCGGGCAGATAGTAGTTCGCAAAGCGGCGTACCTGCTTTGCCTTGGCGGGACTGGCCTCCACCGTCTCCACGATGGAGCGGCCTGCCTTTTCCATCCGGGTCATGGCGGCGGAAAGCTCCGGGTCGGGCAGGGCCTCGTTCAGCGCGTGGAGGGCATCCAGCTTCTGCTGGATGTCGGCCAGCATCTCGTCCACATCGCCGCTGCCGGTGTGGAAAGGCACTTCATGCTCCACCACCCGGGGCGGGCAGACCTTCTTTGCCGCGCCGAACATCACGGCTGCGCCGCCCAGCGCGATCAGCAGCGCCCACAGCTTATATGCTGGCAGCGCCGCGCACAGCACCGCGAACACCAGCGCCGCCGCATACCACGGCAGGACGCTGGGCTTTTGGGTGCGGATAACTTTGCTCATGCATTTTCTCCTTTCCCGAAGAGGCGCACCGCCCCTTGTACTCTTCCATAATAAATCCTTTTATCCACAAAACGCAAGTGTTTCATGAATAATTTACAGGTTGGAAACGGTTATATAATCTTTGAGGGCCTCGCCCCAGACCTCGCGCAGGGTTTCGGGGCGGCAGGCGGCGTTGGCGGGGCTGGTGCTGGGCAGCTTGACCGCCGGAATGCCGGACACCGGCAGCAGATATTTGGTATAAATGCGGTAGGCCGTGGCCCCGTTGCAGAACACTGCCTCAATGGGTGCTTTTGCTAAAAGAGATGCAATGTCGTTCGGCACCACGTCCCGGATAGAGGCGTCCGACGCGCCGGTGATGGTGCAGCTTTCCAGCGTGTCCCACAGGGCGAGGCCGTGGCGGAGAATGATGCCCTTTTTGGCCTCGATGTCCTCCCGGGCGGGGACAGGCTCGCCGGTGAGAGCTGCCATCATGGGCCAGAAACGGTTCTGCGGGTGGCCGTAGTAGAAGGCCATCTCCCGGCTTTTGGGGCTGGGCCATGTGCCGAGGATGAGGGCGCGGCTGTTTTCAGAGTAAACGGGTGCGAAGCTCATCGTTCCATCGTCTCCCATGCAGAGCCGAAGCTGCGGTCGGAGGGCTCCGCCTTCGGGCCGTCGAACCACAGCTCTTCAATGAGGGCAGCAAGTCCGTCTTCCCGCACATCGCCGATGACGCGGTCAGCGGCGGCTTTGGCTTCGTCGGTGCCGTTGGACATGCAGCAGCCGAGGCCGGCTGCTTTCAGCATCCCCACATCGTTGGCGGAGTCGCCTGCCGCCACGGCCTCGGCGAGGGAGAGGCCCATCTTTTCGCAAAGGTCTGCGAGGCCCGTGCTCTTGTCGATTCCGCCCCGCACGATGTCATAGAAGTGGGAGCCGTCGGGCAGCTGGCCGCCCGTCTGCATGAAGTGAAGGCCGAGGTGGCCGTACTTTTCGTTGAACCGCTCCAGCGCTCCCTCGGGGAAGAGACAGAAAGCCGCGTGAGGCATATCAATGAGATGGCGGTCCTGGTCTTCGCCGTCCACGCAGTCCAGACCGACGCTATTCATCTGATCGTAGTGCTTGTGGAGGATGTCATACTCGCAGTAAACATAGTATGCATCCTTGAAGTTAAATTGCAGGGGGTAGTTGTAGTCCTCACAGAAATCCACCAGCGCGTACATCTCTTCGTTGGTCATGGGGTGCTCTGCCACGATGGCACCGTTCTTGTCCACGACGCAGGCACCGTTGCAGGTGATGGCATAGTCGAATCGGATGCCGCCCAGCTGGCCTTTCCGGTTGATGGCTGACCAGGCCCGGCCTGTGCTGAGCACGAATTTTCCCCCGGCGGCCTGAAGCTTCTTCACGGCCTTGACCATGGCCGGACGGGGCTGTTTTTCCCCGAAGGGGACGAGGGTGTTGTCGTAATCGCTTGCGAGAATTTTATATTGCATGGTGTTCTCCTTATATCTATATATAAGCTGAGTATATCACAAAATAGAGGCTTTGTCTCCAAAATAAAAAGCACCTGCACGCTTCTCCGAAGAAAAGGTGCAGGTGCTTTGCAAATACTCAGGCGATGAAAGCCACCACGATTTGGATGCCCACGCCCACAGCGGCGCCGCAGGCCCAGGTCAGGCCGGTGATGAAGAGGTTCTGCTTCCAGGAGGGATTCACCCGCCACAGCACGGCGAGGCCCACGCCCGCGCCGGTGCAGAGACCGGCCACGAGGCTCGAGAAGCGGAGTGCGCCCTCGACGTAGAGCTGAGTCATCAGGACGCTGGCAGCACAGTTGGGGACAAGGCCCACCAGTGCGGCCACCACCGGCTGGAAGAAGCCCATCCGGCCCAGCACCGAGGCGAAGACGTCCTCGCCGACGCCCTCGACGATGAGGCCGAACACGAGGCTGAACACGAAGATAAAGACAAAGATCTCGAGGGTGTGGCGGAGCGCGGCCTTCCAGATGGGCTGGAGGTGGCCCTCTTCGTCGCTGTGCTCCTCGTGGCAGTCCACCTCGTCGGCGTGGCCGGTGTAGCCGCCGCGCAGGCTGCGGGGCAGGGCCTTGCGGAGGACGAAATCCAGCAGAAAGCCCACGAAGACAGCGTACACGACTTTGATGACCAACAGCAGGATCAGCTTATCCCAGTAGGCGGGCATGGACACCAGCAGGGGGATAGCCTCGTCGCTGGTGGCGAGATAGACGGCCATCAGCGTACCCAGCGTGATGACGCGGGAGGCGTAGAAGTTGGAGGCGATAGCCGAGAAGCCGCACTGCGGCACACAGCCCAGCACCGCGCCCGGCACCGCGCCCCAGCGGCCGCCGCCCGCCAGCAGGGTCTCGATGCGCTCACCGTGGCGGGTCTCGACATATTCAATAAAGAGATAGGCTAAAAACAGGAAGGGGAGCATCTTGGCGGTGTCCACCAGAGTTTCGCTCAGTACATCCAGAAAAAGTTCCATTGTTTGATACCTCGTGATATATAAAGTGTAGATAAAGTTTGCTCTCGCGCTGGTGGGCGCGGGGCAGAGCGCTGTTGCATTGGGGCTAAGTTCTCTTTTGCGTGCCAAAAGAGAACCAGAAAAGCACCCGCTACTTTCGAGGCGCGGGAGGCACGAGAAAGGGGCTGCTCGCCCCTTTCAGACCCCGAAGGGGAAGTCGAAGTGGAAAAATGCTAGCCGCTTCGCTAAACGCATTTTTCTCACTTCTCCGATTTACGGCTTCGCCGAGGGTGTTACGTTTCTGCTGGACGTTATGTCCAGCAAGGGCGTAAAGTCTGCTGCGAAGCAGCAAATCGGCGGAGAGCGAAAATGCGGTTAAGAGATCTTCGTGCGAATGCACGAATCTCCAGCATTTTTGCTTGGAGCCTACTTCTTCGGAATCGTTAAGGGCGAGCAGCCCTTAACTCGTTGCGGGGAGAGTGGAGTCCAGAGGTAGGGAGGGGGGACTCGAAACACCCCTCCCTGCCTCTGGCCCGCGCGGAGCGCAAAGCCGCTTAACCAAAAGAAAAAACCAGTCCCGCGCCACCAGCGCGAGAACCAGCTTAAAGAAAAAACCAGCTCTGCCTCTGGCCCGCGCGGAGCGCAAAGCCATTTGACCGAAAATAAAACGAATCAAAAAGGAGAAACTATTATGCTGACGAGCAAACAGCGCGCCATTCTGCGCGGCAAGGCAAACACCATGGACCCCGTTTTTATCGTGGGCAAGGGTGAGATCGACGAGACCATGATCCAGGGTGTGAAGGACTGCCTCGACGCCCGGGAGCTCATCAAGCTCAAGGTGCTTGAGAGCAGTATGTACAACGCCCGTGAGGCTTCCGTCAAGCTGGCCGAAGCCACCGGCGCCGACTGCGTGCAGGTCATCGGCTCCAAGTTCGTGCTCTACCTCCAGAAAAAGAAGGACAGCGCCTACGCCGACCTGCTGAAGTAATGCGTATCCTGCTTTACGGCGGCTCCTTCGACCCGCCCCACTACGGCCACCTGAACAACCTCCGCGCCGCCGCTGCCCGGGTCTGCCCGGACCGCGTGGTGGTCATGCCGGCGGGCGTCTCCCCCTTCAAGCAGGGGACATCCGCCCCCGGCCCGCTCCGGGTGGAGATGTGCGGCTGCTTTGCGGAGCTGGCCCGGGAGATGGGCTTCGGCCTCGAGGTCAGCGGCTGGGAGGTGGAGCAGGCGGAGCAGGGCCGGAAGAATTACAGCGTCCTCACGCTGGAAAAGCTGGCCCGGGAGAACCCCGGCGATGAGCTGTACCTCGCCATCGGCAGCGATATGCTGCTGAGCTTCGACGGGTGGCACCGCTGGGAGGACATCCTTCGTCTGGCCCATCTGGTGGTCACGAGCCGGAATATCGGCGACGACCCGGCTCTCCACGCCAAGGCCCGGCAGCTGGACGCTTCCGGTGCGCGCATCCTGTTCGCGCCGGTGGAGGCTCTGCCCATGGCGTCCAGCGTCCTCCGCACCCGCCTCGCCGCCGGAGAGGAATGTGAAAACGAGCTTCCGGCCTCGGTGCGCCGGGTCATCCGGCGCGAGGGGCTGTACACCAAAGGAGACGAAGTCACAAATGAATCAGAAACAGGCAAAAGAGCTTGTGCGCAGCCGGCTGAGTGACAAGCGCTACGAGCACACCCTGAACGTGAAAAAAATGGCCGTCAGGCTGGCGAAGCGCTACGGCGTCGATGAGGACAAGGCTGCGCTGGCCGCCCTGCTCCACGACTCGGCCAAGGAGATCTCCAAGGATGAGATGCGGGAACTGATGCGGCAGTATCCCCAGTACGCCGAGGGCGGGGAAGAGCGGCCTGCCTCTGTCTGGCACGGCATCTGCGCGGCCATCCTCGCCCGCACCCGGTGGGGCGTGGAGGATGAGGCCATCCTTTCCGCCATCGCCTGCCACACGGCGGGAAAGGCCGGGATGTCCAAGCTGGATAAGGTGGTCTATCTGGCCGACATGACCAGCAAAGAGCGGGACTGGCCGGGCGTCGGCAAACTGCGGAAGCTGGAAATGAAAGACCTCGACGCCGCCATGCTGGCTGCGCTGAAACAGACCAACGATTTCGTCCTCTCCCAGGGCAAGCCGCTGGACCCCCAGTCCGCTGCCGCCTATGAGGACATCCTGGCCCATCAGAAGAAAGAATGCTGATTGCGAATCGTGGGGAAGAATGGTATACTAAAGAGTACAAAACCCTGAACAGGAGTTTTTCGGCCAACAGCCGACTCCCCAAAACGCTTGGAAGGAATAAGATGGAATGAGTCAGACTCCGCGTCATATCAAGACAGACCGTTCACTCAACCGCCCGACGGAGCGGCGGGCCGAAAAGGCTCCTGCATCCCGGCCCGTGCAGCCTGCCCAGCCGGACTTCTTTGCAGAGGAAAAGCCCGCCCCCGCAGAGCCTCCCCGCCGCGCGGGCGGCAGCGGCGGCGCAAAGCCTCCCCGCCGTTCGACCCCTGCGGGCGGCAATGAGCCTCCCCGCCGCCGCAAAAAGAAGAAAAAGACCCCGCTCTGGCTCCCGCTGGCTGTGACGCTGGCGGTGCTGGCCGTCATCTCGGGCGTGGTGGTGTATGCCGTCGGTATGGTGGGCAGGGTGGAAGAAAATCTTCGTCCGGAGGAGGACGCTCCCTCCATCACCGAGGAGATCCAGACCCTTGAGGAGTACAAGGGCGATGTGGTCAACATCCTCGTCTGCGGCATCGACTATGAGGAAGGCCGCAACTACTCCAACGACCCCACCTCCAACGACGGCATGACGGACATGATCCTCTACTGCCAGTTCGACATCAAGGGCGGCGCGCTGCGGATGCTCCAGATTCCCCGCAACAGCCTCGTGGCCACCAAGAGCCGCAAAGTCGCCCTCTCCAACGGCAAGACCTACGCCGCCACCAACTACCAGATAAACTCCGTGGCCCTCTCCAACGGCGGCAGCGTTGCCGCTCTGGCGGAGGTCATCTACGACCAGTACAAGCTGCCCGTCGATTACTACGTGACGGTGGATATGCAGGCTCTGGTGGAGATGGTGGACAACTTCGGCGGCATCGAGGTCTATATCCCCCACGATATGTCCTTTGCGGGCAGCGCCCTCAAGCAGGGCTACCGCAATCTGGACGGCACATCGGCGGAGTTCTTCGTCCGCTGCCGCCACGGTCAGGGCTACTCCAACTCCGACATCGACCGCCTGAACATGCAGCGCTACTTCTACGCCGGTCTGTTCAAGCGGGTGCGCAGCATGGGCATCACCGATGTGCTCAACCAGCTGCCCCTCGTCTTCAACAACTATATCCACACGGATATGGACCTGACCACCATCGCAAAGATGCTGGTGTCCTTCACCCGCATCGACAGCGCCAACATCATGCTGGCACAGACCCCCGTTTTCATGGGTGTGCCGAATGTGGGCGTGACCGATACCTTTGACGGCTACTCCTGCGTGGTGCCGGACGCCGGCTCCATCGCAGAGCTGCTCAACACCTATTTCCGCAGCTATACCGGCCCGGTGAGCGCCAGCGAGCTGAACCTCGTGACCAACGACTGGCCCCACGGCACCGCCTCCACCAGCGCCAACGTCCAGTTCGTGGGCCAGCTGGATAAGGAGTCGGACGACGCCATCCTCGGCGGCAACACCGACGTGGCGGGCGCTACCACCACCGACGGTCAGCCGGCCGGACAATGATAAGGAGAAAAATCTATGGATAAGAACATCGACAGCAAGACCCTTGCCATTGAGATCGCAAAGATCCTCGACAAGAAGAAGGCTCAGGACGTGCGGGTGCTCAAGGTGGACAGCCTGACCGTCCTCACCGACTACTTCGTCATCGCCTCCGGTACCTCCACCACCCAGGTGGGCTCTCTGGCCGACGAGGTGGAGTATGAGCTCTCCCAGAGCGGCATCGAGCCCCACACCACGGAGGGTTTTGACTCCAAGAACTGGGTGCTGCTGGACTATTCCAGCGTCATCGTCCACGTCTTCGTCCCCAACACCCGCACCTACTACGACCTCGAGCACCTGTGGGCCGACGGTGAGCCCATCGACATCTCGGAGTACCTGACCCCGGATAACAGTCTGTAAGAAAACAGCTCGGATGCCCTGAGTCAACCTCTCAGTCTCGCTTCGCTCGACAGCCCCCTAGCGAGGGGAGCCTCTGGCGAAGAGATAAAGCTTTACGGAATGCCAAAGCCTCCCCTCGATAGGAGCAACGACGACGACCGCCGCCAGTGGCGGAAACAGGGAGTCGCTGTTGGGGCCGCGGCCAGCAAAACGCAAGCGCGAGCGAAGCGGATGCTGGGAGCCGCAACCCGGGCAGTGGCACGCCGCAGGCGTGACGGAGAGGTTGAACACGTAGAGTATTGCTGAGTTTGTCATATATCATTGGTATTGTTTTAGAAAAAGTCTGGAGCTGATTACAAAAATGAAGTATGATTACAAGGCCGTGGAGGCCAAGTGGCAGAAGGTGTGGGAGGACGAAAAGACCTTCCACGCTGAGATCGACCACAAGAAGCCCAAGTTCTATGCACTGGTGGAGTTCCCGTATCCCTCGGGCGCGGGCCTGCACGTCGGCCATCCCCGCAGCTACACTGCGCTGGATGTCGTGAGCCGCAAGCGCCGCCAGAACGGTTATAACGTGCTCTACCCGATGGGCTGGGACGCTTTCGGTCTGCCCACCGAGAACTTCGCCATGAAGAACCACATCCATCCGGCCATCGTCACCAAGAAGAATGTTGACCACTTCCGGGAGCAGCTCAAGGCACTGGGCTTCTCCTTCGACTGGGACCGTGAGATCAACACCACCGACCCCGAGTATTATAAGTGGACCCAGTGGATCTTCCTGCAGCTGTACAAGAAGGGCCTCGCCTACAAGAAGGAAATGAACGTCAACTGGTGTACCGGCTGTAAGTGCGTGCTGGCAAACGAGGAAGTCGTCAACGGCGTCTGCGAGCGCTGCGGCAGCGAGGTCGTCCACCGCGTCAAGAGCCAGTGGATGCTGAAGATCACCGCCTACGCGGACAAGCTCATCGACGGTCTGGACGGTCTGGATTACATCGAGCGCGTTGCCACTCAGCAGAAAAACTGGATCGGCCGCAGCCACGGCGCAGAGGTCAACTTCGGCACCACCGCCGGCGACACCCTGACCGTCTACACCACCCGCTGCGACACCCTGTTCGGCGCTACCTACATGGTCGTCTCTCCCGAGCACGCCATCCTCAAGGAGTGGCTGGAAAAGGGCATCATCAAGAATGCCGACGCCGTCAAGGCTTATCAGGCCGAGGCTGCCCGCAAGAGCGACTTCGAGCGCAGTGAGCTGAACAAGGAAAAGACCGGCGTTCAGCTGGAAGGCGTCATGGGTATCAACCCCGTCAACGACAAGGAGATCCCCATCTTCATCTCCGACTACGTTCTGGCTACCTACGGCACCGGTGCCATCATGGCCGTGCCTGCCCACGATACCCGCGACTGGGAGTTCGCCAAGAAGTTTGGCCTGCCCATCATCGAGGTCGTCAAGGGCAGCACCCCCTCCAACCTCGACGAGGCTGCCTTCACCGACGTGGCCACTGGTACGCTGGTCAACTCCGGCTTCCTCGACGGCCTGTCTGTCACCGACGCCAAGAAAAAGATGATCGAGTGGCTCGAAGCCAACGGCAAGGGCCGGGATAAGGTCAACTACAAGCTCCGCGACTGGGTGTTCAGCCGTCAGCGCTACTGGGGCGAGCCTATCCCCATGGTCAAGTGCGAGAAGTGCGGCTGGCAGCCCCTGCCCGAGAGCAGCCTGCCTCTGACTCTGCCCGACATCACCGACTTTGAGCCGGGTCCCGACGGTGAGTCTCCGCTGGCCCGTCACACCGACTGGGTCAAGACCACCTGCCCCTGCTGCGGCGGCCCCGCGACCCGCGAGACCGACACCATGCCTCAGTGGGCCGGTTCTTCCTGGTACTTCCTGCGCTATATGGACCCCCACTGCAAGGACGCTCTCGCTTCCAAAGAGGCGCTGGAATACTGGTCTCCGGTGGACTGGTACAACGGCGGCATGGAGCATACCACCCTGCATCTGCTCTACAGCCGTTTCTGGCATAAGTTCCTGTACGACATCGGCGTCGTGCCTTCTCCGGAACCCTACCAGAAGCGCACCGCCCACGGCATGATCCTGGGCCTGAACCCCCACAGCTTCGTCAATCTGCCCGCTGAGGAGCAGGAGAAGCTGCTGAAGGAGTACGGCAGCCAGAAGGCCGCTGAGAAGGCGCTGGAAGAGAAGTACGGTGAGATGGCCCGCCACCCCATCGTCAAGATGTCCAAATCTCTGGGCAATGTCATCAACCCCGACGAGGTCGTGGACCAGTACGGTGCCGACACCATGCGTCTGTACGAGATGTTCATGGGTGACTTCGAGCAGGCCGCACCCTGGCAGACCTCTGCCATCGCCGGCTGCAACCGCTTCCTCGACCGCGTGTGGGCTCTGTCCGACAAGCTGGTGGAGGGCGAGGGCTATCGTCCCCAGCTGGAGACTCTGCTGCACCAGACCATCAAGAAGGTGGGCGCTGACATCGAGGGCCTGAAGATGAACACCGCCATTGCACAGCTCATGACTCTGGTCAACGCCCTGTACGACAACGGCGGCGCTACCAGAGCCGAGTTCGAGACCGTCGTCCAGCTGCTGAACCCGTTCGCTCCCCACATGACCGAGGAGCTGTGGGAGAAGCTGGGCCACAGCCACGACGAGCAGCTGGCCTACTACCCCTGGCCCAAGTACGAAGAGGCCAAGTGCGTTGAGAGCACGGTTGAGATCGCAGTACAGGTCAACGGCAAGGTCAAGGCCCGTCTGAAGGTGGCCGCAGACATCACCTCTGAGGACGCCATCGCCGCCGCAAAGGCTGACCCGGCTGTCGCCGAGGCTCTGTCCGGCAAGACCGTGGTCAAGGAGATCTACGTCAAGGGTCGTCTGGTTAATCTGGCTGTCAAAGGCTGAGCTTTTGGGAAAAGCTCGCGCTGAGACTTTCTGAAAGAAGACTCTCAGGCGTATCTATGGCGCTATGCCCGACTGCCAAGGCCTCCCCTTGATAGGGGAGGTGGCAGCGCGGAGCGCTGACGGAGAGGTTTTTCAAAAAAACTTTCTGAAAAAGGTTGACGAACGCATGAAAATGCGCTATACTGTCTACTGTTAGTTACCATGTAACAACGAAATTCCTGCCTCACGGTCCAAGGGAGGGAATAAGATGTCGGAAATTCGTGTTAAAGAGGGCGAGTCGCTGGAGAGCGCACTGCGTCGCTTCAAGCGTAGCACTGCCCGCAGCGGTGTGCTCGCAGAGGTCCGTAAGCGCGAGGCTTACGAGAAGCCGTCTGTTAAGCGCAAGAAGAAGTCCGAAGCAGCCCGCAAGCGTAAGTTCAAGTAATTAACTGCTTGGAATCGCATTGTTGCTTTAGATTTCAAACGCGTTGCTAACGCCGATGTAGGGGAGCCTGTATTGCAGGCTCCCCTATTTTCATTGCAGGGAGAAATACTATGCTCATCACCCCCGAATATGTGTTCAAGGACGTCACCCACATCACCCCGGAGTTTCTGGCGGGCAAGGGCATCCGCGCCCTCGTGCTGGACATCGACAACACCCTGACCGCTGACCGCAGCCAGGAGCTGCCGGACGAAGTGGCCGGGTGGCTGGCTCAGATGAAGGAAGCCGGCATCGGCCTCACCATCGTCTCCAACGGCGCGGAGAAGCGCGTCCGGCCCTTCGCCGAGAAACTGAGCCTCGCGTACCTCTACCGTTCCGCCAAGCCCCTGCCCTTCGCGCTGATGGTGGCCCGCCGCCGGATGGGCGTGAAGCGGAAGCAGATGGCCATGGTGGGCGACCAGCTCTACGCCGACCGGATGGCGGCGGCCCTCTACGGCATCCCGGGCCTGATGGTCATTCCCCGCGGCCCCGACCTCGGCGCGCAGGTGGTGCTCAAGCGCAAGTGGGAAAAGCGCCACTGGCAGAAGTATTATGACCGGGGAGGGAAGACGCTGTGAGCGAGTGGCATATCCGGTTCGGCACTGCCGGCACCAGCGACAGCTTCGAAGTGAAGGGCTACAAGTCCAGCCTCGACATCCCCGCCTACACGGCAGAGATGGGGCTGGACGCTTTCGAGTACCAGTGCGGCCACGGCGTCCGCCTCGGGGTGGACAAGGCCGGGAAGATGGCCGCAGACGCCGCAGAGCGGGGCATCCTGTTCAGCGTCCACGCGCCTTATTATATCAGTATGTCCAGCCTCGAGGAAGAAAAGCGGCTGGGCAGCGTCCGCTATCTGCTCCAGAGCGCCGAGGTCTGCCGCGCGCTGGGCGGAAAACGCATCATCTTCCACTCGGGCAGCTGCGGCAAACAGAGCCGCGAAGCCGCCCTCGAAAAGGCACTGGACACCATGCGCCGTGCCGTGGAAGCGCTGGACGAAGCCGGTTACGGCGATATGACTCTCTGCCCGGAGACCATGGGCAAGATCGGCCAGCTGGGTACGCTGGACGAAGTATTGGCCCTCTGCGGGGTGGACAAGCGCATCACGCCCTGCATCGATTTCGGCCACCTGAACGCCCGGACGCTGGGCAGCATCCGGTCCAGGGCCGACTACGCCGCCATCCTCGACCGGATGGGTGAGGCGCTGGGGGACGAGCGCGCCCGGCGGTTCCACGTCCACTTCTCCCGCATCGAGTTCTCTGCGGGCGGCGAGAAGCGCCACTGGACCTTTGCCGAGACCCAGTTCGGCCCGGAGCCGCAGCCCCTGATGGAGCTGCTGGCAGAGCGCCGCCTCGAGCCGGTCATCATCTGCGAGAGCGCCGGTACGCAGGCCGAGGACGCGCAGGCGATGCAGAGGATGTACGAGGCGGCGAGGGGGTGACCTCTCAGGCGCTTCGCGCCAGCTCTCCCAAAGGGAGAGCCTTCAACGGCTTTATCCCACACTTTTTGTCATTTTCATCGTCTTTTTTACCGAAACCCCTTGCCAAATGGCGCGGGATTGGGTAAAATAAATAGAGATATGCGTAATGCATCTGAGACATTAAACTAATGGAGGAATTCCTATGATTTCTGCAGGCGAGTTTCGCAATGGCGTGACCTTTGAGCAGGACGGCCAGGTTCTTCAGGTCGTTGAGTTCCAGCACGTCAAGCCCGGCAAGGGCGCTGCCTTTGTCCGCACCAAGACCAAGAACGTCATCACCGGCTCTGTGGTCGAGACCAGCTACAACCCGACCGCTAAGTTCCCTCAGGCTTTCATCGAGCGCAAGGACGTGACCTACAGCTATGAGGATGGCGATCTGTACCACTTCATGGACAACGAGACTTACGATGACATCCCCGTCAACGCAAGCGACGTCCCCGAGAACTTCAAGTTCTGCAAAGAGAACGAGCTGTGCAAGCTGCTGAGCTACAAGGGCAAGGTCTTCAGCGTCGAGATCCCCAACTTCATCGAGCTGGAAGTCACCCAGACCGAGCCGGGTGTCAAGGGCAACACCGCCACCAACACCCTGAAGCCCGCTACCGTCGAGACCGGTGCTGAGATCCGCGTCCCCCTGTTCATCAACGAGGGCGACCACATCCGCATCGATACCCGCACCGGCGAGTATATGGAGCGCGTCTGATTTTCTGACGACGATAAGACCGGGCAGCGGGCGACCGTTTGCCCGGTTTTTTCTTAAAAAGAAGAGCTGTTTTGCGATAGGAGGTATTCCCTATGAAGGAAAAAGCTGCATACCTGAAGGGCCTGATCGACGGCCTCGGCATTGATGAGAACACCAAAGAAGGCAAGGTCATCAAGGCCATGAGCGAGCTGCTGAGTGAGATGGCAGAGACCGTGGACAGCATCGACGAGGATGTCACCCACGCCTACGACCAGATCAACGACCTGAGCGAAGAGCTGGAAGACCTTGAAGCAGACCTGTACGAAGACGAAGATGCCGAGGACGAAGAGGACGACTCCGACGACGAGACCGAGGCAGACGACGATGACGACAACGCCGACGTGGCCGGTGAGCCTTATTATGAGGTGGCCTGCCCTGCCTGCGGCAAGACCGTCTACGTGAGCGAGGACGACCTGGACGCCGGCGAGGCCATCTGCCCCAGCTGCAAGGTGGCTTTCGAGGTGGCTCTGGAAGACCCCGAGGACGACGAGGCCGCTGAGAACGACGGCCCCGTGCAGTACGAAGTGACCTGCCCCGCCTGCGGCGCCACCTCTGTGGTGGACGAAGAGGCCCTGCTGGACGGCGACCCTGTCTGCCCCAGCTGCGGCAAGCCGCTGGACTTTGAGGTAACGGAGGAGTAATTCTCCGCCTCCCGAAAGCACAAGACAAAAAGCGCCCCCGGAACTCAGATCCGAGTTGATATGTACCCAGTTTTCTGGACACTGGATGAAAAATGAATAATTAAGATTCAGACATGGATGCTTTCCTGAATTTAGAGGGAGGCATCCATTTTGTTTTAGCTTGAATCCTGCGGTTATTGTAATAGTCGATATAATCAGCAATAGCTTTGGAAAAGATCTCAAAGGAAGGATAGTTCTTCTCAAATCCATAGAACATCTCGTTCTTCAATCTTCCGAAGAATGTTTCCATAATGCAGTTGTCATAGCAGTTGCCCTTTCTGGACATAGATTGGATGATTCCATGTTTCTTCAGTTCTTCTCGGTAGAAAGCGTGTTGGTACTGCCAGCCCTGATCTGAGTGCATAATCAGTCCTTGAACGGACGGAAAGCGTTTGAACGCTTTATTCAGCATATCCTTGACTTGTGCCATATTGGGACTGAGGGAAAGATTATACGAGATCACTTCATTCGTGTTCATATCTAAAATAGGAGAAATATAGCACTTTCCCCAAGGCAGATTGAATTGCGATACATCTGTTGTCCACTTCTGCAAAGGCTTCTCCGTACTGAAATCCCGGTTGATGATATTGTCAGCGACTTTGCCCACATCGCCTTTGTAAGAATGATACTTTTCTTTCGGGCGTTTGCCTTTCAGAGAAAGCTGATTCATGATCCTTTGAACACGCTTATGATTTACCTTGAATCCACGATTGAGAAGTTCATGGTGTACTCGTCTGACGCCATATCGTTCTTTATTCTCATTAAAGATATTCGTGATTTCAGACGACAGATTGGCATTTCGCTCTTTGACCGCATCGGTTTTGCTGATTTCGTAATAGTATGTAGACCTGGACAGTCCGGCTGCCTCCAACAGCTGATTCAGAGAGTATCCTTTTCCTCGGAGTTCGTTGACGAGTGCAGCTTTTTCGCCTTGAGTTGCGCTGCGAACTTTTCTCGTCTCAAGGCAATCCGTTTTTTTATAACTTCATTCTCCGTTCGCAAATATTCATTTTCAGCTCTTAGTCGAATCAGTTCTTCTCGCTCAGATGGGGTCAGTTCTGCCGGTACAATTTTCTTTTTCATGTCAGGCTCCTTGGGTGGCCGTCCTTTTCGTTGTGCAGCCAGTCCCTGATACCCTTTCATTTTATAGCATCTGACCCATTGAGACAAGAGACTTGGCTCAACTCCTGCAGAAATCGCGCTCTCTGTTATTGATACTCCTGCAAGAACTTTAGCTATTAGTTCATACTTTTCATCTGCTGACCACATCTTTTTCTGATTCTTCTGCAACGATTCCGTGCCACAGCTTTTTTCTCTTCGAGACCATCTTCGGACACTTATCCTGAAGTTTTCTTGTTTTATTCCATCTGGCGTCTCCGGCCACTTGCCTTGTCGATACAATTCAATGCAATTCTTTTTGTATTCGTAGCTGTACTTCATGAAAATACCCCCAATCCTGGGTGTCCAGAATTGGGGGTACATATCAAGTTCCGGGGGCGCTTTGCTCTTTATAAGGTACGGAGAAGCGGCTTACATCTTCTCAGGGACGTTGATCTTGAACATGGTGAGCACGTTGAAGATGACGTTCTTGACGCCGATGCAGAGGGCCAGACGGGCCTGCTGGACGGCGGGGTCTGCGCCCTGGATGCGGCAGCTGCCGTAGAAGCGGTGGAAGGCGCTGGCCAGGTCGATGACGAAGCGGTTGATGCGGCTGGGGTCGTACTTCTCGGCGGCCATGACGATCTCCTGCGGGAAGGCGGCCAGCATCCGGATGAGGTCCATCTCGGAAGGCTCGGTCAGCAGGGTGGCGTCGATGTTCTCAGCGCCTGCGAAGGCCACGCCCTCGCTCTCCATCTTCTTGAGGATGGAGCAGATGCGGGCGTGAGCGTACTGGACGTAGTAGACCGGGTTGTCGTTGTCGGTCTTGACGGCCTGGTCCAGGTCGAAGTCGATGCCGCTGCCGGCGTCGTGCATATTGAACAGGAAGCGTGCGCTGTCGATGGGGACTTCTTCCAGCAGGTCGGTCAGGGTGATGGCGTTGCCGGTGCGCTTGGACATCCGGACGGGCTGACCGTCACGCATCAGGTTGACCATCTGCATCAGCACGACGTCCAGGTCCTCGCCGTGGAGGCCGATGGCGTCCATAGCGCCCTTCATGCGGGCGACGTGGCCGTGGTGGTCAGCGCCCCAGACGTCGATGGCCTTGGCGAAGCCGCGGGTGGCCAGCTTGTTGTAGTGGTAGGCGATGTCGGCGGCAAAGTAGGTGGGGATGCCGTTGGCACGGACGAGGACTTCGTCCTTGGCCTCCTCCTCGGTGCCGTCGTCGGTCTTCTTCTTGTTGACGGTGCCGTACTTGGCAGCGTACTGTGCGCTGCGGTACATGATGGCACCGTCCTCGGCCTTGTAGCAGGCACCCAGCTCCAGCAGCTTGTCCACCACGGCCAGCACAGCGCCGGACTCGTGGAGGGTGCTCTCGTGGAACCAGACATCGTAGTCGATGCGGTACTTGCCCAGGTCACGCTTCAGGGCGGCGATGTTCTTGGGCAGGGCGTAGGCAACGAGGGCGTCCTTCAGAACTGCGAAAGCCTCGCTCTCGAAGAGGGTCTCCTCGTCCATGCCTTTGCAGGAGGTGACGTATTTGTCGCCGTTCAGCTCGGCGAACTCACCGGCCAGCACCTTGATGTCGCCGCCCTGATAGCACTCGGCGGGCAGGGGATAAGCCTCCTCGCCGCAGTACTTCTGCAGGTAGCGGACAGCGAGGCTCTTGCCGAACTTCTGGATCTGGTTGCCTGCGTCGTTGATATAGAACTCACGGGTCACGTCGTAGCCGGACCAGTCGAGGACAGCGGCCAGACAGTCACCCAGAGCGCCGCCGCGGGCATTGCCCATGTGCATGGGGCCGGTGGGGTTGGCGGAGACGAACTCCACGTTGTACTTGGCACCCTTGCCGTGGTCGGTGCGGCCATACTCCTTGTTGGAGCAGGCACCCAGCACGACGCCGGCCCAGAAGGAGGGGGCGAGGAACAGGTTGATGAAGCCGGGGCCGGCCACCTCGACCTTGGCGAAGACGCCGCCGTCCAGTGCGGGCAGGTGGGCGATGAGGGCGTCGGCGATCATCTTCGGGGCCTTGCGCCAGGTGCGCGCGCCGGCCATGGCGATGTTGGAGGCGATGTCGCCGTTCTTGACGTCGGCGGGGATCTCTACGATGAAGGCGGGCAGCTCGGCCTCGGGCAGGGTGCCGTCGGCCATCGCAGCCCTGGCGGCGGCGGTCAGCAGGGCGCGGGCCTCGTCCAGCGCAGTCTGCCGGGGGTTGTAGTTCTGGTAGGTCTTTTCAAAGTCGGTCATTTCAAGTGTCCTTTCGTGTTTGAGTGCGAAGCCCGCTTGCCGCAGGAGCCGCAGGCAAAAAACAATGAGAAGTCAGTTGACGTGCTGTACCGTCATTTCCAGCGTGTTGCGGCTGACGATGCGGGCGTCGTCGGCATCCAGCAGGTAGCTGAACGCCGCGCTGCCGCCCTTCTCGGTCAGCTTGCAGTCGATGCCGTCGCCGGTGACGCCCAGAGTGAGGGAGCCCACCTCCGTCTCGTAGTGGCAGAGATTGCGGCGGTCCCGCTCGATGAGGAGCTGGCTGTTGGCCCGCCCGAACCGGAGCAGGGCCACCCGGCTGCCGTCCTCGGCGATCTTGATGGTGGTGGTGCAGCCCTCGAAGCCGATGGTCTGCGTCTCCTTATAAGAGATGTAGTAGCTTCCGTTCTTTTTGGTAAAGCTGCCCCGGGTCATCAGCTCGATGTGGTCGCGGTCCTCCTCGCGGATGACGCCCTCATTGTCGAACTGGTCGATGGAGCTCTTGATGCGGATGATGTAGTTTTCCAGTGGTTTGCTCACAGTTTTGCGTCCTTATCAGTATTTATCAATGGCGATCTGGTCGATGAGCCCGCCCTTGTACTCCCCGAGGAAGAGGTCGGCGGTCTGGGCGAAGCTGTCCGGCACGTCGCTGACGTAGAAGTGGGCCTCGCCCTTTTCGTGGTTCCCCTTCAGCCCATGCTCGCTGAGCGTCCGCTCCAGATGGTGGGCGGCGGTCTGGGCCGGGTCCACGAGGGTGACGTTCCTGCCCATGTACCAGCCTATCATCTCTTTGATGAGGGGGTAGTGGGTGCAGCCGAGGATGAGGGTGTCCACCCCGGCCTCCCGCACCTCGGCCAGATACTGGGCGATGACCAGACGGGTCACCTGCTGCTTGTCGAGGGCGCTGTGGTCCACATAGCCGGCCTCCACGAGAGGCACGAAGAGGGGGCAGGGCCGGGCCGTGATCTCCACACCGGGAACGAGCTTGCGCAGGACGGTCTCATAGCTGCGGGAGCGGATGGTGGCCGCCGTGCCGATGACGCCGATGCGGCGGTTCCGGGTGACGAAAGCGGCCTCCCGGGCCGCAGCGTCCACGACGCCCAGATAGGGGACGGGGAGCTTGGCGGCCTCGGCGGCGGGGTAGATGCTGGACACCGTGCCGCAGGCGGCCATGATGCACTTGACATCCTTCGAGAGCAGGAACGCGATGTCCTGCCGGGCATACTGCAAAATAGTCTCAGGGCTGCGGCTGCCGTAGGGGACGCGGCCGGTATCACCGAAGTAGACGATATTCTCGTTGGGGAGGCGCTTGCGCAGCTCCCGCACGCCGGTCAGACCGCCAAGGCCGCTGTCGAATACGCCGATGGGACGGTTATCCATGCTGCTTTTCCGTCCTTTCCAGAGCCAGAGCGATGAGGCGGTCGATGAGGGCAGGCACGGGGATGCCCTCATGCTCCATCAGCTTGGGGTACATACTGATGGGGGTGAAGCCGGGGAGGGTGTTGATCTCGTTGATGAGGACGCGGCCGGTGTCCTTCTCCACAAAGAAGTCGCAGCGGGCCAGACCCTCGCAGCCCAGCGCCGTGTAGGCCATGGCGGCGTAGGTCTTCACCTCGTCCAGCTTTTCCTCGGGCAGTTTGGCCGGAATGACCACCTGACTGACGCCGTTCTTGTACTTGTCGTCGTAGGTGTAGAACTCGGCACCGGCCAGGATCTCGCCCGGGCGGGTGGAGACGGCGGGGTCGGAGCCGATGACGGCGCACTCCACTTCGTGGCCGTCCACGAAGGCCTCGAACACCACCTTGCGGTCGTTGGCGAGGGCCAGCCGGATGGCGGCCTTCAGCTCATCGCGGTCATGGGCCTTGGTGATGCCCACGCTGGAACCGGCGTTGGCGGGCTTGACGAAGATGGGCCAGCCCAGCTTTGCGATGACACCGTCGCAGACGCCGTCGGGGTCAGACTCGATCTCCCAGCGGGTGGCGGAGAGCCACCTGGTGTGAGGGATGCCGGAGGCGTCGAACATGGCGTTGGCGACAGCCTTGTCCATGCAGACCGCGCTGGCCAGAACGCCGCAGCCTACGTAGGGGATGCCGGCCAGCTCCAGCAGGCCCTGCACCGTGCCGTCCTCGCCCCACAGGCCGTGGAGCACGGGGATGACCACGTCCACATGGACCTTCTCCACCTGCCCGGCGGGGGTGAAGAGGATGAGGCCGTGGTCGGCACGGTCGGGGCTGAGCACGCAGGGCATATTGCCCGGCAGCTCTTCCCAGCTGCCGTCGGCCATCTGGGCCGAGTCGGCCTCGGTGTAGAGCCAGCGGCCCTCTTTGGTGATGCCGATGGTCAGCAGCTCGTACCGCTGGCGGTCGAGCTGGTCCACGAAGGTGCCGGCGGACACGCGGCTGACCTCGTGCTCGCTGGACATTCCGCCGAACAGGACGACCACACACATTTTATGTTCAGAATCGGATAACATAATCGATCTCTCCTGATTTCAGGGCCGCTGCGCGCGGCAGACGGCCCGAAGATTTGTCTACATACATAGATATACTTATTATATAATATTTATGCCCGGGATGCAAGCGGTGCCGCGCAGTCGGGCGAAGAGAAAGAAAATACAAAAAACCTGAAAAAACGCAGATTTCCCGCTTGACGAATGGAAAAAGACGTGATACAATGGTAACACCTCTTTTGCGGGGTTATTAAGTGCGCCTGTCGAACGGGTGCTCCCGCAAGCCGAGGGAGGTTCAAAACAACCGTTATAATGGAGGTGTCAACAAATGACCGTTAAAATCACTCTGGCCTGCACCGAGTGCAAGCAGCGCAACTACAACACCACGAAGAACAAGAAGAACAACCCCGATCGTCTCGAGATGAAGAAGTACTGCCGCTTCTGCAAGAAGCACACCGTTCATCGCGAAACCAAGTAAGAAAGGCGGACAACATCATGGCAGACAAAACCGAGAAAAAGCCGGGCTTTGTGGCCAGAATGAAGGCCGCCGTGAAGGGTTTTGCCGCAAATGCGGCAAAGTTCTTCCGCGACACGAAGAGCGAGCTGAAAAAGGTCGTGTGGCCGTCTAAGGCGGACATCAAGACCAACACCGTCGTGGTGCTCGTGACTGTGGCGATCGCCGCCGTCGTGATGATCGCACTGGACGCCATCTTCGGTGGCATCCTGGGCCTTATCATCGGCGCTTGAATCATCTTGAAACGGAGGGTCAACCAGAATGGAAGAGCAGTCCAATGAGGCGCTTTGGTATGTCGTGCATACCTATTCCGGCTACGAGAATAAAGTGGCAACGGACTTACAGACCATGGTGGAGAACCGCCGCCTGCAGGATCTGATCTGCGACATCAAGGTCCCGACCGAGATGGTCCCCGAGATCAAGGACGGCAAGGAGCGTATGGTGGAGCACAAGCTGTTCCCCGGCTACGTTCTGGTCAAGATGGTCATGAACGACGATACCTGGTATGTCGTGCGCAATACGCGCGGCTGCACCGGCTTCGTCGGCCCTGCCTCGAAGCCTGTCCCCCTGACCGCTGAGGAAGTGGAGAAGATGGGCGTCGAGAAGGCGGCTCCGCTGACCGTCGATTTCAACGTCGGCGATACCGTGCAGATCACCGCCGGCCCCCTGGAAGGCTTTATGGGCCTTGTGGAGGGCATCGATACCGAGAGCTTCAAAGTCAAGCTCAAGGTCAATATGTTCGGCCGCGAGACGCCCGCAGAAGTGGACATCGCGCAGGTCGAGCTGCCGTAACCAACCGGCATCCGTTCTACCAAGGTAAGACCGCAGTGCGGTTCTTATAGAGCGTGTACACCGCGTACGCGCTCGTGGGAGGCGCGGAGACACCGCGCCGCAACTCACCACAGATTTTTGGAGGTGCATTTACTATGGCACAGAAAGTTACTGGCTACATTAAGCTGCAGATCGAGGCCGGCAAGGCGACTCCGGCTCCCCCTGTTGGCCCTGCTCTGGGTCAGAAGGGCGTCAACATCATGGCCTTCACCAAGGAGTTCAACGAGCGTACCAAGAACCAGATGGGTTATGTCATCCCCGTCGTCATCACTGTCTACGCTGACCGCTCCTTCAGCTTCATCACCAAGACTCCTCCGGCAGCCGTTCTGATCAAGAAGGCCGCTGGCATCAACACCGCTTCCGGCAAGCCCAACAAGGAAAAGGTCGCTACTCTGACCGCCGCTCAGGTGGAAGAGATCGCTAAGACCAAGATGCCCGACCTGAACGCTGCTTCTCTGGAAGCTGCCTGCAGCATGGTCCGCGGCACCTGCCGTTCCATGGGCATCGTCGTCGAGGGCTGAGACATAAACAGTGGGAGGGCATAGCACTGCCCGCATGACCACACAGGAGGATATACAATGAAACATGGCAAGCACTATGTCGACGCTGCAAAGCTGGTCGATTCTACTAAACTGTACGAAGTGAACGAGGCTCTGGAGCTGGCCTGCAAGACCGCTTCCGCCAAGTTCGACGAGACCGTCGAGCTGCACGTCCGTCTGGGCGTTGATGGCCGTCACGCTGACCAGCAGGTCCGCGGCGCTGTCGTTCTGCCCAACGGCACCGGCAAGACCGTCCGCGTCTGCGCCATCGCTAAGGGCGCTGCCGCCGCTGCTGCTGAGGCAGCCGGCGCTGACATCGTCGGTGATGACGAGCTGATCGCAAAGATCGCCGGCGGCTTCATGGACTTCGACGTTGTCGTCACCACCCCCGACATGATGGGCCGCGTTGGCCGTCTCGGTAAGGTCCTGGGCCCCCGCGGCCTGATGCCCAACCCCAAGGCCGGCACTGTCGCTCCCGATCTGGGCAAGGCAGTTTCTGAGGCCAAGGCTGGTAAGATCGAGTACCGTCTGGACAAGCAGAACATCATCCATGTCCCCGTGGGCAAGGCTTCCTTCGGTGCAGAGAAGCTGTACAGCAACCTGGATACCGTCATGAGCGCCATTGCAAAGGCAAAGCCCGCCGCTGCAAAGGGCACTTACTTCAAGAGCGCTACCATCGCTACCACCATGGGCCCTGGCATCCGTCTCAACACCCTGAAGTACGGTGTCTGATTTTTGAATTGAAGGAATAACCTCTCAGTCTCGCTGTCGCTCGACAGCTCCCCTATTAGGGGAGCCTCTGGCGAAGAGATCGGGCTTTGCGGTATGCCAAGGCCTCTCCTCGATAGGAGAGGTGGCAATGCGAAGCATTGACGGAGAGGTTTTTTAAGAAAATTCAAAAAAGCACTTGACAACCCCGCACGTTTGCGGTAAAATAATCATGCTGTTTTTGAGACAGCAGGTGCTGGAGTCCAGCGTAAGGCTATGCCGCCTGCCGAGAAACGTGCGTAAAGTTGCTTTATGCCTCTTTCTCGGACTATGTGCGGGAAAGAGGCTTTTTTCGTTGCTCACCAGCTTTCGATATAAGTTTTTGAAACGAGGTGAAACCGAATGCCCAGTGCAAAGATTCTTTCTGAGAAGCAGGCTTACGTCGCTGATCTGAAGGCAAAGTTTGAGAGTGCGGTTTCCGGCTGCGTCGTCGCTTACGGCGGCATCAACGTCGAGAACGACACCAAGCTCCGTAAGGAGCTGCGTGAGGCAGGCGTCGATTACATGGTCGTGAAGAACACCATGCTGCGTCTGGCTGTCAAGGGTACTTCTCTGGAGACCCTGGCTGAGCAGTTCAAGGGCGATACCGCTATCGCTTTTGCTCACGAGGAAGACCCCATGTCCGCTGCCCGCATCCTGTGCAAGTACCAGGACGGCGATAAGTCCAAGAAGTTCGTCGTGAAGGCTGGCTTCATGGAAGGCAAGGTCATGGACGCTGCCGAGACCAACGCCATCGCAAAGCTGCCCAACCGCGAAGGCATGCTGTCCATGTTTGCAGGCGCCCTCACCAGCACTCTGTCTGGTCTGGCCGTTGCAATGCAGGCTTATGCCGACAAGCAGGAGGAGCCCGCTGCCTGATGGCCGCGTGACCGCTGCTTAAAAAACATCTGAAATCAACAAACAAACCATTTATATTGGAGGGTTACTACTATGGCTTCTGAGAAGATTACTGCCATCATCGACTCCGTCAAGGAGCTGTCCGTTCTGGAGCTGAAGGAGCTCATCGACGCATACTGCGAAGAGTTCGGCGTTTCTGCTGTTGCTGCTGCTGCTCCCGCTGCTGCTGGCGCTGCTGCTGCCGCTGAGGAAGAGAAGACCGAGTTCGACGTCATCCTGGTCGAGGCTGGCGCTGGCAAGATGGGCGTCATCAAGCTGGTCAAGGAGATCACCGGTCTGGGCCTGAAGGAGGCTAAGGCTATCGTTGACGGCGCTCCCAAGGCTGTCAAGGAGAAGGCTTCCAAGGCTGAGGCTGAGGACATCAAGAAGAAGCTGGAGGATGCCGGCGCTAAGGTTGAGGTTAAGTAATTTAACCCCCTTAAAGCTAGCTTCTTGAATTTCGATTCTTGAACAAAGAGGCGCTCTCGCTGCAAAGCGGGGGCGTCTTTTTTGTGCTTGACAAACCTTGTGCTGATGTGCTATTTTATAGACGTTAGCTGACCCTTCTGCTGACGGATCTTGTGGAGCACCACAGTGCAGAAGGGGAGAGAAGCTTTAATGCCGACCGTCTGGGCAGCCTTGCGTCGTGGTGCGCAAAGCTGCCCTTTTTGTTTAAGGAGGATGCTGAATATGAAGTCTGACATCGAGATCGCACAGGAAGCCAAAATGAAGCCCATCGCCGACATCGCCGCCGGTCTGGGCCTTGCCGACGAGGACGTGATCCCCTATGGCCGCTATAAGGCCAAGATAAACCACCGCCTCATCCATAAGGCATCGAAGCAGGGCAAGCTCATCCTCGTCACGGCCATCAGCCCCACCCCTGCCGGTGAGGGCAAGACGACCACCAGCGTGGGTCTGGCCGACGCCATGAACGCCATAGGCAAAAAGACCATGCTCTGCCTCCGTGAACCCTCCCTCGGCCCTGTCTTCGGCATGAAGGGCGGCGCAGCCGGCGGCGGCTACGCACAGGTGGTGCCGATGGAGGACATCAACCTCCACTTCACCGGCGACATCCACGCCATCGGTACCGCCAACAACCTGCTGGCGGCCATGATCGACAACAGCATCCAGCAGGGCAACCCCCTGAACATCGACCCCCGCCGCATCACCTGGAAGCGCTGCATGGACATGAACGACCGTCAGCTCCGCTTCATCGTGGACGGCCTGGGCGGCAAGGTCAACGGCACTCCCCGCGAGGACGGCTTCGACATCACCGTCGCCAGCGAGATCATGGCCATCTTCTGCCTCGCCACCAGCATCTCCGATTTGAAAGAGCGCCTCTCTAAGATCGTCTGCGCCTACACCTACGACGGCAAGCCCGTCACGGCTGGAGACATCGGCGCAGCGGGCGCCATGACCGCCCTGCTGAAGGACGCCCTCGACCCGAACCTGGTCCAGACCCTCGAGAACAACCCCGCCATCATCCATGGCGGTCCCTTCGCCAACATCGCCCACGGCTGCAACAGCGTCATGGCCACCAAGCTCAGCCTCTCGCTGGCCGACTACGTCATCACCGAGGCCGGCTTCGGCGCAGATCTGGGCGCAGAGAAGTTCCTGGACATCAAGTGCCGCTATGCGGGCATCGCGCCCAGCGCCTGCGTGCTGGTGGCGACCCTCCGGGCGCTCAAGAGCCACGGCGGCGTAGCCAAGGCCGACCTGAACACTCCCAACCTCGAGGCCGTCAAGAAGGGCGCAGCCAACCTCGTCCGCCACATCGACAACATGAAGAACGGCTTCGGCCTGCCCGTCGTGGTGGCCATCAACGCCTTCCCCACCGATACCGCCGAGGAGCAGGCTTACGTCGAGCAGGTCTGCGCCGAGCAGGGCGTCCCCTGCGTCCTGAGCGAGGTCTTCGCCAAGGGCGGCGAGGGCGGCAAGGCTCTGGCCGAGAAGGTGCTGGACATCATGGAGGACCGTCCCATCCGCTACACCTACCCGCTGGAAATGCCTCTCAAGGACAAGATCAACGCCATCGCCACCAAGATCTACCGCGCCGACGGCGTGAACTACAGCGCCGCCGCCAGCAAGACCCTGGCTGAGCTTACCGAACTGGGTTACGGCGATCTGCCCGTCTGCATCGCCAAGACCCAGTACAGCTTCAGCGACAACGCCAAGCTGACCGGCGCGCCCACCGGCTTCACGATGGAGGTGCGCGAGGTGCGTCTGGCCGCAGGTGCCGGCTTCGTGGTGGTCATCTGCGGCAGCATCATGACCATGCCCGGCCTGCCCAAGAAGCCCGCCGCCGTGGGCATTGATGTGGACGCCGACGGTAAGATCACCGGCCTGTTCTAAACGAAAATTCGTTCCAGTTTTGCCCCTGCTGTCCCTCGGGACGGCGGGGGCTTTTTTGTTATATGTTCCAAAAAGTTAGACGCTATTTGTGCATTCTGCCCCGAAATTGTGTACGAAGCGTGTGAAATCTGAGAAAAAAGTCTCCCTGCGGTTTACAAAAGTGTAACAAAATGGTATACTTTACAGCAGTGAATGAAAGCTGAAAGGATGAGTCAAACGTGGAATGTGCGCCGCACCGGATCTGGAAAAAACTGATGGCCCTTGTGCTGTCGCTCGTGCTGATGGCAGTGATGCTGCCGGGAGCGCTGGCGGTGGACCTCAACGTGGACGCAGGATTTTACTTCAAGCAGAGCCGGGGCGGCACCTGTACGCTGGCCTCCGCCGCCATGATGCTCCGCCGCCGCGCTTTTCTGGACGGCCTGACCGACTGGACGGACGTGACCGAAAACAGCGTCCGCGGCAGTGCGTGGGCAGGGGGCCTCTCCCACAGCTTCAACTATAACGCAATGCAGGTGGGCTACTCCACGCTGCCGTCCAACAACGAGGCGAAGAAGGCGGTGCTCATCCAGCTGCTGGCAGAGCACCCCGAGGGCATCGTCCTCTACGACCGCCGCCAGCCCCACGCCGTTCTCCTGACGGACTACACCGACGGCGTGTTCTACTGCTCCGACCCCGCCGGCAGCGTCTCCTCGGGCCGTGTGCCGATCTCGGCAGCCAGCATCTCCATCGCAGGTGCTTCCTGCTACTGGTACATATCTTCCGACCATAACAGCGCCGTCGCGACGCTGGACAGCCTTCGTCTGGAAGGAATGCGCTACCCGGTCAACATCCGCACCGGCAAGGGCATGAGCGTGAGCGGCACTGCCGCCAGCGCATCAGGCGCTGTGCTGAGCAGCGTGGAAGCGGTGATCCTCGATGCCAACGACCAGCCTGTTCAGAGCGCTGAGGCCTCGCCCAATGTGTCCAGCTGGTCTCTGAAGAACTTCGACAGCCAGCTCCGTTTCGGTGAGCTGCCCGAAGGCAGCTACACTTACATGGTCGTGCTGACCGACTCCAACGGCCAGACGCTCTGCTTCATGAGCGACTTCACCGTTTCCGGCAGCGCCAGCAGCACCGCGACCTACTGGACGGTGCAGGACCCCTCCGGCACGAAGCTGGGTCAGCTCGTTCAGGAGACCGAAGAGGCGGTGGCTGAGGCAGTCGAGAGTGAAGCTGAGGCTGTGACCGAGACGAAGAAGGGGCTGTGGAGCTGGCTTCTGGGCTGAGCTTCCCCAAAATAAAAAGACACAGGGTGGTCGGCAATGCTGACCACCCTGTTTTTGTGTCATCGGCAGAGCTGCGTCCCCGGGAAATAGTGGGCGAGGATGGCTTCGTAGGTCCAGCCCTGCTCGGCCAGCGCTTTGGCACCCCACTGGCTCAGGCCCACGCCGTGGCCGTAGCCTTTCGTCGTGATGAGGAAGCTGCCGTCCTGATACCGGATGGTAAAGCAGGCGCTCCGCAGCCCCAGAGCCCGCCGGAGAGCCGTGCCGGAGACGGTCTGGCCGCAGACGGGCAGAGAGGCCGCATAGCCCGAGGCTGTCAGGGTCGTCTCACCGAACCAGCGTTCCGGCGCGGCAGAGTCGGCGGCGATGCCCAGTCCTGAGGAAAGAAGCTGCTGCACCTGCGGGGCAGAAAGGGTGAGGGTGACTTCGTAGTTGTCGGCGGAGAGGTCGGTGCTGCTGTCCACCGGGACGAGGTAGGGGAGGGCGCTGCCCCAGACGTTCTCGCTGGCCTCGGTACGGCCATTGGAGATGGCAAAATAGCTCGTCCCTGCCGCCGCACCGCCATAGCAGAGGACATCGCTGAGGACGGCGTCCGCGAGGGCCGAGAGACGGGCATAGTTGGCCTCGTAGTCGGTCCCCCAGTAGCTGTGGAGGACGGCGTCGGTCAGGTAGCCCTGCCGCCGCGCTGGGTCGGCAGAGAGCCAGCTGCCGTTGGCTGCGGAGGCGTGGTCGCGGCAGTAGAGCGCGTAGCTGTGGGCCGCAACGATCTGCGCCTTGAGGGCCTCGTCCGGCCATGTGAGGGGCATTTCAGCCGCTGCGGCCCCGATGAGATAGTCCCGTTTCGGCACCTGCTGCACTTCGCCGGTGCTCAGGTCTTCGATGAGAAAGACGTCTGCGTCGCCCTCGAAAGCGGCAGGCGCGGCTTCCGATGCGGCGGAGGTGCTGGACGCCGGGGCAGGGGGAACGTCCGCTCTGCGGCCCAGCACGGCCCGGGCCAGCCGGTAGCCCGCCAGCGGCAGGGCGCTGCCCAGCGCGAGGAGCAGGGCGCAGAGGAGCAGAAAGGCTTTTTTCATGGGGCATATCTCCCTCCCGGACAGACTTTTGGACTCAGTATACCGGCTGCTGTCGGCAAAAAAGCGCACAAGAAGGGAATGCCTTGCATTTCTGCCCAAAACGCGCTATCATACACTTATGAGATTTTCCCCGAAAAAAGGGGATAAAGATTTGAGGATTACAGATGAACTTCTTTATCATGGTTTCGCTTTTCCTGAGCGCAGCGCTGGGCGTTTTCCGGGGCATCGACCTGGCCCTTCTCACCGACGCGGAAACGGGCCTGTGCATCGTCGGCTCAGTCTGGCTGCGGTACGGTGCGCTGGCCGTGGCCGTCGGTGCCGCTGTGGCGGCGGGCCGCTGCAGTCAGCCGCAGGCCGGCGCGCTGCGGGGACACTGCACGCCTTCCGGCGTCGTGGCACTGGCGGCGGCTGTCTGCTATGGAGAGGCTGCTGTGCTGCGCATCCTCTGGATGGGGAGCAGCGTGGTGATGCTTATCCGGGCCGCACTGGAGGCGCTGTGCGCGTTCTGGATGATCGGTCTCGGTCTGAGCTGGCTGCGAAAGGACTGGAAGACCCCCACCCGCAGCCTGACGCCCGCCGTGCTGGGCAGCGCCGTGTTCTACTGGTGCGTGCTGGCCCGCTTTATGGAAAACAGCTCCAGCTGGCACCGGGTGGCCCCCACGGCGATGGTCTGGCAGCTGCTGGCGGGGCTGGTGTTCCTCTCGGCGCTGGCCCGGGCGCTCTACCTGCCCGGTACGTCGGATGGGCGCACCCTCTGCGCCGGCGGGCTGGCGGCGTTTGCCCTCTGCCTGTGCTGGGAGCTGCCCACCGTGCTGCAGACCCTTGTACAGGAGGGCGGCGGGGCTCTGCTGACGCCGACGCTGCTGTTCCGGCTGGGGCTGTGCTGTGTGGGCGCTTTGGGAGCCTTGAGCGCTGTGCGCTGCACAAGGACTGAGCAGGGTGCATAAATGCGTCAGCAGCCGCTTGGTTGAATTGCTCAAAACAGCACCCCATTCCCCGAGAAAATAGTACAAAAGCAAAAAAGTATGAAAACGACTTGTTAATTTTTTGGCAGGCACTTGAAAGTTTGGCCGTTTTGGTCTAAAATAAGAGTACCGTGAATTATCCGAATCAGGGTAAGAACATTTAGGAGGTACTATTAACATGGCTGTTAGAGTTGCTATCAATGGTTTTGGTCGTATTGGCCGTCTGGCTTTCCGTCAGATGTTTGATGCTGAGGGTTACGAGGTCGTCGCTATCAACGACCTGACCAGCCCCAAGATGCTGGCTCACCTGCTGAAGTACGATACCGCTCAGGGTTCCTTCTGCGGCAAGATCGGTGAGGGCAAGCACACCGTCGAGGCTACCGAGGACTCCATCATCGTGGACGGCAAGGAGATCAAGATCTACGCTGTTAAGGACGCAAAGGACGCTCCCTGGGGCGAGCTGAACGTCGATGTCGTTCTGGAGTGCACCGGCTTCTACACCAGCAAGGAGAAGAGCATGGCTCACATCCAGGCTGGCGCCAAGAAGGTCGTCATCTCTGCTCCCGCAGGCAACGACCTGAAGACCATTGTCTACTCCGTCAACGAGAAGACCCTGACCGCTGAGGATCAGGTCATCTCCGCTGCTTCCTGCACCACCAACTGCCTGGCTCCCATGGCCGACACCCTGAACAAGACCTACCCCATCGTCTCCGGCATCATGACCACCGTTCATGCTTACACCGGCGACCAGATGATCCTGGATGGTCCTCAGCGCAAGGGCGATCTGCGCCGTGCTCGTGCTGGCGCACAGAATATCGTCCCCAACAGCACCGGTGCTGCTAAGGCCATCGGCCTGGTCATCCCCGAGCTGAACGGCAAGCTGATCGGCTCTGCTCAGCGTGTGCCTGTTCCCACCGGCTCCACCACCCTGCTGGTCGCAGTCGTCAAGGGCAAGGACGTCACCAAGGAGTCCATCAACGCTGCTATGAAGGCTGCTACTTCTGAGTCCTTCGGCTACAACGAGGACCAGATCGTCTCCTCCGACGTCATCGGTATGCGTTACGGCTCTCTGTTCGACGCTACCCAGACCATGGTCGCTAAGATCGACGACGACACCTATCAGGTCCAGGTCGTGTCTTGGTACGACAACGAGAACTCCTACACCTCTCAGATGGTCCGTACCATCAAGTACTTCGCTGAGAACTGCTAATTACAGCTCTACGCTCAAAAGTGCCTGAGGTGCCCTGCTGAATAAGCGGGAAGCCTGATCCGTGAGTTTGACACCCTTCCTTCTGCGGTACGCCGCAGGGGAAGGGTGTTTTTGTTTGTCGATACTTGCCACCTCATCCGCTTCATGATACAATTAAAGTCAATACCGCAGTTTATTGCATTTGTGTCGCAGGACAAAGTCTACACCCGCGACCTGTTCCGTCGGGATTAAAGTGGATCGTTTCAAGCGCCGCAGGAGGGGAGACCGCCTGCGGCGTTTTGGCAGCCGGGCCGGACTACTGTCAAAATAGACACAATTCCCGAATATCACGGGAAAAGTTTGTTAATAAATTATCCATCTCCCGTCCTTGCAATACACACATATTTTGTTTATAATAGTGTCATAGGGGCTAAGACCCCGAGAGTGAGCGAATTCGATTCCGAAGAACGAATTGAGAGGAGAATAATCACTATGGGTTTAGGTAAAAAGACGATCGACGATCAGAACTACTGCGGCAAGAAGGTCCTTGTCCGCTGTGATTTCAACGTCCCCATGAAGGACGGTGTCATCACCAACGAGAACCGCATCAATGCGGCTCTGCCCACCATCCAGAAGCTGGTCAATGATGGCGCGAAGGTCATTCTGTGCAGCCATCTGGGCAAGCCGAAGAACGGCCCCGAGGCAAAGTTCAGCCTCGCTCCCGTTGCTGTGGCTCTGAGCGCAAAGCTGGGCAAGACCGTTGTCTTTGCTGACGACGACAATGTCGTGGGCGAGAACGCAAAGGCTGCTGTCGCTGCCATGAACAACGGCGACGTCGTCCTGCTGCAGAACACCCGTTTCCGCAAGGAAGAGACCAAGAACCTGCCTGAGTTCTCTCAGGATCTGGCTTCTCTGGCAGACGCATACGTTGACGATGCCTTCGGCAGCTGCCACCGCGCACACTGCTCCACCGCAGGCGTCACCGACTATATCAAGGACACCGCTGTCGGCTACCTGATGGAGAAGGAGATCAAGTACCTCGGCAATGCCGTGAACGATCCCGTCCGTCCCTTCACCGCCATTCTGGGCGGCGCAAAGGTCGCTGACAAGCTGAATGTCATCTCCAACCTGCTGGAGAAGGTCGATACCCTCATCATCGGCGGCGGCATGGCCTACACCTTCATCAAGGCTCAGGGCTATGAGGTCGGCAAGAGCCTGTGTGATGACTCCAAGCTGGACTACTGCAAGGAGATGATGGCAAAGGCTCAGGAGAAGGGCGTCAAGCTGCTCCTGCCCGTCGATACCGCCTGCGTCGAGAACTTCCCCGACCCCATCGACGCTCCTGTCGAGACCACCGTCGTCCCTGTCACCGCTATCCCGGCTGACAAGGAAGGCTGCGACATCGGCCCCGAGACCATGAAGCTCTTCGCCGACGCTGTCAAGGCTTCCAAGACCGTCGTCTGGAACGGCCCCATGGGTGTCTTTGAGAACCCGACTCTGGCTGCCGGCACTCTGGCCGTGGCCAAGGCTATGGCTGAGAGCGACGCTACCACCGTCATCGGCGGCGGCGACAGCGCAGCAGCTGTCCAGCAGATGGGCCTGGGCGACAAGATGACCCACATCTCTACCGGCGGCGGCGCTTCTCTGGAGTACCTGGAGGGCAAGGAGCTGCCCGGCATCGCAGTCATCCAGAACGCATAATCACAGCATCATGAACGGTGCGGCGGCTGTTTCGCCGCCGCATCTTTTATTTATAAAGGTAAATAAGGTAAGGAGAACGTATCATGGATAAGGCAAAGCGCAAGGCCATTATTGCTGGCAACTGGAAGATGAACAAGACCGCCTCCGAGGCTGCTGTTCTGGTGGATGAGCTCATCCCCGCCGTCAAGGACGCATCCTGCGAGGTCGTCATCTGCACTCCCTATACCGACCTGGTCACTGCTGTGGCAAAGACCAAGGGTACCAACATCCATGTGGGTGCCGAGAACGTCCACTTCGAGAAGTCCGGCGCATTCACCGGCGAGATCAGCGCGGATATGCTGGTGGATCTGGGCGTCGAGTACGTCATCGTCGGCCACTCCGAGCGCCGTCAGTATTTCGCAGAGACCGACCAGACCGTCAACAAGCGCGCTCTGGCCGCTCTGAACGCCGGCCTGAAGGTCATCATCTGCGTGGGCGAGAGCCTGCAGCAGCGTGAGGAGGGCGTCACCGAGGAGCTGGTCCGGATGCAGACCAAGATCGCCCTGCGCGATGTCACCGCCGAGCAGATGGCAAACGTCGTCATCGCCTACGAGCCCATCTGGGCCATCGGCACCGGCAAGACCGCTACTGCCGACCAGGCTGAGGAAGTCTGCGCTCAGATCCGCAAGGTCATCGGCGAGGTCTACGGCGAAGCTGTGGCCGAGGCTACCACCGTCCAGTACGGCGGCAGCATGAACGCCAAGAACTGCGAGGAGCTGCTGAGCAAGAAGGACGTGGACGGCGGCCTCATCGGCGGTGCTTCCCTGAAGGCTCCTGACTTTGCTGTCATCGTCAACGCTGCCACCAAGGGCTAAGCCCTGAGCGGTAAAAATCGTTCTCTCTGCGCCCGGCTGCGCCGCATTTCCGGCAGGGAGCCGGGCGCTGTTTGTTGAATTTTCAAAGGAGATCCTATTTTATGTCCAAGAAACCTGTTCTGCTCTGCATCATGGACGGCTTTGGCTGGACCCCCAACGAGACCTACGGCAATGCCGTGGCTGCAGCCAGGAAGCCCTTCCTTGACTCTCTGATGGCAAAATATCCTATGACCACCATCGACGCTTCCGGCATGGCTGTAGGCTTGCCCGACGGCCAGATGGGCAACTCTGAGGTGGGTCACACCAATATGGGCGCCGGCCGCATCGTCTACCAGCAGCTGACCCTCATCACCAAGTCCATCCGCGACGGTGAGATGCTCAAGAACCCCGTCCTCGTCAAGAACATGAAGGCTGCCATCGACGCCGGCAAGGCCATCCACCTGATGGGTCTGGTGGGTACCGGCGGTGTCCACAGCCACGCTGACCACTGGTTCGGTGTGCTGGAAATGGCAAAGCAGATGGGGGCAAAGGAAGTCTACCTCCACTGCATCACCGATGGCCGCGACACCGACCCCCACTCCGGCAAGGGCTTCCTTGCCGACCTGCAGGCCAAGCTGGATGAGCTGGGCATCGGCAAGATCGCCAGCGTCTCTGGCCGTTACTACGCCATGGACCGCGACAACAACTGGGACCGCGAGGAGAAGGCTTACGCTGCCTTCGTCTACGGCGAGGGCAACCACGCCGCCAACGCGCAGGAGGCCATCGAGGCATCCTATGCCGACGACAAGACCGACGAGTTCGTTCTGCCCTGCGTTACCTGCGAGGGTGGCCGTGTGCAGGACGGCGACACCGTCATCTTCATGAACTTCCGCCCCGACCGCGCCCGTCAGATGACCCGCATCTTCTGCGACGACGCCTTCACCGGCTTCGAGCGCCGCGGCGGCCGCAAGCAGGTCCACTACGTCTGCATGGCCGAGTATGATGCCACCATGCCCAACTGCGAGGTCGCTTATCCTCCTGTTGAGCTGAAGAACGTCCTGGGCCAGTACCTGTCCGAGAACGGCAAGACCCAGCTGCGCATCGCCGAGACCGAGAAGTACGCTCATGTCACCTTCTTCTTCAACGGCGGTGTTGAGGCTCCCTACGAGGGCGAGGATCGTTGTGTCATCCCCAGCCCGAAGGTGGCTACCTACGACCTCAAGCCTGAGATGAGCGCCCCCGAGGTCGCCGACGAGTGCGTCAAGCGCATCGAGAGCGGCAAGTACGATGTGGTCATCCTGAACTTCGCAAACTGCGATATGGTCGGCCACACCGGCGTCTTTGAGGCTGCTGTCAAGGCCGTTGAGGCTGTGGACGCTGCTGTCGAGAAGGTCGTCACCGCTGTGCTGAACGCTGGCGGCTGCGCTTTCCTGACCGCTGACCACGGCAACGCCGAGAAGATGAAGAACCCTGACGGCACTCCGTTCACCGCCCACACCACCAACGTCGTGCCTTTCGTGGCCATCGGCTGCGGCGATGTGAAGCTGCGCGAGGGCGGCTGCCTGGCCGACATCGCACCCACCATGCTGCCCTATATCGGCCTGCCCGTCCCGGCAGAGATGACCGGCAAGAGCATCATCGCCGAGTAAACCTTTTCTGAAACAAAGCAAGCGCCCCGCAGCTCTGTTACGAGCTGCGGGGCGCTTTTTGTGCTGTTTGGCTTTTCAGCGCTCGACCCAGATGGACATCTTCGCACTGGTAGCGATGTCGCCGAGAAGGATGGTGTCCATCCTGATGCTGCAGGTCACGGCCAGCGCTTTGTTGGAATCACTGCCGGTGAGCACCGAGGCGGGCAGGTTCTTGAGGGTCAGCACGGCGGTGCCGTCGGACAGGTCGCCGCTCAGAGTGCCGTCATAGTTCACCTCGCCGATGGCGATGCCGGTGAGACGGCCGGTCATGTTCATGGAAGAGAGCTGCTTGACCGGGAGCTCGAGGGTGAAGGTGCCGTTGGGCTGGCGGGTAAGGGTAGCTTCGCGGGTGGTGTCCACGGCACTGTCGGCCATCGACTCCTTGTCCCCGGACTCCCGCCAGAACCGGACGCCCACTGTCATCTTGACGGCGGCGGCACTGGCACTGACCGCCAGCGTCAGGAGCAGCAGCAGCGAGACGAGGACCGCCCCGGTGCGTCTGCCCATATGCTTCAAAGATTTCGTCATATTCAAGAATCGACCTTTCCAGCCGCAGAGGCGGCTCTGTGCGTTCCAAAACGGAACGCGAAGGAATTTGTCACCGCAAAAATAACATATTCAGAAGAAAAAGTCAATCTAGCTTGTGAGGCTTTCACAAAAATGTTTCACATAAGACACATCTTGTTGGAGAAAAAACGCAGACTTTGCCGAAGACACAAAAAAGCCGCCTCCCGGCAGACGGGAAGCGGCAGAAGTCAGGAAAACTCAGACCTCAAAGTTGGGGTCGTCCTTCAGCACGTGGATGCTGGTCATGAAGGGGCTCTGCTCGGGGTCCTGGAACGGAGCCTCCTTGACGTACTTGTTCAGTGCGACAGCAGTGCGGACGGGGTCGGCGATGGTGCCGGCGCCGCCGATGCAGCCGCCGGGGCAGCCCATGCCTTCCAGCAGGTAGCCGTTGTACTTGCCGGCCTTGGCCAGCATCAGCAGCTTCTTGCACTCAGCGAGGCCCTGTGCGGACGCGATCTTGACGTCCATATCGGGGTGCCACTCCTTGACCTTGTCGGCGACAGCCTTGGCGACGCCGCCGGACTGTGCAAAGCCGCGGCCTGCGCCGGAAGCGTGGACCAGATCGATCTCATCGGGGTCGACTTCGAGGTTGGCCACATCGATGTCCTTGGCCTCGATGATGCCGGCCAGTTCCTCGAAGGTCAGCACGAAGTCCACATCAGAGCGGACAGTGCGGCGGGAAGCTTCCAGCTTCTTGGCGGCGCAGGGTCCGATGAAGCACATACGGGCCTCGGGGTCGGCCTGCTTCATCATGCGGGCGGTAAAGACCATGGGGGTCATGGTCATGGAGATGTTCTTTGCAAGATCCGGGAAGGCGGTCTTTGCCATCATGCTCCATGCCGGGCAGCAGGAAGTAGCCATGAAGTTCAGCTTGTTGGGGACCTCCTCCAGGAAGTCGTGGGCCTCATCCACGGTACACAGGTCGGCACCGATGGCGACCTCCACGACATCGTAGAAGCCCAGAGCCTTCAGCGCAGCCTTGAGCTTGCCGGTGGAGGCCAGGCCCGGGAACTGGTTGATGAAGGCGGGAGCGACGAGGGCGTAGATGCGGTCGCCGCGGTTGAAGCCCTGAATGAGCTGGTAGATCTGGCCCTTGTCGGCGATGGCACCGAAGGGGCAGTTGACCAGACACTGGCCGCAGGACACGCACTTGCTGTAGTCGATCTCGGCGCGGCCCAGCTCATCGGAGTGGATGGCACCCATGCCGCAGGCAGCGGCGCAGGGACGCTCGGTCTTGACGATGGCGTTGTAGGGGCAGACGCCGACGCAGCGGCCGCACTTGATGCACTTTTCCTGGTCGATGGTGGAACGGCCGCTCTCCCAGGTGATGGCCTTCTTGGGGCAGACTTCCATACAGGGGTGTGCGAGGCAGCCCTGGCACAGGTCGGAGACCTTGACCAGCTTCTCGGGGCAGCGGTTGCAGGCAAACTTGATGACGTTCACCAGCGGGGGGTCATAATACTTATCGGCGATGGAAGCGTCCTCCAGACCGGAGACGACGCTGTTGTGCTCGTCCATGCGGCGGGTGGGCAGGCCCATGGCCAGACGAACGCGCTCCTCGACGATGGCGCGCTCGAGGAAGATGTCCTTGCGGAGCTTGCCTTCCTCACCGGGGATGATGGTGTAAGGGATCTTGCGCATCAGGTGGTTGGCCTGCTCGCCCTTGACGTTGGCGTAGGCCATCCGTGCCACCTCGGTAAAGACCTGGCGGCGGATCTGGATGACCGTGGTGTTGATTCCTCTGAAACTCATTCCAATCTCTCCTTGCTTTGAAACAACAGAACAAAAAACCGCTCTGACGCGGCTTTTCTCCGGGGCCTTTGATACTGGGCTGCTGCAAACAGCCGGATGCCCCGAATAATCCACTTTTATTGTAGCATAAACCCTTCGGGAAGAAAAGGGAAAAGCCTAAAATTTGTTATGAAATTCACAACTGATATATCTTGCACAAATGCGAACAAATGGATTTGTACAAAACGGCAAAGAAACGGCTAAGATTACACCATCTCGGCCCGGACACGCTCGCCGTCGTAGCTGCCAAGCCGGACATGGACGATCTCGCCGCTCTTATGGCCCGGGGCTGAGACCACGACGGGAACATACAGCCGGGTGTAGCCGGTGAAGAGGGTGCCGGAGAGGGGGGTCTCCAGCAGAACGTCGTCCTCGCTGCCCTCGCAGCCGGCCAGCACCTCGCGGCGGATGTCCTCGGCGATGGCGTTCATCTCCCGGCTGCGGGCCTGCTTTTCGCGCTCATGGACCTGGTCGGGGAAGTCGTAGGCGGGGGTGCCGCTGCGGCGGGAGTAGGGGAAGACGTGGACTTTCAGGAAGCCGATCTCCTTCAGGAACTCGCAGCTCTCCCGGAAATCTTCCTCCGTCTCGCCGGGGAAGCCGCAGATGCAGTCAGTGGTGAAGCTGACCGGGCGGTCACCGTAGGCGGCGCGGAGCTGGCGGACCACCTCGGCGTACTGCTCGGCGGTATAGACGCGGCGCATCCGGCGCAGGGTGGCGCTGCAGCCGCTCTGCAGGCTCAGGTGGTACTGGGGGCAGAGCTTGTCCACTGCCGCCAGCCGGGTGATGTATTCGGGAGTCAGCATATCGGGGTCAAGGCTGCCCAGCCGGATACGCTCGATGCCCTCCACCCGGGCGCACTTCTCCACCAGCTCCACAAGGTTGGTGCCGGTGTCGAGACCGTAGCTGGGCAGGGAGATGGCGCTGAGCACCACTTCCCGGTAGCCGGAAGCGGCCAACTGGCGCAGCTCGGCGAGGATGCTCTCTTCCGAGCGGCTGCGCACCGGGCCGCGGGCGCGGGGGATGACGCAGTAGGCGCACTGACGGTTGCAGCCGTCCTCTACTTTAATAAAGGCGCGGGTGTGGGTCTCGAACCGCTCCACCGGCAGTTCCTCGAACCGCTCGCCCTTCGCGTGGGGGGCGATGGCGACGATGCGCTCGTGGCCGTCCAGCAGCTTGAGCACATTGTCGAGGATGGCTTTCCGGTCGCCGTTGCCGCAGACCAGGTCGGCCTCCATGAACTGGGCCGCTTCCTCGGGGAAAGCCTGCGGGTAGCAGCCGGTGAGGACGGTGACGGCGCCGGGGTTCTCGCGCTTGGCCCGGCGGAGCCACTTGCGGCTCTTCTGGTCGCCGAAGTTGGTGACGGTGCAGCTGTTCACCACAAAGACGTCGGCCTCTTCGCCCTCCGGCACGATGGTGAAACCGGCGGAGCGGAACATCTGTTCCAGCGCGCCGGTCTCGTTTAAGTTGACCTTGCAGCCAAGGGTATAAAAACAAACTCGCATGGGGTGTCCTTTCAAGTTGATATACATTATAAACCATCCTATTATAGCAGATTTTTCCCGGGGAGAAAAGAGCATTCCGGCCTCTTTTTTTGCATAGAATGCAATCAGACAGACATTGCGGGGAGGGACAAGGGATGGAACGAAAGAATTTTGCGGTGCTCTGCGCAGCCGTGCTCTGCTTCTGGCTGTTTGCACTGGCCCTTGGGACGGCGGAGGGCGTGGGCCTGCGGGCTGTCATGCACCCGGAAGAGCGGGCCGTCAGCGCCGACGTCGAGGAAGCGGCGGAAGGAATTCTGCTGCCGGCCGCAGCTGCCGCGCCTCAGCTCGACCTCAACTGCCGCGCTGCCATCCTTATTGAGCAGGGGAGCGGACGGGTCCTCTACGAGAAGAACGCCGACGAGCGGGTCCCCATCGCCTCCATCACCAAGGTGATGACCCTGCTGCTTGCCTTCGAGGCTATCCACGACGGGCGGCTGACCATGGAGACGCCGGTGCCGGTGAGTGAGCACGCCTACCACATGGGCGGCAGTCAGATCTGGCTGGAGCCGGGGGAGCACTTTACATTGGACGAGATGATAAAGGCCATCTGCGTTTCCTCTGCCAACGACGCGGCAGTGGCCGTGGCTGAGCTGGTGGGCGGCAGTGAGCCGGCCTTCGTGGAGCAGATGAACGCCCGGGCCGCCTCGCTGGGGATGGAGCAGACGTCTTTCCGCAACGCCTGCGGGCTGGACGCCGAAGGCCATCTCTCCACGGCCCGGGACGTGGCCGCCATGAGCCGCACCATCCTGAACACCTGCCCCGAGGTGCTGCACTACACCGGCATCTGGACGGATACCCTCCGGGGCGGGGCGACCCAGCTGATCAATACGAATAAGCTCCTCCGCCGGTATGAGGGGATCACCGGCCTCAAGACCGGCACCACCGGCGGCGCAGGCGTCTGCATCTCAGCCAGCGCCACCCGGAACGGCCTTTCCCTCATCGCGGTCATCTTGGGCGCACCGTCCAGCGCCGACCGCTTCGACGCCGCCACGACTCTGCTGGACTACGGCTTCGGGGCCTATGAGGCCGCGCCGCTGCCAAAACTCGAGGCACAGCCGCTCCAGATCACGGTCAGGGGCAGCGCGGCGGGCAGCGTCCCGCTGGATTACTCGGCCCTGCCGGAGACGGTGCTGGTGGAGAAGGGGAGCGGGGCGTCCCTGCATACCGAGCTGACCCTGCCCGAGGAGCTGGAAGCCCCGGTGGAGCAGGGCCAGACGCTGGGCAAAGCCGCCGTCTATCAGGGCGAAGCACTTCTGGAAGAGTACGAAGTGCGTGCTGCCGCCGATGCGCCGAGAATGACCGTCCGGGATGCCATCGGCCTGCTGTGGCAGAGCCTCACCGGCGCGGCATGACCGAAAACTGCGCACTACCGGTCAAAAACGGTCAGCGAGGGCAAAAAATGGCTTGGACGTTTGTATAAAAGATGTAAGAGCATACAAAACAACACTATTAAAATTGTATGAAAAGCGAGGATTTTGGCCTTGACTTTGCCCGGCGGGAACGGTACACTTATACCAAGAAAAACCCTCGCCGGGCAAAGAGCCCGTAAAATGTTTTGGAGGTTTTGATAGAATGAGTCTCGCTCTGAATACAAAGCACCTCTCCAGTTTCATCAACGAAGAGGAATACAAGGCCATCTACCCCCAGGTAGAGGCCGCGCACAAGACGCTGGAAGCCAAGAACGGCCCCGGCAGCGACTTCCTGGGCTGGATGTATCTGCCCCGTGATTATGATAAGGAAGAGTTCGAGCGCATCAAGGCAGCTGCTGCCAAGATCCGTGAGGATTCTGACGTTCTGGTGGTCGCCGGCATCGGCGGCAGCTATCTGGGCGCACGTGCCGTCATCGAGGCCGTCAAGGGGATGTACCACAACGAGCTGGACAACGGCCTGAAGATCTACTTCTGCGGCAACAGCATCAGCCCTACCTATCTGAATGACATCATCGCGCTGTGCAAGGGCAAGCGCTTCTCCATCAACGTCATCTCCAAGTCCGGCACCACCACCGAGACCTCTCTGGCCTTCCGTGTGCTGCGCAAGCTGCTGGAAGACGAGATGGGCGTGGAAGAGGCCAACAAGCGCATCTACGCCACCACCGACCGCGCCAAGGGTACCCTCAAGCAGCTGGCTGACGCCCAGGGCTGGCCCACCTTCGTGGTCCCCGACGATGTCGGCGGCCGCTACTCCGTCCTTTCCGCTGTGGGCCTGCTGCCCATCGCTGCTGCCGGTATCAGCATCGACGACGTCATGAAGGGCGCAGCCGACGCGATGGAGCGCTTCTCCGTGCTCAGCCCCGACAACGACGCCTACAAGTATGCGGCCATCCGCAATATCCTGTACCGCAAGGGCAAGAGCATCGAGATCCTCGAGTGCTATGAGCCGAACTTCACCCTCATGAACGAGTGGTACAAGCAGCTGTTCGGTGAGAGCGAGGGCAAGGACAACAAGGGTCTGTTCCCCGCAAGCTGCATCTTCTCCACCGACCTGCACTCCATGGGTCAGTTCATCCAGGAAGGCTCCCGCACCATGTTCGAGACCATCGTGGATGTCAAGAAGCCCGCACAGGACCTCTTCATCGACAAGCTGGAGGGCAACTTCGACGGCCTGAACTTCCTGGCTGACCAGAACATGAGCGTGGTCAACCGCAAGGCCATGGAAGGCACCATCCTCGCCCACACCGACGGCGGCGTGCCGGAGGTGGTCATCGAGGTGGACGACCTGTCCGCTTATAATGTGGGCTACCTCATCTACTTCTTCTGGCGTGCCTGCGCCTGCAGCGGCTACCTGCTGAGCGTCAACCCCTTCAACCAGCCGGGCGTCGAGAGCTATAAGAAGAACATGTTCGCTCTGCTGGGCAAGCCGGGTTATGAGAACCTGACCGCCGAGCTGGAAGCGAAGCTGAAGTAAGAGCAAGCGGAACAAAAAACGATCTCCCGCCGTGAGGCGTGGAAAATACAGGAGGACAGAACTATGATTAAACTGATTGTTGGCACCAAAGGCTCCGGTAAGACCAAGGCTATGATCGACATGATCAACGATTCGGTCAAGACCTCCAAGGGCAACGTCGTTGTCGTCGAGAAGGGCATGAAGCTGACCTATGAGGTCCCCAACGCCGCCCGTCTCATCGACCTGGACGAGTACAAGATCGCCGGCGGCGAGATGCTGTACGGCTTCGTGGCCGGCCTGCTGGCAAGCAATTATGACATCACTGACCTGTACATCGACGGCATCCTGAAGGTGCTGGATCACGACATCAACCGTCTGGGCGTCGTTCTGGACGAGATCGCTGCCGCCGCTGGCGACTCCATCAAGGTCACCGTCACGGTCAGCGCTGATGAGGCTGCTCTGCCCCACGATGTGAAGAAGTACCTGTAACATAACTCTGAAATTTCTGATTTGAAGCATCCCAGACAGGCAGGAAACCGGAGAATTTGAAATTTTTTCGGTTTTCTGCCTGTTTTGGTGTTGACAAAGGGCTGTGTTGGCGCTATACTAACAAAGCAGCCTTTTATGAGGTGTACTATGCAATTTGACCTGAGAAAGTTTATCGTATCCGGCACGAAGCCTTACGCCGCAGAGTTTCAGTGTGATTTGTCTGCAAAGGATTTTGCCGGTGCAAGGATCGAGCAGCCTGTGACGGCCCGCTTTGAGGCGGTGCCGGATGGCGAGGAGATCCGGATGACGCTGCGGGCAAACGCATTGGTGCACGGAGAGTGCGCCCGCTGCCTCGACCCCGTCGAACGGGAAGAGACGGTGCAAGCAGAGTGGACGGTCAGGGAGCGCGATCTGGATGACCCGGATTTCGACCTGCCCCTCAACGAAAAAGGACATCTGGATGTGGACGAATGGCTCTGTCAGGAATTCATGTTCCAGATACCGACGGTGCTGCTTTGCAGCGCTGACTGCCCGGGCTTGTGTCCCCGGTGCGGGAAGAAGATGGCCGAATGTACCTGCCCTCCGGCAGAAGCTGAGGCCGAACCCGCAGACGCAAGGCTAGCGATACTCAAATCACTGCTGAACTGAGAAACCCATCAAGGAGGTGCAAAAATATGGCAGTACCTAAGAGACATCTTTCCAAGGCCCGCCGCGACAAGCGTCGCAGCAATGTTTGGAAGCTGGAGGCCCCCGCACTGGTCAAGTGCAGCAACTGCGGCTCTCTGAAGCTCCCCCACCAGGCATGTGGCAACTGCGGTTACTACAAGGGCGAGGAAGTCATCAAGAAGGGCTAATTTGCGCAGAATTGGTGGCACATTGGTGTTATGTACAGAAGGGGAGGGCGCAATGCCTTCCCCTTCTTGCTTTGTCTTGAAAACGAAATTGTGAGGTGAAAGCATGGCCATCAGGATCGACCGCGTGGACGCGGGCAGCGAGGCGGAAGCCCTCGGCCTCGCCGGCGGCGACGAGCTGCTGAGCGTGGACGGCAACGAGCTGAACGACACGCTGGACTATGATTTTTATACCGACAGCAAGAGCTTCCACCTCAAAGCGAGAGTGGCGGACGGCATCCGGGAGTGGGATGTCCGGCGGGAAGAGCGCGGCCCCTTCGGCTGCGACTTTTCCACCTATCTGGGCGACCAGAAGCACTCCTGCTCCAACCACTGCATGTTCTGCTTCATCGACCAGCTGCCCCCGGGAATGCGTGAGAGCCTTTACTTCAAGGACGACGACGAGCGCCTGTCCTTTTTGTTCGGCAACTATATCACCATGACCAACATGCAGGACCACGAGATCGACCGCATCATCAAGATGCACATCTCGCCCATCAACATCTCGGTCCACACCACCAATCCCCAGCTCCGGGTGCGGATGCTGGCGAATAAACGGGGCGGCGAGGTGCTGAAGTACCTGCCCCGCCTGGTGGAGGGCGGCATCGCCGTCAACTGCCAGCTGGTGCTCTGCCGGGGCATCAACGACGGCGACGAGCTCCGCCGCACCCTCACCGACCTGCTGGAGCTGACCCCGATGGTGCAGAGCGTGGCGGCAGTCCCCTGCGGCGTGACGGATTACCGCCAGAACCTCTTCAAGCAGACGCCCTACGACGCCGAGACCAGCGCCGCCGTCATCGACATCATGGAAGAGTTCGGCGACGAGTGCAAGCGCCGCCACGGCAAGCGCATCATCTACCCCAGCGATGAGTGGTACCTCAAGGCCGGCCGCCCCATCCCGGAGCCGGAGTTCTATGAGGACTACGACCAGCTGGAAAACGGCGTGGGCATGATGAGCCTCTTCCGGGAGGAATTTCTGGCCGAGCTGGAAAAGCCCCACCGCATCTATGGCACCAAAAAGATGGATGTCGTCACCGGCACCATGGCCGCGCCCCTCATCACCGAGATGATGGACGAGCTCCACCGCCAGTACCCCATGATAGAAGTAAAAGTGCATCCCATCAAAAACAACTTCTTCGGCGGCAACGTCGGCGTGGCAGGCCTCGTCACGGCGACCGACATCATCGCCCAGTGCGAGGGCCGGCTGTCCAGCGGCACCCTGGGCGTGCCTGCCGTGATGCTGCGGGAGGAGAAGGACACCTTCCTCGATGATATGACCATCGAGCAGCTGGGCCAGCGGCTCGGCGTGAAGGTGGAAGTCCTGCCCACCGGCGGCGGCGACGAGGCCAAGGCCCTGCTGCGCAGCGGCCTCCATATCGCCCGCCGGAGAAGACCGTAATTTTACCCCTTTTGTGAAAGGAGGAACCCCCTATGAGCAAACCGATCGTTGCTGTGGTGGGCCGCCCCAACGTGGGCAAGTCCACCCTGTTCAATAAGCTCTGCGGCCAGCGTCTGGCCATCGTGGAGGATACCCCGGGCATCACCCGCGACCGCATCTTCGCCAACTGCGAGTGGAGCGGCCACGAGTTCCTGCTGGTGGATACCGGCGGCATTGAGCCCAAGGCCACCGAGGGCATTCTGGCCCACATGCGCGAGCAGGCCCAGATCGCCATCGATACCGCCGACTGCATCATCATGGTGGTAGACGTGCGCAACGGCCTGACCGCCGCCGACGAGGACGTGGCCCATATGCTGCGCCGCAGCCACAAGCCCATCATCCTCGCTGTCAACAAATGCGACAACGTGGGCGAGACCCCCATGGAACTCTACGAGTTCTATAACCTCGGCTTCGACGAAGTCATGCCCATCTCGTCCGTCCACGGCCACGGCACCGGCGACCTGCTGGACGCCGTCTGCGCCCACCTCGATTTCAGTGAGACCGTCGTGGAGGAAGACCGCATCCCCGTCGCCATCATCGGCCGCCCCAACGTGGGCAAGTCCAGCCTGACCAACCGCATCCTCGGTGAGAACCGCATGATCGTGGCCAACGAGGCCGGCACTACCCGCGACGCCATCGACACCCCCGTGGACAACGCTTACGGCAAGTTTATCTTCACCGATACCGCCGGTCTGCGCAAGCGCAGCAACATCACCGACGGCCTCGAGCGCTACATGGTCGTCCGCGCACTGGCCGCCGTCGAGCGCAGCCGCGTGGCCCTCATCCTCGTGGACGCCACCGTCGGCTTCACCGAGCAGGACAGCAAGGTGGCCGGTTACGCCCACGACCAGGGCAAAGCCTGCATCATCGTCGTCAACAAGTGGGACGCCGTGGAGGGCAAGGAGACCAACACCATGGAACTGCAGCGCCGGGGCTATGCCGAGTGCTTCAGCTTCATGGGCTACGCTCCCATCATCTTCATCTCGGCCCAGACCGGCTACAACGTCAACAAGCTGATGCAGCTCATCCGCGACGTGGACAGCCAGAACGGCGCCCGCGTGCCCACCGGTGTGCTGAATGAGATGCTGGCTCGTGCCACCGCCCGGATGCAGCCGCCCAGCGACAAGGGCCGCCGCCTGAAGATCTTCTACCTGACCCAGGCTTCCACCCGGCCTCCGACGTTCGTGGCCTTCGTCAACGCAAAGCACCTGTTCCACTTCAGCTATCAGCGGTATATCATCAACCAGATCCGCGAGAACTTCGGTCTGGAGCACACCCCCATCCGCCTTGTCGTGCGTGAGCGCGGCTCCGGCGAGGTGGGCGCGAAGGACGTATAAGGAAGGGAGACTGGTTCGATGACCGCATTTCTCATTGTGCTGGCGGTCGCTGCCGAAGCCTATCTGCTGGGCAGCGTGGACACCGGCATCCTCGTCAGCAAATACCTGTACCATGACGACGTCCGCACCCACGGCTCGGGCGCTGCCGGTATGACCAACATGCTGCGCACCTTCGGCAAGAAGGCCGCTGCCCTCACGGCGGTAGGCGATGTGCTCAAGGGCGTCGTGGCCGTCTGCCTTGGCCGGTGGCTGTTCGGCCATCTGCCCGCCGATGCTGCCGTCTCGCCCTATCTGGGCGTCTACCTCGCCGCCATCCTCGCCGTGGTGGGCCACTCCAAGCCCATCTACTTCGGCTTCAAGGGCGGCAAGGGCGTGCTGGTGGCTGCCGGTGCCATTCTGGCAGTCCAGCCGGTGCTGCTGCCGGTGCTGGCACTCATCTTCCTCGTCTGCCTGGTCCCCACCGGCATGGTGTCGCTGGGCAGCATCACCATGGCCGTAGCCTACCCGGTCCTGACGCTGGTGTACAGCCTCCTGCGCGGCCTGCCGACCCGGGACGTGGTGGTCTGCACCGTCGGCGCTGCCATCATGGGCGGCATGGTCATCTGGATGCACCGTTCCAACATCCAGCGCATCCGGGACGGCAAGGAGTACCGTTTCGGCCAGAAGCACAAGAGCAACTAAGCATAAAAAGATGCCCCGCAGGCAGCTCTCGACGAGCGTCCTGCGGGGCGTTTTGCTGTTTGGCAGAGTTATTTCGCGTCGGTCTCCAAGAGGGTATCGGTGTTGTCCTCATACGCGGGGTCTTCGATGGCAATGGTCTCTTCCCGTTCAGCAGACTTACGGCTGAGGTGTTTGCGCAGCCGGGTGGCAAATTCATCTTCCGGGATGCCGCTCTGGGAAGGGGTGAGGTCGGGTGCGGGGTGGCCGTCGGGCAGATGAGCGCCGAAGGCCGGCACGAAGAAGAACCTCCGCACGATGAAGATGAGGGCGATGGCGCTCACGCTCAGCAGGTTCTCCATGGCGGATTCGTGACCCACCACCATGTGGCGTGCGATGGCGTAGAGCAGCACTTCGAGGCTGGAACCGGGGCTGTGCTTGGCCAGCATCTTGATGAACTCGATGCCGATGACGATGTCCAGCGCCCGCTGTAAGAAGATGCTCACCTCGACGTCGTTGCCGTCGAACAGCAGGCCGGGCATCCACTTCAGCAGCGGCACCATCGACAGCAGCAGGCCGATGAGGACGAGGCCGGACAACAGGATCTCGAGCAGGGTGGCTGTGCTGATGATCCTGTTGCGCAATTCGGCGCGGCTGTGGCTTTCAACACGGGAATTGGACATGGGCAGGGACCTCTCTTTCAAATTTGACCGGAAATCTTTTACAACAGTTCGATTCTATTGTAACAAAAGCAAAAAACGAAGTCAATTTCTCCGGCTAAGAAAGTTAGTCAGCATGAAAAACTGGAATCGAAGACAGACAAGAGGGGCCGTCCGCACCCGGAATGGAGTGCAGACGGCCCCTCTTTGTGCCGAAAAGGCGGCTTAGGCCTCAGCGATGGCTTCGATCTCGCAGAGCACGCCCTTGGGCAGGTCTTTCACGGCCACGCAGCTGCGGGCGGGCTTGGAGGTGAAATACTTGGCGTACACCTCGTTGAAAGCGGCAAAGTCGGCGATGTCGGCCAGGAAGCAGGTGGTCTTGACCACCTTGTCAAAGCCCACGCCGGCAGCTTCGAGGATAGCGCCCACATTGCGGCAGCTCTGGTCAGCCTGTGCGGCGATGCCCTCGGCGACTGCGCCGGTGGCGGGGTCTACCGGGATCTGGCCGGAGGTGAAGACGAGACCGCCCACGGTGTAGCCCTGAGAGTAGGGGCCGATGGCGCCGGGAGCTTTTTCGGTGCTGATGATGTTCATATCGATTACCTCACATATCATAAATAGGGGAGTCTCCCGCCAAAAGGGGAGCCGATAAAAAAAGTCTACCACCAACTGTCCCTGACGTCAACGGCCAGCAGGGAACGGTCACGGAATTTCCGGAAAAAGGGAATGTAAAATTATTTGGAAAAATCTACGCAAATCATCTTGACAAGAAATAAACTTTTATGATAAAAATAGAGCATGAAAGTAACATTTTTGCAGAAAAACGCAGGCGCAGCGCAGGCAGGAAAGCCAGCTTTGCGCAGGCGCGTTTCTTTTTTGCAGAAAAAGCGAATTTCTGAACCCTCGGAAGGGGCAGAAAGGATAAGATATGTCGATTTTGGTAGATGATTCAAATAAAACAGCCTGCCGTGCAGCGGAGGCTGGACTGCAGCAGAAAAACTGTGCTGCGCTGGTGCGCCCGGCGGGTACGGGCAAAGGCTGCATCGTGTGGGAGCTGCTGGACGCCCACCCCGAGATGCGCGTGCTCTGGGTGGTGTCCTGTGCTGCCCGTCTGGAGCTGCGCCGCGCCCTGACAAAGCGGCTGGGCCGGACGCTGGGCGGCCGGGTGCGGCTGATGAGCTGCGAGCAGCTGGCCGTGCAGAATGCGCTGGGCTGGGTGGCGCTGGCTGAGTTCCGGCCCGGCCTGCTGGTGCTGGACGGCTGGAGGGAGATGAGCGCAAAGGACTGGGCCGACTGCGTCCAGCCTCTGTTCCGCCTCTGCCCGGGGGCAAAGCTGCTGGCTCTGGGGGAGCCGGACGCCCCGGGCGACAGCTGCCGCGCTGCCGAGGAGATGCTGGCCGACGCCATCGTGGAGCCGCTGGCGCTGGGTGGGGCGATGGCCGAGGGCCTGCTGCCCATGCCGGCCTCCTATACGGCCCTGCTCTGGCCGCTGGAAGATGCGATGGCCCGCCTCCGTGCTGAGGTGAAGAACCTCCATCTGCCGGGCTGCCCTGACCCCAACGCCGAGAAATATCAGGCTCTGAGCCTCGCCGTAGAGAAGCTTCCGCCGGTGGAACAGCTGCTGGCGCAGTGGCTCCCGGATGCTGCCGGGCGCTGCCTCGTCCTCTGCGAGGATGATGCAGCGGCGGCGCAGACCGCAGAGCAGGCCGGGAAGCTGTTTGGTGCAGGAACACATATTTATAAGGATGCAGAAGGCTTTGCGGCCGACGAAGCGGCCACCCTCCGGCTGCTGGTCTGTGCCAACGGCCCGGCGGTGCAGGCTCCTCTGGCCGGGATCTCGGGCGTGGTGCTGGTGCGCCGCAGCGCTGAACCGACCACATACCGGCAGATGCTGGCCCGCGCCCTTGCGGCCTGCGGCAGTGTGCCGGTGGCAGAGCTGAGCGCGGCCTTTGAGGCGCTGACCTGTGTGCAGCAGCTGCGGAAGGAGTGCAGCGCGGCGGGGGCAGAAGCCTTCCCGCTGGAAGAGCCCCTTTCTGCCTGCCGCCGGGCTTACCGGCAGCTCCGCCGCGCGCTGGACTCCGACTGGGAGCGCTATTATGCCGCCGCAAAGCAGATGACGGCAGAGGGAAAGACGCTGGACGTGCCTCGCTCCTACCGCTTTGGGGGCGTGGCTGTGGGCCGCTGGCTGGAAAACCAGCGCCTTGTCCGGGCCGGAAAGAAAAAGGGACGCCTCACCGCCGAGCAGGCCGCCCGGCTGGACAAAATCGGCATGAACTGGAAAAAGCGGCTCGAGCTGGCGTGGGAGAACGGCTGTGCTTCGGCCCGGCGGTACCGCGGCTGCCACAGCGACCTGCTGGTGCCGGTCCATTATAAGGATAAGGACGGCTTTGCACTGGGCGAGTGGATCGTCTATAACCGCCAGCGCTATCTGGGCGGGAACCTGCCGTCAGACCGCGTCGAGCGCCTCGAGGCACTGGGCATGGTGTGGGACACCGGCAGCATCCTCTGGGAGAAGAGCTATGCCGCCGCCGTCCAGTATTATCTGGAAAATCACACGCTGGAAATTCCCGTCAAGTACGTCACGCCGGACGGCATGGCGCTGGGCGTCTGGCTGGGCAGTCAGCGTGCCGCTTATAAAGAAGGTGTGCTGACCGACGCCCAGATCGAAAAGCTGGAAGCGCTGGAAGTGGACTGGACGAACCGGAACGACCGCAAGTGGCAGACCGCCTACGAGGCCGCTGTGAAGTACCACGCCGCCCACGGGAACCTCGACGTCCCCACCGAGTACACCGACGAAGACGGCATCCTGCTGGGCAAGTGGGTGTCCCGCCAGCGGTACGCATGGCAGAACCCCGAGCGCAGCAGCGCCCGGGTGACGCCGGAGCGGAAAGCTCTGCTGGACGAGCTGGGCATGAACTGGGAAAAGACCGACTCGTGGCAGCACCGCTACGAGCTGGCCGTGGAATACAAAAAGGAGCACGGCAGTCTGGCCGTTCCGGCCCAGTACCGGACGGAGGACGGCATCTGGCTGGGCAGCTGGCTGTCCCGTCAGAAGCAGATGCTGCGGGAGGGCAAAAAGCTCTCCGCCGAGCGCCGCGCGGCCCTGAAAGAGCTGTTCAAGGGCGAAAAAGGCCGACGCCTCAGCGCCCCGGTGCCGCCCGCGTGCAGCGTGCGGGAGCAGAACTGGCTGGATAACTACCAGAGCGCCAGGCTCTACGCCGAGAAGAAGGGCAGCCTCCTCGTGCCTGCCGGATATGTAGACGAGAACGGCTTCCGTCTGGGCGTCTGGATCTCGAACCTCCGGGCTGCCCGCAAGGCCCGGCCCGGCTCGTTCCAGGTGACGCCGGAGCATATCGCTCTGCTGGATGCCATCGGGATGCAGTGGGACGCCCGGGAGGCCAAGTGGGCCGGGGCGTTCCGCCGTGCCGAAGAGTACTGCGCCGCCCACGGCAATCTGCTGGTGCCGGTGAACTATAAGACCGAAGACGGCTTCTGCCTCGGCGACTGGGTCCGCCGGATGCGCGAAAACTACGCCTGTGCCGAGAAAAAGCTGACGTCAGAGCGCATCGCAAAGCTCGAAGCGCTGGGCATGGTCTGGACCGTGCCGCAGGAGGGCTGAGATATTGCATTTTAGGGCGGAGTGTGGTATACTTCACCTCGTCTGAATAGAAAACAGCAGGTGCCTGTCGCCGGGGCTTCGTCCCCGGCCGGGAGGGTAAAAGGGAAGCGGGTGCGAGTCCCGCGCGATCTCGTCACTGTGATAAGGGAGTCCGCTGCCTTGGCGCTCAGCGCCGGTCACTGGAGGCTTTGCCTCTGGGAAGGCGGCAGCGGGCGGTGAGCTTTCAGTCAGGAAACCTGCCCGCTGTTGGTACAGGAGCGTCCGGCTCCGGATCACGAGGAATTGGTCGTACCAAAAAGCCCGAACATTCAAAGGGTCTTTTTGCTGTGCCTTCCGCGCGGTGAAAAGGCTCTTTTTTCGTTTGAGCTGGCCCCCGTTTCGTACCCTTTCTATCGGAAACGTACATTCCACACAACAGAAAGGACTCAAACAATGCGTAAGGCAACCAACAAGAACTGGCAGCGCGTCACCGCCGCTGCCGCCGCACTGGCCCTGTGTGCCGGTGTGCTCACCGGCTGCGGTGCATCTTCTTCCACTGCCGCCGGCAGCACCGCCGCAAGCTCTGCCGCCACCAGCGAAGTGAGCAGCGAGGAGGCCGATGAAATGGCAGCAAAGAACGTGGCAGATCTCATCGACGCCATCTATGTGCAGGAGCGCAACGAGAACACCGACGCCCAGTGCGAGGCCGCCAAGGCCGCATGGGACGCCCTGACCGACGCCCAGAAGGAGATGGTCGAGGGCGAAGAGGCAAGCCCCGAGTACTTTGGCCGCGACACCGGCGACGCCTCTAAGGACGACGCCCGCAACCAGGACAACATCGGCGACAAGGAGATCCTGGTCGTCAGCTTCGGCACCTCCTTCAACGACAGCCGCGCAGCGGACATCAAGGGCATCGAGGACGCCATCCAGGCCGCATATCCCGACTGGTCTGTCCGCCGTGCCTTCACCGCACAGATCATCATCAACCATGTCCAGGCCCGTGACGGCGAGAAGATCGACAACATGGAGCAGGCTCTGGAGCGCGCTGTTGCCAACGGCGTGAAGGATCTGGTCGTCCAGCCCACCCATCTGATGCACGGCGCTGAGTACGACGAGATGATGGAGATGGTGGACAGCTACCGCGATCAGTTCGAGTCCGTCGCCATCGCCGAGCCTCTGCTGGGCGAGGTGGGCAGCGATGCCACCGTCATCAACGCCGACAAGGAAGCTGTCGCCAAGGCCATCACCGCCGAGGCCGTCAAGACCGCCGGTTTCGACAGTCTGGACGCCGCTGCTAAGGACGGCACCGCTTTCGTCTTTATGGGCCACGGCACCTCTCACACCGCAAAGGTGAGCTACAGCCAGATGCAGTCTCAGATGAACGCTCTGGGCTACAAGAACGTCTTCATCGGCACCGTCGAGGGCGAGCCGGAGGAGACTGCCTGCGAGAACGTCATCGAGGCTGTCAAGGCCGCCGGTTACACCAAGGTCGTCCTGCGTCCCCTGATGGTCGTTGCAGGTGACCACGCCAACAACGATATGGCGGGCGACGACGAGGATTCCTGGAAGAGCCAGTTCGAGGCCTCCGGCGAATTCGATTCTGTCGATTGCCAGATCGCCGGTCTGGGCGAGGTCGCTGACATCCAGCAGCTCTACGTCGCACACACCAAGGCCGCTGTCGATTCCCTGAACGGCTGAGCATAAGTTTATGATTGCCCGGAAAGGAGTGCCTTTTCGGGCAATTTCTTTTTCGGCCTGCTTTGAATTCGGGCCATTGCGTGTTATAATCTTTTCTGTAAAATAGATACTTCGAGGTATATCATCATGAAACTGAACCATAAATTTGCTCTTCTGCTGGCCGGCGCTGTGCTGGCTGGTTCTCTCACCGGCTGCGGCGCATCCGGCACCCCGGCCAGCTCTGCCGCTTCCTCCGAGGCTGCGGCTTCCTCTGCCGTGAGCGAGGCAGCTTCCGAACCGGCAGCAGAGGCTGCTCTGCCCGACGGCGTCTACACCGCCGACTTTGACACCGACAGCTCCATGTTCCATGCCAACGAGGCCAACGACGGCAAGGGGACCCTGACCGTGAAGGACGGTCAGATGACCTTCCACGTCAGCCTCGTCTCCAAGAAGATCGTCAACCTCTACGTCGGCATGGCCGCTGACGCCGAGGCCCACGAGGGGGACTGGCTCCAGCCCACCACCGACACCGTCACCTACTCCGACGGCCTGTCCGATGAGGTCTACGGCTTCGACCTCCCGGTGAAGGCTCTGGACGAGGACTTCCAGCTGGCCATCCTCGGCTCCAAGGGCAAGTGGTACGACCATACCGTCCGTGTCGCCAACGCCCAGCCTGCTGCGGCGGAAGCACCTTCCGACGGCACCTACACCTGTGACGTGACCCTTGAGGGCGGCTCTGGCCGCGCCACCGTGGAAAGCCCTGCGGCCCTGACCGTGGCCGACGGCAGGATGACCGCCACCATCGTCTGGTCCAGCCCCAACTACGACTATATGCTGGTGGACGGCGAGAAGTATCTGCCCACCAACACCGAGGGCAACTCTACCTTCGAGATCCCCGTCGCGGCTCTCGACACCCCGCTGGATGTGGTGGGCGATACCGTCGCCATGAGCACCCCGCATGAGATCGAGTATACGCTGACCTTCGCCTCTGCATCCCTGACCGAGGCAAAGTGATGATGAAACGCCGCAATTTCCTGAAAGCCCTGCCTGCCGCCGCCCTCACCCTTGCGGGCTGCGGGCAGAATAAGACTGCCCCGGCCAATACAGCATCCCTCGTGTTCGACCACAGCTATCCGCTGGACTATGCCGCCCAGTTTTCCGCTGACTGCTATGAGGGCGGCTATGTGATGATCGACATCCCGGACGCCGGGCGGTTCCTCGTCGTCCCCGAGGGGGCCGCCGAGGTGGACGACCTGCCCGAGGACGTCGTGGTGCTGCGCCAGCCGCTGGATCATATTTATCTCGTCTCCACCTCGGTGATGGACCTCTTCGTCCATCTGGACGCGCTGGACAGCATCGCCCTCTCCGGCACGAAGGCCGAGGGCTGGTATGTGGAAGAGGCCAGACAGGCCATGCAGGAGGGCCGCATCGCCTACGCGGGCAAGTACAGCGCCCCGGACTATGAGCGCATCCTTGCCGCCGGCTGCACCCTCGCCATCGAGAACACCATGGTGCTCCACGACCCCGAGGTCAAGGAGCAGCTGGAAAAGTTCGGCGTGCCGGTCCTCGTGGAGCGCTCGAGCTACGAGAGCGGCCCGCTGGCCCGGATGGAGTGGCTCAAGCTCTACGGCATCCTGCTGAATAAGACTGAGATGGCGGAAGAGGTCTTTCGCCAGAAGGTGGAGCAGGTGGCCCCCATCCTCGAGCAGGAGAACACGGGCAAGACCGCGGCCTTCTTCTCCATCACCACGAATAACCTCATCACCGTCCGCCGCACCAGCGACTATGTGGCCCAGATGGTGGAGATGGCCGGCGGCGTCTACATCTTCGACGACCTCGAGGGGGAGACGTCGGCCCAGTCCACCATCAAACTGCCGCTGGAGACGTTTTACGCCCGGGCCAAAGACGCCGATGTCCTCATCTACAACAGCACCATCGAGGGCGTCGTGGAGACCCGTGACCAGCTTATCGAAAAATGCCCGATGCTGGCAGATTTCAAGGCCGTCCAGTCCGGCGACTGCTGGTGTACGGCCCAGAGCCTCTTCCAGCAGAGCATGGAGCTGGCCGACCTCATCTCGGATATGAACCTCGTCTTCACCGAGGGCTCGCCCGACCCGGCGTCCCTCCGTTTCTTACAGCGCATCGTATAAAAGGAGCTTTGTCATGACCACCACCCGCCGCCTCAGCCTCGCGTACCTCGCCCTCACGGCGGGGGTCGCGGTGCTGTTTGCACTCAACCTGTTCTGGGGCAGTGTGTCCCTGACGCCCGGCGCGGTGGCGGCGGCTCTGCTGGGCCGGGGCGAAGATGCGCTGGCCGTGGGCATCGTGCTCCAGCTCCGTCTGCCCCGGGCGGTCATGGTCGTGCTGCTGGGCGCGGCCCTCTCGGCTGCAGGCTACCTCCTGCAGACCTTCTTCGCCAACCCCATCGCCGGCCCCTTCGTCATGGGCGTGTCCAGCGGCGCAAAGCTGGCGGTGGCCCTGACGATGGTGGTGTTTTTACAGCGGGGGCTGCTCACCGGCTCGGCCACCCTCATCATCGCCGCCTTTGCAGGCTCGATGGCGGCTATGGCCTTTGTGCTGGTGGTGGCCCGGCGGGTGCCGCGGATGAGCATCCTCGTCATCTGCGGCATCATGATCGGTTATATCTGCTCGGCTGTCACCGACATCGTGGTGACTTTCGCGCAGGACTCCAACATCGTCAATCTCCACAACTGGTCGATGGGCAGCTTTTCCGGCATGACCTGGGCCAACGTGGGTGCAGCGGCCTGCGTGGTGCTGCCCGCGCTGGCGGCGGCGTTCCTGCTCTCGAAGCCCATGGCGGCCTACCAGATGGGCGAGAGCTACGCCAGGAGCGTCGGCGTACCGGTGCGGGCCTTCTCGACGGCTCTCGTGCTGCTTTCCAGCCTGCTTTCCGCCTGCGTGACGGCCTTTGCAGGCCCCATCTCCTTTGTGGGCATCGCGGTGCCGCATCTGGTCAAGAACCTGCTGGGCAGCGCAAAGCCCCTTTATGTCCTGCCGGGCTGCTGTCTGGGCGGGGCAGCGTTCTGTCTGCTCTGCGACCTCATCGCCCGCAGCCTGTTCGCGCCCACTGAGCTGTCCATCAGCTCGGTGACGGCGGTTTTCGGTGCGCCGGTGGTCATCTGGCTGCTGGTGCGCCGCCAGACACAGGAGGGCCGGGAATGAGCGATCCGAAATTCTACTGCTGCGCCGAGGATCTTGCCATCGGCTACGGCAAAACGCCCCTGATGGAGCACATCGGCCTCGGCGTCGGGAAGGGGACCATCCTCACCCTCATCGGCCCCAACGGCGCGGGTAAATCCACCCTGCTCAAGACGCTGGCAGCGCAGCTGGCCCCTCAGGGGGGCGCTGTGCTGCTGGACGGCAAAGATCTCGCGGACTGCTCCGGTCCGGAGCGCGCCCGCAAAATGGCCTTGATGGTGCCCCACACCCGCCGCACCGAGCTGACCACCTGCTTCGAGATGGCGTCCGCCGGGCGCTACCCCTACACAGGGCGGCTGGGTGTCCTCTCGGCGGAAGATAAGCGCCAGGTCCATGCCGCGCTGGCCCTCGTGGGGGCCGAGGCGCTGGCGGGCCGGGACTTCAACCGCATCAGCGACGGCCAGCGCCAGCGCGTCCTGCTGGCCCGGGCCATCTGCCAGCAGCCGGAGCTGATATTATTGGACGAGCCTACGTCTTTCCTTGACATCAAGGGCAAGGCCGAATTGCTGGCCATCCTGAAAAGCCTCGCCCGCGACAAGAAGATGGCCGTCATCCTGAGCCTCCACGAGCTGGAGCTGGCGCAGAAAGTTTCCGATAAGGTCGTCTGCGTCTCGGCGTCGGGCGTCTCGGACGTCATGACGCCGGAAAAGGCCTTTGCCCGGGAAAACATCTGCAAAATTTATGCTCTGACCGATGAGCAGTACGCATTCCTCTACGGCGAAGAAAAAGCGCCGGAGGAAAAGCGCCCGCTCTTTGAGCACTATGTCCGCAGCGGCCAGAAGCTCCTGCGCTGCGGCTATACCACCGGCACCTGTGCGGCGCTGGGCGCGGCGGGCGCGGCACGGCTGCTGCTCACCGGCCGCACCCCCGAGACGGTGGCCCTCCGCACCCCGAAGGGCATCGTGGTGGAGGTAGAGCCCATCTTCTGCCGCCTGTCCGGCGAGGGGGCCGAGTGCGCCATCCGGAAGGACGGCGGCGACGATGTGGACGTGACCACCGGTCTGCCGGTCATCGCCGGTGTCGCCCTCCGGCCCGAGCTGTCCGGCGAGGTGCGCATCCACGGCGGTGAGGGCGTGGGCCGGGTAACAAAGCCCGGTCTCGACCAGCCCGTGGGCGAAGCTGCCATCAATCACGTCCCCCGGGCCATGATAAAGGAAGCGCTGGAAAAAGAGGCCGAATCTGCCGGGTACGCGGGCGGCTTTGACGTCACCATCTCCATCGAGGGCGGGGCTGAGACGGCGAAGCGCACCTTCAACCCCCACATGGGCGTGGAAGGGGGCCTCAGCGTCCTCGGCACCAGCGGCATCGTCGAGCCCATGAGCCAGCAGGCCATCCTCGACACCATCCAGCTGGAAATGGGGCAGGCGGCGCTTCGGGCCGGAAGCCCCCGGCGGCTCATCCTCGCCCCGGGCAACTACGGCCTCGACTATCTCCACGAGAAGATGCCCGCCCTAAAGAATATCCCGGTGGTCAAGACCTCGAACTTCATCGGGGATACGATGGATATGGCGGCGGCATCCCACTTCGAAGAGGTGGTGCTGGTGGGCCACATCGGCAAGCTGGTCAAACTGGCGGGCGGCGTCATGAACACCCACTCCCGCACAGCCGACTGCCGCACCGAGCTGCTCTGCGCCCACGCTGCCCTCTGCGGCGCGTCCCGGGACGTCTGCGCAGCCCTGATGAACGCGGCCACCACCGACGCCTGCATGGAGATCTTAGACAAAGCAGAGATGAGAGAGCCGGTGCTGTCCAGCCTGCTGGACGCCATCCAGCTCCACCTCGACCGCCGCGCCGCCGGGGCGTTCCGGGTGGGAGCGGTGCTCTTCTCGAACCAATACGGCCCGCTGGGCCAGACCAGAACTGCAAAGGAGCTGCTGGACGAATGGAAAAACGGATAGGCACTTTTTACGGCGTCAGCGTCGGCCCGGGCGACCCCGAGCTCATGACCCTGCAGGCTGTCCGCTGCCTCGAAAACTGCCCGGTCATCGCCGCGCCCCAGACCCCGAAGGGCGGGATGCTGGCGCTGGACATCGCAAAAGGTGCGGTGGATCTGAGCGGCAAGACCATCCTGCCGCTGCGCTTCGCCATGAGCCTTGACCCGGCGGTGCAGAAAGCCGCCCACATCGAGGCGGCCCGGGCCGTGAAAGAATATCTCGACGCCGGGCAGGATGTCGCCATGCTCAACCTCGGCGACGTGTCCGTCTACGCCACCTTCGGCTACCTGCAGGAGATCCTGGAGGCCGAGGGCTGCAAGACCGTGATGCTCCCCGGCGTGACGAGCTTCTGTGCCGCTGCGGCCCGGCTGGGCCAGTCCCTGACGGGCGGCATGGAGCAGCCGCTGACCATCGCCCCGGGACGCTGCGCCGCTGAGGTGCTGGCCGCACCGGGCGCGAAAGTGCTGATGAAATCGGGCCGTCAGCTGCCCGAGACGCTGGCCGCGCTGGCCGACGCCGGGCTTCTGAGCCGGAGCGCGATGGTCTGTAACTGCGGCCTGCCGAACGAGGAGGTCTGGCCCGACCTGACCGATTACGACCCGGCCCGGTCGGCGGGCTATTTCGCAACGATTTTGGTGAAGGAGGGGTAAGATATGGTCCATTTTGTAGGAGCCGGGCCGGGTGCGCCCGACCTCATCACCCGGCGGGGCGCGGCCCTGCTGGCCGATGCCGACTGCATCATCTACGCGGGCAGTCTCGTCAACCCGGCCCTGCTGGGGCTGGCGAAGCCCGGCTGTGCCATCTATAACAGCGCGGAAATGACGCTGGAACAGGTGCTGGACACCATCCGTGCCACCGAAAAGGCCGGCGGCACCACGGTTCGCCTCCACACCGGCGACCCCTGCCTCTACGGGGCCATCCGGGAGCAGATGGACGCGCTGGACGCCGACGGCATCCCTTATGACGACACCCCGGGCGTGTCCAGCTTCTGCGGCGCGGCGGCGGCGCTCTGTGCCGAGTACACCCTGCCCAACGTGAGCCAGACCGTCATCATCACCCGGATGGAGGGCCGCACTCCTGTTCCTGAGACCGAACAGCTGGCAAAGCTGGCCGCTCACGGGGCTACCATGGTCATCTTCCTCTCCATCGGGCTGGTGGACAAAGTCCGGCAGGCCCTTCTCGAGAGCGGCGGCTACCGCCCCGATACCCCTGCCGCTGTGGTCTATAAGGCCACCTGGCCCGAGCAGAAGGTGGTGCGCTGCACCGTCTCCACACTGACCGAGGAGACCCGCAAAAACGGCATCACCAAGACCGCCCTCATCGTCGTAGGCGACTTTCTGGGCGAAAACTACGAGCGCAGCAAGCTTTACGACCCCGCCTTTACCACCGAGTTCCGGCAGGGGACGGAGGCCGGGCAGTGAGCCGGGCATATCTGGCCTTTACGGCAAAGGGCGAGGCGCTGGCCCATCGGCTGGCGGAAGCTCTGCCCGGCAGCGTGAGCCGCTGCGGCGGAGACGTGACCCTGAAAGGCTGGACGGCGGAGCATTTTGCACAGGATGAGGCCCTGATTTTTGTGGGAGCTGTGGGCATCGCGGTGCGGGCCATCGCGCCCCACTGCAGGAGCAAGGCCGCCGACCCGGCGGTGGTGGTCGTGGACGAGGGCGGGAACTTCGCTGTGCCGCTCCTGTCCGGCCATCTGGGCGGTGCCAACGCGCTGGCCCGGGCGCTGGCAAAAGCGTGCGGCGCGGTGCCGGTCATCACGACGGCCACCGACGTCAACGGTCTCTTCGCCGTGGACCTCTGGGCCAAGGCCCAGAACTGCGCTGTCCTTGAGCCGGAGCGCATCAAGCGGGTCAGCGGCGCCCTGCTGGCCGGGCAGACTGTCCGGTACTGGTCGCCGTGGCCGGTGGCGGGGGAGCCCCCCGCCGGAGTGAAAAAGGCTGACCCACCCGAAGCCGCCGACTTCGCCCTGACCCTCACGCCGCAAGGCAAGGCGCTCCACCTCGTCCCCCGCATCGGGGTGCTGGGGGTGGGGTGCCGCCGCGGCACGACGGCGCAGCAGCTGGAAGAAGCCTTTGCGGCGTTCTGTGCCGCGTCCGGTCTCAGCCCGGCGGCGGTCTGCGCAGCCGCCAGCATCGACCTGAAAAAAGATGAGCCGGGGCTTGCAGCGTTCTGCAAAGCCCACGGCTGGCCCATCACGTTCTATCCGGCCGACGAACTGCGGGCCGTGCCGGGACAGTTCACCCCGTCGGCCTTTGTGGCAAGTGTCACCGGCGTGGACAACGTCTGTGAACGCTCGGCGGTAAAAGCCTCGGGCGGGACGCTCCTTCTGCCCAAAACGGCAGGCGGCGGCGTGACGCTGGCGCTGGCCGTCCGCCCCTTTGCACCCGATTGGAGGACAGAGCAATGAGTGAGAGTAAAAAGACCGTGTTCGTCGTGGGGCTTGGCCCCGGCGGCGGACAGTTTCTGACCGTGCAGGCGCAGAGCGCCTTGCAGCAGGCCGAGGTGTTGTGCGGCTATACGGTCTATATCGACCTTGTGCGCCCCCTCTACCCGGAAAAAGAGTGCTACACCACCGGCATGACCCGGGAGATCGACCGCTGCCGCTGGGCGCTGGACACCGCCCGGGCGGGCCGGGACGTGGCGCTGGTCTGCTCCGGCGACGCCGGGGTCTACGGCATGGCCAGCCCGCTGCTGGAGCTGGCCGAAGAGTACCCGGACGTCAACGTGGAGGTCGTCCCCGGCCTGACCGCCGCCCTCAGCGGCGGGGCGGTGCTGGGCGCCCCGCTGGCCCACGATTTCTGCGTCATCTCGCTGTCGGACCGTCTCACGCCGTGGGAGGTCATCGAAAAGCGTCTGGCCTGCGCCGCTCAGGGCGATTTCGCGCTGGCGCTGTACAATCCCTCCTCCAAGGGCCGCCCGGACTATCTGCGCCGGGCCGTGGACATCCTGCTGGCGAACGGCAAAGCCCCGGACACCCTCTGCGGTTCTGTGCGGAACATTGGCCGGGAAGGGCAGGAAAAGCACATCCTGCCTCTCAGCCAGCTCCGGGACACCGAGGTGGATATGTTCACCACCGTCTTTGTGGGCAACGCCGCCACCCGCGCGCTGAGCGGGCGGATGGTCACGCCGAGGGGGTACCGCCGATGAACGTCGTCGTTTTCAGCGGCACCACCGAAGGGCGGGAGCTTTCCCGTCGGCTGGCGGCGCTGGGCATCGAAGTCACCGTCAGCGTGGCCACCCCGCTGGGGCAGGAAGAGCAGGGGAGCACCCCCGGCGTCACCGTCCGGTGCGGGCGGCTCCTGCCCGATGAGATGGCCGCGCTCTTAGGGGATGCCGCCCTCTGCATCGACGCCACCCACCCCTACGCGGTGGAGGCGACCAAAAACATCAAAGCAGCGGCAGAGAAGGCCGGGGTGGGATACCTCCGCCTGCTGCGCCCGGCCAGTCCGCTGCCGGAAAACTGTCTCGTCTTTGAGAGCGCAAAGCAGGCAGCCGAGGCGCTGGCTGCAGAAGAGGGCAACCTTCTATTGGCCACCGGGGCCAAGGAGCTGGCGCAGTTCGCGGCCATCCCGCCCGAGCGGCTCTACCCCCGCGTCCTGCCCACGCTGGAAAGCATCGCGGCCTGCGAGGCGGCGAATATCCCCCACCGCAACATCATCGCCATGCAGGGTCCCTTCAGCTTTGCCCTCAATCAGGCCATGATGGAGCAGTTCCATATCCGCTGGCTCGTCACAAAGGACGGCGGCGCAGCCGGAGGCTTCGACGAAAAAGCCGCCGCCGCCTCTGCTGCCGGGGCGCAGCTGGTGGTCATCCGCCGCCCGCCCGAGCAGGGCGAGACGGCTTCCGAGGTGCTGAAACGCTGCAAGGAGATGATAAGATGAACGTGACACTCATCGGCATGGGCTCCGGCCAGCCGGAGAATCTGACCCTTCAGGGTCTGGCCGCACTGCGGCAGGCCGACCTCATCCTGGGCGCACGGCGTCTGCTGGCAGTTCTGCCTGCCGGCTGCACCGAGAACCGCGCCGCCGCCTACCGCCCCGACGAGGTGGCAGAGCTGCTGCAGACCTCCGGCGCAGAGAACGCCGTGCTGGTCTACAGCGGCGACACCGGCTTTTACTCCGGCGCGTCCTCCATGATGGAAAAGCTGGAGGCCCTCGGCGTCCGCGCCCGGGTGCTGCCCGGCCTTTCCAGCATCCAGCTGCTGGCGGCGGCGCTGGGCCGTCCGTGGCAGGGGTGGAACCTTGTTTCGGCCCATGGCCGCACCTGTGACCCGGTGGCCGAGTGTATGCAGGGCAGACCCACCTTCTTCCTCACCGGCGGCAGCGAAGACCCCGCCACCCTCTGCGCCCAGCTGGCGGCAGAGGGCTTCGGGGACGTGCAGGCTGTTGTGGGCCAGTGCCTCGGCACGCCGGAAGAGAAGCTCTTCCGCGGCAGCGTCAAAGAGCTGGCCGCAGGCCGCTTCAACAGCCTGAGCGTCCTTCTCGTGGAGGCGGTGGAGGGACTGCCCCGCCGCGCCCCGGGCCTGCCGGACGAAGCCTTCGAGCGGGGCGACGTTCCCATGACCAAGCAGGAAGTCCGGGCCGCTGTGCTGGCGAAGCTGGCCGTCCGCCCGGAAGACATCCTGTGGGACGTGGGGGCCGGGACGGGCAGCGTCAGCGTGGAGCTGGCATTGGCCGCGCCCCGGGGCCGGGTCTACGCAGTGGAGTGCAGGCCGGAGGGCTGTGCGCTCATCAAAGCCAACCGCGAAAAATTCAGGACCCGGAACCTCGTCCTCGTGGAGGGGCTTGCCCCCGACGCCCTTTCGGACCTGCCCGCGCCGGACGCTGTTTTCATCGGCGGCAGCAAGGGCAGCCTTGCCGCCATCGTGGACGCCGCGCTGGATAAGAACCCCGACGCCCGCATCTGCGTGTCGGCCATCGCCCTTGAGAGCCTTTCGGCGGCGGTGGCCGCGCTGACGGCCAAAGGCCGGACCGTGCAGGTGAGCCAGATCGCCGTCAGCCGGGCCAAGGCCGTGGGCGGGCTGCATCTCATGATGGCCCAGAACCCCATCTACCTCATCACAGGAGAATGACATGATACAGTTTCTGCTGGCGGCGCCCCGCTCGGGCAGCGGCAAGACCACCATGACCTGCGCCCTGCTCATGGCGCTGAAGCGGCGGGGCTGTGCGCCCTGCGCCTTCAAGAGCGGGCCGGACTATATCGACCCCATGTTCCACCGGGCCGTGCTGGGGGTGGAGAGCCGCAGCCTCGACCTCTTTTTCTCTGCGCCCGAAACGGTGCGCACCCTCTACGCGAAGGGTGCCGCCGGACACGGTGCGGCGGTGTGCGAGGGGGCCATGGGCTTTTACGACGGCCTCGGCGGCGTGAGCGACAGAGCCAGTGCGTGGCATCTGGCCGACACGCTGGGCCTGCCGGTGCTGCTGGTGGTGGAGCCGAAAGGTCAGAGCCTGACGCTGGCCGCAGAGCTGAACGGGCTCGTAAACTTCCGCACCCCCAGCCACATCGCAGGCATCCTGCTGAACAACTGCACGGCACGGATGCACGCTCTGCTGGCCCCGATGCTGGAAAAAGAGACGGGCCTGCCGGTGCTGGGCTTTCTGCCGAAACTCCCGGAGGCCGTCATCGGTTCCCGCCATCTGGGCCTCTACACGGCGGCGGAAGTGGAAAATTTACAGCAGAAGCTGGCCCTTCTGGCCGACGCAGCGGAGGAGCACATCGACTGGCCCCGTCTGCTGGCCCTCTGCGAAAAGGAGCCGCCCGCCCTGCCGGTGCAGCCGGAGACGCCTCCGGCCCGCGTCCGTATCGCCGTGGCGCAGGACGAGGCGTTCTGCTTTACCTACGCCGAGACGCTGGAGGCCTTCCGGGACGCTGGGGCAGAGGTGGTCTTTTTCAGCCCCCTCCGCGACACGGCTCTGCCGGAAAACATCGGCGGGCTGTATCTGCCCGGCGGCTACCCGGAACTTCACGCAAGAGAATTGAGTGAAAATACCTCGCTTCTGCGCGAGATAAAGCAAAAAATCGAGTCCGGTCTGCCCACAGCGGCCGAGTGCGGGGGCTTCCTCTATCTGGGGCAGAGCCTCACGGACGCCGAGGGGCAGAGCTGGCCGATGGCGGGCGTTCTGCCGGGCGAAGCAAAAGATGCCGGACGTCTCGTCCGCTTCGGCTATGCCGCGCTGAGCGCAGACTCGGATAGTATGCTCTTCCGGGCCGGGGAGAGCTTTCCCATCCACGAATTCCACCACTGGGATTCCACCGCCAACGGCACGGCCCTCGCGGCAAAAAAGCCGGTGGGCGGCGCAGCGTGGCGGTGCGGATTTGTAAACGAGCATTTCTATGCGGGCTTCCCGCATTTGTACTGGGCGGGTACGCCCCTGCCGCAGCGCTTTGCCGCCGCGGCTGAAAATTACAGGAGAGACCATGACTGAGACAGAACTCGCCGCCCTCTGTGCGGCCATCACGCCGCCGGACGAAGCCGCCCGGGCGGCGGCGCACGCCCACTGGGCCAGCCTTGCAAAGCCGCTGGGCGGGCTGGGCGGATTGGAAACGACCATCGAGGACGCCGCCGCCCTCACCGGGAGCGCAAAGCTGGATATTTCCCGCCGGGCGGTGCTGGTGCTCTGCGCCGATAACGGTGTGGTGGCCCAGGGCGTCAGCCAGACCGACAGCAGCGTGACCCGCGCCGTGGCTGAGAACCTCGCCGCCCGCCGCACCAGCGTCTGCCGGATGGCACAGACCGCCCGGTGCGAGGTGGTGCCGGTGGATATGGGCATCGCGGGCGAACCGGTCCCGGGCGTCCTCGACTGCCGCATCGCCCCCGGCACAGCGGACTTCACCTTCGGCCCGGCTATGAGCAGGGCTGAGGCTGTGGAGGCCATCGGCAGGGGCATCCAGCTGGTGCGGGAGCAGAAGAAAGCGGGCGTCGGCCTGCTGGCTACCGGTGAGATGGGCATCGGCAACACCACGACATCCAGCGCCGTGGCCGCTGTGCTGCTGGGCCAGCCCGTCGAAGTGATGACGGGCCGGGGCGCGGGCCTTTCGGACGAGGGACTTGCCCGGAAGATCGACGCCATCCATCGCGGCATCGCAAAAAATCAGCCCGACTCTGCCGACGCACTGGACGTGCTGGCAAAGCTGGGCGGCTTCGACATCGCCGGGCTCTGCGGCGTCTTCCTCGGCGGTGCGCTGGAAGGTGTGCCGGTGCTGGCCGACGGTTTCATCAGCTGTGTGGCGGCGCTCTGCGCTGTCCGGCTCTGCCCGGCGGCGGCCAAGGCTGTTTTTGCAAGCCATTGCTCCACCGAGCCGGCCGCAAAGCTGGTGCTGGACGCTCTGAACAAAAAAGCCCTTATTACGGCGGGCCTGCATCTGGGCGAAGGCACCGGCGCGGTGGCCGCCATCCCGCTGTGGGACATGGCGCTGGCCGTCTACGATGGCTGTTATTCCTTTGAAGAGGGCGGCATCGAAGCCTACACGCCGCAGGGAGGCGAAGGATGCTGACGCTGGTGCTCGGCGGCGCGGCCAGCGGCAAGAGTGCCTACGCCGAGAGCCTTGTGCTCAAGACCGGCCTGCCCCGCTATTACCTCGCCACCATGCAGGTCTGGGATGCCGAGTGCGCCGCCCGGGTGGAAAAGCACCGGAAAATGCGGGCGCAAAAGCAGTTCGAAACGCTGGAATGCCCGCTCCACCTCGACCGTCTGGCTCTGCCCGGCCGGGGGACCGTCCTGCTGGAAGACCTCGGCAACCTCGTCGCCAACGAGCTTTACAGCCCCGGCGGGGCAGGAAAGCACACCGCCGAGGCCGTTTTGGCCGGGCTGGAACGCCTCGCCGCCGGGTGTGATAATCTTATCGTCGTATCGAACGAGGTGTTCAGCGGCGGTGCCGACTACGCGGGCGACACCGACCAGTATCTGCTGGCGCTGGCGCAGGTGAACAACGCTTTCGCCGCCCGGGCGGACAACGTCTGCCGGGTGGTCTGCGGCCTGCCGGTGTACTACAAAGGGGGAGAAAAGCTGTGACTGTTTTGCAGACCATCGCGGTGGCCTTTGCGATGTTTTCGGCCCTGCCGGTGCCGCAGTTCGAGTGGAACGAAAAAAATATGCGGTACGCCATGTGTGCCTTCCCCCTCATCGGGCTGGTGTGCGGCGGGCTGTGGTGCCTCTGCGGCGTCCTGCCCCTGCCGGGGCTGGCCCGGGCGGCGGCGTTCTGCCTCGTGCCGGTGGCTGTCACCGGCGGCATCCATCTCGACGGCTACGCCGACACCTCGGACGCCCTCTCGAGCTACGGCGACCGGGAAAAAAAGCTTGAGATCCTGAAAGACTCCCACTGTGGGGCCTTCGCTGTCATCCGGCTGTGCTGCTACTTTGTGGCTTACTTCGGTCTCTGCGGCAGTGTGCAGTTCACACCCCGGGCGGGCCTGTGCTGGACGCTGGCGCTGGTGCTGGAGCGGGCGCTGTCGGGCTTTGCCGTGGCGGCGTTCCCGCTGGCGAAAGACACCGGCCTCGCCCACACCTTCGCCACAGCGGCCGACAAGCAGACCGTCCGCCGCTTCCTCTGCGGCCTGTCGGCTCTGCTCATCCTGGCGCTGACGGCGCTGGGCGGCGGCGGGCTGGCGGCGGCGGCGCTTCTGGCGCTGTGGCGCTATGATTTCGTGGCAAAAAAGCAGTTTGGCGGCATCACCGGCGACCTGGCCGGGTGGTTTTTGCAGCGGGCCGAACTGTGGATGCTGGCGGCGCTGGCCGTCAGCCAGTGGGGAGGAGTGCTGTAAATGATGTTCATCACAGGGCCGCTTTACAGCGGCAAGCGCACCTTTGCGCGGAACTTCCGGGGCAGCGTCATCGCCGATGTGCAGGACGCCGCCGCCGAGACTCAGACCCCGGAGCAGCTCGAAACGCTGGCCCGGGAGCTGGCGGAATATGATATTGTCATCGCCACCGAGGTCGGCGGCGGTGTTGTCCCGATGGATGCTGAGGAGCGCGCCGGGCGGGAGGCCGCCGGACGGCTGGCCTGCCTGCTGGCAGAGCGCGCCGACTGCGTGGTGCAGATGTTCTGCGGCATCCCGACGGTATTGAAAGGAGAATTACCTCAATGTTGATCTATCTGCTGCGTCACGGCCTGACCGAATACAATGCCCAGAAGCGCTATCAGGGCCAGCGCGACATCCCGCTCTCGGCAGAGGGCCTAAGCCAGCTGCGCCGGGCCGACATCGACCCGAAGGTGGTCTATATCACCCCGCTGCAGCGGACGGCCCAGACGGCCCGGGTGCTCTTCCCGGAGGCAGAGCTCGTGGTCGTGAAGGACCTGCAGGAGATGTGCTTCGGCAGCTTCGAGGGCAAAAACTACGTCGAGATGGAGCACGACGCCGATTATCAGGCGTGGGTGCAGGCCAACTGCGAGAGCAAATGCCCCGACGGTGAGCGGAAGGACGACTTCTCGAACCGCATCTGCAACGCCTTCTCTGCTCTGGTGGACAAGGCGCTGGCCGACGGCGAAGAGCTGCTGGTCATCCTGGCTCACGGCGGCACCCAGATGGCGGCCATGGAGCGGTACGCCCTGCCCAGGCGCGATTATTATGCGTGGTGCGGCCCCAACGCGGGCGGCTATGTGCTGGATGCCGCCGACTGGGCCGAGAAGCGCCAGCTCCGCCTCGTGAAGACCGTGCAGTACACGAAAGACGCGGAGGCCGGCGTATGATGACCGCCTGGGCTGTGCTGGGAGGCTTCGTGCTGGATGCCATTTTCGGCGACCCGGCATGGCTGCCCCACCCGGTGGTGTACATGGGCAAAGCCATCTCCCGGCTGGAAAAATTTCTCCGCGCCCGCCTGCCCAAAACGCCTCAGGGCGAGCTGCTGGGCGGCGCGGTGCTGGCGTTCTGCCTGCCGGTGGGGACGCTGCTGCTCACGGGCCTTGTCTGCTGGGGCGCGGCGATGCTTCACCCGCTGCTGGGGCTTGCCGTCCAGATGTTCTGGTGCGGGCAGGCACTGGCCGCGAAGGGACTGGTGCAGGAGAGCACGATTGTTTACTGGGAACTGGTAAAAGACGACCTGCCCGCCGCCCGGAAGGCCGTGAGCCGCATCGTGGGCCGCGACACGGAAGCCTTGACTGCCGAGGGCGTGACCAAAGCGGCGGTGGAGACGGTGGCCGAAAACGCCAGCGACGGCGTCATTGCGCCGCTGCTTTATATGCTGCTGGGCGGTGCGCCGCTGGCCCTGACCTACAAGGCCATCAACACCATGGACAGCATGGTGGGCTACAAAAACGAAAAATATCTCTACTTTGGCCGCGCCGCTGCAAAACTGGACGATGTGGCGAACTATATCCCGAGCCGTCTGGCGGCGCTGCTCTGGATCATGGCGGCGGCGTTCACCCGCAATGACGCCAAGGGCGCGTGGCGTATCTGGCGGCGGGACCGCCGCAATCACGCCAGCCCCAACAGCGCCCAGACCGAGAGCGCCTGCGCGGGCGCGCTGGGCGTCCAGCTGGCCGGGCCGGCCTATTATTTCAGGGAATATTATCCGAAGCCCACCATCGGCGACCCGCTGCGGCCCATCGAGCCGGAGGATATTCTGCGGGCAGATCGGATGATGTATGTAGCCAGCGGGTTTGCGCTGGCGTTTGGATGTGCGATACGGGGGTTCTTGGGATGAAACAACTGGTCCACGGCGGTGACTGGATGGGCTACCGCGAACGCTTTGGCCGCGACGCGCTGGATTTTTCGGCGAACGTCAGCCCACTCGGTCTGCCCGAAGGGGTGGCGCAGGCCATCCGGGATGCACTGCCTCTGGCCGACCGCTACCCCGACCCCCTCTGCCGCACCCTGCGGGCGGCGCTGAGCCGGGCCGAGGGTGTGCCGCAGGAGCATATCCTCTGCGGCAACGGCGCGGCGGACCTCATCTTCCGGCTGGTCTGGGCCGTAAAGCCCCATAAGGCGCTGGTGACTGCCCCGACTTTTGCCGAGTACGCCTCTGCTTTGGATACGGTGGGGTGCGAAGTGAAACGCTTCTTCCTCGATGAAACGAATGATTTCGCCCCGACGGACGCCCTCGTGGACGCCGTGGACGAGAGCATCGACATGGTGTTCCTCTGCCAGCCGAACAACCCGACGGGGCAGCTGGCCTCACCCGAACTGGTGAAAAAGCTGCTGCGCCGGTGCGAGGAGTGCCACACGATTTTGGCTGTAGATGAGTGCTTTCTGGACTTTCTGCCCGACGCCGACGGGTGGACCGCGAAGCCTCTGCTGGAAAGTGGGAACCTCGTCATCCTGAAAGCATTCACCAAGCTCTACGGCATGGCCGGCGTCCGGCTGGGTTACTGCCTCTGCGGCGACGAAACGCTTCTGGAAAAAATGCAGACAGCGGGCCAGCCATGGGCCGTGTCCAGTCTGGCGCAGGCGGCAGGCGTCGCGGCCCTGAAAGAAACCGCTTATGTGGACGAGGTGCGCGCCCTTATCGCCCGGCAGCGGCCCGTTCTGACGGCGGGCCTGCGGGCGCTGGGTCTGCGGGTCATCGATGGAAAGGCGAACTATCTGCTCTTCCGCGCGCCCGCCGACCTGAACGAAAGGCTTCGCCCTCTGGGAACACAGGTGCGCAGCTGCGCGAATTATCCGGGCCTCGGGCCGGAGTGGTACCGCACGGCGGTGCGCACGGCCCCCGAGAACGCCCGGCTGCTGGAACTTATGAAAGAGGTGCTGGGATGAGCAGGGCAAAATGCATCATGGTGCAGGGTACGATGAGCGGTGCAGGCAAAAGTCTGCTCTGCGCAGCGCTCTGCCGCATTTTTGTGCAGGATGGCCTGCGCGCCGTGCCGTTCAAGAGCCAGAACATGGCTCTGAACAGCTTCGTCACCAAAGACGGCCTCGAGATGGGCCGGGCGCAGGTGGTGCAGGCGCAGGCCGCCGGTGTCGAGCCGGACGTGCGGATGAACCCCATCCTCCTGAAGCCCAGCAGTGACGTGGGCAGTCAGGTCATCGTCAACGGCGAGGTGCGGGGCCAGATGAAAGCGTCGGAGTATTTCCGCACGAAACGGCAGCTGGTGCCGGACATCCTGAAGGCGTATGACAGCCTCGCCGAGGAGGCTGACGTCATTGTCATCGAGGGCGCGGGCAGCCCGGCAGAGATCAACCTCAAGAGCGAGGACATCGTGAACATGGGCCTCGCCGAGATGGTGGACGCGCCGGTGCTTCTGGTGGGCGACATCGACCGGGGCGGCGTGTTCGCCCAGCTTTACGGCACGGTGGAGCTGCTGGAAGAAAAAGAACGCCGGCGCATCAAGGGGCTCGTCATCAATAAATTCCGTGGAGACGTGGAGATCCTGCGCCCCGGCCTTTCGATGCTGGAAGAAAAGACCCATCTGCCCGTGGTGGGCGTCGTACCGTACCTGAAGGTGGACATCGAGGACGAGGACTCCCTGAGCCAGCGCCTCGAGATGCGGGACGGCAAAAAGCCGCTGGATGCGGCGATCATCCGTCTGCCGCATCTGTCCAATTTTACGGACTTCATGCCGCTGGAACAGCACCCGCTGCTGGGCGTGCGGTATGTTTCGAACGCTCATGAGCTGGGCGCACCCGACCTCATCCTGCTGCCGGGGACGAAAAACACGGTGGACGACCTGCTCTGGCTACGGCAGTGCGGGCTGGAAACGGCTCTGCTCAAGCTGGCCGCGAAAGACACGCCGGTGCTGGGCGTCTGCGGCGGCTACCAGATGCTGGGCCAGACCCTCGACGACCCCACCGGCAGCGAGAGCGGCCGGCCGCAGACTCTGCGGGGGCTGGGTCTGCTGCCCACCCGGACCGTGTTCAGCGAGCAGAAGCGCCGCGCACAGGTCAAAGCGACCGTCGCCGCCGCCCCCTTTGCGGGTGCAGAGCTGGAAGGCTACGAGATCCACACCGGCGTGACCGAGGCGGAGGGCGAACCCTTCGCCCACTACCCCGACGGAGGCCGGGAGGGCTGTGTGCAGGGCAATGTATTCGGCACCTACCTCCACGGTCTGTTCGACACCGGTACGCTCACCGAGGCGCTGGCGGGCTGGCTCTGCCGCCGGAAGGGCATCGATCCCTCCGACGCGGCCCTCATCCCGATGGAAGAGTACCGCCGCCAGCAGTTCGACATCCTGGCCGACGGCGTGCGCGGGGCGCTGGATATGGACGCGGTGTATGCCGCGATGGGAATGGAGAAGCGCTGAATGGAACAGGGACTTTTGCATCTGTACTGGGGCGACGGAAAGGGGAAGACCACCGCCGCTATGGGTCTTGCGCTCCGTGCGCTGGGGTCCGGGAAGCGGGTGGTCATCGTCCAGTTTTTGAAGGGCGGGAACAGCGGCGAGATCCCGCTTCTGGCCCAGCTTGGCGCGGAGATCTACCGGGGCAAGGCCGGGCAGAAATTCGTCTTTCAGATGACGCCGGAGGAAAAGGCCGCGACCCGGGAACTGCAAAACCAGAACCTCGCCGCCGCCATAGCACAGCCTGCTGACCTGCTGATACTGGACGAAGCCGGGAGCGCAGAAGAGCTGGATATGGTGGACGTCGATCTATTAAAAAAGGCCGTTCTGGAGCGGCCTGCCGGATGTGAGTGCGTCCTGACGGCCCACACGCCGCCCCAGTGGATGCTGGACGCCGCCGACTACTCCACCGAGATGAAATGCCGCCGCCACCCCTACCAGAAGGGGATAAAAGCACGAAAGGGGATAGAATATTGACGCCGCAGCATCATTTACCTGCCGACATTGAGCGGACGAGCTTCCACATCATCACCGAAGAGCTGGAAATGATGGGCCTGACCCCGCCGCCCGAGCACGAAGCCGTGGTCAAGCGGGTCATCCACACCACCGCCGACTTCGACTATGCGCGGAATCTCCACTTCACCCCCCGCGCGGTGGAGCAGGCCGTCAAGGCCCTCCACGCCGGGGCCGTCATCGTGACCGATACAAACATGGCGCTGGCTGGCATCACCAAGCCCGGTCTGGCGAAGCTGGGCGGCACGGCCTGCTGTTATATGGCTGACCCCGAGGTGGCCGCCGCCGCAAAAGAGGCTGGCACTACCCGGGCCGTCGCAGCGATGAAAAAGGCAGCGCAGGAGCATCCTGGGGCTATCCTCGCCGTCGGCAACGCGCCCACGGCTCTGCTGACGATCGCAGAACAGATCGAAAGCGGCCTGCGGCCCGCACTGGTCATCGGTGTGCCGGTGGGCTTTGTGAACGTGGGGGAGAGCAAGGAGCGGCTCTTCGCCGTCTGCGAAAAGCACGGCGTACCCGCCATCGTGGCGATGGGCCGCAAGGGCGGCAGCAACGTCGCTGCGGCCATCTGCAACGCCCTCATCTACTCCGCCGCCGAGATGCTCGACCCCTCGGCGCGGGGGTGGAAGTGAGCGATAAGTTTTGGAGGAGCGCAATGAACCCTACAAGAAAGACCGATGAAAGCTTTTACCGGCTGTTTTCCGTGTCTCACACCGTTTCAGAGCATCTGACCAAGCGGGAGGACAGCGAGCTGCGCGATAAATACGACCACAACGCGTTCTGCTATTACAGCCAGCCCTCGGCAGATGAAGTCCGGGCCGCGCTGGCCTACCAGAAAGAGCGGGGAGACACCTTCCTCAAGCTGGAAGGGTACGAGCCGCTGGCCGATGCATTCGGCATGGAGTGCGAAGAGACCCTGACGATGGTTCTGCCCCCGGAAACAGACATCAGCGGCTGGAAAACGAACCCGGAGGTCTCGATCAAAACCCCGGACTTTGACCAACTAGAACAGCACGAGCTGAAATACTACGGGCCGTTGTACGGGGAAGATTTCACCGTGCGGAACAACCGGCATCTCCGGGAAAAACTGACCTACCTTGGAGCGTATCTGGGCGGGAAGCTGGTGGGTGATTGCTATATTTTCGCATCCGATGGGTATGTCTGCATGGACGGCCTGCTGGTGGACGAGGATTTCCGGCACCAGTACATCGCCATGACCCTGATGAAGCATATTGCCGAAAAGGCGCAGGAGCGCGGAGAGATCCTGTATCTTCACGCTGACTCCGAGGATACACCGAAGGAACTGTATGCGAAGATGGGATTTCAGGCCGTTGACAAGCTCTATGAATATCTCTGCACCGATTTCTCGAAACTGAAAATATGAACGAATGCGCGCCGGATACGGCGATGGGCCTCCCAATGCGGGAGGCCTTTCTGTTACACCGTCGCCAGCACGGCGAGGATGCTCTGCCAGCGTTTGTTCTCGACGGCGGGCGCACGGCGGACGGGCCGGGACTGTACAGGCTGAGGCCGCTGAGCCGTCCGGGGCAGGGGAGCGAAAAGCGCGGCCTGCCATGCGGCGGCAAGCTGCATGGCCTCCGGGCAGCTCTGCAGGGTGCGGCGCTCGGCCCCGGCGAGGTAGTCGCCCAGCCAGCAGAGGATGGCCGCGATGTTCAGCTGTTCGGCGGCGCGGGCGCTCCAATAGCTCCAATGGGCGGGACGGCCCACGAACCGCTCCACCGTGATGAGCGCACCCTCCCGGGCGGCAGAGGGGGAGACCGTTCCACAACCACCGGCAGTATGGGCCAGAACGTCCAGAATGCGCGCCATCCGGCCGCTGTCGAGGGCGTCGTCCCGGACAAAGGCGGAGAAATCCGTCTGAGCCAGCAGACCGTCGGCGGTGGCGGGGAAGCGCCCCGTCAGCTCGCCCGAAGCGTTGTGGCAGCTCTGCCACCCTTTGCGGACGAGCTGGAAGTTCAGCTTCTGACGTCCCATCGTGGAATAGAACACCCGGGCCTTGCCGCTGACCGGCTCCTGCCGCAGCTCGAGATAAGCGTCTGCGCCTCCGAGGTCTTGGACCTTGACGCTGAGCACAAGGCGGTACGCAGGCTTCTGGCTGGACATGGCAAGATGCATCTCTTCAAAATAACGTGCGGCATCCATAGCGGTTCTCCTTCCTGTGGGCGCGGGGTGATGTGTAGGTGTGCGGCCCTTCGTTGGTTGTAGTATATCATAAATTGCGCCAGAATACAACTATAAGTTTGCAAATAAACCAAAAAACTTTTTGATTCTTCGGCAATGCAAAACAAGATGGTTGTGAGTGACAACAAAAATACGGGGCCGCTGGCAGCAGATACAACTGCACAGCGGTCCCGTACATTATTATGATTCAGTCGCCCAGCTCCCGTATCTCGTTCTGGATGAGTCGGCCTGCGGCCCGGGCCAGCTGGTCCATGCCCCGGATGCGGGCCATGTTCTTGCCGTAGATGCGGGAGGCGTCGGCGGCGCTGGCGTCTTCGCCCATAAAGACGGCGGAGACCCGCAGACCCTTCCGCTGCAGCGCCCGCACCTCGGCGGCGGCGTCCTCCACGCCCGCGCTGCCGCCGTAGTCGCGGCCCAGCGGGTCATCGGGAGAGGGTGGGATGCGGCGGCTGTCGTTGGGGGAAGCGTCCGTCAGGAGAATGAGCAGATGCCGCGCGGCGGGGCCGGGGTCGAAGTCGATGAGGTCGCCTGCGGCCCGCAGAGCCAGACCGTCCCGGTTCCAGCCCGAGGCGAAATACTGGCAGATGCCCTGTAAGCTCTTCTCCTTGAAGCCCTTGAGCACCCGCAGGACGGTGTAGCCCCGCAGGCTGGAAAAGCAGCTCACCCGCACCGGGATGCCGCAGGCCGCGAGGCTCTGGGCGAGGATAGAGCCCTGCGCCGCGATGACCTCCTGACAGTGGAGGCGGGAAGCCGAAGCATCCAGCAGCAGGTCAACGGTGAAGGACGGGTGGTTCTCTTCCTCGGCACAGCGGAACACCCGGTCGTCGTCCATGACGGTGCGCCAGACCCGCTCCGGGTCGAGGTTGCCGCTGCGGGCGACCCGGGCGTTGGGCTGCTGGTGGACGAGGATGCAGTTGCGTATCTGTTCGGTCAGCCGCAGCACGACGCTGCGGTGAAGCTCGAGATTTTTCGAATCGTACGCCCGGTTCCGCTCAGCCTGAAGCTGGGCCTGTTCGGCCAGGTGCTTTGCCTCGGGGGTAGGGGCCTGCTCCGGGCTGGGGACGCCGGAGGCAAACCAGAGGTGACAGCCCAGATGCTCCCCGGTGCAAAGCTCCTGCTCGGCCTTCCGCAGCCGTTCGGGCGGGTAGAGCGACCGGCCAAAGCAGCTTTCGATGTAGGCGCGGTCTTCCTCGGCGCGCTGGCGCAGGGTGATGTGGGCCAGCCGCTTGTCGGCATGGATGCCGCCGCCGGAGGCGTCCACCGAGCCGGAATGCTCCACCGTCACCCGGTCGGTCTTTATCATCTGGGTGGGCATGGTGCGGGTCATGAGAGACGCCAGCAGGCCGTCCAGATGGAGATGCAGCCCGGCCTTCTGATGCACGGTGCCGTTGAACAGCTCGAATTTGGCGTAGACGGCCAGCAGTGCGGCTTTCAGCTCGTCCGGCTTCGGGGGCGTCTCGGGACTGAGGGCAGCGTCGAGATCCTTTTCGTAGGGGGTCATGACCGGCGGCGTGCGCCCCTGCACAGCCCGCCAGCGCGCGGCCTGCATGGAGTAGACCAGCTGGTTCTTCGCCATCCACTCCTGCCGTGAGAGCTTGTACTGGATGCCGAAAAAGTAGTCCGCATGGGCGCGGCGGAGGGCCGAAAGCACCGGGCGGCGGGGCAGTTCCAGAGCGTAGACCGCGCTCTCGAGGTAGAGCCAGGTCAAATCGTCCAGCATGGCCTGCCGGATGTCGCCCTCCCATGCGTCAAAGAGGCTGCGCACCAGCTCGTCGCCGTAGTATTTGTGGACCAGCCCCACGACGCAGTTCATGTAAAAATCAATGGTACCGTCGGTGTTCCGGGCGAGAAACAGCGGCTCGAAGCCGTAGGCTCCTGCCGCCGCCCACACCTGATTGGCGGCCCGCCGCTCTTCGGCGGTGTAGCTCTGCGCTTCCATAAAAACGCCCCTTTTTAATCGAAGAGCTTTGCGGCGGTGAGCTGGGCCGGGATGCGGGCGGCAATGGCGTCCCGGATGAGGCCCTGTTCGTAGGAGTCGAAGGCTTTGTTGGTGATGCCCATGTCCAGCGCAGCCCCGGCAGCGACGCCCCGGCGCATCAGGCGCAGGGCGTCCAGCATACCGCGCAGGTCGAGAGCTTTGGTGGAGATCTCTGCGCTGTCGCACTTTTTCTGCAGATCGAGGAAGAGCAGGGCGAACTGCCTGACGTACTTGCTGTTCAAATCGGGGAACTGGGTGCGCAGGAGCTTTTCGAGGTTCTCCTCGGTGATGGTGGGCATCTGGATGACCACGAAGCGGGAGGTGAGGGCCTCGTTCAGCTCACGGGTGCCGGCGTAGCCGTAGTTCATGGTGGCGATGAAGCGGGTCTCCTCGGCCAGCGGGATGCGCTCGTAGCCCGGCACGTCGATGGCGCGGCGGAAATCCAGCACCGCGTGCAGGACGGCCAGCGCCTCGTTTTTGGCCATGTTGATCTCGTCCAGAACGCCGAAGCCGCCGCTCTGGGCGCAGCGGTAGACCGGGCCGGGCCGGAATTTGACCTGTCCGCCCTCAAAGGTGTCCATGCCGATGAGGGACGCCGCGTCCATATTGACGTGGAACGAGATGTCCCACGCGGGGCGTCCGAAGGCGGCGGCGAGGTTTTCGGCCAGCACGTTCTTGCCGGTGGCCTTGCCGCCTGCCAGCAGCAGGTTTTCGCCGCAGAGCAGGGCGGCCAGCGCCTGCTCCCACACCTCTCTGCCGTAGTAGACGAAGGCAGGGGAGGGGATGCGGGGGCGCAGGGCCTCAGAAAGCTCGTGAGAGGCGCGGTATTCTTCCACAGCGCGCAGCAGGTCGGGGGAGACCCCTTCCTGCCGCAGCGTATCCATCAGAGCAGATGTTTCAGACATCCATGACATCTCCTTGCGGTTGGCAGTGCCAAACCGAAATTTCACCCTTATCATAGCACAACCCGCGCGGTTTGTGTAGGGCTTTGACGGGCAAAAAAGCGGCAAAGAAACAGAGAAAATAAAGGTGAAGCTATTTTAACAAACTTTCAGCCGGGACGTGCAGATTTCACGTTCAAAGTAAATTGACAGGCCGCTTAAAATACGATAAAATAATTTTCGTTGTGTCAAAGTGAAAAAGAAAGGCGTAAAAGTATGCTCGAAACCATCACGGCCGTCAATCAGGCGGTCAACAGCTTTATCTGGGGCATCCCGGCGATGGTCTGCATCATCGGTGTGGGCCTGCTGCTCAGTGTGCGGACAGGCTTTTTGCAGCTCCGGAAATTCCCCTATGCCATCAAAACGATCATTGGCCGCATCTTCCGCAAAAAGGATGCCTCCGACGGCGCGATGACTCCGTTCCAGGCAGTGTGTACGGCGCTGGCCGCTACCGTCGGCACCGGCAACATCGCCGGCGTGGCGGGCGCGATCGCCATCGGCGGGCCGGGTGCGGTGTTCTGGATGTGGTGCTCGGCTCTGCTGGGCATGTGTACCAAGTTCTCCGAAGTGACGCTGGCCGTGCATTTCCGCGAGCGGAACAAAAACGGCGAGCTGGTGGGCGGCCCCATGTACTATATTAAAAACGGCCTCGGCAGCCGGTGGCAGTTCCTCGCGGTGCTGTACTCGCTGTTCGGCGTGCTGACGGTCTTCGGCACCGGCAACGCCACCCAGGTCAACACCATCGTCACAGCCATCGACTCGGCCCTGCTGGCCTACGGCAGCAGCCTGAACAGCATCCTGCCCACGGTCAACCTCGTCGTGGGCGTGGTGGTGGCCATGATGGTGGCTATGGTGCTGCTGGGCGGCGTCAAGCGCATCGGCAGTGTCACCGAAAAGCTGGTGCCGTTCATGGCACTGTTCTACGTCGTGCTGGCGCTGGGTGTCGTGGTCATCAACTACCGGCGCTTCCCGGCGGTGCTGGCCTCCATCGTCGGCGGTGCATTTGACCCGCAGGCCTTCACCGGCGGTGCCATCGGCAGCATCTTCCTCAGTATGCAGAAGGGCGTTTCCCGCGGCATCTTCTCCAATGAGGCCGGCCTCGGCACCGGCTCCATCGCCCACGCCTGTGCCGACACCCGCAAGCCCGTCAAGCAGGGGATGTTCGGCATCTTCGAGGTCTTCGCCGACACCATCGTCATCTGCACCCTGACCGCCATGGTCATCCTGTGCAGCGGCGTGCCGGTGGGCTACGGCAGTGCGGCAGGCGCAGAACTGACCATCTCCGGCTTCACGGCCACCTACGGCGGCTGGTCGTCCATCTTTACGGCGGTGGCGCTCTGCAGCTTTGCATTCTCCACCATCATCGGCTGGGGCCTCTACGGCTCCCGGTGCATCGAGTTCCTGTTCCACACCGACAAGGTGGTCGGCCCCTTCCTCGTGGTCTACTCCTTCGTGTCCATTCTGGGCGCGACGGTCGATCTGGGCCTGCTGTGGAGCATCGCCGACACCTTCAACGGACTGATGAGCATTCCGAACCTCATGGCCCTGCTCCTGCTGTCCGGCACGGTGGCAAAGCTCACGAAGGAGTTCTTTGCGGGCGAGGGCGCAGGAAAGTAAAGAATCATCCAAAGCGCCCTCCGGCCCGCGCCGGAGGGCGCTTTGCTGTCAGCAAACCTTTGATTCTGTCCACTTTCTCTGCAAAAACTCAAAAAAGTATAAAAATTTCGTGGAAATCATAAGAAATGACATTGAAAATGTTTTAACAAAGTGGTAAAGTAAAAGCAAAGAGAGTCGTGCCCGCCGCCCGGCGGGACGCAAAATCAGGAGGTTTTACCAATGGCTGATCGTATCGTTCTGAATACTATTTCTTATCATGGCCACGGCGCTATCGAGAACATCGTTCCCGAGCTGACCGCCCGCGGCTACAAGAAGGCTTTCGTCTGCTCTGACCCCGACCTTCTCAAGTTCGGCGTCACCAAGAAGGTCACCGACCTGCTGGACGCTGCAGGCTTCGCCTACACCGTCTACAGCGAGATCAAGCCCAACCCCACCATCGCAAATGTGCAGGACGGCGTGGCCGCTTTCAAGGCCGCAGAGGCTGACTGCATCGTGACCATCGGCGGCGGTTCTTCCATGGACACCGCAAAGGCCATCGGCATCATCATCAACAACCCCGAGTTTGCCGATGTGCGCTCTCTGGAAGGCGTCGCTCCCACCAAGAAGCACGCCGTCTTTACCATCGCTGTCCCCACCACCGCCGGTACTGCCGCTGAAGTCACCATCAACTACGTCATCACCGACGTGGAGAAGAAGCGCAAGTTCGTCTGCGTCGATACCAACGACATCCCCGAGATCGCTGTGGTTGACCCCGATATGATGGCCTCCATGCCCAAGGGCCTGACTGCCGCCACCGGCATGGACGCTCTGACCCACGCCATCGAGGGCTACATCACCAAGGGCCACTGCACCATCTCCGATATGTTCCATCTGGAAGCCATCAAGCTCATCAGTGAGAACCTGCGCGGCGCTGTCCAGAACACTCCGGAAGGCCGCGAGGGCATGGCTCTGGGCCAGTACATCGCCGGCATGGGCTTCTCCAACGTGGGTCTGGGCATCGTCCACTCCATGGCACACGGCCTGTCCGCTCTGTATGACACCCCCCACGGCGTGGCCTGCGCTATCCTGCTGCCCGTCGGTCTGGAGTACAACAAGACCGTCGCCGGTGAGCGCTATCGTGCCGTCGGCAAGGCTATGGGCGTGAAGGGCATCGACGAGATGAACGACACCGAGGCCGCAGATGCCACCATCGCCGCTGTCAAGCAGCTGAGCGCTGACGTGGGCATCCCCGCAAACCTGAACGGCATCCTGAAGGAAGAGGATATCCAGTTCCTCGCCGAGTCCGCTTATGCTGACGCCTGCCGTCCCGGCAACCCCCGCGACACCAGTGTGGAGGAGATCGTGGAGCTGTACAAGAGCCAGCTGTAAGCTGAGTCGGAGCGATTTACCCTTATAAAAAATACAGGCCGCTGTAAAATAACCTCTCAGTCTCGCATTCGCTCGACAGCTCCCCTACCGAGGGGAGCCTCTGGCGAAAAGGCAAGGCTATCCGTCATGCCAAAGCCTCCCCTCGCCAGGGGAGGTGGCAGCGCGTTAGCGCTGACGGAGAGGTTTCTTACAGCGGCCTTTTTGCGTAAAAATCCCGTCTCCCTCTTGCGGACGCGGCCAAAACTGCATACAATAGCCCTATAACCGTTTATATGTGAAAGGAAACACGCAATGGAGCTGAATTTTTATACCCTCTGCGTCATCTATCTGGTCTACTCGTTCCTCGGCTGGGTAGCCGAGACGGTGGTGGCGACCATCAAGGGCCGCGCTTTCGTCAACCGTGGCGTG
>SKEA01000112.1_pt1 | contig 85694 bp, 81 predicted proteins | sample 4826601 | NCBI WGS metagenome assembly SKEA01 (sample SAMN11008821, study PRJNA524170) | human gut metagenome | biome: Human fecal sample; material: Feces; isolation source: fecal sample from pouch patient p13, p53 | host: Homo sapiens | place: Israel: Tel-Aviv | collected 2016-07-06 | reverse complement strand
TTTGTACACGACGTCTAGCGTCAAAAGTCCCTACGACTTAACAAGACACCACTACTTTAACATAAAAGAAAAGTAGGAGTACTTTCTCCCGTCGGAGATTTCCTCACTACTAATCTTAGTATGTTTTGTTCAAATTTATCTTTAACAGTAGCTTTGATTTCAAAAGTAACTGTTTTAATAATCATATGTTATTCCTCCTTTGGGTGACTTTCATTATATAAGGAGGAACTAAACTTTCAAAATTTTTGAGATAAAAAATGATTTGGTTTGATATTCAATCAGCCAGAAATGCTATTTTTGAACTAAAAAAGCCTAGAAACGTTGGTTTCGTAGGCTTTTGATGTATTCAATTATTTAACTTCAGTAAAGGTTCAGAAATGTTATTTTAGCGCGTCATAAACACTGTTATATCAAGGTTTATAGATTTTACAATATTAAATGTAGTCAAAAATGTAGTCATATAATTAACTAGTAAGCTTAGCTATTTGTTTGAGATAAATATCAACAGCTTCAGCTTTCTTTTTAGGTGCTAATTCGGCATAAGTATCCATTGTTGTCTTAATAGATTTGTGTCCCATTCTTGTTTGAAGTTCTTTCCAATTAGCTCCAGCATTCAACATTAAAGAAGCATGGGTGTGTCTAAATAGGTGGAAGCCGTAGTCAGGAAGTCCTAACTCAGTAAGTCGCTTTTTAAGTGTTGCTCGTTCATTCCTATCACACATATAGTTTCCATAGATGGTTGGGAATATTAAATCTGTTCTAGGTAATTCGTGTTTATCAAAATAAAGGTTCATCTCATTATGGAAATCCTTTAAATTTTGGAGTGTTTCACGAGGAACAGGTACTCTTCGATTGCCGGCATCTGTTTTTGGAGTGTTTTTGCAAAGAATTTCCCCACGTACGCCAAGTTTACGATTACCAGCTTTCCAGACTAAAGTTTTATTAACAATAATCTCACAGCTCTCAAAATCCAAGTCTTGGATACCTAAAGCAAGAAGTTCGTTAATTCGAAGTGCAGAAGCTAGCAAAGTATCGCAAATGACTTTAAATCTTCGATTAGCTCTTGTATTTGGAAGAGTCTTCAAAAACGATAGCCATATTGTTAATTCTTCATCATGGAGAACCATAATTCTTTTTTAGTAGACTTGGGTTTAGGGGGAATTTTAACGGTATTTGCAGGATTATGACCTAATTCAAAATTAGTGATACCAAAATCAAAAATATCACTTAATTTGTGTAAAACAGCTCCAAAATCTTTAGCACAGCCTTTTTTGGATTTTTTTACGCCAGATTCAACAGATAATTTTGAATTTCTTGCTAGTTGATTTACCCAAATTTGAATATCAGCTGATTTTATTTCTTCTGGTTTATAATCACCAAATTTGGGGATTATATAGGTATCAAGATAATTTCTAACACGATTAATCGTATTTTGTGATGATACCCACGTGATAAAACTAGAGAACCATGCTTCAGCTAACTCTTCAAAAGTGTTAATAGCGACAGTCTCTCTTAAGGTTGAGCCGTTTGCTTCAAAATCTAATTTTGCCTGAGTGATTTTTCGGTCAAGACTTCGTAAGGTTTTTGCGGTAATTGATGAGGTTACCTTTTTACCAGTTTTTGTGTCTATACCTAAATAAACACCTCTTTGAGTATAACTAATAGTACCATTATTCTTAGTAGTTTTAGTGACTTTCCTATTGTTATGAATAATAATTTCTTTTTGCATATAGCCTTCTTTGATTTGGATATTCAAAAGGCTAAAATAACACCTTCACATATTTAGTGTGATAGCCTTATTTTAGCATAAATATTGTTAAGGAGTTAAATATTTTATAACATCTTCCATTTTATAATAGACTGTTCTTGTCCCTTCTATGGGAGGTTCAAGTCTATTAAGTCCTGTTCTCTCCCATGATTTCAAGGTATTTGGAGAGATTTGAAGGATATTTAGTAGTTCTTTTTGAGTAACAATGGTTAAGTTTTGTCTGTTTTCATTTTGTTTTGCTAATGCCAATAAGCAATTTAGCAATTGTTCTATTTGCGATAATTTACTGAGTTCAAGATTTGCCATGTTTACACTTCCTTTCATTTTTATCATATCTTCTTGAATCTAGATACTTAGCGAAAAAGTAAGTCTTATCCATAATTAAGCTCAGTAATTTTGGGTTTTCTGTCCGTGCATAATGAACTAAGCTGTTAAATTCCAAGAAGTTGTGCTCTTCAATAATATCAATCACTAGTGTCAGAAAGTCATCTGAGTTATTAGTGATTAGAAATTTGTCTAAATCAAAGCCACAACCTGATTCAATACCATTGATATCATAAAGAGTTTTTTCAGGGTTTTCGGCGTGAGTGAAATAGTCATACATGCCTTTAGGAGACATAATCACTTCCACATGTGCTGGGGTGTTTAGGTGAGTTGTTACTAATTCCGAAACTTGGGAGTAGCTTTTAAGGGAATCGAAGTAGAGAGCACCGTGTTTGTGAGCTTTTTTGAATTCGCCAGTCTCTTTATTAATATCTTTATCATGCCAAGGACTGAGGACAAAGGGGATGTGCATATCTTCCAGAATGTCTAAATAATTGTCAGGGGCACTTTCTTGGTAGAGTAAGAAAGCCCACTTGTTGGAGCGTTTTTCTTTTGCCATAGGCAGTTACCTCGTTTCTATTGGTTTATCTATCAGGAGAATTTTTAGGTGATTTTGGTAGTTTTTCAAAAAATCGTGATTACTGATTATTGGTGTCATGGGGGTCGTAGTAGCCCCATGACATGATTAAATTAGATATGAAAATGGCAGTGCTTCTGGCTTTCACTTTGTGAGCCAAGCACTGCCTTATCTTTTATCGTCTTGTTCCAACGAACCAAAGCTTATTCTTTTCTCTATTTGACGAAGAAAAGTAATAATTAGGATTGCGACTAGAAATCTCTTCTCTAATATGTGTTTCCATATCTCGAAGGAGCTTTTGAGCTTGTTGAGTTTTGGGATATTTAATACAAACTTTTACAGCTTTTTTACGGACATCTACAGTAGTTTTTGGTATTGTTCGATTAAATTTTTTCAGGATAGGGTTATATTTTGTTACAGTTGTTTGATTATCAATCGAAATAACTGATTTTGAGTTTTCATCTTGCTTGAGAAATTGTCGCAAGCGAATTGTTTGATAGACGGATTTAAAGTAATTTAAAATAGAATCATTTGTAAAACGAAAAGCTAATTCTAACATAATAAATAAAGATGCTATCAATATAGAGAGAGCTGTAATATTTTTGGTAATATGTTCACAGATAGTTAACTTACTTTGTACAATAATGATTTGATTATATAACTCTGGAATGTTTATATTGTCAATAAGTTTAGTTACCAAGTAGATAATTAGGCTAAAAGTAAAGCTAATCGTTCCCAAAAACAGTAAGTTTCTAACAATATTATAGGACTTTTGAAAAAAACTTTTTCTCATTATAGGATGCCTTTCTTAGTATAGTAAGTTGGACAAAGAAGTGGGAGTACTTGGTAAGGGTGTTCGTTATCAATAATTTGAATAAGTCCCGTCCCTTTGCCAATGGGAATGACAATCCCTTCAGGGTCTAAATCAGGAAAGAGAAATTGTGTAGTCTTCTTATTGATGTTTCCGATTTGGATAAGAACATTTAATTGTTCACGGACAGAGACAGGAATTGTATTATGGTCAAAGCGCTGGCTTACTAAAAAAAGATGGACTTTAGTAGCACGACCGAGTAGAGCAATCTGAGATAATAGCGAGAAAAAAGAATCCTTGATTGTCTTATTGACACCTTCAGAGAGTGCTAGCACTTCATCAATGACGATAGTCAAATGGTCGAATTGGTGTTCAGGATTATCGTAGAGGATTTCTTGACGTTGCTGGATGAGATTTAGGCAATTGCTGAGATTCTCATTGATTTCAGATACAAAATCTGACTTTGAACGGTTCTTTTGTGGATGAATAACGGCAATACCATTTTCACGAGCCCAGCGAGACGGGGTATCAAACTTAGGGTCAACGATGATGAGTTCAGAAAAATGTTTCAACAAACTCAGAAAATAAGTAAGCGCATATGATTTCCCAGAGCCACTATTGCCAGCAATAGCTAGAGATGTCACTTTGTTAAAGTTTAGAGTGAGATTTTTCATAATTGGAAGGATATCTTTTTCTTGCTTTTTTGAAAATTCCTCTAAATCTGAGATGACCAAACGTTCAGAGACGCCTTTTTTCCAAGGAAAGAAGAGACCACGTTGAACATGAATATCATCTGTGTCAAGCGCCATAAAATATGCTGAATTTTGTTTGAGAAGTGTATAGCGTGGATAGAGTGCAGCATTAGCGATTAGAAAAATTTTCTGATAAAGGTCATCGTCAATAATATAGCCTGCTGGTAAACGAGGAATAAATAGAAAGCCCTCAGACATAATCTTAGTGTCAAAACTGTTCGTATAACTGGTTTCGCCTTGCATAAGGGCTCCAAGTCCCATGTTGAGACTCTGGAGCAGGTACTGAGCTAGTTCTTTATTGGTCATTATTTAATCACCTTAATGTCAGTTGCACGGAAATAGACATTATAGCCAACTTCGCAGGCTTCTAAATTATTAAATTCAACCATTGCCATATAAGTTGGAAGCGCCACTTCGGATTCAAATTTCACTTGAAAAGGTGGTAGTCCCTTTTGAGAGAACCAAGATTTGTAGGCGATGATTTCACCAGTCGGTTTCCCATCTTCGAACTTTTGTTGTGGCTCAAGCTCAGCACTTAAGCAGTAGATAGCTTGTTTGCTATCAATGTATTCATTTGCTGTGTTGGTTGAGTACCCACCTTTGCGATTGTTAGTTTTCATAGATTTCACCATTTATCTTTCGTTTTTTATTATAGAGTTAGGACAACATGCTCCTTTTTTGTCATGAGCTAGATTTTCGTTATGTCATAATTTCTTACCTCCCTATCTATAAGGAGAAAAAAGCAGGAAATTGGTAGTTCCTGCTAAAATTTTTTAGAAATATTTTCTGAGTTCATTCTTTAAGAAATTAAGGGTAGTTTCATAGTGCTTTTTAACGGTTTTATGACTTTTGAATGGTGTCTCTTTAGTCAGTTGCAAAGCTGAAGTTCCGTATAATGTCATTTCTAAAAATATATGGAGTTCCTCCTCTGGAAGTTTAGAGAGTGCATTGTAAAGGCATTTATTACGTTCTTTAATAAGTATCTGTTCAACAGGATTATAGGTGTTATCTGGATACAAATCAATGAGTTCTGTCACTCGCCCGACATTCGAAACAGTTGTATTCAAACTTGTTACTCCGTAATATCGTTTTTTTCGTTCAAGATTATCGATTGGTTGGTTAAGTAATTTATCAACTTTGGTCCAGTCCCCATTTTTCGCAGCACTAGTTATATTATGTTCACGTCTGTTTTCTACTTTGTTTGTCATAAAGTTTCCTTTCTGTCCTTGGACGGAAAGAAAACATAGTTGTTTGCCGAGTGAAGCATAAAAAGCACACCAAAGAAACGGCGAAACTTTGGGATACAGAAATTCTGAAAGAGAGAATAGCTGTATTTAGTTTCAATCCGTCCATTTGATGCGCATCGAAATAGGACTTGTAAAATAAAAAATTCTGTAGAATATTTCTACAGAACTATTATCTTACAAAAATAAGTTGTATAAAATTAGATAAAAACATGCTAAAATAGTTGTGCGTTTCATACAACTTTTTGGAGGGATGATGGAAAATATATTTAAAAATACTGCAGATATGTTAGAAAAATACTCAATTCAGACAATAAAGGACTACAAAGAGTTATCTAACTTATCTTTGCATGAACTTTTATATAATCCAGTTTATGAGGATTTGGCAAGATTTGACAAAAGCATTCAGCCATATTATGGTAGGAGTAAAGACACTGCTAAGCAAGCATTAAGTAGAGTACTTAATGGTAAAGCCAAATTAACCGATGAAATGGTTAGGATATTATCTAAAAATATGTCTATGACAATTAACGATTTAGCTTGGGGATTGTCAGAAACTTTAAGAGAACGACAAGTAAATTATGCACAACATCTGTTTCTAGACTATGTGGAAAATTCGCGAATGGAAAGTTTATTTTTTAGTATCTTTCAAGATGCATTTTTATCAGAAAAATATGGGGAACTTGTTACAAAAATGTTAGAAGGCTATGTTCCATTTGCTATACGTTCGTCGTATACTATATATGTAAATGGAGATGGTTTTGATAAGAGGCATGCGTTTTCAAATCCAAGTTTTAGGCGGGAGTTTTGGAGAGCCTGTGAGTGGTTATATTCAAAATTAAACTTTGTATATAGAGAAAAAATTGGAACTAGTTGGATGTCAACACGTTATAGAAGTTTTTTAAAAAAAAATAATAGTGTAAAAAGCAGAGCAAAAGTTATTGAAAATTTTTTCAATTTTATAGCGGAGGATGAAGAAATATATCCTTCTGAGTTTAATTATGGAAAACAAGTTAAAGCACTAATAGATGATAAAGTAGTTATGGCTATCCTTGAATATAACGGATTTTATCATAGTATGTTATTATTTGAAAAACCTGACAATGAGTATTGGAAAATTAAGAAGCAGGATTTAAAAGATACATTGAAATATATTCGAACACTGGAAAAGAGACAAAAAGAAATGTCTAAGATTGGTTGCTATATATAGAGTATTTATTCGACTGGTGAAAGAATTTATAATAAGAAGAATAGGGACTCACAATTTTGCGAGTCCCTATTCTTGTCACACAATCTTTTTGCTTTATCTTTAAAGTTATAACTTCTTGATAAAGTTTCCGATTTCCTTAACGATTTCAGTTACAAGAGCATTTCCCATGAAAAACATGCGCATTTTGTCTGAAACTTCAACAACTGAGCCGTCAGAAAGTTTTTTTAGTTTGGTCCAGTCATCTGGAAAATCTTGTAATCGTTCAGCTTCAATTGGGGTGATAAGGCGATATTTATCATTGACTTTTAAGAAGTGAGTTGAACGATTAACAGTACCTTCGGATGTTAACATTGTGCGACCCGGAAGATTTAAATCATCATATGGTGACATTCCTCCTTCAGAATAAGTGTATGTAAAACCGTCTGCAGAAGTACGTTCAATTTTTTTAGGACCTCTGAGGTATTGGAATTTTTCGAGTTTAGCTTGGTCTGTTAGGAAAAATTTTTCAGGAATATCTTTTTCATCTTGAAGGATTTCTCCAAGAATAATTGGTTTTCCATCATAATTTTGTTCAGTGTCAATAGAATAGTATTTTCCATGGCGCATAACACCAGTATTCCAAACAGTTCCTGTAAATGTGTCAGAAACTTCAACAATATCCTCAGGAAGTTCGTAGAATACTTGACGCTTTTTCACTGGATAAGGCTTAATTGGAAATTGTGTTGCAAACAAACCAGTGTGATAAATGTAGTCATCATACTTATTATCTTCAAAAACTGCAGAATCATTTTCGTACTCTTTATCATTTTTTTTAGCGAAGTCAGTATCGTTTCTATAAACAAAGAAGAAGACGCGGCGACGGCGCTGGCTTCGGCCATATTCTGCGGCATTGATAACACGCCATTCAACAGAATAATCCAAGTTATTAAAAGCAGTAAGCATGATAGCAAAGTCACGTCCACGTTGTTTTGATGGTGCTTTTAGAAGACGGTCAACATTTTCAAGAATAAGATATTTTGGTTTAATAATTCGAGTAGCACGGATAATTTCCCAGAAAAGTACTCCTTTTTTACCTTCGATACCTTGTTCATTTTTCTTAGAGCGAGCAACTGAATAGTCTTGGCAAGGAAATCCTCCGACAATCATATCAGCGTCCATGCTAGCAAATTTTTCATCAGGAATATCAGTGACACTTATATTGATATTTTCACTATCTGGAAAATGATAATCATAGACTTCGAAAGCATCTTGAGATTTTCGAGATGGTTCCCATTGATTACTCCATTTAGTTTTAAATACATTTTTATCTGCGTTTTCGAGTCCTATACGGAAACCGCCAACGCCAGCAAATAATTCTAGGACTTTCATATATTTCCTCTATCTTTTTTGATTTATGCTATATCATTATACCCTAATTTTTGATATCGATCAACTTTCCAATTTGTTATAATGGTAATAAGAATTAAAAGAAAAGGGATTTTCATGGAAAAGCAATTATTTGATTATGATGATAATAATATAGAGAGCGTAGTTGACTACTCTAAAATTCTTTTAAACAAAAAATTTGAACAAATCATTGAAGAATATCAAAAGACACCATATAAAACTTATGAAGATTTTCAAACTAAGACTGTTTCAAATGTTCCTGATAAAAAGATTAGTATGAAATCAAAAGGACAGTATGGGAATTATATCGAAAAATATTTTTATGGTTATCATCCAAATAATGATTCCGCTGCTGACTTTGATAAGATTGGCGTTGAGCTAAAAGTAACTCCTTTTAAAGTAAATAAAAATGGTTCGATTAGTGCTAAAGAACGATTAGTTTTAACCATTTTGAACTATATGGAAGAAAATCTTGATGATTTTTATTCTACCCATTTATGGGAAAAATGTTCAAAAATTTTATTGCTTTTCTATAATGGCTTAATTCCAGATAAAACAATGGCTGATTATATCATTGAGAAAGTTTTTCTTTTTGAATGGTTTGAAGAAGACATGAAAGTTATTTTAGAAGACTATAAGCGTATTACTGAGAAAATAAAACAAGGTAAGGCGCATGAACTTTCTGAATCTGATGGAAATTATTTATCAACGTGTACAAAAGGTGCTGGTAAAGGAAAAGATTTCCGTAGTCAACCATTTAGCGATGAACCTGCTAAACAGAGAGCTTGGGAATTAAAATCAAGTTACATGACTTACCTGATTAATAATAAGATTTTTAATCAGAAGGAGCAAGAAAGTGTTGTAGCTACAGCCAAAGGTGAGAAAAAAACATTTACAGAGATTATTTCTGAAAAAATTCTTGCTTACAAAGGAATGACTGAAGCAGAGCTCTATGAAAAATTTGATATCAATCCAAAAGCCAAGGGTAAAAATAGTACCTTAGTTAGAAAAATTCTTGGACTGACTGGAGATATCGAGAAAACTCAGGAATTTCAAAAAGCAAATATGAATTTGCGTGTGATTCGTGTTAATAAAGATGGATTACCGAAGGAAGATTCACCGTTTAAAACATATAATTTTAAAGAGTTAGTAGCTAACGGAGAGTGGGAAGAATCACAGCCTTATTTAGAAATTTGTAATAAACGTTTCCTTTTTGTAGTTTTTAAGGAAATTTTTCCCAAAGTATTTGTATTAGATAGAGTAAAATTTTGGGGATTTCCTGATAGACAGATTGATGAAGTTAAACGAGTGTGGCAAGAAACTCGTCAAATATTATTCGATGGTGTTCAACTAACACAAAAAGGAAATAAAGTATCAACTAATTTTCCTCAAAGCAAAGTTAATAAAGTGATATTTACCAAAATCCATGCCCAAAATACACTTTATGAAATTGAGCACGGTCATTTTGTTGGTAAAGGAAAAGAGTCGGATACTGATGTTTTACCTGATGGAAGACGAATAACAAAACACTCATTCTGGATGCCTAAGAAATTCTTGAAAGAAGTTCTAGACGGTGAGTGGGATTAGTTTTATATAAAGAGGAGTGTTAATTGAAAACAAAAGTTTTTATTTCTTATGCTTGGGAAGAAGATAATGAAAATGATAGAAAAGTAAAGTCGTTTACTCAATGGTTAGCGGTTTATTTGAAAAAGTGGAAATTTGATGTTTTACTTGACGTATATGAAAATCATCCTGGAACAAGGCTTGATAAATTTATGTCTGAGGGAATCAATTCTTCGCATTTTGTATTATGTATTTGTACAAAAACGTATGTTGAAAAGATGCAAAACACTAATACTGGTGTATATAATGAGATTTCTTTATTAAAAGAAATGGCTGATAGTCCATTTATTATTCCAGTAATTGAAAAGGGAATGTTTGCTAATTTACCCAGTTTTTTTGAAGGAAAATTTGTAAGTGAGCTAAATTTTGAAACTCCAGACTCTCAAGATAACAAAGATGGAATAGTTCAATTATTATGTACTTTGAGGGATGAGACAGTATCAGCTAAAGATGTAAAATCAGAAACAAGTATTGATAGATATTTTAATAGTGTAGAAAAAATGAAATTTCAAACGACAGTATCAAATTTGATGAATTTTCAGTGTCAATCAGAAGGTAAAATTACATTTCAGTATTTATTGAATGGAGGTGACTTTAAGTTAGGTATTCCTCCAATGGAGTTTTTAACGCATTGGTCAACTTGCGGGAGTGATAGCATATATTCATGTAAAAAGGTTCAAAACATGTACCGAATACATAATTTTAAAACTTTTGATGAAGTTACCAAGCCGGGTGATATTGATTTTAGCAATTTAATTGATGTTGAATGGGCTACTAGGTTAAAAATTGGTGATGGAATTCTTTGGATAAATAATAATAATTTTGCTGCACTCGGAAGAGTGTTGAATGTGGAGAATTGCGAAGAAGATGAATACCAAAATAAGGTGACCTTACAGTATAAAATATTAAATCCTATTGAACTATCAGATGATTTTATTCAAGATTTAGATATTCAGGAGTAATCTATGAAAAAACACCCTAGCATTATTGCTAGAGTGTTTTTTGAATATCCAAATTTCTAATTTTATTTCACAAAAAATGTAGTCAAAAATGTAGTCATTTGGTTGATTTTTAATGCAATATACTGAAATTTAAAAATTCAATAATCGCATAAAATCAAGGTTTTAAACGTCAACTGACGTGTAATGACCTATTATTTAACTTCAGTAAAGATTACGTGTTTACGCAATTTTGGTGAGTATTTTTTCAATTGAAGACGGTCTGGAGTGTTACGTTTGTTTTTTGAAGTAAGGTACAAGCGTTCACCAGATTCTTTGTGTTCAAGTGTAATATTTACGCGCATGGTATCTCCCTTCTATTATTTAGCTGCTTTAGCGATTTTACGTCCTTTGTAGTATCCTTTAAGTGATACACGGTGAGAACGTGAGTAATCTCCAGTAGTTTCGTCAAATTTAACTGATGGAGCAGTCAATTTGTAGTGTGTACGACGTTTGTTTTTCTTCGCTTTTGAAGTGTGACGTGCAGGTACTGCCATGTTTTATTTCCTCCGATAATATTTTTTTGTTCTTGATTTTTAATCAACTTTAACATAATAACATATCTTTTTTGTAAAGTAAAGTTACTTGACAAAAAAATTATAAATAGGTGCGAGTGTGGTTATTAATGCTTGGCTGCTAGTTAAAAACGAAAGTCATCAAGGAATAATTCATAAGAAAATCCTAAAAAAGAACAGACTATTCTTCTGTATAACTTGTTTTTGTGATAAAATAGAAATGATTGAATCGCTACAATAGTAGAAAGGAATTAGGGGCTAAATTTGTTTAAGTTTGGTGCCAATATGTCTTAAATTTATGAAATTACAAAAACCTAAAGGAACACAGGATATTTTACCTAGCGAAAGTGCTAAGTGGCAATACGTGGAAGCTGTTGCGCGTGAAACATTTAAAAAATACAATTACAGCGAAATTCGTACACCAATGTTTGAACATTATGAGGTTATCAGCCGTTCTGTTGGTGACACAACGGACATCGTGACAAAAGAAATGTATGATTTCCACGATAAAGGTGACCGCCATATTACTTTGCGTCCAGAAGGTACAGCTCCTGTTGTGCGTTCTTTTGTGGAAAATAAATTATTTGCACCAGAAGTTCAAAAGCCAGTTAAGATGTACTACATCGGCTCAATGTTCCGCTACGAACGTCCACAAGCTGGTCGTTTGCGTGAATTCCATCAAGTTGGTGTTGAGTGTTTCGGTTCAGCAAATCCTGCCACAGACGTTGAAACAATCGCGATGGCTTACCAATTGTTCCAAATACTGGGCATTAAAGATGTTACACTTCATTTGAATACTTTGGGAAGTGCAGCTAGCCGTGCGGCATATCGTCAAGCTTTGATTGATTACCTTACGCCAATGCGTGAGCAATTGTCAAAAGACAGTCAACGTCGTTTAGATGAAAACCCACTCCGTGTCCTTGATTCAAAAGAAAAAGAAGACAAGATTGCTGTTGAAAACGCACCATCAATTCTTGATTATCTTGATGACGAAAGCCAAGCTCATTTTGATGCTGTGCGTAGTATGCTTGAAACCCTCAATATCCCATATGTCATTGATACAAACATGGTTCGTGGTCTTGATTACTATAACCACACTATCTTTGAATTCATCACAACTGTTGATAAATCTGAATTGACAATTTGTGCTGGTGGTCGTTATGACAGTCTCGTTGAATACTTTGACGGACCAGAAACACCAGGTTTTGGTTTTGGACTTGGTCTTGAACGTTTGCTTCTTATCCTCGAAAAACAAGGTATTGAATTGCCAGTTGAAAAAGAAATGGACGTTTACATTGCTGTTTTGGGACAAGGTGCAAACCTTAAAGCGTTGGAACTTGTTCAAGCTGTCCGCAACCAAGGTTTCTCAGCAGAACGTGACTACCTTGGACGTAAAATCAAAGCGCAATTCAAATCAGCAGATGCCTTTAATGCTAAAACAATTATCACTTTAGGTGAAAGTGAAATTGAAGCAGGTCAAGTAGCTGTGAAAAATAATAAAACTCGCGAAGAAGTGACCGTAAGCTTTGACGAAATTACAAACAACTTCGCTGAAGTATTGAATAAATTAGATTAAACGACAACAACTAGCTAATAACTGTGTACTCACAGTTCATTAACTAGTTGTTTTATATTGTAAACTTTAGTTGCGAGAATGGAAGCTACTGTAACCTTGCTAGGTAGGTGAAAGTTTCATATAATGTATATACAAAATCGTCGGAGAAAAGTTAAAACAATTAAGAAAAGCTAATCATCTTTCACAAGAAAAATTATCTGAACATATCCATGTTTCTAGAGAAACTATTTCAAATGGGAACAAGGAGTTTCCCGAACAAAAAGATATTAAGGAATGACCTGTGTTTACCTGCTTGCGAATAAAAGAATATTGCTACTAAGTTAGAGATATTCCATAAATGTGCTGGTATCTCTTTTTTGTTGGCTTGAAACAACAGACTACTTCATTTCTGCTTGATTACGTTAAATTTATCGGGATATGATTTGTCAAGGACTTATTGCGTAAGCAATGCTTTAGCACCCTTTACAAATCATAGACAGATAAGTAACTTCTTAAAAGCAGAAAAGAAATGACTGTATTATTTTTGTGTAGTATAATGATAACTAGTTAAGCTACAAATACAGTTGAGGTGGAATATATGCAAGCATTGTTTACATTACAATATGGGGAGTTTGCGGTTGCAGATTATTTGGCAAAAGAAGTAAAAGGAACATCTGTATTTATCCCCACTTCTGCACAAGAAAAAGGAATTGATTTGCTATTATATAAGTTTTGTGATGGCATAAATAAAGTATTGACATTTCAAGTAAAAATGTCTAGAGCTTATTATTATCCCAATAAAAAATATCAAGGCACTCTATGGCTTAATCGTTTTGAACCGCAAGAAAATGCTGATTGGTTTGTAATAGTAGGAATTTATGCAAAATATCCTAATGAAATACATAGTGCTAAATCGTCTGATACAAAGTGGGATACAATAATGTTGGCGTTTAAAAAAGAAGAAATGATAAATTTCATGGAAGAAGTTAGGCTAAAGAAAAATCCAGATAAGTATGACAAAATGTTCGGATTTGGATTTAATGGTAAATTAGAAATCAAACAAACTAGAGGATATAAGGAAGAAAGGGATATGACTAAATATTTGATTGAAAATCGAATTGAGGAAATTATGGAATATTTTGATTGAATTTAAACATATGAGAATTGTTTGAAAGGATTGACATGTATATGAGTAAAGAAAATAAGAAAGCAATAGTTTCGCAAGAAGATATATCCTTTACTGATTAAATGTTATGATTTGGTCAAAAGGAATTTGAAAGTTTACTAGATTTTGGAGTGTGGTAACAAAAGACATCTCAAATAGGAGTTTAATATCATTTTGAACCTTTCAAATTTTTGATATTTCTCAAAAAAATTAAAAAACTCCCCCGCATGGGTGGGGTTTTTACGTGCTTTTTGCTATAATAGGTGGGAATGAATAAATTAAAAAACGGAGAAACATATCAATGAAACGTACAATGTATGCTGGTCGTGTTCGTAGTGAACATATCGGCCAAGAAATTACTTTAAAAGGTTGGGTTGGTCGTCGTCGTGATTTAGGTGGGCTTATCTTTATCGACCTTCGTGACCGTGAAGGTATCATGCAATTAGTCATTAATCCAGAGGAAGTTTCAAGTGATGTTATGACCACAGCTGAAAGCCTTCGTAACGAATTTGTTATCGAAGTTACTGGTGAAGTCGCACAACGTGAACAAGAAAATAAAAACTTGCCAACTGGTGCTGTTGAATTGAAAGTATCAGCATTGACAGTTTTGAATACGGCTAAAACAACACCTTTTGAAATTAAAGATGATGTTGAAGTTAGTGATGAAAATCGTTTACGCTACCGTTATTTAGATCTTCGTCGTCCAAAAATGCTTAACAACTTTAAATTACGTGCAAAAGTTACTCACTCAATCCGTAACTATTTGGATGAGTTAGAATTCATTGATGTTGAAACACCAATGTTGACAAAATCAACTCCAGAGGGTGCGCGTGACTACTTGGTACCAAGTCGTGTGAGCCAAGGTCACTTTTACGCTTTGCCACAAAGTCCACAAATCACAAAACAATTGTTGATGAATGCTGGTTTTGACCGTTACTACCAAATCGTTAAATGTTTCCGTGATGAAGATTTGCGTGGTGATCGTCAACCTGAGTTTACACAGGTCGATATGGAAACATCATTCTTGTCAGACCAAGATATCCAAGATATCACTGAAGGAATGATTGCTAAAGTCATGAAAGATACAAAAGGAATTGATATCACATTGCCATTTCCACGTATGTCTTATGATGATGCAATGAACAACTACGGTTCAGACAAACCTGATACTCGTTTTGAAATGCTTTTACAAGACTTGACAGAAGTTGTCAAGGATGTTGATTTCAAAGTGTTCTCACAAGCTCCAGCTGTAAAAGCTATTGTTGTTAAGGGAAGTGCGGATAAATACTCACGTAAAAGCATTGATAAATTAACAGAATTTGCAAAACAATTTGGTGCCAAAGGTATTGCATGGGTCAAATTTACTGATGGTGCGATTACTGGACCAGTTGCTAAATTCTTAACAAGTATCGAAGATAAGTTGACAGTAAGTTTACAACTCGAAGAAAATGATTTGGTTCTTTTCGTTGCCGATACTCTTGAAGTTGCTAATAATACTCTTGGTGCTCTTCGTACTCGTATCGCTAAAGAACTTGACATGGTTGACAACTCTAAATTTAATTTCCTTTGGGTTGTTGATTGGCCAATGTTTGAATGGTCTGAAGAAGAAGAACGTTATATGTCTGCTCACCACCCATTCACATTGCCAACTGAAGAATCCGCTCATGAATTAGAAGGTGACCTTGCTAAAGTACGTGCAGTTGCTTACGATATCGTTCTTAACGGTTATGAACTTGGGGGCGGTAGCTTGCGTATCAACCAAAAAGAATTGCAAGAACGTATGTTTAAAGCGCTTGGCTTTACAGCAGAAGAAGCAAATGACCAATTTGGTTTCTTGTTAGAAGCTATGAACTACGGTTTCCCACCACATGGTGGACTTGCTATTGGTCTTGACCGTTTCGTTATGCTTCTTGCTGGTGAAGATAACATTCGTGAAGTCATTGCATTTCCTAAAAATAATAAAGCTGCGGATCCAATGACACAAGCACCAAGTCTTGTTGCAGATAAACAATTAGATGAATTAGCTTTAGCAATCGAAACTAATGATTAAGAAAACATCTTTGAAAAAGAAAACAAAGTTTATTGTTAGCCGTTGGGCAGAAAGATATGGTCTGTTAAAGACAATGCAGAGCATTTCAAGAGAGAAGTATGCGGAAAAAGTTTCCGCTTCTCTTTTTTATGGTTTGCTATCGGCAATCGCGGTTAATTTCTTCTTTCAACCAGGACACGTTTATTCAAGTGGTGCAACTGGTTTTGCACAAGTTTTATCGGCGGTTAGTGAGCGATTAATTGGCTTTAGGTTGCCAATTTCAGTTGTTTTTTATGCGATTAATGTGCCGTTGCTCGTTTTAGCTTGGTATAAAATCGGACATAAATTCACTGTTTTTACGCTCATTACAGTTTCGATGAGTTCTTTCTTCATTCAAATTGTTCCTGAAATTACTCTGACGACTGATCCCCTGGTTAATGCCATTTTTGGTGGTTTGGTTATGGGGACTGGAGTTGGCTTTAGTTTAAAATCTCGTATTTCAAGTGGTGGTACTGATATCATTAGTCTGACCATTCGGAAAAAGACGGGACGTGATGTGGGAAGTATTTCTCTCATGGTCAATGGTGTTATCATGATTTTTGCTGGCATTTTATTTGGTTGGCAATATGCCCTTTATTCTATGGTAACTATCTTTGTCTCTAGCCGTGTGACAAATGCTATTTTCACTAAGCAGAAGAAAATGCAAGCAACGATTGTGACCAATCGTCCTGAAAAGGTAATTGCGATGATTCACACCAAATTACATCGTGGGGTGACACAAATCAATAATGCCGAAGGAACTTATAATCATGAGAAAAAAGCGGTTTTGCTGGCTATCATTACTCGTGAAGAATATAACGACTTTAGGTATCTGATGAAAAAAACTGACCCAAATGCCTTTGTTTCAGTTGCTGAAAATGTTCATATTATTGGACGTTTTGTTGATGATTAAGAGGTTGAGAAAGTTCTCAGCTTCTTTGTTTATGGCGTTATAATTTACAAGACGCAGAAAATTTTGTTTTGGAGGTATGAGACATGGTTCGTGAAAAGCTTGGACAAATAAGAAGTTTGGTGTTAATTGCCATAGGTGTAGCAATTTATACTTTCGGTTTTGTCAAATTTAATATGGCAAATGCTCTTGCTGAAGGTGGGGTTGCGGGTGTAACCTTGATTGCCCATGCTCTTTACGGAATCAACCCTGCTTATTCGTCACTTATTTTGAATGTTCCTTTGTTCATTCTGGGGGCTCGAATTTTTGGACGAAAATCGCTAGCACTAACCATTTATGGCACTGTTTTGATGTCATGGTTCATCTGGTTTTGGCAACGTGTGCCGATTCAGATTGTTCTCGAAAATGATATGATGTTGGTTGCTGTCGTTGCTGGTTTATTTTCTGGTGTCGGTAGTGGCTTGGTCTTTCGTTACGGCGCTACAACGGGTGGAACAGATATTATCGGACGTGTTATCGAAGAAAAATTCAGTTTCAAACTTGGTCAGACACTACTTTTTGTCGATGCCGTGGTTCTTACAGCGTCGCTGGTTTACATTGATTTACAACATATGCTTTACACGTTAGTAGCAAGCTTTGTTTATAGTCAAGTTCTGACAATTGTCCAAAATGGTGGTTACACAGTGCGTGGCATGATTATTATCACACAAAAATCTGAAGAAGCTGCGCAAGCTATTCTTAATGGCATTAATCGTGGGGTTACTTATTTGAATGGTCAGGGGGCTTACTCTGGAGATGAGAAAAATATTTTGTATGTGGTTTTAAATCCAGGTGAAGTTCGTGATGTTAAAGCCATTATGGCAGATTTAGACCCAGATGCTTTTATCTCAATCATTGATGTTGATGAGGTTGTGTCATCTGATTTCAAAATTCGACGAAAAAACTATGATAAATTGTAGTCAATAAAGAAAAAAGATGCGGTATTTTTCACCCATCTTTCTTTTTTTTGATATTATAATCTGGAAAATTGGTAAAATATTACTAAAACGATTGAAAACGCTTGCTGATATGTTTTTTTGTGATATGATTAACTTTGTAAGGATTGTTACTGGTCAAACAGGCAAAACCTAAATAGGTACAGAAATAGGATTGTGAGACGTACTGTTCACAGGCTTATTTGGTATTTATTTAGGTTTTTCTTATGGCTCGAAACATAACTAAAAAGAGAAGGGGCTTATTCGTATGGCAAAATATACAGAATTGGCAAAAGACATTATCGCACATGTTGGTGGTAAAGAAAACATCAATAGTCTTAAACACTGTGTTACACGTCTTCGTTTTGATTTGAAGGATGAATCAAAAGCTGACGATGATTATCTTAAACAGCGTGATGGTATTGTAACTGTTGTTAAGGCAGGAGGACAGTATCAAGTTGTTATAGGTAATCACGTCCCAGATGTTTATGATGAAGTTATCAAAGTTGGTGGTTTAGCAGCTGGTGGTAGTTTAGATATTGATGAAAGGGATACCCATCCTAGAGGAAACCTTTTTGATCAATTCGTTGCCTTAGTATCAAGCCTATTCCAACCAATGCTGGGAGCTTTGTCAGCAGCAGGTATGTTAAAAGGTGTTGTTGCTTTGATGACAGCATGTGGGGTTCCGACAACCGATGGAGCCTACATCGTCTTAAATGCGGTTGGGGATGGTTTCTTCCAATTCTTGCCAATTATTCTAGCTTATAATGCAGCTAATCGTTTTAAGATGAACAAATTTACAGCAATGGCTATTGCATTTGCTTTGGTTTATCCTGATATTGCTCAAAGTTTTACGGGTGATGCTCCGCTTTATACGTTGTTCAAAGGAACAGTCATTGAGTCAGATATTTATGCAACTTTTCTTGGATTACCGATCATTTTCCCAGCATCAAGTTATCTTCAAACTGTCCTTCCTATTTTGTTAGCTATTTTTGCTGGTGCAAAACTTGAAAAGTTCTTTAATAAAATCATTCCAGATGTAGTTAAAGTTTTCATTGTTCCATTTTTTGTGATGCTAATTACAGTACCACTTGCTTTCATCATCATTGGACCTTTGATGACTTGGGCATCTGACCTTGTAGGTGTTGTTTTCCAAGCAATTTATGATTTCAATCCAATTGTTTTTGGGCTTATTTTGGGGGCATTGTGGCAAGTACTTGTTATGTTTGGTCTTCACTGGGGACTTGTACCGATTGCTATTTTGGATTTTGCAACAAAAGGTTATAGTACTCTCCTTGTAGCTTCAGTTTCAATTTGTTTTGCTCAAGCTGGATCACTACTCAATATTTTCTTAAGAACTAAGGAAGATAAGGTAAAACAATTAGCTATCCCAGCATTTATTTCTGCTTTATTTGGTGTTACTGAGCCAGCTATTTATGGTATTACTCTTCCAATGCGCACGCCGTTTATCATGACTTGTATTGCTGGTGCGATTCAAGGGGCTTTCCTAGGTTTCTTTAATGTTACTGGTTATACGATGGGAGGTATGGGATTGTTTGCCATTCCATCATATATCTTGCCTGCAGGTATGACTGGTGATACTAATAATGTTTGGTACTTCATTGCTTCAATCGTTATCTCATTTATCTTGGGATTTGTTTTGACACAATTTACAAAAATACCAAAACTTTATGAAAAATAGTAACTATGTGGGTGTCATACCCACTTTACTACTTTTTAGGATATTATCAATTTAGAGGGAGAGATAAGTATGAAAAAATCACTCTCAAAGGGAATCGTTTTGAGAGCTGTTAGTTTTTTGGGAGTGTTTGCAGGAAGTCAAGTTGTATCTGCTGACACTGATGTTACTATTGCTAAAACATCAATTGTTGTAAAGGGGTATGAGTTTGGTCCAGCAGTACCAAAAGTTGTTGTAAAGTTAGACAGTAAAGTCTCTAAAGTATCAAAAGAAAATGTCACTATTACAACGGCAGGTACAGAACGCCAAGTCAGCAAGGTTTATTTATCTGATAAAAATGGAAAAAAAGTTACCAAAGATAGTAAGTACATCACTATTCAAATGCCAGTTACTTTTGACACCGAATCAAATTCTGGTGTTGCCAGTCCTTTCTTTTACAACATGGAAAATTTCCATAATACATGGGTAGATGATTACACGGTTTCAATTCAAGGGTTGACAGTAACTGTAAACGGCGAAGAAAGCGAGCTTGACAGTGAGAGCAACGCTATTAACAATCGCATTTCAACAGATGTAGCAGCATTTAGCAATCGTGGGTCTTATTCTGGAACTTACACGAATCCGTTGACCAATCAAGATGAAGAACTCACCCTTCAATATGCCGCTTATGAACCAGAAATTTTGAAAAATGGAAAGAAAAATCCTTTGATTATCTGGCTACATGGGCAAGGCGAAGGCGGTACAGATACCGATATTACATTGTTGGGAAATGAAGTTGTAGCGATTGCTAAGGATGATATCCAATCACATTTTACAGCAGGTAAGCAAACGGGAGCCTATGTTTTAGCGGTTCAAACCCCAACGTATTGGATGGATGAGGGTGATGGTACAAATGGAGCGGGGGCAGGTGTGTCTCGCTACACAGAGGTACTCATGGATACTATTAAGGATTACGTTTCGAATCATTCAGATGTGGATACAGACCGTATTTATTTAACTGGTGGTTCAAATGGTGGTTACATGACGCTTAATTTAGCTATCAATAATCCAGATTATTTTGCAGCGCTTGTTCCGCAGGCGGCAGCCTATTCTTACTATCAATATCAGCGTAATGAGGACGGTACTTATACAACTGTTCCTAGTGATACAAGCTTGTCTGGCTCAGCATTTGTCAAAACAGATGATATCTACTTTGACGAGGATAAAATTGCTGCGCTTAAAGATATTCCAATTTGGTTTATCCATGCCGCTAATGATACGGTTGTCAATCCAAGCGATTATTCTTTACCAATCTATAAAGCTTTAGTAAATAGCGGAGCAACGAATAAATGGTTCTCATATTATGAAAGTGTTGAAGGTTCAGACATGAAAGATACCTCTTATCTTGGACATTGGTCATGGACGTATTTCTTCAATGATAAGGTGTCTGGTGTACAAAGCGTTTCTGATATTAAAGAGGCTGACGACCTTTCAGATTTTTCACCAAGCAATAAAACTAATGGTGGAATAAGCACCGTAAAAGTTGACGGAACAGCTTATGATAACATTTTTGATTGGTTAAATGCTCAGAAAAAATGAGTTTAGACAAATGAAAAAAGCCGTTTAACACGGCTTTTTTGTTAGGGGTGAAATAGGCTACCTAGCATGATAGCTAAAGCGGCATTCCCTTTATATTTTTCAGGACTGTCAGCAACTTCGTTGTAAAGTGCTGTGATTTCAGATTCTGTTTTGAGATGATGTGTTAGTAAATGTTGAGAAATGGCATGTGCCAGTTTTGTACGTGCCAACTGGTCATTTTCATTTTTTTTTAAATCCTGCGCTACTGCAAAAATATCTGCTTTCAGTGGCTCGTTATCTGGTAGGCTAGCATAGGCTTTACTAAGTTTTTGCATTAATTGATTTCCTTTTTCCATAAATAAAATCTCCTTTGTTGTTATGCTTACAGTTTATAATTTTGATAGAAAAAGATCAAGAAAAAAAGAACGAGAAATAATCTCGTTCTCTTTGCTTTTATAAAGAAATAATTACATTTCGTTTGGTGCTTCAACACCGAGAAGACGGAGCGCTTCTTTTAGAACAGTTGCAGTAGCGTAGCTAAGTGCTAGGCGGCTATCACGTTCTGGGCTTTCATCAAGGATACGTGTGTGTGCATAGTATTTGTTGAAGCTTTGGGCTAGATTGATAGCAAATTTTGCAACAATAGAAGGTTCAAAGTTGTCAGCGGCACGTTTGATGATGCGTGGGAAGTCTTGGATAAGTTTTACAATTTCCCAGCTTTCAGCATCATCAAGACTGTAAACTTGGTTGACAGATGGTGTAAACTCAGCTTTACGAAGAATAGATTGGATACGTGCGTGTGCATATTGTACGTAAGGTCCAGTTTCACCTTCAAATGATACCATAGCATCAAGGTCAAAGTCATAGCCATTCAAACGGTCTGTTTTCAAATCGTAGAATTTGATAGCGCCGACGCCAACAGCGTGAGCGACTGCTTCCTTGTCAGCAAGGTTAGGATTTTTAGCATTGATTTGGTCTTCAGCGCGTTTGACAGCTTCGGCAATTGTTGGTTCAAGAAGGATAACATTACCTTTACGAGTTGACAGTTTTTTACCTTCTTTAGTAACAAGTCCAAATGGAACGTGAGTAATATCTTCATTCCATTCAAATCCCATTTCGTTAAGGACCGCTTTTAATTGTTTGAAGTGAGCAGATTGTTCGTTACCAACGACGTAAATGGCCTTGGCAAAGTCGTAAGTACGTTTGCGATAAAGAGCGGCAGCCAAGTCACGTGTGATGTAAAGTGTTGCACCGTCAGATTTTTTGATAAGAGCTGGGTGTTCGATACCATATTTTTCAAGGTTAACGACTTGAGCACCTTGAGATTCTTCAAGAAGTCCTTTTTCTGTCAAGATATCGACAACTTCGTCCATTTTATCGTTGTAGAATGCTTCCCCGTTAAAGCTATCAAAAGAAACACCAAGTTCATCGTAAAGACGGTTGAATTCAACAAGACTTTCGTCACGGAACCATTGCCAGAGTGAAATAGCTTCTTCGTCGCCAGCTTCCAATTTACGGAACCATTCGCGAGCTTCTTCGTCAAGTTCTGGTTGTGTTTCAGCTTCGGCATTGATGCGAACGTAAAGTTTTAAGAGTTCGTCGATTGGGTGAGCTTTAACAGCCTCTTCGTCACCCCATTTTTTGTAGGCAACAATCAACATACCGAATTGTTTACCCCAGTCACCGAGGTGATTGATTTTAACAGCTTTATAGCCGAGTTTTTCAAAAATATTAGCCAGGCTATCACCGATAACGGTTGAACGAAGGTGTCCAATTGAGAATGGTTTAGCAATGTTTGGGCTTGACATATCGATAGCAACGTTGCGACATTCTCCTAAATCTTGACTAGCGTAGTCGCTTCCGTTTGCAATAACTTGACCTAAAACATCAGCAGAAATGCTTTTCTTGTCAAGGAAGAAGTTGATGTATGGACCAACAGCTTCGATTTTTTCAAAGCCAGTTGCATCCATTTTTTCGGCAACATCAGCAGCAATCACTTGGGGTGCTTTGCGAAGGATTTTTGCTAATGAGAAAGCAGGAAAAGCAAGGTCACCCATATCAGAATTTTTTGGAATTTCAAGTAGATTAATAATTTGTTCTTGGTCTAATTCTGGAACAATATTTTGAATGCGTTCAGCAATTGTACGTTTTGTATCCATGAGTTTCTCCTAAATTAGTTAGTCATATCATTTTAACATAAAAATAAGAAATAAACGAGATTAGCTGAAAGAAAACGTTTGAAGCAGTAAAAAATAAGTTATCATAAGGAAAACAGCGCAAAAGAGAGATGAAAAATTTTCTTTTTTTTGGTATAATTTTAAGGATAAATATACACAAAGGGAAAGCTATATGAATAAAATAGAACGTCAAAATCGAATCAAACGTTTGATTCAATCAGGTCATATTGGAACACAAGAAGAAATCAAGCGTCATTTGCAAGAAGAAGGGATTAGTGTCACTCAAGCAACCTTGTCACGCGACCTTCGTGAGATTGGTCTTTTGAAATTACGTGATTCATCAGGTAAGCTTTATTATAGTTTATCAGAAACATCAGAGACAACTTTTGGTGCTAATATCCGCTCATATATTTTGAAAGTTGCTCGTGCTGGGTTCATGCTTGTTCTTCATACTAATCTTGGTGAAGCAGATGTTTTGGCAAACTTGATTGATAGTAGCGACATTCCAGAGATTCTTGGAACGGTGGCAGGTGCGGATACTTTGCTGGTTATTTGTAAAGATGAAGAGACTGCCCAAGCATTTGAAAGAGACCTATCAACGAGCTTATGAGTAAGTATGACCAAGCAGTAGACAAGTTAGTTCAAGCTATTCAAAAGCACGATAGTGTGCAAGAATTTCAAAAAGTAGAACAAAAAATCAAAACTTTTCCAGAACTTGACAGTCTTGTTGACGATATGAAAGCTTATCAGCAGGAGGCTGTGCTTTATCACAAGATTGACAAGTTAGTGGCTGAAGAAGCAGCAGGAAAACAAGCTGACCAGCTACAAAAAGACTTATCGGATCTCCCGATTGTCAAAGATTATCGTAACAAGATGCAAGATGCTAGTGATTTGGTTCAATACATCACGAAAAACTTGGAAACGAAAATTAACGAGGAGTTAACTAATAATGACAAAAGATAAAATTTCTCCAGGCATGCAACAGTATTTGGACGTAAAAAAAGATTATCCAGATGCTTTTTTACTTTTCCGCATGGGAGACTTTTATGAATTATTTTATGATGATGCGGTTAAAGCTGCACAAATTTTAGAGATTAGTTTAACTAGTCGTAATAAAAATGCTGACAACCCAATTCCAATGGCAGGTGTGCCTTATCATTCTGCGCAACAATACATTGATGTATTAGTGGAAATGGGTTACAAGGTGGCAATTGCTGAGCAAATGGAAGACCCAAAACAAGCCGTCGGTGTGGTTAAACGTGAAGTCGTTCAAGTGATTACGCCAGGGACAGCTGTCGATTCCTCTAAACCAGATAATGCTAACAATTTCTTGGTGGCTATTGATTCTGACGGCAAAACGTTTGGGCTAGCCTATATGGACGTGTCAACAGGTGAATTTTTCTCAACAAGTCTTTCTGATTTTACAAGCCTTAGAAGTGAAATTCTGAACCTTAAAGCGCGTGAAATCGTTGTTGGTTATGAGCTTTCTGAAACAGAGCAACATAGCTTAGTCAAACAATTAAATTTACTCTTATCGTTTGAACAAGAACGTTATGAAGATGTGCATTTAATCGACCCAGATTTAACAGCCTTAGAAATTTCAGCAGCTGAAAAATTGCTACAATACGTTCATACAACGCAAAAACGTGAGCTAAGCCATTTGCAAAAATTGGTTCATTATGAAATCAAAGATTACTTGCAAATGTCTTACACGACAAAATCTAGTTTGGATTTATTAGAAAATGCTCGAACAAGTAAAAAACATGGTAGCCTTTATTGGTTACTAGATGAAACTAAAACGGCTATGGGAATGCGTCTGTTGCGTAATTGGATTGACCGTCCTTTGGTGAACCAAGCACAGATTGAAGAGCGCCAAAATATTGTTCAAGTTTTCCTAGATAATTTCTTTGAGCGTAGTGATTTGACGGATAGTCTCAAAGGTGTTTATGATATTGAACGTCTAGCGAGTCGTGTGTCATTTGGAAAAGCTAATCCAAAAGATTTATTACAACTCGGTCATACCTTGGCACAAGTGCCAAGGATTAAGGCGATTTTAGAATCGTTTGAAAGCCCTCACCTTGACAAGCTTGTCAATAGCATTGACACTTTGCCAGAACTAGAATCGTTGATTCGATCAGCTATTGACCCAGATGCTCCTGCTGTTATCACAGAAGGCAGCATTATCCGTACAGGTTTTGATGAGATTTTGGATAAATACCGTAAGGTTATGCGCGAGGGGACTAGTTGGATTGCAGAAGTTGAAACTAAGGAACGTGCTGCAAGTGGGATTACCAATCTAAAAATTGATTATAATAAAAAAGATGGATACTATTTCCATGTAACAAATTCCAATCTCTCTCTAGTGCCAGATTATTTCTTCCGCAAGGCAACGTTGAAAAATTCAGAGCGTTTCGGAACGGCAGAATTGGCTAAAATTGAAGGTGAGATGTTGGAGGCGCGTGAGCAATCAGCAAGCTTAGAATATGATATTTTTATGCGCGTTCGCGGACAAGTTGAGCGTTACATTACTCGTTTGCAAGACTTGGCTAAGGCGCTTTCAAGCGTTGACGTTTTACAAAGTTTAGCCGTTGTTGCAGAAAATAATCATTATGTTCGTCCAACATTCAACGATAGCCATGAGATTAAAATTGAAAAAGGTCGTCATGCGGTCGTTGAAAAAGTCATGGGAACGCAAGAATATATTCCTAATACGATTACGTTTGATGCCGATATCAACATTCAGCTGATTACTGGTCCAAATATGAGTGGTAAATCAACTTATATGCGTCAACTTGCCTTGACCGTTATTATGGCTCAAATGGGGTCTTACGTAGCTGCTGAAAGTGTCAATTTACCAGTATTTGATGCGATTTTCACGCGTATTGGTGCGGCAGATGATTTGATTTCAGGACAGTCAACGTTTATGGTGGAAATGATGGAAGCTAACCAAGCTATCAAACGTGCAAGTTCTCAATCCTTGATTCTTTTTGATGAGCTAGGTCGTGGTACAGCAACCTATGACGGTATGGCTTTGGCGCAATCAATCATTGAATATATCCATGATCATATTGGTGCAAAGACCATGTTTGCAACCCATTATCATGAGTTGACAGCTTTGTCAACGATCTTGACGCACCTTGTCAATGTTCACGTTGCGACTCTTGAGAAAAATGGTGATGTGACTTTTCTTCATAAAATTGCAGAAGGTCCAGCAGACAAATCTTACGGGGTTCATGTTGCAAAAATTGCTGGTTTACCAGAAGAATTATTACAACGTGCGGACAGTATCTTGACAAATTTAGAATCAGGTGCTGCGCAGCTTCAATTGACCCCTGAGGTGGAAGCTGAGCCAATTACTATAAAATCAGAAGTAGCAGAACCAGTGGCAGAGCAACTAAGTTTATTTGCTGATGACTCATCTAATCAAGAAGTGATTAAAGTACTCAAAAAAGTTGATTTGATGAATTTAACACCAATGCAAGCCATGAATGTTATTTATGAATTAAAAAATATGTTGTAACAATAAGAGGCAGTCTTAAAGAAGATTGCCTTTTTAGTTTGTGTTATAATAGAGGATAAACAAGCAAGAATGAAAGGAATAAGGCTGCCTTTAAAAGGCTTGCTAATAAATAAATCATGAGTAAAATTATTGAGTTGCCAGAGGTTTTGGCTAACCAAATTGCAGCGGGTGAAGTTATTGAACGACCAGCTAGCGTTGTCAAAGAATTGGTGGAAAATTCGATTGATGCAGGGAGCAGCCAAATCACCATTGAAATTGAAGAAGCTGGTTTAAAGAAAATTCAAGTGACAGATAATGGCGAAGGAATTGCTCAAGATGATGTTGCATTAAGTTTGCACCGCCATGCCACAAGTAAAATTAAAAATCAAGCTGACCTTTTCCGTATTAGGACGTTAGGTTTTCGTGGTGAAGCGATACCGTCAATTGCCTCCATTAGTCATTTTACAGTCAAAACAGCAACGGCAGATGAAAATCATGGAACATTGCTAGTAGCCAAAGGTGGTGAAATCGAAAAACAAGAACCGATTTCTACACCCGTTGGAACCAAAATTACGGTTGAAAATCTCTTTTATAATACGCCAGCACGTCTTAAATACATGAAAAGTCTCCAATCCGAATTAGCTCATATTGTTGATGTGGTGAATCGTTTGAGTTTGGCGCACCCAGAGGTGGCTTTTAGCTTGATTAATGATGGTCGTCAAATGACAACAACATCTGGTACTGGTGATTTGCGACAAGCAATTGCTGGTATTTATGGGCTTAATACGGCTAAAAAAATGATTGAGATTTCGAATGCTGACCTCGATTTTGAAGTGTCTGGTTACATTAGTCTGCCAGAATTGACACGAGCGAACCGAAACTATATTACGATTTTGATTAACGGTCGTTATATTAAAAACTTTTTGCTCAATCGTGCGATTTTGGACGGTTATGGTTCAAAATTGATGGTGGGACGTTTTCCGATTGCTGTTATCGACATTCAAATCGACCCTTATTTAGCTGATGTCAATGTTCACCCAACGAAGCAAGAAGTTCGTATTTCAAAGGAAAAAGAATTAATGAGCTTAATCAGCTCTGCTATTGCAGAGAGTCTGCGTGAGCAAGATTTGATACCTGATGCTCTAGAAAATCTGGCGAAATCAAGCACACGTGGGCTTCCGAAACCAGAGCAAACGAGCTTGCCGTTGAAACAAACAGATCTTTATTATGATAAAGAACGTCGTGATTTCTTTGTTAAGTCAGATACGGTTGAAGAGCAACCAGTACAGTTATTCAATGAAGTTGACAAGCAACAAACATCAGTGAAATATGCGCAGCGTTCCGAAGTAGATAATCAAGATGATGAACATGATAATCTCGATTTTAAAAACAAGACAAAAATCAATAAGATGATTGAAAGTCTTGATAATGAGGAGTCATCAACTTTCCCAGAATTAGATTATTTCGGACAAATGCACGGAACGTATCTTTTTGCACAGGGAAATGGTGGGCTTTATATCATTGACCAACACGCTGCTCAAGAACGTGTTAAATATGAATATTATCGTGAGAAAATCGGCGACGTTGACAGCTCTTTACAGCAGCTTCTCATGCCATACCTTTTTGAGTTTTCTGGAGCTGATTTTATTAAGTTGCAAGAAAAAATGGAGCTGTTAAATCAAGTTGGTATTTATCTAGAACCATATGGAAACAACACTTTTATTCTCCGTGAACACCCAATTTGGATGAAAGAAGAGGAAATTGAGACGGCTGTTTATGAGATGTGTGATATGCTGTTGTTGACAAATGAAGTATCGGTGAAGAAATATCGTGCAGAATTGGCAATCATGATGTCATGCAAACGCTCAATCAAAGCGAATCACATTCTTGATGATTATTCCGCCCGACATCTTTTGGTTCAGTTATCACAATGTAAGAATCCTTATAACTGTCCACATGGACGTCCAGTTCTTGTCAACTTTACCAAAGCTGACATGGAAAAAATGTTCCGCCGTATTCAAGAAAATCACACAAGTTTAAGAGAGTTAGGAAAATACTAAGATGTATGATTATATCAAAGGAAAATTAACTAAAATTACCGCCAAATACATTGTTATCGAGGCTGGAGGGCTGGGCTATATTGTCAACGTTGCTAACCCATACAGTTTTTCAGACCTTGTCAACCAAGAGGTTCAGATTTATTTACACCAAGTCATTCGTGAAGATGCGCAATTGTTATTTGGTTTTCACACAGAAGATGAAAAAGCTGTTTTTCTTAACTTGATTTCAGTTTCTGGGATTGGTCCGACAACTGCGCTAGCGATTATTGCGGTTGATGATAATGAAGGGCTTGTCAATGCGATTGACACTAGTGATATCAAGTATTTGATGAAATTTCCAAAAATTGGAAAAAAGACAGCTCAACAAATGGTCTTGGATTTAGCAGGAAAATTTGTCGATGTTTCGGTGGAAAATGGCAAAGCTTCTCAGACAAAAACAGCTACAAACGAGCAGCTTGAGGAAGCTATGGAAGCTCTTTTGGCACTTGGCTATAAAGCTGCAGAGCTCAAGAAAATTCGTAAGTTCTTTGAAGGAACAAATGAAACAGCAGAACAATACATCAAATCAAGCCTTAAAATGTTGATGAAAGCTTAATTTAAAGCTTTTTTGGCTATTGTTTCACATGAAACACTCCTCAACTTATCAGTTGGGGAGTGCTTTTATATGCTTAAATTTACTTGTGCTTTGCTACTTCTTGTTCAAGTGCTTCAAAAATCTTTTCTCCTTTTTCGGTTAAGTGCAGTAGAGACATTCCTTTATCAATTAAGCTATTATCATCACGACAACTGCCAAGGCGGACTTGCGCAATTCCTAAAAAGTCATAGCGTTTTAATTTCTTAGCAAGTTTTAGGGCTTCTAGAGAAAATGTTTCACATTCTTTGGTTTGATGATTGTCCAGATAAATGCTTGCGAGATTGGTTAACAAGGTCAATTGCAACGGCTTGATGTTGTAAAGGTCGGTGTATTTGACTAAGTTAGTTAAAATTTTGGGAGTGATTGTTTTCAGAGTCTCTAGTGGAAAATGGTAAAGAATTGTTAATAGTAATTTGAAATCATTCTGATACCAAGTGTTTTGTTTTTCAAGATAATGCCAAATTTTCTGAGTTGTTTCTTGAAAGGTAGTATCTTTTGATTCCCCACTAAATTCTCTTACGTGGATAGTAACAGTTAGTCTGTCAAGAAGTTGTTGAATCGGTATGTCATAGTGTATTTGAAGATATTCTTGACATTGTCGTTTGAGAGATAAGAGCTCGGTGTTGTCGGTAATTGATAGATTATTATTAGCGATATTTAATAATTTTTGACGTTCACTTGGCTGATAGACGTTGCAAATGTATTCAAATTCTTCCAAGTTCATGTTGATTTGCTGGAGAAGAAAAATGAAAGTATCAAATTTAGGGATAACTTGACCGCCTTCGATACGAGCCAGGGTAGAGCGGGCGAGCATGTCATCACAAATTTCTTCCTGTGTTAACCCCTTTGATTGCCGAATATCCTTATAAACTTTTCCAAAAACCCAACGCATATCCTAATCTCCTAAAAAATTTGTGTTACTAAACGCTACAAAATGTTATGTTGAGTTGTTTTTATTGTATCATATAAGTATATATTTAAAAAATAATGTATAGTCAAGATTAAATTTGGCATAGATGTGAAAGGAGAACTATTAGGATGAAAAAGTATTTTCCATTTGTAATTATAATTGCATATATTATCAGTCTCTTTTTGCCGTATGCGTCTGGTATTTCAGTTGAAAGTTATCAGTTAACGACTATTTCAGGGCCTTCATTTTTGAAAAATCATTGGCTTGTTGCTAGTATTTTGATTGTTTTGCTACTGATTTATTAATGGCGTGGCAAGCAATCGTTAGTGGTTGGCAATGTTCTCCTTGTTTTTATTGGGGTATGCTTGTTGTATTTTTATCTGATTCCATTTATCGGTGCTTTTGGCGAAAGTTTTATGTCAGGACTTCGACTCATCAGGGATACACTAGCGACTAGCTTAATGATTGGTTATTATTTATCTGCTCTATTTGCTTTTGTGGGATACTTTTGGCTCATTAAAAAACGCCGTAAATAATGTTACTAAACGCTACAAAATGTTATTTTACTTTATTTTCGGTGTATGATAGACTAAAGGAGGTTTTATATGGTGAGAAAGAATATTATTATATCACTTTCAGCTTTTGCCTTATTAGGCGCATTTGGTGCTAGTTTGACAACAAAGCAAACTTCGGTTCAACCAACTAAGGTTGTGACAGCTGATACTAAAGATACAGTCGTGAAACAACAATCATCAGTTGATGACGAGGTGGCACAGATTAGTAATACAACTATTCGAGAATTTGTTCAATACTTTAGAGCCACTGGTGAAAATCCAGATGAGTTTTATCTGATGACAAATGTATCGTTGTCATTGATGATGGAACAACACCCACAGATAAAGCGCTAGTAATTGGCTATTCAGCTGATGATGCAGAATCAACAGTTTTTGGTAGTTTGACAACTGAAGAAGGCACGATTACTTTTGACACTAGTGTCCCAATCCAATCCGCAATAATTGCTGAAATCAAAGCAGCCGCTGCACAATATCAATAAAAGGAAAGCTGGCCATTAGTGATTTGGTCAGATTTTATAGGTGAAATGGATGAAAAATTTCTTTTTTTGATACTTTCCTTAAGTGGTGCGGACGGCAGCGACTTCCGTTGGAATTCCATGCCTAAGTTTTGAGCCTAGGGTCTCAAAACTTCCGAGTGGCTGTTTTTATCATTTTTCAGCCACTTTCACCACGGCGGAAAGTATCCCCTTGTTGCTCGCTTCGCTCGTAATAATACTCCATTGATATAGCAATTTATTTCTAAATAAAAAATTTGAAACGGCATTGATGAGGTTTACATGGTTGTCAATTGGGTGTAAATGTGGTGCTAACTGCCAAAAAGATTGTTTTTCTGGTTTAGTTTAAAGTTTCAAATAAATCTTGACATCATCGGGAAATAAGAGTATCCTGTAAAGAAAAATTGATATGATGAGGGTAGGTGGGAGTTATGAAAAGTATTACTAGGAACACTTCTGTTTACCTTTGGGCAAATTTTTTAGTTACGGTGGCTTATTCCATGCCGCACTCGATTTTAACGGTTATTCTATTGTCAAAAGGGTTGAGTTTGTCGCAGATTTTGATTGTTCAATCAGCTTATAGTATTGCGATTGTTCTGTTTGAATTTCCAAGCGGGTTGATTGCAGACAATTATTCCCGCAAAAATATTTATAGTCTATCAAAGTTATTTTTGATAGTGATGTTTTTGATTGTCCTTTTTAGTAACAATTTTTACCTTATCTTCGCTGCTTGGTTTTGCTATGGGATTGCTTCGGCTTTGGATAGTGGAACGCTTGATGCCTACATTATCAATCAATTAAAAATAGCTCATCGTGAGGACGACCTTCGAAAATTTCTAGCGCTCAATAATCGTTTGGAAATTGTTGGGCTTTTATTGGGAAGTAGTCTGGGTGGTGTTCTCTATCTAAGCATTGGTATCAATATTTATGTTTTAGGTATCGCCTTTTTAGTGGCTTCAACTCTTGTGACATTTTTCTTTTTCAATGAAAATCTAAAAACTACGACACTAGAAGAGAGCCATGTTTCTGTTTTAAAACAGCAGATTACAGATAGTTTTATCGAGTTAAGAAAGCAACCACGACTGGGTGTTATTCTGATTTTTGATTTCTTGACGCAAATCTTTTTTCAAACTCATTTTCAGTTGTGGCAATCGTTTTTCCTGAGTAAAGGTGTGGATACCAAATATTTTCCAGCCTTTTACATCGCTTTTCAAATTATCACGCTGTTTTCATATTCTATCAATATGGATGGGATTAAAAAATACGCAGGGCTTATTAAGTTTTGTCCGTTGATTATTTTTCTTCCTTTGACCTTCCTTTCAAAACACCTTTGGGTGTTATTGCCAGCTTATTTTCATCTTTGTTTTTTATGTCATTGAATTTATTTTAAATTATTATTTCAATAAAATGGTGTCAATTGACAATATTTCGTCTCTTGTTTCCTTTAAATCGACCATTAGTCGCTTGGGAAGTATTTGTTTATTGTGCCTTTTGAGCTTAATGGTAAAAGTATTTGCTGTTGAAAAAGTCATGGCAGTCAACTTTATGGCATCATTACTTTTCTTGTTTTTACTAGTCATTATCTGGTTAAGAAAACAGCCTAGGTTGACAAAGTAGTAAAGCAAGTTGACAGTGGATTAAACTAATATTTTCTCATTAAAATCTGGCTTTGTAGCAAAAAGCAGCAAATTTGTTGCTTTTTTTGATAGAATAAAACTAAATTACGAATAGATAAGTAGGTGGCAATTATGAAAGCTGAAATCATTGCTGTGGGAACAGAAATTCTAACAGGACAAATCACAAATACAAATGCTCAATTTTTATCGGAAGAATTTGCCAAGTTAGGAATTGATGTGTTCTTTCAAACAGCTGTTGGTGATAATGAAGAACGTCTTTTATCAGTTATTGATTTAGCAAGCAAGCGAAGTGAGTTAGTTGTCTTATGTGGAGGGCTTGGTCCGACAGAAGACGATTTAACAAAACAAACGTTAGCAAAATATTTGGGACGCGATTTAGTCTTTGATGAACAAGCTAACAAGCGTTTGGACGAATTTTTTGCGACACGTCCGCAGTTTGCTAGAACGGCTAATAACGAACGTCAAGCACAGCTGATTGAAGGGTCAATACCGTTGCAAAATAGCACTGGTTTGGCTGTTGGTGGCGTGCTAGAAGTAAATGGCGTGACCTACGTTGTTCTCCCTGGACCACCGAGTGAATTAAAACCAATGGTATTGGATTCTCTAGTGCCTTTGTTGTCTGGAGACCATAAGCAGCTTTATTCACGTGTGTTGCGTTTCTTTGGGATTGGTGAAAGCCAGTTAGTGACCGTCTTGGCAGATTTGATTGATAACCAAACAGACCCAACGATTGCTCCGTATGCGAAAACAGGTGAGGTGACCCTTCGTTTATCAACCAAGGCAGATGATGTGACGTCAGCAAAAGCGAAATTGGATGCTCTAGAGCATAAAATTCTAGCCAAAAAAACATTAAATAGTATTCCTCTTGAACAGTTACTTTATGGCTACGGTGATGATAACAGTATGGCGCGTGTTGTTTTTGATTTGTTGAAAGAAAAGCACAAAACTATTACAGCTGCAGAAAGTTTGACCGCAGGGCTATTCCAATCTAGTATCACTGATTTTTCAGGGTCATCTGCAGTATTTAATGGCGGATTTGTGACGTATAGTATAGAAGAAAAATCAAAAATGCTTCACATTCCTCTTAAAGATTTGCAAGAACATGGTGTAGTAAGTCACTTTACAGCTGAAAAAATGGCAGAGCAATCACGTTTATTGACAGATGCTGATTTTGGTATCGGTTTGACAGGTGTTGCAGGACCAGATAGCTTAGAAGGACATCCAGCAGGAACAGTTTTCATTGGTATTGCGACTAGAGAAAAAGTTCATTCTATTCGTGTTGTTATAGGTGGGCGAAGCCGTTCAGACGTCCGTTATATTGCTACTTTATATGCTTTCAACTTAGTACGTCAAGCTTTATTACAAGGCTAAAATTTGGTATAATGGAGTTAGTATCTCGAACAAACAGAAAGGGAAAAATTTGGCTAAAAAGACAAAGAAAACAGAAGCTATCACTAAAAAATTTGGTGATGAGCGTAAAAAGGCACTTGATGATGCCTTGAAATTAATTGAAAAAGATTTCGGTAAGGGAGCTGTTATGCGCCTTGGTGAACGTGCTGAACAAAAAGTTCAAGTCATGAGTTCAGGTAGCTTGGCTCTTGATATTGCTTTGGGTGCAGGTGGTTACCCTAAAGGGCGTATCATTGAAATTTATGGACCTGAAAGTTCTGGTAAGACAACTGTTGCGCTTCATGCAGTAGCACAAGCTCAAAAAGAAGGTGGAATTGCTGCCTTTATCGATGCCGAACACGCACTTGACCCAGCTTATGCTGCGGCTCTTGGTGTTAACATTGATGAGCTTCTCTTGTCACAACCTGACTCTGGGGAACAAGGTCTTGAAATTGCAGGAAAATTGATTGACTCAGGTGCTGTTGACCTCGTCGTTGTCGATTCCGTTGCTGCCCTTGTACCTCGTGCCGAAATCGATGGTGACATTGGTGATAATCACGTTGGTTTGCAAGCTCGTATGATGAGTCAAGCAATGCGTAAGTTGTCAGCTTCAATTAATAAAACAAAAACAATTGCTATTTTCATCAACCAATTGCGCGAAAAAGTTGGTGTGATGTTTGGTAACCCAGAAACAACACCTGGTGGACGCGCGCTTAAGTTCTATGCGTCAGTTCGTCTTGATGTTCGTGGTAACACACAAATCAAAGGTTCTGGTGACCAAAAAGATAGCAATATCGGTAAAGAAACTAAAATCAAAGTGGTTAAAAACAAAGTTGCGCCACCATTTAAAACAGCTGAAGTTGAAATTATGTATGGTGAAGGAATTTCACGTACGGGTGAGCTTGTTAAGATTGCTAGCGACCTAGACATCATCAAAAAAGCAGGTGCTTGGTTCTCGTATAACGGTGAGAAAATCGGACAAGGTTCTGAAAATGCGAAGAAATATTTGGCAGAGCACCCAGAAGTCTTTGATGAAATCGACCACAAAGTACGTGTTCACTACGGTCTCGTAGAAGAAACCGAAGATGAGAAAGCAGCAGATGTTGTTGAAGAATCAGCAGCAACTAATGATAATGTTGACGAAGTTGTTCTTGATTTAGATGATGCTATCGAAATCGAAGAATAATTCATAATAACGTTGAAACTCTGGGACAATTGTCTCGGGGTTTTCTTGTGTAAGAATGTCAATCTAAGATGAAAATATTTGACCTGAGTTTCGATTTTTTCAGAAATAAATGGAGCGTTTTCAAAATCACAAATGATTTTTTTAGATTTTTATTGAAAAAAATAATCTTTTTAATTGACTTTTTGAAAAAATAGGTCTTAGGTCCTATGTTTTCGTTAAGGTTGGTGTGCTATAATACAACTATCATGGGATAGAAAGTGAGAGTGCACATGATTAAAATTTACACAATTTCAAGTTGTACAAGCTGTAAGAAAGCCAAGACATGGCTAAACGCTCATCAGCTCCCTTATAAAGAACAGAATTTAGGAAAAGAACCACTAACACGAGAAGAAATCTTAGCGATATTAACTAAAACAGAAAACGGGATTGAAAGTATCGTTTCATCTAAAAACCGTTATGCAAAAGCACTTGACTGCGATATTGAGGATTTAAATCTGAGCGAGGTTATTGACCTTATTCAAGAAAATCCGCGTATTTTGAAGAGTCCAATTTTGATTGACGATAAACGCCTTCAAGTAGGGTACAAAGAAGATGATATTCGTGCTTTCTTGCCACGTTCCATTCGTAATGTGGAAAATGCAGAAGCTCGCCTTCGTGCAGCGTTGTAATAGATAGTCTAAAAGCTCCGTTTAGGAGCTTTTTTGATATTTTCCTTAGCGTATATTGTTAGAATCGAGGAATTTTTAAGGGTTATAGTAGTTGATTGTGCGTGGAAAACACGAGTGCTTTGCTTTTTTATTTTTATAAAAATAGTAAAAAGTTTGGTGATAGTTAGTTGAGGGATGGGGGGCAAAGGTTGCTTAATGGGACAATTGAAACGAAGGATTTGAAAATGAAAATAAAAATAAACTTTGGTGAAATAAAGTCAGATTCTTGTGAAATCTTTGTGAATAAGCTATAATAAATAGTGACAGCTATTTTAGAAAGAAGGTGTAAGTATGGGATTTACAGATGAAACTGTACGCTTTAATTTAGACGATAGCAACAAGAAAGAAATTAGTGAAACCTTAACAACTGTGTATCGTTCTCTCGATGAAAAAGGGTATAATCCAATCAATCAGATTGTTGGTTATGTCTTAAGTGGGGACCCTGCTTATGTTCCTCGTTACAATGATGCCAGAAATCAAATTCGTAAATACGAACGAGATGAAATTGTTGAAGAGCTTGTCCGCTACTATCTCAAAGGAAATGGAATTGACTTGAAATGAGAATTATGGGACTAGACGTTGGCTCAAAGACAGTTGGTGTTGCTATCAGTGACCCGCTAGGATTTACAGCACAGGGCGTAGAAATTGTCAGAATTGACGAAGAAGCTGGCGAATTTGGTTTTGAACGACTTGAAGAGTTAGTTAAACAGTATAAGGTTGATAAGTTTGTTGTTGGTTTGCCTAAAAATATGAATAACACAGAAGGTCCTCGCGTAGAAGCTAGTAAGGCATACGGTGATAAAATCAACGAACTTTTCAATATTCCTGTTGATTATCAAGATGAACGTTTGACAACTGTTCAAGCAGAGCGAATGTTGGTTGAACAAGCTGATGTTAGCCGTGGAAAACGTAAGAAAGTTATTGATAAATTGGCTGCGCAGCTTATTTTGCAAAATTATTTAGATAGAATGTTTTAATCTAATCATTAATTCATTAAAGGAGAAACTTTATGGCACATAACCATAATCACGATCACGAACATGAAGTTATTACACTGGTAGATGATCAAGGTAATGAAACACTTTTTGAAATTCTTTTGACTATTGATGGACGTGAAGAGTTTGGGAAAAACTACGTTCTCTTGGTACCAGCGGGTGCTGAAGAAGATGAACAAGGACAAATTGAAATTCAAGCTTACTCATTTACTGAAAATGAAGATGGAACTGAAGGTGACCTTCAACCAATTCCTGAAGATTCAGATGCTGAGTGGGATATGATTGAAGAAGTTTTCAATAGCTTTTTAGATGAGGACTAATATTGTCTTGATATGTTGAAGGGAAGTATAGGTTATGCCTATGCTTTTTTTCATGCTCTTTTACGAATACTAAGTAAAGGAGGTGTGAATCATGGCAAAGAAAGCGTGTTTGAGCAAAGAAGAAAGAAGCTTCTTGAAGCGCTATAAAACCAAACCTTATCACCGTTTTAGGGAAATTTTAGTTTATTGTGCTATACTCCCCAAATTGACTAATGATTAGTTTCTGTTATACTTAAAGTATGACAATTCAAGGAGAGAATAAGTGAATACATCAGAACAAGTAAATGTAGATCAGAGTACTGCACAATCTTACAGCCGTTCAAGTCGTTCAGTTCGTAAGGTTAGTGAGAACAAAAGTCACCAAGAGGCGTCTAGAAGAACAAAGGTCCCACAACCTCATAAACTTTACCTTTTAATATTGAGTGTTGTTGTTAGTTGTTTGTCGGTATCAATACCAGTCTTTACAGATATGGCAAATAGTGTGCAATCTCAAAACCTTTACATTGGTTTAATGTTTACCAAAGGACAACTTCCGTTTACAGATATGTTTGCGACAGGTGGCTTCCTTTATTATGCTTTGATTGCTTTGGCTTACTATCTTGGTTCTACGTTGTGGTTGGTGCCAATTCAAATTGTAACGTTCTACTTATCAGGAATCTATTTCTATAAATTGGTTAATTACTTTACTAGTAGCCAACGTGTAGCAGTTGCTTTTAGTGGTATTTTTTACCTATTAAACGTTGCTCTTGGTTTTGGTGGTTTGTATCCTATCCAATTTGCGACGCCATTTGTTATGGTATCTTTGTGGTTCCTAACAAAATATTTTGCGGATATCATTAAAGACGAAGCCTTTATCCTTTATGGATTTGCTGGCGCAGCAGCAATGCTTTTAGAGCCACGTACTTTGGTGTTCTGGGGGCTTTCTTTCCTAACCATTATCGTTTATAATTTAACACAAAAGCATTTTGCTCGAGGATTATATCAATTATTGTGTATCATTTTCGGAACAATTCTTGTTTTTTACACAGTTGGTTACTTTATCCTGAATTTGCAGGTGTTGTCATCCTATATTTCTCAAGCAATTGTTTATCAATTTACGTATTTTGCGACAAATGATAGTAATTTTATCTTGACATTGCTATTCCAAGTTGTTGTAGCTCTAGTTTCAGGGATTTTACTTGGTGCGCTTACTTTTGGAAAAATCACTAAGGGAGCTAGTGACAAGGTGTCTAAATGGCTTATCTTCCTTGTTTTCTTGGGCTTCTTAGTTATGGACCTTTTGTCACAAAGTTATCATTTCTATCATTTGTTAACAGTATTGCCTTTTGGTTTGTTGTTAACCGCAATGGCATTGGGTGAACGTTATCAACGCAGCTTGACGAAAATATCACATCGTCGTAAGAAATCATCTTGTGGTGACAATGGTATTTTTGGATTATATCTAAGTTGTCATCTTTATTTGCCGATTTTGGTGCTTGTCATTGGTGTGGGACAACCTGTGGTTTCACATCTTTTGTCAGCTAGTACTGATAGTGAGCGTTCAACGATTGCAAGCTATTTGAAGGAGCAAACATCTAGTGATGATACGATTTACGTTTGGGACACATCATCTAAGGTTGGGATTGAGAGTCAGTTAGCAAGCAGTTCACAATTTACATCGCCTGTTGTGAATACGACTAAAACATCTAATGAAAAAACATTAGAAGATGAATTATTACAAAATCTAGCGTCGTATATTGTTGTTAATAATGATGAAAAAATTTCTGATACAATAAAAAATGATATTTCTTCAAACTATGAAGAGGTCTCAATCAGCGGTGTATCAGGCTTTACCGTCTATCATAAAAAATAGAGGATAAACGCAATATCTTGTGGTCTAATAAAAAAACGACCACAAGATATTGATTTTTTTTTCTTACGTGTTATAATAGACGAGTGAGAAGGAGTGTTCATATGATTACATTAGAAAAAGAAACAATTGCGACTCAACCAGCTGTTAAAGTTATCAAACGTGATGGACGTTCTGTAAACTTTGATGCAGATAAAATTTATAATGCTTTGGTAAAAGCAAGTATTAATGTGACAAAAATGTCACCAGTTGTTGAAGCAAAATTGGAAACTATTTCAGATAACATCATTGCTGAAATTTTTGATCGCTTCAAAGATAATGTCAAAATTTATGAAATTCAAAATATCGTTGAGCATGAGCTTCTAGAAGCAAATGAATATGCGATTGCACAAGAATATATTAATTATCGTACAAAACGTGATTTTGCGCGCTCTCAAGCGACAGACATCAATTTTACGATTGATAAACTATTGAACAAAGATCAAACTGTCGTTAATGAAAACGCCAACAAAGATAGTGAAGTTTTTAATACTCAACGTGACTTGACTGCAGGTATTGTTGGTAAATCAATTGGTCTTAAAATGCTGCCAGCTCATGTTGCCAATGCTCACCAAAAAGGTGATATTCATTATCATGACCTTGATTACAGCCCGTACACTCCAATGACAAACTGCTGTTTGATTGATTTCAAGGGTATGCTTGCAAATGGCTTCAAGATTGGTAATGCTGAGGTAGAAAGTCCAAAATCTATCCAAACTGCAACAGCGCAAATTTCACAAATCATTGCGAACGTTGCATCAAGCCAATATGGTGGTTGTACAGCTGACCGTATCGATGAATTTTTGGCACCATATGCTGAGCTTAACTATAAAAAACATCTTAAAGATGCTCAAGATTGGGTAGCAGAAAACCGTCGTGAAGATTATGCTTGTACAAAAACGAAAAAAGACATTTATGATGCTATGCAAAGTCTTGAATACGAAATCAATACGTTGTTTACATCAAACGGACAAACACCATTTACTTCTCTTGGATTTGGTTTGGGAACAAACTGGTTTGAACGTGAAATCCAAAAAGCTATCCTAACTATCCGTATTAAAGGTCTTGGTAGTGAACATCGTACAGCTATTTTTCCTAAACTTATCTTCACTTTGAAGAGTGGTTTGAACCTTGAAGTGGGGACGCCAAACTATGATATTAAACAATTAGCTTTGGAATGTGCAACAAAACGTATGTATCCAGATGTTCTTTCATACGATAAAATCGTTGAATTGACAGGTTCATTTAAAGCGCCAATGGGATGCCGTTCATTCTTACAAGGTTGGAAAGATGAAAATGGTGTTGAAGTTAACTCAGGTCGTATGAACCTTGGTGTTGTGACTGTAAATCTTCCACGTATTGCCATGGAATCAAATGGCGACATCAATAAATTCTGGGAAATCTTCAACGAACGTATGGGCATTGCTAAAGATGCACTTGTTTACCGTGTAGAACGTGTTAAAGAAGCGACACCAGCAAATGCGCCAATTCTTTACCAATACGGTGCTTTTGGTAAACGTCTCGGCAGATATGATAATGTTGATGAACTTTTCCGTCATCGCCGTGCAACGGTTTCACTTGGTTATATCGGACTTTACGAAGTTGGTACAGTCTTTTATGGTCCAGAATGGGAAACAAACCCAGAAGCCAAAGAATTCACAGTTGATATCATTCGTAAGATGAAAAAATTGTGTACAGAATGGTCAGATGAATTTGATTATCATTTCTCAATCTATTCAACACCGTCTGAAAGCTTGACAGACCGTTTCTGCCGTCTTGACACAGAAAAATTCGGTATCGTTAAAGACATTACAGATAAAGAATACTACACAAATTCATTCCACTATGATGTTCGCAAGGATCCAACACCATTTGAAAAATTAGACTTTGAAAAAGCTTATCCAGAAGCTGGTGCAACAGGTGGCTTTATCCATTACTGTGAATACCCAGTTCTTCAACAAAATCCAAAAGCTCTAGAAGCTGTTTGGGATTATGCTTACAGCCGTGTTGGTTACCTTGGAACAAATACGCCAATTGATCGTTGCTATAGCTGTGGATTTGAAGGTGACTTTACACCAACTGAACGTGGTTTCGTTTGTCCAAACTGTGGTAACAGCGACCCGAAAACAGTAGATGTTGTTAAACGTACTTGTGGATATCTTGGAAACCCACAAGCCCGTCCAATGGTTAATGGTCGTCACAAAGAAATTTCTGCTCGTGTGAAACACATGAACGGTTCAACAATTAAAAATCCTGGTGATTACAGCAAACATAAAGCTTAAAATAGGAAAATAACAGGGCTATCAGTTCTTGACAAAGTCACCAACCTGTCAATTTGGGAGTTTTTCCTGCTTATTTTAAACGAGTCATTTTCCTTGTTTGAGACTTTCTATCACTTATATCAAATATGGAAAACACGTTAATAAATATGGTTTAGACAGTTTCAGGACATATTGAAGCTGGAGACATTTGTCCCAGCTTCTTTATTGTATTAATAGATAGTTTAATGAAAGGAAAGCATATGGGAAAATATCAGTTAGATTATAAGGGTATGCAACAAGTTGAACGTTTTCACGAAAAACATTCAAATGTGAAAACTGACAAAAAAGCGCGTGTTAATCAGTTGAAAGCGCAGTTTTTAGAAAAAGCTAAAAAGAAAAGCAAATAGAGGTACCGTTTATGCAATTGCGAAGACCTGAATTATCAGATAAAGCAGCTGTTATTGACATGATGAAAGAATTTGAGGCAAGTCAATCTGCTCATGATGGCGGTTTTTGGTCTGTGGATAACTTTGTTTATGAGGACTGGATTGAAAGAAATCAATTAAGTGAAATGGGTATTGATGTGCCGTCAACGTTTGTTCCAGCGATTCAATTTGTTTCTTTTGGTGATAACGGAAGGGCTCTAGGATTTTTGCATTTACGTTTACGTCTAAATGATAATCTTTTAAATAAGGGGGGACATATTGGGTATTCGATTCGTCCGTCAGAGCATCATAAGGGATTGGCTAAGGAACAGCTTCATCTAGGTTTACTAGAAGCTAAAAAGAAAAATATCAAGCAAGCTTTGGTGACTTGTCACATGGATAATATTGCTAGCCGAAAAGTGATTTTGGCAAATGGTGGTGTTTTAGAGGATGTCCGTGAGTCAACCGAGCGTTATTGGATAAATTTGGATGAAGAATAACCTGTGGATAAGTGGAAATTAAAAATAGAAAGAGGGCTAGGATGGAAGAAAAAAATTGGAATACTCCCGAGCCTGGTGAATGGAAGTCAGAGGAATTAAGTCAAGGACGAATCATTGACTACAAAGCTTTTAACTTTGTTGACGGTGAGGGTGTACGCAATTCTCTTTATGTTTCTGGGTGTATGTTTCACTGCAAAGGATGCTACAATGCGGCAACGTGGTCTTTCAAGGCTGGTATGCCTTATACACAAGAGCTTGAAGAGCAAATCATGGCTGATTTGGCACAACCTTATGTTCAAGGGCTAACGCTTCTTGGTGGTGAACCATTTCTTAATACGGGGATTCTGTTGCCATTAATCAAACGTGTGCGTCGTGAATTGCCTGAAAAGGACATTTGGTCTTGGACAGGTTATACATGGGAAGAAATGATGCAAGAAACGCCAGATAAGCTGGAAATGCTTAGCTTAATCGATATTTTGGTTGACGGACGTTTTGATATTACTAAGAAGAATTTAATGTTGCAATTCCGTGGTTCTTCTAATCAACGTATCATTGACGTTCAAAAGTCGTTGAAAGCTGGTGAGGTTGTCATTTGGGATAAATTAAATGACGGTGACCAAAAATTTGAACAAGTCAGTCGTGATGATTTAATTTAAGGAAGTGAGATTGAAGAAAATTTATTCTTCGATCTTTTTTATTAATAGAATTGCTGGTTATCATTGTATTAGTGGGATTTCCTAGTTAAACAATTCACTGTAGGTCTTGGTTTTGGTATAATAAGGGTATGAGCAGAATTTTAGATAATGATATTATGGGTGATGAGGAATTTGCGGAGCGCACGCTTCGTCCTCAGTTTTTAAAAGAATATATCGGACAAGATAAGGTTAAAAATCAGCTAAAAATCTTTATTGAGGCAGCAAAATTACGTGACGAGTCTTTGGACCATGTGCTATTGTTTGGACCTCCTGGTCTTGGTAAAACGACAATGGCATTTGTGATTGCTAATGAATTAGGGGTGAATTTAAAACAGACATCTGGACCTGCTATCGAAAAAGCTGGTGATTTGGTTGCTATCTTGAATGATTTGGAACCTGGTGATGTGCTTTTTATTGACGAAATTCATCGTATGCCAATGGCTGTGGAAGAAGTACTTTATAGCGCCATGGAAGATTTTTATATTGACATCATGATTGGCAATGGCGAGACTAGTCGTAGTGTTCACTTGGATTTACCACCGTTTACCCTGATTGGTGCGACAACACGTGCTGGTATGCTTTCTAATCCTTTACGTGCTCGTTTTGGCATTACTGGGCATATGGAATACTATGACGTTGAAGATTTGACAGAAATTGTTGAACGCACGGCAGATATTTTTGAAATGGAAATTGTCCATGAAGCTGCCCAAGAATTGGCACGACGTAGTCGTGGAACACCTCGTATTGCTAATCGTCTCTTAAAACGTGTACGTGATTACGCCCAAATTATGGGAGATGGTATTATCACAAAAGATATTACCGATAAAGCATTGACGATGTTAGATGTTGACCATGAGGGGCTTGATTACATTGACCAGAAAATTTTGCGTACCATGATTGAGATTTATAACGGTGGTCCTGTCGGTTTAGGAACGCTATCCGTTAATATCGCTGAAGAGCGTGATACTGTTGAGGATATGTATGAGCCGTATTTGATTCAAAAAGGCTTTATTATGCGCACTCGTACTGGTCGTGTGGCAACTGAAAAAGCTTATGAACATTTGGGCTATCCTTATTCGGAAAAATAATTTTTTAGCTTAAGGTAAGTTTAAGCAAGTCTTTATATACTATAAACAATCCTAAAACTTTTCTTTTTCATAATCTCCTGAAAGAACTCCGCTAGTGGGGTTCTTTCTTTTTTTGTTTTGAATTGCAAAATGAGTAGAAAAATAGTAAATTTAAGCCATAGGTAACGAAAAATAGCACAGAAAAGAGTAAATTTTTGGGCAATTTCTCCTAGCTTGTGGAAGTTTAGTCAAGAATAATAGCTGTGGAAAAGTACACAACTCTTTTTTTGTGAAAATTTTAGAACTCCCTTTAGGGTAAGGTTTCTAGTAAGTTTTGAGGTAAACTCTTCTTGTGAAAAATGAGTTATAAACAATATGTTTTCAAATTCTGTGGATTAGTGTTAAAGCTTGATATTATAGGATTATTTAGGTATTTATACACAAGTTATCCCCAGTATATAACCATACTTATCCACAAGCTGTGAATAAGTGTTGATATCTGTGTAAAAAAGCTGGTGATTTTCGGCTTTTTTTACGTATTTGCAGAATACTTTGACTTGTCCACAGAAAATTTCATGAATAAAAGCCTAACACGGATAATAAACCTAACCCCAATTGTTAGATTCTTGTCTAATTCTTGGGGTTAGGTTCGTTGTCTATGTTAGGCTTTTTGATGCTACTATAACATGTAGTTATAAACTTGTGAGAACATAAAGAGTGACTAATGTGTGCTTCGTAATACATTGTTACCTAAGGGCGATTTGTTATTAAATTTTGCAGTTAAAAGCGAGAAATGTCTACTTTCGACAAGTGAGCGGATAAATTCACGATTATAGGAGATGAAATTTGTAGAATCTAGGACAAGTGTTCCAACTGTTGAGAAAAATCTAAAAGATATTAACGATACAACTGGTGAAACTACTGGTTGGCAAGATTCTGCTGATTACGATATTAACGATTCAGTACCTTTCCAATTGACTGCTACATTACCGGATAATCTTGCTTCGTATGATGAATACTATCTTGAATTATCAGATACACTTTCAACTGGTTTAACTTACAATAAAGATGCCAAGGTCTACCTTGTAAATGGTACTGAAAAAACTGATATTACTTCTTCATTCACAATTGCTGCTGATAGTTCGAGTTTCAAAATTAATAATTTAAAATCACTTAATGGTGTTACTTCTCAGGTAAAACCTTTGATGGTTGCACCATTCCTTGTAATATTTATTCTAATCGTGCTTTTATTGGTGGTAAATGTTTACCGCAGATTACGACATTAATGCAAAAGCAGCTGGACATTTTATATCCAGCCGCTTTTTGATTGAAGAAAATTTTTAATGCCTTTCTTAGCTTTTTCGCTTTTCAATTTCTAGGTTCAGGCTATGTGAACAGCAGTAAGTATCGTTTTTGTGCTCGCTTCGTTCACAAATCATTCTGAAATTGGCTAGTAACAATAATTATTTGTAACTAGTTTCTTTTTGATAATCCCCTTAGGCGCTGTGAGTGGTAGGGCTGACAGTTCAGCAGGAAATCCAAGGTATTTCAAAACTTTCGAGATATGGGAGAGACTGCGTTTTTTTATTCTCAAATAGGTGTCACGTGTTACTGTGGTTTTCGGGTTGCGAAGTCAACGAAGCGGAATTTTTCGAGTTTGTGTCTGCTTTCGGTGAATTGGAATTGGTGTTTGTTGGCGAGGTAAACTTTTGATTTGACAGAGACAACGTGGTGTTCGGCACCGATGTCAAGGAGTAGTTTGTCACGGTTGGTTATCTGGTCAATGGTGATTTCTTTTTGAGCGTAAGCGATGATGAGGTGGAGTTGGTTTTCAAGGTAATCGTAAATGGATTGTTCGGCGATTTCTCGTGTCATATTTGGCACGATTTTTTTGTCTAAATAATCAATGTCAAGGACAGAAGCGGTGCCGTCAACGACACGTTGGCGAATGATTCGCCAGACAAGGTTATTTTTATTGAAACCAGTCAGCGTAGCTAATTTTTCATCAACGATAAGTTTATCAATGGCAATGACATTGGTTTTGGAATTGATATGGTGAGCGTCGACCAGCTCTTTATAGCTTGTGAGCTGTGAAACGGGAAAATCAATCTGCTCGTGCTTAATGACTTGAGAGCCAGAACCGTGAATTTTCTGGATGAGCCCTGCTTCAGCAAGGAGACTAAGCGCTTTGCGGATAGTGTCACGGCTCATATGGTAGATTTGGGTTAGCTCGTTTTCGGTGGGGAGATAGTCACCAGCTTGGTAAATGCCAGAGGTAATATCGTGTTCAAGGTCTTTAAAGATTTGTTCGTATTTTTTCATGAGTTATGTTGAGAAATTCCTTTAGTTTTATAAAGTTGTTTTTAAATTACCATACGACTTGGAAAAAATCAAGAAAAAATGTGCTTATTTACAGCAAACAACTTGCAGACAAAATAGGAAGCGATTACAATAACCTTGTAAATAAAGCTAGCAACTATTTATAGACTAACGAAGGAGTCGGTTTTACCGAAGACATATGGGAAAATTTGAAAGAGATGCCCGTGAAATGCTTGAAGCTATCGGCGGGAAAGAAAATATTGCGGCGGTAACGCATTGTGCGACGCGGATGCGTTTTGTTTTAAATGATGAGAGTAAGGCGGATGTTAAGCGTTTGGAAGCCATCCCTGCGGTTAAGGGGACATTTACAAATGCAGGGCAATTCCAAGTAATTATCGGAAATGATGTTCCTATTTTTTATAATGATTTTACAGCGGTTTCTGGTATCGAAGGGGTATCAAAAGAAGCGGCTAAATCAGCTGCGCAGAAAAATCAAAATTGGTTACAACGTGCGCTTGCAATGTTGGCGGAAATTTTTACACCTATCATTCCAGCGATTATCGTTGGTGGTTTGATTTTAGGTTTTCGTAATATTCTTGAAGGTGTTGAATGGTCAGCATTGAATGGTAAGACGATTGTTGAGGTTTCTCAATTTTGGTCTGGTGTGAACTCATTTTTGTGGCTGCCAGGTGAAGCGATTTTCCACTATTTACCAGTAGGAATCGTCTGGTCTGTGACACGTAAAATGGGAACTAGCCAGATTCTGGGGATTGTTCTGGGGATTTGTTTGATTTCTCCAAACCAACTGTTAAATGCTTATAATGTTGCCAGCACATCAGCTGCTGAAATTGCGGCAAACTGGACTTGGGATTTTGGTTTCTTTACGGTTCAAAAGATTGGTTACCAAGCTCAAGTTATTCCAGCGCTGTTGGCAGGGTTGTCTTTGGCTTACCTGGAACGGTTCTGGCGTAAGCATATTCCAGAAGTGATTTCGATGATTTTTGTGCCGTTTCTATCATTGATTCCAGCATTGATTTTGGCACATACGGTGCTTGGTCCGATTGGTTGGACAATTGGTAAAGGTATTTCGGCAGCGGTACTTGCTGGATTGACTGGTCCTGTGAAGTGGCTCTTTGGTGCTATCTTCGGTGCACTTTATGCGCCACTTGTTATTACTGGTTTACACCACATGACTAATGCGATTGATACACAATTGATTGCGGATGCTGGTGGTACTGGGCTTTGGCCAATGATTGCTTTGTCAAATATTGCTCAAGGTTCTGCTGTTTTGGCGTTTTATGTGATGAATCGTCATGATGAACGTGAAGCTCAAATTTCATTGCCAGCAGCGATTTCAGCTTATCTTGGTGTCACAGAACCAGCACTTTTTGGGGTTAACTTGAAGTATGTTTACCCATTTGTTGCAGGGATGATTGGTTCAGGTATTGCAGGGCTATTCTGTACAAGTTTCAATATCACGGCTAATGCGATTGGTATCGGTGGTTTGCCAGGTATTCTTTCGATTCAAGCAAAATACATGGGCTTATTTGCCATTGATATGGTGATTGCAATTGTTATTCCATTTGTTTTGACATTTATTTTCCGTCGTGTTGGTTTCTTGACAAAAGCTGAAGATGAAGTGAAGTCAGATGAAAATTCACAAGTTCAGGTAGTTGTTGAGGCTAAAAAGGATGCGGAAGTGCCTGCAGGAACAGTGATTTCTATCCAAAGTCCGCTTGCAGGACGCGCTAAAAATTTGAGTGAAGCACCAGACCCTGTTTTTGCCCAAGGTGTTATGGGACAAGGTGTTGTGATTGAACCGACAGAAGGAGAATTGGTTGCGCCAGTTGACGGTGTAGTGTCAGTTCTTTTCCCAACAAAACACGCGATTGGTTTGGTTTCAGATGAAGGTCTTGAATTGCTGATGCATATCGGTATGGACACGGTAAATCTTGACGGAGACGGCTTTACGGCTCATGTTAAGCAAGGTGATAGAGTGTCGGTTGGTGATGCTTTGATTAGTTTTGACATGGCAGCTATTCAAGCGGCTAGCTATCCTGTGGTGACACCTGTTATTGTGACCAATCAAAATGATTTCCAGACGGATGTTACACGAGAATTGCCGTGTGATGTTGCGCGTGGGGAAGCGATTTTTACAGCAAGTAAATTGTGATAAAGGAGCAAAAATTGGCATTTGATAAGAGAAAAGTCGTTTATCAGATTTACCCAAAATCTTATAAAGATACGACAGGCAATGGCGTAGGGGATTTGCGTGGGATTATTGAAAAATTACCCTATTTGGAAGAATTAGGTGTTGATGTCATCTGGCTCAACCCTTTCTATCCAAGTCCTCAACGTGATAATGGGTACGATATTTCAGATTACACAGCGGTCAATCCCTTATTTGGGACAATGGCTGATTTTGAAGAATTAAGTCAAAAAGCTAAGGAACATGGCATTGAATTAATGCTTGATATGGTTTTGAATCATTGTTCAATAGAGCATGAATGGTTCCAAAAAGCTTTAGCTGGGGACAAATATTATCAAGATTTCTTCATTTTACGTGATACGCCGACGAATTGGGTTTCAAAGTTCGGTGGCAATGCTTGGGCACCATTTGGTGATACTGGCAAATATTATTTGCATTTGTTTGACATTACACAAGCTGACTTGAATTGGCGCAATCCGCATGTGCGTGAGGAATTGTTCAAGGTGGTTAATTTCTGGCGTGAAAAAGGTGTCAAGGGATTTCGCTTCGATGTGATTAATCTAATTGGTAAAGATGAAGAGCTGAAAGATAATACTGCTTTTGATGGTAAACCTGAATACACAGACCGTCCGATTGCGCACGATTATTTGAAAATGTTAAATCAAGCGACATTTGGTCAAGATGACAATAGCATGACGGTTGGTGAAATGAGCTTTACAGACATTCCAAATTGTATCCAGTATAGCAACCCTGACAGTCATGAATTGGATATGGTTTTCAATTTTCATCATCTTAAGGTTGACTACGAAAATGGTCAAAAATGGACATTAAAATCATTTGATTTTGAAGAATTAAAAAACCTTTTCCACACTTGGGGTGAAAAAATGAGTGAGGGTGGTGGCTGGTCAGCACTTTTCTGGAATAATCATGACCAACCTCGTGCGATTAATCGTTTCATAGATGTTAAAAACTTCCGTAATGAGGGATCGACCATGTTAGCGGCAGCTATTCATTTGTCTCGTGGTACACCGTATATTTACATGGGCGAAGAAATTGGTATGCTCGATCCAGATTATGACAGCATGGCTGATTATGTTGATGTTGAATGTTTAAATGCTTACCAAGAATTACTGACATCAGGCAAGACAGAAGCGGAAGCATTTGCCATTATTCAAGCAAAATCACGTGACAATAGCCGTACGCCGATGCAATGGGATGCTTCAGAGAATGCGGGATTTTCAACAGGCACACCATGGTTGAAAGTTGGCAAAACGTATCGTGACATTAATGTTGAAAATGAAAAAAGCGGACCAATCTTCACTTTCTATCAACAATTGATTCGTCTTAGAAAAGACTTACCAATTATTGCGGAAGGAAGTTATCAGTCAGCTTATCAAGATAATTCTTATATTTATGCGTTTGAACGTCATTTTGACGGAAAACAGTTGTTGGTGTTGAATAATTTTTTTGCTAAAGAAGTTGAGCTTGATTTGCCAGAAGCTTATCAGTCAGGACAAGTTTTGTTAAGCAATTATCCAGAAACAAACCTTTCTGAAAAAATCACTTTAAAACCTTATCAAACACTTGCCATTTATCAAGAAAATTTATCAAGCAAGCAGGATAATGACCAGAATGGTAATTATCAATACAATGGCTAAACCGTAGCTGATTTTTCCAAGACGGCTATGTGGATTAATGGAAACACCAAGCGTTCTGATACGCATCAAGTCGTCTGTTTGGGCAAACTTATCACATTCATACCGATAACCAGCGATAATCATGCCAAGAATAGCAAGACATGATGTGCAAATAAGCAGTTTAGATACTCCGTTAGACAACGATTTTCCCAAAAAGATGTCAATACCCATAAGGATGATAAATAGTACTAAACAAGCATAACGAATAATCACATTTTTTCGATTGGTATGTGTAGTTTCCATTTTATCCCCTTCTAACTCTCTCTTTAAGGCTTATTATAGCACTTTGAGGCGAATCTGTTGGGTGAAAATATAAGAGCGGGGAGATTTCCCTGCTCATTTTGTGTGTTGTCATTCTTCTTCTGGGTAAGTGAGGTTCCAGTCTTTGCGGAGTTTTGTCATAATGTCCATGACGTCTTTGGTGTAGTCGAGGTGCATGGTATTTTCTTGACCAGAAACGGCATTTTCCATGTCAGCGACTTCGTAGGAAAGAGCGAGTGCGGTACTTCCAGCTTCGATGACTTCTTGATGTCCGTCCTCGGTATAGGTAATCACCGCTTTTTGCCCACGAGGGTATTCGTAAAGTTCGATATAACCTTTATCGTAGGCGATTGTTCCACGTTTTGGTTGTTTGGCGTGAAGGCTTAACGTCAGAGTTGCCATTTCGCCTTGGCTGTTAGTTAGCAAAATCCCAGCTTGTTCATCGACTCCTGTCGGAGCTAGTTTTACTTGGGAAGCAATTTGAGTCGGCGTTGATGTCATAAACCAACGGACAAAAGAAAGAGCATAGACACCAATATCAAGAAGTGCACCGCCAGCTAACTGACGATTAAAGAAACGGTTTGTCATATCGTATTCTTTGTAGCTGCCAAAATTCATTTGAATGAGCTTCAATTCACCGAGTTTTCCAGTCGCAATGATTTCTGAAAGTTTGCGGTAAATTGGCATATGGAAAATGGTCATGGCTTCTGCTAAAATGACGTGATTTTCTTCAGCTAGCTTGATAGCTTCGTCCAATTCGTCAGCGTTAAGCGTAATTGACTTTTCACATAAAACGTGTTTGCCGTTTGCTAGGGCTTTACGCAAAAAGTTAATGTGTGTATTGTGTGGCGTTGAGATGTAAATAATATCTACGTTAGGGTCGTCAAATACCTCATCAATAGTTTGATAAACTTTGTCAATGCCATATTTTTCAGCGAAAGCTAGCCCCTTATCATAAGTGCGGTTAGCAACAGAATAGAGTTTTCGCCCTTGTTGTTGAAGTGCTTGCGCTAATTCATTAGCAATGACACCAGTTCCCAGGGTTGCCCAATTATAATGTTTTTTAGTCATAGTTGCCTCCTTGCTCTAAGTATAGCAAAAAAGTGTCAGAAAGTCTGTTATTTAATTTCTGACAAATGTGCTTTATATCTGCTATTCTCACCTTTTTTTGATAAAATGGTTCTAATAGATTAAAGGAGATTTTTTATGACTCGATATCAAGACGATTTTTATGATGCTGTCAATGGCGAATGGGAAAAAACAGCCGTTATTCCTGATGATAAACCACGTACAGGTGGTTTTTCAGATTTAGCCGATGAGATTGAAGATTTAATGTTGGCAACAACAGATAAATGGCTTAGCGGCGAAGATGTACCAGAGGATAGTATTTTACAAAACTATATCAAGTTTCATCGTATGACTTCAGATTATGATAAACGTGAAGAAGTTGGTGTCGCACCAGTTCTTCCATTGATTGAAGAATACAAAAACTTGGATTCTTTTGCTGAATTTGCAGGCAAAATTGCAGATTTTGAAATGGCAGGAAAACCAAATGAATTTCCGCTTGGTGTTGCCCCAGATTTCATGAATGCGCAGCTCAATGTTCTTTGGGCAGAAGCTCCTGGAACAATCTTGCCTGATACGACTTACTATGCCGAAGATAATGAAAAAGGTAAAGAATTACTAGCTATCTGGCGCCAAATGCAAGAAGAATTATTGCCAAAATTTGGTTTTTCAGCTGAAGAAACGAAAGACTTGCTTGACAAGGTGATTGCATTAGATGCCAAAGTCGCTAAATATGTTTTGTCACGTGAAGAATCTTCTGAATACGTCAAACTTTATCACCCATATGATTGGGCTGATTTTACAAAATTAGCACCAGAATTGCCTTTGGACGCTATTTTCACGCAAATTTTGGGAGAAATTCCTGATAAAGTGATTGTTCCTGAAGAACGTTTCTGGACAGAATTTGCTGCTGACTATTATTCAGAAAAGAACTGGGATTTGCTAAAGGCGGATTTGGTTTTATCAGCTACGGGGGCGTTTAACGGTTACTTAACAGATGACATTCGTGTGCTTTCAGGTGCTTATGGTCGTGCGCTTTCAGGGACACCACAAGCTATGGATAAGAAAAAAGCATCTTACTATTTAGCTTCGGGCCCTTATAACCAAGCACTTGGTCTTTGGTATGCTGGGCAAAAATTCTCTCCAGAAGCCAAAGCCGACGTGGAACATAAAGTAGCGACAATGATTGATGTTTACAAGAAACGTTTGACGTCAGCAGATTGGTTAGCAAAAGAAACACGTGATAAAGCCATTGTTAAATTAAACGTCATTACACCACACATTGGTTATCCTGAAAAATTGCCAGAAACTTATGCTAAGAAAATCATTGATGACTCGTTGTCATTAGTTGAAAATGCGCAAAACCTTGCTAAAATTTCAATCGCACATAGCTGGAGCAAATGGAACAAGCCTGTTGACCGTAGTGAATGGCATATGCCTGCCCATATGGTTAATGCTTACTATGACCCACAACAAAATCAGATTGTCTTTCCAGCGGCGATCTTACAAGCCCCATTTTACAGTTTAGAACAAAGTTCATCTGCTAACTATGGTGGTATTGGTGCGGTTATTGCCCATGAAATTTCACATGCTTTTGATACCAACGGTGCATCATTTGATGAACATGGTAGCCTCAATAACTGGTGGAAAGAAGCTGATTACCAAGCCTTTACAGAACGTACGGATAAAATCGTTGACCAATTTGACGGTTTAGATTCATATGGTGCGAAAGTCAATGGTAAATTAACCGTTTCTGAAAATGTGGCTGACCTTGGTGGTGTGGCTTGTGCACTCGAAGCCGCAAAACAAGACGAGGATTTCTCAGCACGTGATTTCTTCATCAACTTTGCAACGATTTGGCGCATGAAAGCGCGTGATGAATATATGCAAATGTTAGCAAGCATTGACGTTCATGCACCAGGAAAACTTCGTACCAATGTTACATTGACAAACTTTGATGAATTCCACACAGAATTTGACATCAAAGCAGGTGACCCAATGTGGCGCGCACCAGAAGACCGCGTTATCATTTGGTGATTTGTTGAAAAAGTTTGAAGCTGAGCATTTTTGCTTGGCTTTTTTGTGTCATGAAAAGAGATTGTTTTAAAGTTTATTATTAAGAGTTGCTTATTAAATAAGTGGCAAAAGCAAAAAGATAAGAAGAGGTAATAAATTAAATAAGCGTTTCAGCATAGTAGATTTCCTCCATAGATTATAACCTCATTTTAGCAGAGGAATTGGTGAAATCGCTTTATTTGTAAATCTGCAAATGAAAATATTTTAATTATTCTTTTTAGGGTATTTATTCCTCGATGTGAATGCTTAAAGTGTCAGTGTCAATGCTTGCTTGTGCGCCGATAGTGATTGTAAAGAGTGGCTGAGTGTGGGCAAAATCAAGGTCATACATGACAGGAATGGTTTTAAGAAGTGGGTGCTTGTCTAGGATATAGGTTAATATTTCGGGTGTCATTTGGCATTCCTTTGGGAAGCGTCCGATAAGCACCGCTTTTGGATTGGGGTAAGCTTGTAAAATGGCTGCTAAATTGCGGTCAAACTCATGATAGTCATCTTCTTCTGCCTCTTCTAAGAAAAGGACATAATCGTTGACTTGAGGGGCGTAAGGTGTTCCGCGAAGAAGTCCAAAAGTAGATAAATTTCCACCAATAATGGTGCCAGAAGCTTTCCCTGCGTTGTAAATTTTCCATTCTGTTGGCATAAAATGACGTGGTTGTGTTGGGTCATACCAAGGGTCGCTTGACCACTCTTGACTTGGAACAAGGTCATAAGCTGATTTTGTCATAGCGTTTAACCAAGCCTTGCTCTGGTAATCTTGACCTTCTTTCATTTTAAAACTAGAATATGACGGTCCCATGTAAGTGAGGTTTCCAGTTTTAGCAAAAATAGCATTCAAAAAAGCTGTCGAATCCGAATACCCACAGATAATTTTAGGGTGTTTGGCAATTAAGTCGTAGTCAAGATAAGGCAATAGTTCGTTAGAATTAAAACCACCAATCGTAGCCAGAATAGCATCAACAGAGTCATCAGCAAAAGCAGCGTGCAAATCAGCAATACGGCTCTTGATTGAAGAAGAATAGAGCATATCAGATTCTAAGTAATGCTCTGAAAATGACACACGAAATCCTAGATTTTCTAACGTTTCTTTGGCAGAAAGATTGGCTTCAAATCCACCCAAGCGAGCAATTGAATCTGACGGGCTGAGTACGCGAATATGACTGTTAGGACTTAGTTTTTTCATAAAACACCTCCAAAGATTTTTAGTATTATAGCATAAATGCCGTATTTTACAAGAGAAATAGAATTGGTAGATAAGTTCAGAATTTAAGAAATTTACTTGACGCCGCTTAGATTTTAAGGTAGAATATTATTTGTTATGGCGGTATAGCCAAGTGGTAAGGCACGGCTCTGCAAAAGCTTGATCGTCGGTTCAAATCCGTCTACCGCCTTTATATAATGTGTTTACGCCAAAAGCCCGACTCTGTCGGGCTTTTGTTTTTGTGATAAGGATAAGGGAATAAGAATTTATCATGGCAGAGATTTAATGATAGGAGGTAGTGCCAAAATACTTTAAAGAAAAGCTTTTTTAAGGTTGCATTTGACTTGTCAAAATAGGGGTTTTATGGTAAACTATAACAGTTGTTTTATGCAACAAATACTCATTCTGGATGTATTGTGAACCTGTTGCTCTTTATGGGTGGGTTTGCAAGATGAAGTCTGGGAGAGGAAAAAACATTATAAAAAAGGAGAAACTACTCATGGCAGTAATTTCAATGAAACAACTTCTTGAGGCTGGTGTTCACTTTGGTCACCAAACTCGTCGCTGGAACCCTAAGATGGCTAAATACATCTTCACAGAACGTAACGGTATCCACGTTATTGACCTTCAACAAACTGTAAAAATGGCTGATGTAGCTTACGAATTCGTTCGTGATGCAGCTGCTAACGACGCTGTTATCTTGTTTGTTGGTACTAAAAAGCAAGCTGCTGATGCTGTTAAAGAAGAAGCAGAACGTGCTGGTCAATACTACATCAACCACCGTTGGTTGGGTGGAACTCTTACAAACTGGGATACTATCCAAAAACGTATCGCTCGTTTGAAAGAAATCAAACGCATGGAAGAAGATGGAACTTTTGAAGTTCTTCCTAAGAAAGAAGTTGCTCTTCTTAACAAACAACGTGCTCGTCTTGAAAAATTCTTGGGTGGTATCGAAGATATGCCTCGTATCCCAGACGTAATGTACGTTGTTGATCCACACAAAGAACAAATCGCTGTTAAAGAAGCTAAAAAACTTGGTATCCCTGTTGTTGCAATGGTTGATACAAACGCTGATCCAGATGATATCGATGTTATCATCCCAGCAAACGATGACGCTATCCGTGCCGTTAAATTGATTACATCTAAATTGGCTGATGCTGTTATCGAAGGACGTCAAGGTGAAGATGCAGATGTTGATTTTGCATCAGAAGCACAAGCTGACTCAATCGAAGAAATTGTTGAAGTTGTAGAAGGCGACAACGAATAAGATTTTAAGGCTTAACAGTCTTTGATATGCTTTAAAACGGGGCAGAAAGCAAACCGCTCTGTCTCGTTTTTATTATTTTGGAAAACAAAAAAATCCTGGAGGACATAAAAAATGGCAATTACTGCAGCTCAAGTAAAAGAATTGCGCGAAAAATCAGGTGCTGGTGTCATGGACGCTAAAAAAGCACTTGTTGAAACTGATGGTGACATGGAAAAAGCAATTGAATTGCTTCGCGAAAAAGGTATGGCTAAAGCAGCTAAAAAAGCTGACCGCGTAGCCGCTGAAGGTTTGACTGGCCTTTATGTTGACGGTAACGTTGCAGCAGTTGTTGAAGTTAACGCTGAAACTGACTTCGTTGCTCAAAACGCACAATTCGTTGAATTGGTTAAAGAAACAGCTAAAGCTATCGCTGAACAAAAACCTGATAATAACGAAGAAGCACTTAAAGTTACTTTGACTTCAGGTGAAACTTTAGAAGCAGCTTATGTTAATGCAACTGCGACTATCGGTGAAAAAATTTCATTCCGTCGTTTCGCTCTTATCGAAAAAACTGATGATCAACACTTTGGTGCATACCAACACAACGGTGGACGTATCGGTGTTGTAACTGTTATTGAAGGTGGCGACGAAGCTCTTGCTAAGCAAATCTCAATGCACGTTGCAGCTATGAAACCAACAGTTCTTTCATACGAAGAACTTGATCAAGAATTCATTCACGATGAATTAGCTCAAATGAACCACAAAATCGATCAAGATAACGAATCACGTGCAATGGTTAACAAACCAGCTCTTCCACACTTGAAATTCGGTTCTAAATCACAATTGTCTGATGAAGTAATCGCTCAAGCTGAAGAAGATATCAAGGCAGAACTAAAAGCAGAAGGCAAACCAGAAAAAATCTGGGATAAAATCATCCCTGGTAAAATGGATCGCTTCATGCTTGATAACACTAAAGTTGACCAACAATACACACTTCTTGCACAAGTTTACATCATGGATGACAGCAAAACTGTTGAACAATACCTTGATTCAGTAAATGCTAAAGTTATCACTTTTGCTCGCTTTGAAGTTGGTGAAGGTATCGAAAAAGCAGCTAACGACTTTGAATCAGAAGTTGCAGCAACAATGGCAGCAGCACTTAACAAATAAGAATAGCTTGCTAATAAAATAACCACCTGAGATAGAAATCTCAGGTGGTTTTGTATGCTTGAGAAATCTTGCTAACAGTTGATAAAAAACAACATTAAAAGAGCTTGGTTTGCTTCCTAAGCTCTTTTTTAGCTAAATGCTCCTAAGCCGAGAATTGTTAGTGTTCCCATGATTAGTCCTGCGAGGATAACCCCGAGCATAACTGCAACGACGCTTTGTTTGAAGTTCCAATCGAGGATTGATGCGGCTAATATTCCGGACCAGGCTCCTGTTCCAGGAATGGGGATACCAACAAAGAGTAATAAGGCGATAAATAGTCCACGGTTACCAGCAGTCGCAGCTAGTTTTTTACCACCGCTGTGACCTTTTTTCAAACACCAAGTAAAGAAACCACCGATAACTGGTTTATCTGCTCCCCATTCAAGCACACGACGTGCGAAGAAGAAGATAATTGGGATGGGGAGCATATTACCGACAACGCCGATAATAAGTGCTTGCCACATTGGAATACCAGTGGCGATTGCATAAGGAACAGCGCCACGAAGTTCTACAAGAGGAAGCATGGAAATCAAAAATGTAATAATATAGTTCATTTACTTGAAACCTTTCATTTGTTACAGATTTTATTGTATCCTATCTCTTGAGCAAACACAACCAAAATCTGTCTTTCGGTGATTGTTTTAGGCTGAAAATAGTATCATGATTGGTGTGATTGACTATTTGAGTGCCTTTCTTTGACAAGAGATGTTAGCTCATGCTATAACAACAGCAAGGAGAATTTCAGAGTAATATCTGGGTACAGAAAAGCACCTTGCCGGCCAAAACTAAGGTACTTTTTATCATCGTTCACAACTTTGCAATGTCTCAGAGAAAGACAACTATTTTTCAATATCATCAAAATGCTTCTCTATCCATTTTTTACGTATAGCTGTGCTAAAGTGAATTACAACAAGATTTACTATGTTGCGCACGATAATCAAAAGAAGAACTTGGTACAATACGCTAACGCACATTCTTTCGCAAGCGATTAGGGGAGTTGCCAAAGCGTACACAGTGGGTTAATGCACTCAATTCTTACTTGCTCAATATACTGGATTGGTGTGATTGACTTTATTTTTATGAAACTTGAGATGATGATATTAAATTTATCTAAATTAGTAGGGCTTATTTTCCCCTAAAAAGGATATTTTTGTTATAATGATAGTCAGTTATAGTCAAAGATAGTCTATTTGGAAATGGTCATTAATCTTGAAAAGGAGGAAGCTAATGGCAAAAAATACATCTGATAGTATTGAAGAATACATTAAGCAATTACTTGCCCAATCAGGTATTGCCGAAATTAAGCGGTCAAACTTGGCAGATACCTTTCAAGTTGTTCCTAGCCAGATTAATTATGTGATTAAAACGCGTTTCACGGAAAGTCGTGGTTATACTGTCGAAAGTAAACGTGGTGGCGGAGGTTATATCCGCATTGCCAGAGTGCGTTTTTCAGATCAACATCAAATGTTTGGTAATCTTATGGCAAACATTGGTGAACGTATTAGTGAGCAGGTTTTCACGGATTTGATTCAGTTGCTGTTTGATGAAAAAATCATTACTGAACGTGAAGGAAATTTGATTTTAGCAACAGCTTCGGATGATGTTCTTGGCAAAGATGCTCCAGAGATTAGGGCACGTATGTTGCGGAAAATTTTACAAAGATTAGATAGAAAAGGATTCCATTTATGAGTGAGTATTCGATAAAAATGCAAGAGGTTTTCAGTGTTGCTCAATACCAAGCAGCGCGTTTTGAAAGCCCATATTTAGAAAGTTGGCACGTCCTTTTAGCTATGGTTGCTATCCATGACTCAGTCGCAGGGCTAACATTTGCGGAATACCAAACTAAAATCGCCTATGAAGAATATGAAGCGGCAGCTGTTTTAGCCATTGGGAAATCACCGTTAACGGACGTTGACAGAGTTCATTTTGTAGAACAATCTAAAGCTCTTAGTGACGTTTTAGCATTTGCTGAGTCTATTTGTCAGGTGACTGGCGGTAACGAAATCGGGACAGAACATGTGCTTTATGCGATGTTGTTAAACCTTGATTTATTTGCCACACGTTTGTTAGAAGTTGCTGGTTTTAAAAATAAAGAAGACGGTGACGCTGCTCGTTTGATTGATTTGCGTAAGAGTTTGGCACGTAATGCTGGTTTTACAAAGGAAAATATCAAGGCTATTCATGGGCTTCGTAAGCCGAAAAAAGCGACAATGGGCGGTGCTTTTTCTGAAATGATGAAACCACAGTCAACAGCGGGGGATTTGGTAGATTTCACGCGTGATTTGACAGAGATGGCAGGTCAAGGAAAATTAGAACCTGTTATCGGTCGCGAAAAAGAAATTTCTCGTATGGTGCAGGTACTTAGCCGCAAAACGAAAAACAATCCAGTTTTAGTAGGGGAAGCTGGTGTTGGTAAAACGGCTCTTGCTTACGGTTTGGCACAGCGAATTGTCAATGGTGCGATTCCGTATGAACTCCAAGACATGCGTGTTCTAGAGCTTGATATGATGAGCGTTGTGGCTGGTACGCGATTCCGTGGTGATTTTGAAGAACGTATGAACCAAATCATCTCAGATATTGAGGAAGACGGTCATATTATTCTTTTCATTGACGAAGTGCATACGATTATGGGTTCAGGCTCTGGAATTGACAGCACTTTGGATGCGGCTAATATTCTAAAACCAGCGCTTGCGCGTGGTACGCTTCATATGGTTGGTGCGACAACGCAAGAAGAATATCAAAAACATCTTGAAAAAGATGCGGCGCTTTCTCGCCGTTTTGCTAAGATTACCATTGAAGAACCAAGTGTTGAAGATGCTTACCAAATCTTGCTTGGGTTAAAGAAATCATATGAAGATTTTCATAATGTGGTGATTTCTGACGAAGCTGTTTTAACGGCTGTCAAAGCTGCGCATCGCTATTTGACAAGTAAAAATCTTCCTGACTCAGCGATTGATTTGCTTGATGAAGCAAGTGCAACGGTTCAAGGTTTGGTGAAAAAAGAAGCGCCAGCTACTTTGACACCTGCTGATAAAGCTATTTTGGAAGGTGATTTCAAATTGGCAACGAAATTGCTGAAAGAGTCACGCAAGAAGCCAAATCGTAAACCAACTGCTGTGACAGAAGATGATATTATGGCAACGCTCAGTCGTTTGTCAGGTATTCCTGTTGAGAAAATGACACAGGCAGATAGTAAGAAATATTTGAACCTCGAAAAAGAACTCCATAAGCGTGTGATTGGCCAAGATTCAGCTATTTCAGCGATTAGTCGTGCTATTCGTCGTAATCAAGCGGGCATTCGTACAGGCAAACGTCCGATTGGGTCGTTTATGTTCTTGGGTCCAACGGGTGTTGGTAAAACAGAGTTGGCTAAAGCACTAGCAGAACTGCTATTTGATGATGAATCTGCTCTTATCCGTTTTGATATGTCTGAGTATATGGAAAAATTTGCGGCGAGTCGTCTTAACGGAGCTCCTCCAGGATATGTCGGTTACGAAGAAGGTGGCGAATTGACTGAAAAAGTTCGCAACAAACCTTATTCTGTGCTTCTATTTGACGAAGTTGAAAAAGCCCACCCAGATATTTTCAATGTGCTTCTCCAAGTGTTGGATGACGGTGTGCTGACGGATAGTCGTGGTCGTAAAGTTGATTTTTCAAACACGATTATCATCATGACATCAAATCTTGGGGCAACCGCTTTGCGTGATGAAAAGACAGTTGGTTTTGGTGCGCGTGATATGGCTCATGATTATGAGGCAATGCAAAAACGTATCATGGAAGAACTCAAAAAAGCTTACCGACCTGAATTCATCAACCGTATTGATGAAAAGGTTGTTTTCCACAACTTAACTCAAGAAAATATGCGTGATGTCGTGAAAATCATGGTTAAACCATTGATTGCGACACTAGCTGAAAAAGATATTACGCTAAAATTCCAACCATCAGCATTGAAATATTTAGCCGAAATTGGATACGACCCAGAAATGGGAGCTCGTCCGCTTCGCCGTACTCTGCAAGATAAAGTTGAAGATGAATTATCAGAGCTTATTCTATCAGGCGAATTGGCAAGTGGAAATACCCTTAAAATCGGCGTTTCTAAAGGGCAACTCAAATTTGATATTGCTTAATAATAAAATAAAAACAGCTGCTAAGTTTAACTTAGTAGCTGTTTTTGGGTTTGTTATCGGTGAAATTTCCCAATCATCGTAAGCTGTTAAAGATTTCTTTGACTTCGTCAATAGTTTCTGCGCGTGAGACGGCTCCACGGATTTTGGCAGCACCAGCGGTACCACGGAGGTAGTGTGGGGCTAAACCACGGAATTCACGGACAGCGATTTTTTCACCTTTGAGGTCGATGAGACGTTTGAGGTGATCTTCTGCGATGTCCAATTTTTTGACAAATGGAAGCTCTGGCAGTTCTTCGCCTGTTTCAAAGTAATGATTGATTTGGGTGAAGATGTATGGATTGTTCATGGCTGCGCGTCCAACCATAACGGCATCAACACCGATTTCTTCAATCATGTATTTAGCATCGTGAACGTTACGGACATCACCGTTTCCAATAAATGGAATTTTGGTAATGGCTTTTGAAACACGAGCAAGTGTCTCGTGGTCACATGTTCCAGTGTACATTTGCTCACGTGTACGTCCATGCATAGCAAGGGCAGACACTCCAGCTGATTCGGCAGCAAGTGCATTTTCAACAGCGAGCTCACTATCTGACCAGCCAGTACGCATTTTGACAGTCAATGGAATATCGAGAACAGAAGTGACTTCATTGATAATGTGATAAATTTTATCAGGGTCTTTGAGCCATTTTGCGCCTGCTTCATTTTTGACAACCTTATTCACAGGGCAGCCCATATTGATGTCAACGATGTCAGCTTTGGTATTTTCTTGGATGAATTCAGCTGCGCGTTTAAGTCCGTCTGCGTCACCACCAAATAATTGAATTGACATTGGATGCTCATTTTCATCAATGTGAAGCATGTGAAGAGTTTTTTCGTTATTGTAGAGGAGACCTTTTTCAGAAATCATCTCCATGACAACTAAGCCCGCTCCAAATTCTTTTGCAATCGTACGAAAGGCAGAATTTGTCACTCCTGCCATGGGTGCTAGCACCGTACGGTGAGGAATTTCAACATCACCAATCATAAATGATGAGCTGAGTTTAGTCATTGATTAATCCCTCCAAGTCATTTTCGGTGAAGTTGTAAGTTTTACCACAGAATTGGCAAGTGATTTCGGCACCGTGGTCCTCGTCTTTCATGGCTTTGAGTTCTTCTTTGCCAAGAGTGACAAGAGCAGCTTCAAAACGTTCACGTGAACAATCACAATTAAAGCCGATTTCTTCTTCAGCAAGGACTTTGTACTCATCCTCGCCATAGATTGCTTTTAAAAGAGCTTCAACGTGGTCGTCAGATTCCAAAAGTTTTGAAATAGCAGGCATTTCTTGGATACGTTTTTCATAGCGGTTGATTTCTTCTTCAGAAGCACCTGGAAGGACTTGCAACATAAAGCCACCAGCAACTTCGACCTTGTCATTGTCGTCAAGAAGAACGTTAAGCCCAACGGCAGAAGGTGTTTGTTCAGATTCAGTCAAATAAAAAGCCAAATCTTCACCGATTTCACCTGAGACAAGTGGTGTTGAAGAAGTGTAAGGGTTACCTGTACCGTAGTCTGTGATGACAACGAATTGACCAGCACCCATGAATGGCCCAACCATGACTTCGCCAGTAGCGGTTTTCTTAATATCAACGCCAGTATTTTGAATGTAGCCTTTGACATGTCCTTTAGTATCAGCCACAGAGATAATGTGACCAAGTGAGCTATCACCAATAACTTTGACGGTTACTTTGCTGTCTCCTTTCTGATTGGCAGCTAGGATTTGATTGGCAATAAGCGTTCTACCTAGGGCAACAGTAGAGCTAGAAAGTGTCTGATGTTTTTCTTGTGCAGATCTAACCGTCTCAGTGCTATTAAGCACATAAGCACGGAAAGAACCAGATTTTGAAATTGATTTTATAAGTTTATCCATAAGAACATTATAACACAAAGCAAATTTGATGGGCTAGTATTGTGGTTGGTAAAAGCGTAATCATCTGGGAGAAAATTAGGGCTTTAAGTCTGGTAGTTTGTTTGGAAAAGTAAAACTGCCCTATTCCTTAAAGTGAGGAGCAAGGCAGTTGGTAATTTTTATGATGTTGCAGTTGGTTGATAGCGAGTTGCTCGCATTATACTAGTCGATTCTCTTAGTCGTTTTCTGGTGTGATGTCTTTCTTTTTAACATTTTCTTGGCTTTCTTTACCTTCGTTGAGGAGAGCTTCGATGATTTTTTGGTCACGAATTTTAACAGAATCGTTGATTGTCTCAGCAGATTTGACAACGGCTGCTTCGAGTTGAGCACGCTGTTGTCGACCGTTGTCGATTGCAGCAATAATGCCATTATTTTGTTCGACGAGGCTTTCAGCAAGTGCGGTCACGGATTGGATTGAAACGGTTGGGCTTTGTGCTGTGCGTTCAAGCATTGGAATGGCTTCTTTGCTTGTTTCAGCAAGCATTTGAAGCGCAGCGTTATTAGCATTGACAATAGCATCAGCAGTTACGCCAGATTTGACCGATTGTTGTAGAATACCGAGTTGGGCAATTGACAATTTCATTGTCGGAATGGTGTTGCGACGTAGCATACCAAGTTTTTGACGCATATCTGATGACACTTTAACCATGTTGCGCATTTGTGGCGTTGTTGTCCAAGCGACATAAAGGCGACTGAGGTATTCGGTGTGTTGTTGTTCCAATGTATTGATAACTTCGGTCATGCGTGCCAATTCGTCGGATTTTGTTTGGTATTCAGGCGTTGCGCTATCAAGTGTAGTAATTTCATTTTGCAATTGGCTAGCACGGTTGGCACCTTCGGTTTGAGCGGCTTCGATGAAGGCAATGACACCGACAAGATTTTCGATAGATTTGTTATTGTCCTCAATAAGCATTTCAGCAGAGACAATGTTACGTGCTAAGGTTTCTTCTTGTTTGACAACAGCGGCAGCCATGCCATCCATTTTTTGTTCAATATTTTGCGAATCAAAATAGAATTCTTGCAAAGTGTCTTTACCTTGTTTGAAAAGTTTTTGCAAGAAATTTGGTTTCTTTTCAAGCTCAGCAGGTTTAGCATCTTTGTATTTGGCGATAAAGCCGTTTAATTCGCGGTTGGTGTTTTTGAGCAATTCATCTACTTGAGGAATTTCAAGTTTCTTTTGCTCTGACAAAATGCGATTGACAGTCGTGTTGACTTCCTCAACAGCTGATGTTCCAAAATCAAGAAGAGCATTTTGGTCAGCAACGAAATTATCGACCAAAGCAGGTGCTTTAGCTGTAATTGCTGATTGTTGTTCAGGTGACAATTTGTCGTAGAATGAGACTTGTCCTGTTGAGCTGGTGTCGCTTGAAACAATAATTTCAGTTGTTTTATCTGTTTTTGTAATCGCATTTTCAGCGATTTTATCAATATCAAAGTTGAAAGTATCAGCCATTAGAATTCTCCTTTATGTGCAAGGCAACATTATAAGTTTGTGTCATCGTCAGCCATCATACGAAGGCTAATATCAAAGTCTTTTAAATCACTTTCGTTCAGTTTTCTCAATGTTTCGTCTAATGCCAAGTCAAATTTTTCCATAGCTGTTTTGGCCTGTGCCAAACGTTCCTCGGCATTGTAATAATCTTTTGGAGATTTTTTGATTTTGAGATAACCCTCTAAAATATCTCGAAAACGTTCCATGTCTGCTTCGTGAAGGGCGGTTAATTCTTCCTTGTTATCCGCATTTTCAATCTTTTCCAGAATGGTTAAGTGGTCTTTTTGAATGTTGTTGTAAAGCTTGGTCAACTCGGGAGCGTATTGAAGCAATTCTTTTTCTTCACCTGAAGATTGCGGTGTTGTTGGTGAAACGTCCAATTTTTCCAGTTGTAACAAGATATCTTCCTCAACACTCTCTGCTTTCTGAAGGATACGTTTAGAGATTTTGAGGTCCATTTTAGATTTTAAGTCAGTGACTTCAGTTTTGATGTTGCGGATTTTGGGCAATAGCTGGCGCGCAACGACAACATATTGCGTGTAATCTTTTTCATCAAGGTAATTATCCAAAAGTTTAACTTGGCGGTCAGCCAGTCTAATACTATCTTTTAAATCTTGTAAACGTTGTTCGGTATTGACTTTTTCAAGTCGTGTCTGCTTGGTTGCCAAATAATAAACACCATATCCAACCCCTGCAATAAGAACAATAGGTAAAATGATTTCTAAAAGGCTCTCAAGCAAAGCAATAAGAATAATAACTCCGATAATAGCGGTGAAAATACCGTTTCCACCTCTTGGAGGTCTACCATAACGTGGCATAATGTTAGTCAGTCCATTTCTATCTGATTTTGTATTTATTTTATCGCAAAATGGTGCTTGATGACAAGTAATGACTGTACTTTGAGACAGATTTTTTATTTACAGGTGTGATAGAAATTTTTTTAGATTTCTGGGAAGAGTTTTGCTAGGATTTTTGGTGTCAATGCTTGCCCTTTTCCTGCGTGGCAATAAGTGTGCATGTACATTGCTGGATTGAAATTCAGCTCGATACACGAGCAGTTTGGCTCTTCTTTACTAGCATTGAGATTTTCGTCAGGAATAATCAAATCTACCCCACAAACCCAAGCACCGATAGCGCTAGCCATTTGAGCTGCTAGTTGTTGATAAGATTTGTTCATGGCTTCGGTAACGTCAATGGAATCACCGCCAGTTGAAATGTTAGAGTTACGGCGTAAATCAACCTTGACACCTTCAGGGAGAATGTCATCTGGTGTGTATCCTTGTTGCTCTAACATGAGGCGTTCAATGTCGCCTAGTTCAATGATTTCAAGTGGTGAACGGTGATTGTAGCCACGGAGTGGATTTTGATTTTTAAGGTCAACCAATTCCGCAATCGTGTGTGTACCATCACCAACCACGTTAGCAGCAATGCGCAGAAGCACCGCTTCGCATTTACCATCAAGAACGAAGAAGCGATATTCAGTTCCAGAGATAAATTCTTCAACTAAAATCGTGTCATCTTCAGCAAAGGCAATATCTAGAGCGCTTTGGTAAGAAGCAAGGTCAGCAGGTTCTTTGAAAATTGAGATACCCAGTCCGTAGTTAGTCGATTTTGGTTTGACAACGATAGCCTTGTCTTTGACTTGTGAAAAATAGCGGAGCGCGGTATCTTTGTCGGCGAATTCTTGTCCAGCTGGGACTGGGAAGCCTGCTTGTGCTAGCAATTTCTTCGTGACTACCTTATTTTCCATGACAAGTGGTGTAATGTAATTATCTTTGGCAGTCATATTGGCATTTTTGACGTATTCAACATGGTCACCATGCCAAAGTTTGAGAAACTGGTCATTTTCATCAAGAATATTAACGTTTACTCCCTTTTGAATGGCATCAAAAAGTAATAATTGAGTGGAAAGCTCCATATTCTCATAGCCTTTGAGGGCATAATGAGCATGCCAAGCATAGTCGTGATAGGCTTGCCCTTTTTCTTGCCCAAATGTTTCCAAAGAGAGGTGGTCAATTTCTGTCACTAAACGTCCACCAATGGTCAATTCAGGGTGTTCAATCTGTGCTTTGACATTTTCGAGTAGGGTGTGATAATGCTCTGGCAAATCAAAGTGTTCAACGACTGCTTGCATGGCAGAAAGGATAAGGTCAGCAGGTGCTTCTTGTGGCAATTTCTCAAGTGGGTGGCTAAGAGCGATGCGGTCATTAAGCTCTTTTGCGTCAGCAATATCTTGGTCAATAGCAAAGCTATCATCTAACCAAAGAAGTGCCAAGGCGAAAAGGTGCACCGTATCAAGTGTCTCTTGGGTGATGCCGCGATTGTCAAAAGGATTGATATCAAAACAACGGAACTCAAGGTAAGTAATGCCTTTTTTTAAATAATCGCGATTGTGTTTGCTGCCACGAAGTCGGACAGCTGAGTAAAATTCTTTTTCAGCAATGAGTTGACCAGAATTGACATAATGTTCAATGTCAGAAATATAACGTTCAAGGCTTTGGTAGGATACTTGAATGTCGTCATGATTAACATAGCCAAGGTGACTATTGCGGAGTGAGCGAACAGGCTTATCAAGTGGTTTGTCAAGAAATCCCTGCTCTGCTATTGGCGAAGCCCCATACAAATAAGTCAATAACCAACGAAAACGTAGGAAGTTTTGAGCTAATTTGAGGTAGAGGTCGTTTTTAAAGGCGATTAGAGAGGTATAGTCACTTTCTTCAAAAAGAGCAGTCACAAGGTTAGCACCCAGCTCCATGTTGTAATGGATTCCAGACATGGATTGAAGCACCTTGCCATACACTTTTGCTAAATGGTCGCGGTATTGGCGTTCCCAGTGATCCTCTAGACTGGCAATAGCAATCTCATCAGCCGTTAGTTTTGGTGGCATTGATAAAGGCCAAAGGTACTCATCTTTGTTGATTGATCGCCCAATGACATCTGTGATAGCGCCAAGAAAACGTAGAACTTCACTAGTTGAGTTGGCAATCGGAGTGATTAACTCTATCTGTGGCTCGCTGTAATCCGTCTGAATGTAAGGGTGAAATGAGCGACTCCCCAAAATTTCAGGGTGCTTAGTTTGGGCAACTCTGTGATTTATTTTACTAATGCGAAGGCTCTCTCTTTCTAAGCCAAAAGTTGCTTGAAGGATAGGGAGACTTGCGGGTGATTTTTGTAATAATCCGTTCAATGTCATGGTAATCTCCTCATTAATAATCTATAATAATCTATCTGAAATCTGACAGTTCTTTAGTGATAAATATTTGTCAAAAAATAGTCGGTCGTTGTTGATAAATGTAAAACTATTCTAGGGAAAAGTTGCTAAAAAAGCAAGATTTTTGACACGTTTTACCAGAATTTTCAGGCATTTTTTCAGGAAATGCAGTGGCTATCGCATTTGCGGGCAAGGATTACTGGATGAACTTTTAACGGAGGGGCGAAAAAGTATCTGTTTAAAGCTGCTTTTTTTTAAAATCTAAAAACGTTCGGGAAAAATAATATTTTGTCATCAAATATTGAAAAAAAATCAGAAATTGCATATAATAAGTTGTAAGACAAACTCGCAGGTGAGATTCCTGCCATGTTGTACAAGAAAGGATGAAGATACAATTTTATAGCTTGGAGATAGATACGTGACGCTTTGTTTTAGCTAGTATCGTTTTTATTTGCTCGCTGTATAAATGTTAGTATCCATATCGAACAGAATATGACATCAGTAGTAGTTGTTGGTACCCAATGGGGTGATGAAGGAAAAGGTAAAATCACAGACTTTTTGTCTCAAGATGCTGAAGTGATTGCACGTTATCAAGGTGGAGACAATGCAGGTCACACTATCGTTATTGACGGTAAGAAATTTAAGCTGCATTTGATTCCGTCAGGTATTTTCTTCCCAGAGAAAATCTCTGTTATCGGAAATGGTGTGGTTGTCAATCCAAAATCATTGGTAACTGAATTGAAATACTTGCATGATGAGGGAATTACAACAGATAGTCTTCGTATTTCTGATCGTGCACACGTTATTTTGCCATATCACATTAAACTTGATCGTTTGCAAGAGTCTTCTAAGGGTGATAATAAAATTGGGACAACAAATAAAGGAATCGGACCTGCTTACATGGATAAAGCAGCACGTGTCGGTATCCGAATTGCTGACCTTTTGGACAAAGAAATCTTTGCAGAACGCTTGCGCGTGAATTTGGAAGAAAAAAATCGTCTCTTCGAAAAAATGTACGAATGCGAACCAATCAAATTTGAAGACATCTTCGAGGAATACTATGAATATGGTCAACAAATCAAAGATTACGTTACAGATACATCAGTTATCTTGAACGATGCTCTTGACGCTGGAAAACGTGTCCTTTTCGAAGGTGCACAAGGTGTCATGCTTGATATTGACCAAGGAACATACCCATTTGTAACCTCATCTAACCCAGTCGCAGGTGGTGTAACAATCGGTTCTGGTGTTGGTCCAAGTAAAATCAACAAAGTTGTCGGTGTATGTAAAGCCTACACAAGCCGTGTTGGTGACGGACCATTCCCAACTGAACTTTTAGACGAAGTTGGCGACCGTATCCGTGAAGTCGGTCATGAATATGGGACAACAACTGGACGTCCACGTCGTGTCGGTTGGTTTGACTCAGTTGTCATGCGCCACAGCCGTCGTGTATCTGGTATCACGAACTTGTCACTTAACTCAATCGACGTTCTTTCAGGTCTTGATACTGTCAAAATCTGTGTGGCATACGATCTTGATGGTGAGCGCATTGACCATTACCCAGCAAGTCTTAAACAATTGAAACGTTGTAAACCGATCTATGAAGAATTACCAGGTTGGTCAGAAGACATCACAGGTTGCCGTAGCCTTGACGAACTTCCAGAAAATGCTCGTAACTACGTTCGTCGTGTTGGTGAACTTGTTGGTGTTCGCATTTCAACATTCTCAGTTGGACCGGACCGCGACCAAACGAATATTCTTGAGTCTGTTTGGGCAAATATTTAAGAAAAAGACACTTATCGGAAAAATTTAGGATAGTTTAAGTTGTTCTCACTATACTAACATTACTCCTAAACTTTTCTTTTCATATTTATATTTTCTAATACCATCGGAACTTCGGTTTCGGTGGTTTTTAAATATCATGGAATCTATTATATGAAATGTAACTTCCTAATAATTCTATCATTGTAAATCTAATAGAGATCCTAAGCTTTAATGTTATGAGCTAATTATGCATTACTGAACGGAAACATGATATAAGATATTTAAATGTTCCAAAAAATCTGGAGCTGTTCTTATGTTGTTGAAATTTATGTTAATAAAAAGTTAGCTAGAATAGTTGACATATCATAACTGGTTTTACCTCCACAAAAGTATGATCCAAAATTAAATATCAGATTTTCGTAAGAATATGTAACTTATAATATATTTTGCACATATGGTGTCTAAGTGATAAAAAAGAAATGTAGGTGATGTGGGAAAAACGATTAGTTAATTTCTACTTAGTTGTAAAAGAATTCCTAATACAGGATAAAAGCTATTTTTTAGAAATGTTAATAGATAAGAGAAAATCAGGGAATTGCTGCATATGGTTCAGTACATTTTTGCACACTTCCTTGTGTTTTTTTTGCCCTTTTTGTTTGCGCTTACATTTTCTATAATAAACATAAAGAAATTACAAAACTAATATAGAAAAGGAGTAATCTCATGGATTTCCTATTATCAATTCTTAACTGGTTTTCACAAAATATTTTGCAAAAACCAGCGTTCTTTGTAGGTATCTTGGTTTTAATCGGATATATTCTTTTGAAGAAACCTTGGTATGATGTGTTTGCTGGATTTGTTAAGGCAACAGTAGGTTACATGATTTTAAATGTAGCTTCTGCGGGACTTGTTAGCACATTCCGTCCAATTCTTGCGGCATTGAATTATCGTTTTAATATTGGTGCGGCAGTTATTGACCCTTACTTTGGTTTGACGGCGGCTAATAATTATATTATGGATAATTTCCCTAAATTCGTTGGGACAGCAACAACAGCTTTGTTGATTGGTTTTTTCTTAAATATCTTCTTGGTGGCGTTTCGTAAGATTACAAAGGTGCGTACTTTGTTTATCACTGGTCATATCATGGTTCAGCAAGCAGCTACGGTTACTTTGATGATTATTCTATTGATTCCAAGCTTCCGCAATCAATTTTGGGGAACGTTGGCAGTAGGTATTGTTTGTGGGCTTTATTGGGCTGTTAGTTCAAATATGACTGTTGAGCCAACACAACGTTTGACTGGTGGCGGTGGGTTCGCTATTGGACACCAACAACAATTTGCTATTTGGTTTGTTGATAAGATTGCTCCGAAAATTGGGAAAAAAGAAGAAAATCTTGATAATCTTAAATTACCAACTTTCTTGAATATTTTCCATGATACTGTCGTCGCTTCTGCGACATTAATGTTGGTATTCTTTGGTGCCATTCTCTATATTTTGGGACCAGATATCATGTCAAATGCAGACGTTATCACATCTGGTACGGTTTATAATCCTGCAAGTCAATCGTTCTTTATGTATGTGATTGAGACATCGTTCACTTTCTCAGTTTATCTTTTCATTTTGATGCAGGGTGTACGTATGTTCGTTGCTGAGTTGACGAATGCTTTCCAAGGAATTTCAAGTAAGCTTCTTCCTGGTTCATTCCCAGCGGTCGATGTTGCAGCATCATTTGGCTTTGGTTCACCTTCAGCGGTACTGTTTGGTTTTGCGACAGGTCTTATTGGACAGTTGATTACCATTCTCTTATTGATTATTTTCAAAAATCCAGTTCTGATTATCACAGGATTTGTGCCAGTATTTTTTGATAATGCGGCTATCGCTGTTTACGCTGATAAACGTGGTGGTTGGAAAGCTGCGGTTGTCCTTTCTTTCCTATCTGGTGTTATTCAAGTGGCACTTGGTGCCGTTGCGGTATCACTTCTTAATCTCGGTGCATATGGTGGTTACCATGGCAATATTGACTTTGAAATTCCGTGGGTTCCATTTGCTTATCTTTTCAAATATGCTGGTGCGATTGGTTATGCTATTGTCTGCCTCTTCTTGCTTGCAATCCCTCAAATTCAGTTTGCAAGAGCAAAAGACAAGGAAGCTTACTATGCTGGTCAAGTTCAGCCTGAAGAGTAACAGTTTAAAAAGTAAATGCTATTTATAATGCTTTTCTATAAAGAAAAAAAGAATTCAAACGGAGGAAAATAAAATGGTTAAAGTTCTTACAGCATGCGGTAATGGTATGGGTTCATCTATGGTTATCAAAATGAAAGTTGAAAATGCACTTCGTCAACTTGGTGTTAGTAATATCGAATCAGCTTCTTGTTCGGTTGGAGAAGCTAAAGGCTTGGCAGCTAATTACGACATTGTAGTCGCTTCAAATCACTTGATTCATGAATTAGATGGTCGTACTAGCGGTAAATTGATTGGTCTTGATAATTTGATGGACGATAATGAAATAAAAACAAAATTGGAAGCAGCTTTAAAATAATTTAGAACTTGGATTCATAAAGGTGGCATTTTCAGGTGACAGATGATTTCCACCAATCTAGGAAGAATTTTGCAGGAATAATGGATGTCTTAAAAAACTTTAACGACGAGTAACAGAAAGCAACTTTCTAGATGGAATGTCATCTATGAATATAAGTTCTGGACATGGGTGTTTTCAGACAAACGAAAACACCCACGATTTTTGATAAGTATGAAAGGAAGCAGTTTATGAATTTGAAACAAGCTTTGATTGATAATGATTCTATTCGGCTAGGGGTGACAGCATCAGATTGGAAAGAGGCGGTTAAGTTAGCGGTTGAACCTCTGGTTGAAAGTGGTGCAGTTAAGGCAGAATATTATGATGCTATTATCGCATCCACGGCTCAGTATGGTCCGTATTATATTTTGATGCCAGGTATGGCGATGCCTCATGCGCGTCCAGAAGCTGGTGTACAACGTGATGCCTTTTCGTTAATCACATTGACTCATCCTGTTAAATTTCAAGACGGTAAAGAAGTTTCTGTACTCCTTGCCTTGGCAGCTACGAGTTCAAAAATCCATACTTCGGTAGCTATTCCGCAGATTATTGCGCTTTTTGAGTTAGAAAATTCAGTAGAACGTCTACAATCTTGTCAGACCAAAGAAGAAGTGTTGGCTATGATTGATGAATCAAAGGACAGTCCGTATTTGGAAGGCTTGGATTTAGAGAGTTAATATCACATTTTTAAAACTAGCAATGAAGAGAAAGGAAATATGATGACAAAACAATTACCAAATTTACAAGTTGCTCTTGATCATTCTGATTTGAAAGGAGCTATTGCAGCTGCCGTTTCGGTTGGCAATGAAGTTGACATTATTGAGGCTGGGACAGTATGTCTTTTGCAAGTCGGCAGCGAGTTAGTCGAAGTGCTTCGTAATCTTTTTCCGGATAAATGGATTGTGGCGGATACTAAATGTGCAGATGCTGGTGGAACAGTCGCTAAAAATAATGCTGTACGCGGAGCAGACTGGATGACTTGTATTTGCTGTGCTACCATTCCAACCATGAAAGCTGCGCGTAAGGCCATTGAAGAAGTGCGTGGTGAACGTGGTGAGATTCAAGTTGAACTTTATGGCGATTGGACTTATGAGCAAGCACAACAATGGCTTGATGCGGGGATTTCACAAGTTATTTATCACCAATCGCGTGATGCGCTCCTTGCTGGTGAAACTTGGGGTGAAAAGGATTTAAATAAAGTTAAAAAGCTTATTGATATGGGCTTTCGCGTATCTGTGACTGGCGGTCTTAGTGTTGACACACTCAAACTCTTTTCTGGTGTAGATGTTTTCACTTTTATTGCAGGTCGTGGTATTACAGAAGCAGCAGATCCAGCTGCAGCAGCGCGTGATTTTAAAAATGAAATCAAACGTATTTGGGGGTAGGCTATGACGCGTCCAATTGGTATTTATGAAAAGGCGACTCCTAAGAATTTTACATGGAGAGAACGTCTAGCGTTTGCAAAAGAACTCGGCTTTGATTTTGTTGAAATGTCGGTAGATGAATCGGATAGCCGTTTGGCACGTCTGGATTGGACAAAAAAAGAGCGTTTGGACGTTGTTCAAGCTATTTACGAAACAGGTATTCGGATTCCAAGTATTTGCTTTTCGGGGCATCGCCGTTATCCTCTTGGGTCTAATGACCCTAAAACTGAAGCAACATCGCTTGAAATGATGAAAAAATGTATTGAATTAGCGCAAGACCTTGGTGTTCGTACCATTCAATTGGCGGGGTATGATGTTTATTACGAAGAAAAGTCCCCAGAAACACGCGCTCGTTTTATCAAAAATCTCAGGAAAGCTTGTGATTGGGCTGAAGAAGCTCAAGTTATTCTAGCGATTGAAATTATGGATGACCCTTTTCTCAATTCTATTGAAAAATACTTGGCTGTGGAAAAGGAAATTGATTCGCCTTATCTCTTTGTTTATCCAGATACTGGCAATGTATCAGCTTGGCATAATGACCTTTGGAGTGAATTCTACAACGGTCATAAGTCCATTGCTGCCTTGCATTTAAAAGATACTTATGCTGTCACTGAAAACTCCAAAGGGCAGTTTCGTGATGTTCCATTTGGGGACGGCTGTGTTGATTGGGAGGCTATGTTTGCTATTCTCAAGAAAACAAACTATAACGGTCCATTTTTGATTGAAATGTGGTCGGAAAATTGTGCGACAGTTGAGGAAACAAAACAAGCTATTCAAGTCGCAAAAGACTTTTTATTACCAAAAATTGAGAAAGCGGGGTTACGTTAATGTTAGTTCCTGAATTACGTCAACGTGTTTATAAAGCGAATATGGATTTACCAGTGCATGGTTTGGTCAAATTTACATGGGGAAATGTGTCAGCTATTGACCGTGAAAAAGGATTGATTGTTATCAAACCTTCAGGGGTACCTTATGAAGAATTATCTCCAGAAAATATGGTGGTGTCAGATTTAGAGGGAAATGTGGTTGAGGGTGACTTGAATCCGTCATCTGATTTACCAACGCATGTAGAGCTGTACAAAGCATTTGCAGAAGTTGGTGGGATTGTTCATACCCATTCAACAGAAGGAGTCGCTTGGGCGCAAGCAGGGCGAGATATTCCTTGTTATGGGACCACACATGCAGATACATTTTATGGTGCTATTCCGTGTGCGCGTGCACTTACTCCAGAAGAAATCAATGGTGCTTATGAAAAAGAAACTGGGAAAGTGATTATTGAAGAGTTTCAAAAACGCTCCCTTGACCCAATGGCTGTTGCGGGGGTTACTGTTCGTAATCATGGACCATTTTCTTGGGGAAAAGACGAACAAGCAGCTGTTTATAACGCTGTCGTTCTTGAAGAGACAGCTCGTATGGCACGTTACACAGAAGGCATCAATCCAGATGTCAAAGAAGTGCCACAAGCGCTCAAAGATAAACATTATCTCCGTAAACATGGAAAAAATGCCTATTACGGACAAAAAAGTCTGACACATTAAACCAATGTTTTTATCCAATATTTACAATAGAAGTGACGGCGTGAAATAATTAGTCTGAACGACTGATTTTTGCGTCTCTTCTTTTTTTACAGGTTTTACAGGAAGTACATTATTTGGTATAAAAATATATTCATCAACAAGCTTGATTGGAATATTTGAAAGTAATGTAATGGAAAATTCTACTAGAAAAAGTCTTTGTGATACAATAGGTCTACATAGATATGGAGGAGCTGGTTATCATGCTAGATAAAAAAAGTTATGATCTTCTTTCTTGCTTACTGACTTTGACCGAGCCAGAGACAGTGACGACTATTTCTAAAGTATTAAATCAGTCACGTCGAAGAATTTACTATCATTTAGATAAAATCAATGATGCTTTGCCAGAGGAAATTGAGAAAATTATTCCTTACCCACGAATCGGAATCCTTCTCAATGATGAACAGCGCCAAGCGTGTCGTACCATGATGGGGGAACTAGACGGCTATTCCTATGTGATGAGTGTGGAAGAACGGTTAGAATTAAGTTTACTATACATTGCAGTTTCTAAGGAAAGAGTAACAATTGATAAACTGATGAAACTGACAGATGTCTCTCGTAATACTATTCTTAACGATTTGAACGATATTCGTCAGAAATTATCAGACGAAGAATATGACATTAGGCTTCGTGTATCAAAAGCACGTGGTTACTATTTAGCATGTCACCCCTTGTCTAAAATACAGTTTTTATATCGCCTGCTTTACAGAGTTTACACAAAGGATAATGAAAAGTTTATTGCGATTATTCGAAAACGTATTATCAATTTATCAGAGGTAATGCCCTATTTTTCTGATGACATCAATGATTATCTTTATACAGAATTGTCAACGATTGAAGAACGCTTGGGTAAAAGACTGAATTCCAAAGACTTGAATTTTATGGTGAAAATTTTGCCCTATCTCTTGTTGAGTTACCATAGTATTGATTTTACTGCTGAAGAAAAAGAACGAGCAAGACGTGATTTTAGCCTAGCTTGGGAACGTTTAGAGTACCAAATGGCTATTAATATCGCTAAAAATTTACGAGAAAAATTTAATCTATCTTTAGATAGCATCGAGATTGGTTTGATTGCCATGTTGTTACTTTCTTTCCGAAAGACATTGGATCTTCATTTAGAAAGTACGGACTATGATGATATGCGAGAGACATTGCAACTTTTTTTGGACACATTACAAACAAAGCATCATCTTTCTTTTCGACATCCTAATGACTTGTTAAACCAACTGTTGACGCATTGTAAGGCATTGCTTTATCGTAAAACCTATGGTATTTTATCAGAAAATCCCTTAACAGAAGATATTAAAATAAAATATAGTCACCTTTTTAATCTGACTAAATCTTGTATTTATATTTTGGAAGAAGCTTGGTTAATTCAAATGACAGACGATGACATTGCTTACTTTGTCATTCATTTAGGCGGCGAGATAGAAAATCATGATGTCAGCGATAGTCAAAAAAATCATGTTGTATTAGTTTGTGATGAAGGAGTGGGTATTCAGAAATTATTAGTCAGTCAATGTAAAAAATGTCTGGAAAATTGTGAAATAGATGCTATTTTCACATTGGAACAATTTTATAGTGTTAGTGATATCATTACATCAAACATGGTTATTTCAACAAGTGATAACGTTGAGACAACATTGCCATTGTTGGTTGTTCACCCCATTTTAACGGATGAAGATATTATCAAAATGCTACATTTCATAAGAACAAAAGGAAGGCAAAAAGAAAGTCACTATGACCGTCAATTGGATAAATTGTTAAAAATTTATGTTCCAGATGATAATGAGCGCTATGGTTTAAAAAATCAAATCGAAAAAATCATTCGACAAGAATTTATTGACATTAGCTTAAATTGAGGAAGGTGGGGAGCTTATTACATTTTTATGTAATGAGCTTTTTTATTTTTTTAAGATGTTTACCTAGTTGGGTGTAATTTTTGTATTATTTTTATCCAAAAGTTAAACCAAAACAGGGGTTCATAAAGCGTTTTCGTTCTGGTAATATAACATTAAAGAAAGGGGGATGAAGCATGTTATCACAAACAATTGATGAACGTTTGATTTTAATTGATGTAAATGCTAAAAATTTTGAAGATGCTATTAGACAAGCAACTAATCCATTAGTACATTGTCATTTTGTTACAAATAATTATGTAGAAAAGATTATTGAAATTTCGCATGATATCGGACCGTACATTGTCATTACTAAAAATGTTGCTTTACCACATGCGCCAAGTGACAGTGGAGCATTAAAAACGGCATTAGGTTTTACAAAATTAAAAAGACCAGTAGTTTCAGGAAATAAAGCCAATGACCCTGTAAAATACCTGTTTCCTTTAAGTGCATCTGATGGGCATTCTCATATCGAAATGTTATCAGATTTAGCAACGTTACTAAGTCATAAAGATTTTGTTAACCAATTAGAAAAAATTAGTACTAAAGAAGATTTCATTACTTTATTAAAGGAATTTGAAGGAGGAGAAAGTCATGATGCATAAAGCATTAGTAGCATGCCGAGCTGGAGTAGGATCAAGTTTAATGTTGAAAATTAAGGTTGAAGAGGTGGTCAGAGAAAATAACTTTCAACTTGAGGTAGAACATTCGTCTTTAGATGGTTTACCAGGTTTTACAGGTGATATTGTTATTACTCTAGTCGATGTTGCAGAAGAGCTAGCTGAAAAACATATCCCACAAAAGATTATTGGTATTAATAGTGTTGTTGATAAAGAAGAAATAAAAGCAAAGTTAGAAAGCGTATTGTTCTAACATTTTAAAAGTTAGGAGAAGAAAAATGGATTTTGTGATTAGTTTTTTAAGTACCCCAGCCATTTTATTGGGACTAGTGGCGATGGTTGGTTTATTGGCTCAAAAGAAAAAAGGATCAGAGGTTTTAACAGGTACATTCAAGACAGTTATTGGTTTCTTAGTCTTTAGTGCTGGTGGGACAATTATGACAAGTGCCTTACAAAATTTTAATACACTTTTTCAAAAGGGCTTTAATATTGTTGGAGTCGTTGCTTCACCAGAGGCTGCAACAGCATTAGCACAAAGTGAATTTGCATTTGTGACTAGTTGTACTTTAATTTTAGGTTTTGTTATGAACTTGGTAATAGCAAGGATTACACCTTTTAAAAATATTTTCTTTACAACAGGTCACAGTTTATTCTTTGCATGTGTATTGTCTCTTGTTCTCAAAGCTCATGGAATTGGTGATATACCAGCAATTATTACTGGTGGTATTATTTTAGGTTTTTGTTCAGCGGCTCTACCACAATTATGTCAACCGTTTATGAGGAAAATTACAGGAAGCGATACAACAGCTATCGGTCACTTTAATATGATTGGCTATGCGCTTTCAGGTTATATTGGTAAATTATTCCATAAACATGAGGATGAAACAACAGAAGGATTTAACTTTCCAGGTTGGTTATCTATTTTTAGGGACTTTCTAATGGGAGTAGCTGTGGTAATGCTGATACTTTTCTATGTATCAGCTTTGAAGGCAGGACCTAAAGTAACCCAAGAACTTGCAGGAAGTACTCACTGGCTGGTCTTTCCTTTTGTTCAAGCATTCACTTTTACAGCAGGGATGTCTATCTTGATGACAGGTGTACGTATGTTCTTAGCTGAAATTACAGCGGCTTTCGTTTCTATCTCAGAGAAATTCATTCCAAACTCACGTCCAGCTCTAGATGTTCCAACAGTATTCCCATTTGCTCCAACAGCGGTTATTATTGGTTTTGTTTCGTCTTATGTAGCGGGATTATTGGCAGTACTGGTTATGGTCGCTTTTAAGTTCCCTGTTGTCATTATTCCAGCAGCTCACATTTGTTTCTTCTCTGGAGGAACGGCAGCTGTCTTTGGCAATTCGACAGGTGGATGGCGTGGTGCAGTTCTCGGATCGTTTGTTCAAGGATTATTGTTAGCCTTTTTACCAGTTTTATTGTATCCACTTTATGGAAGTCTAGGAATCGAGGGTTCAACATTCCCAAATATTGATTATAATGTTGTGGGGAATCTATTAGATTGGATATTGAAGTTGTTCAATATGTAACGATGTAACGTTACGAGAAGTTAGTCTCTTTAGTTGAGGAGTTTTTTATGAGTAACTTGCAATTAGATTATTTTATCAATACTTTAGATACAGAGTTGCATAATTTTATTAGAAATATTGATAAAGAAAAAATTAACTTAGTAGCTGAATTGATTTTAGATGCTAAACAACATGGGGGACGTGTTCACGTTACTGGTATCGGTAAGCCTAGTCATGTATCTCAGTATATTTCAGCGTTACTATCTTCTACAGGAACACCAGCGTATTTTTTAGATGCTACGGAATCAGTTCATGGTTCAGCGGGTCAAGTGATGGAGGGAGATATTGTTATTGCTATCTCTAATAGTGGAGAAACGCTGGAATTACAACAGACTATTGAAGCATTAAAAAAGTTAAGTATCAAAATTGTATCAGTAACAGGTGGTAACTCTTCTTGGTTAGCTAGAAATACTGATTTGACATTATTTGCAGGTGTTAAAGAGGAAGGGGATAGTTTTAATAAACCTCCTCGTGCTTCAATCATTGCGGAAATATTAATTTTACAAGCGGTATCAATTGTCCTTCAAGAAAAAAGTCATTTGAATATGGAGCAATACCATCTATGGCACCCTGGGGGAAGTCTTGGAAAGTCGCTAGAAAGGAAATAATATGAGAATTACAGGTATTATTACGGCAATGGCGACACCACTTCATGATGATGGTTCATTGTCAAGAGATGGAGTAGTGAGTTTAGTCAATCGTCTGATTAAAAATGGAGTTAGCGGTCTATTTATTTTGGGAACAAATGGAGAATTTTTTGGACTAAGTGATGATGAAAAAGTGGCTTATGCCAAAATGGTTGTTGAAGTTGTCGCAGGTAGAGTTCCTGTTTATGTGGGAACTGGGACAATAGGAACCAAGGAAGTTATTGCTTTAAGTCAAAGAATGGAAGAAGTAGGCGTATCAGCGGTTTCAATTATTACACCTTATTTATTATCATTTTCGCAAGATGAATTATATGCCCACTATAAATTAATATCAGATGCGGTTACACTTCCCATTATTCTATACAATATTCCTCAAAATACAGGGAATAATTTGGAACCCGAGACGGTAGGACGTTTGGCTAAACTCCCAAATATTATTGGTATAAAAGATAGTAGTGGCAATCTTGAACAGTTAGCTAAATATATTGATTTAACAAGACAGGAAGATTTTTCGGTTTTGGTTGGATCGGATTCAAGAATTTTAGCAGCTTTACAATTAGGAGCAGATGGTGCAGTAGCAGCAACATCAAATGTCTTAACAAAAACAGATGTTGGGATTTACAGACATTTTTTGAGCCATCAATTAAAAGAAGCTGAGAAATTACAAGAAAGTATAAACGCCTATCGAAAGGTATTGAAATATTCAACTATACCATCAGTATTAAAATATACTTTAAATCAAATTGGTATTCCTGTAGGTGATTCTCTATCACCAGTTAAGTTGACTTTAACAGCAGATGAAAAAAAGGAAATCAACAAAGTATTAAAATCTTACCAAGAATATGAAAATTTTGAAGGAAAAATAAAATGAAAAAAATAGATGTGCTTAATCGATTGTATGAAGAGAAGTTGATGGGAATCATCCGCGTGACAACTTTTGAACGTGCTAAGGAAATTGCAGAAAGTTGTTTAGCTGGAGGAGTATCTTGTTTGGAAATTAGTTATACTAATTTTAATGCTGGGGATATTATTCAGCAGTTGAAGGAAAAGTATAACCATAGATTGCTGGTAGGGGCTGGAACGGTATTAGACAGTGAAACGGCTAGAGAGGCTATCTTTAATGGTGCAGAATTTATCATTGCCCCTACCTTTAAGGAAGAGGTAGCCAAAATCTGTAATCGCTATCAGATTGCTTATATGCCTGGCTGTATGACAATGACTGAAGTGGTGGAGGCATTAGAAGCAGGAGCATCCATGGTAAAAGCTTTTCCGAGCTCATCTTTGTATGGACCAAATATTATTTCTACTATAAAGACACCAATGCCGTATGTTCCTATTTTATCCTCGGGTGGGGTGACTCTAAACAATGTTAATGAGTGGTTAAAACAAGGAGTAGACTGCATGGGAATTGGCAGTTTATTATCTAAGGGAACTGCACAAGAAATTGAACAAAATGCTAGAGCATTAAGAGAAGCAGTTAATAAGAGTAAAGAACTGCTATGAAATAAATGCAGACGGAGGCGGTTATGCTAGATAAAAAATCAATTCAGATTATGAATTATTTAATTAATGAAGAAGAAATTAGTCTAACCAAACTCATGTCAAAGACTTCTCTTTCTAAAAAACAAATTCTTTACGCATTGGACCATATTAACTCTTTTTTACTAGAGAACGATAGGGCTGCGTTATCAATATTCAAAGAAAATATCATTTTAACCTCAGAGAATAAGCAATTCTTTATTGATTGTTTTATTAACAATACTTTATTTACTGACTATTTGTTAGATGCGGACGAGCGAATCAAATATATCTTCTTTCTAATTTTTAATAAACCATCCGATTATTTATCAATTAGTGATTTTCTAGTGTCACTAAAAGTAAGTAAATCAACTGTTATTAGTGATATTAAGAGATTGCAAAAGGAAATAAAACCATCCGATATTAAAATTAAAAATGATAGAAATGTTGGCTATTATTTATCAGGAGATGAAAATCAAATTCGCTATCTAGCAATGTATTATATTTTGGAAGATCTAGCTTCCGATTTTGGAACATTCTTTTATGACTATTTCTTTTTCAATGAATCTATAGATGTTTTAAAACAGATTCATGAAACTTTTATTGCTTTTTCTAAAAAGTATGATTTTACATTTACAGATAGGCAATTGACAGAAATTGTATACACTTTATCTCTCTTTCTTAATCGCTTAAAAAGTAATTCATCTGATGATGACAATTATAAATATAAAGCTTTGGAGATATCAAAGGAATTTAAACTATCAAAGGATATCTTAAATCAATTTCTCCCAGATACTAACAAAGAGGCAATTGGCTTTCTAACTTCATGGATACTGACTTTTACCACGGTTCATATTGGTGAAGATGCCTTTGATAGAAAGATCATATTGGAACTTGTTAATAAGGTTATTAAACGCTTTGAACTTTTATCAGGGATTGAATTTTATAACATGAAAGAAGTTGAAAATAATTTATACAGTCACTTTAGAGCGGTTCATCATAGAATGATTTATAAAATACCAATTTTGAACCAATTTTCATCACGTATAAAATCACAATATCCCAACCTTTTTAAAATTGTAGGTTTAGCTTTAAAAGAGATAGAAGATTGTTATGATTTTCCGATTCCAGAAGAAGAAATTGCCTATTTAACTTTACATTTCGCGGTTGCTATTGAAGATTATGGTATAAAAGATGATGGTAAATTGGTTGCAGCAGTTGTTTGTCAAAATGGAATTGGAAGCTCTGCACTTGTCTTTCAACAATTAAAACTTTTATTCCCAGATTTTCGCTTCCTTGGTCCATATGATAAAAACAGTTTACTTGTTGAACCTTCGAAAGTTGATATGATTTTTTCAACAGAATCAAACTTAGACCTATTTTCTTTAGCGAAGGAAGTATTTGTTGTTAATCCAGTCATGACGTCAGAGGAACGCTATAATTTATTACGCAAAGTCTATAGTAAATTCGGAATTAATAAAGTTCGTTTACCAAGGGTCACAGACTTAGTTACTATCATCAATAAAAATACTGAGATTAAGGATACTAAGCAATTAGAACAAGAACTTTATACTTATTTGTTAACACCAAATGATAAAAGAATTATTGACTGCAATAGAATTGCAGAGCCCAATTTATCTGACCTTTTAGAAATTAAATTTATTCAGACCAATGTGGAAATTTCAGATTATGAGGAGGGAATTTGTAAAGCAGCTAAACCTTTGCTCCAAAGTGGCATCATCCAAAATCAATATTTGGAAAAACTTATTGATGATTATCATAAAGGGGTAATAATGAGATTAACTTCCTTGTTTTGTATGCCACACGCTACTGATACTGGTGGGAATAATTTGGGGATGAGTTTAGTTGTCTTAAAACATCCATTTATATTTAAAGATAAAAGTAGTGTGAAATATATTTTGCTACTTTCAGCACCTAAAAGTAGTGTCCATTTACTGGCTATGAATCAGTTATTAAAACTGTTAGGTCAGGAAAACTTTTATGAAGCCTTAGATAATTTTTCTCCTAAGGACATTTATCATTATATTTTAGAAAATCAATAGTAAAACCCTATAGCTAAAAACTTTCAGCCCAAAAATGAACACATCATCGTGTAATACTTGGTCTTTTTTGGAATCGCTTTCTAGACTATACTGTTATTGTAAATGAATAACGTAACAATACAAATAGGAGGAAACAAAATGGCTAATGTTAAAGACATCACACGTGAATCATGGATTTTAAATACTTTTCCTGAATGGGGAACTTGGCTCAACGAAGAAATTGAAGAAGAAGTCGTTCCTAAAAATAATTTCGCTATGTGGTGGTTAGGCAATTGTGGTGTTTGGATTAAGACACCAGGAGGTGCAAATATTGTTATGGACCTCTGGTCAAATAGAGGAAAATCAACTAAGAAAGTCAAAGATATGGTTTGGGGACATCAAATGGCAAATATGGCGGGGGTTCGTAAATTACAACCAAACTTGCGCGTGCAACCAATGGTTATTGACCCATTTGCCATTAATGAATTGGATTACTACCTCGTCTCTCACTTCCATAGCGACCATATTGATATCAATACCGCTGCTGCCATTGTAAACAATCCAAAACTTGACCACGTTAAATTTGTGGGACCTTATGAATGTGGGGAAATTTGGAAAAAATGGGGTGTTCCAGAAGAACGTATCATTATTATCAAACCAGGAGAAAGCTTTGAATTTAAAGATGTTAAAGTGACTGCTGTTGAATCTTTTGACCGTACGTGTCTTGTGACGCTTCCTGTTGACGGTGCCAAGGAAAATAATGATAGTCTGAAAGGACTTGCTGTGACAGATGAAGAGATGGCACGTAAGGCAGTTAATTACATCTTTGAAACACCAGGTGGAACGATTTATCATGGTGCCGATTCACATTTTTCAAATTATTTTGCAAAACATGGTAAGGACTTCGACATTGACGTTGCGATTAACAATTATGGGGACAATCCAATTGGTATTCAAGACAAGATGACCTCAATTGACCTTCTTCGCATGGCTGAAAATCTTCGTGCCAAGGTCATCATTCCAGTGCATTATGATATCTGGTCAAACTTTATGGCTTCAACGGATGAAATCCTTGCTCTCTGGAAGATGCGCAAAGAACGCCTACAATATCAATTCCACCCATTTATCTGGGAAGTTGGTGGTAAATATGTTTATCCACAAGATAAAGACCGTATTGAATATCACCACCCACGTGGTTTTGATGATGTGTTTGAGCACGATTCAAATATCCAGTTTAAAGCTTTACTTTAGTAGGATAAAGGGTTGTTATCAGCCCTTTATTTTATCAGAAAAAATGAAAAGGAGACAAACAATGAAATTTTTCTTAGATACAGCTGATGTTTCGGCGATTAAAACGGTTAATGAACTAGGTGTCGTGGACGGTGTCACGACTAATCCAACGATTATTTCCCGTGAAGGGCGTGATTTTGAGACGGTT
>SKEA01000026.1_pt1 | contig 92212 bp, 69 predicted proteins | sample 4826601 | NCBI WGS metagenome assembly SKEA01 (sample SAMN11008821, study PRJNA524170) | human gut metagenome | biome: Human fecal sample; material: Feces; isolation source: fecal sample from pouch patient p13, p53 | host: Homo sapiens | place: Israel: Tel-Aviv | collected 2016-07-06 | reverse complement strand
CTGCATGCGCAGCGCCCCCCCCCTATGTGTCAGATCATGCCGCAGCCCGGAATCAGGCCGCCGGGCGGATCGAGCGTGAGATATTGCTCCTCCAGATCGATGTCGGGGACCAAGGCCTCCACGAACGGGACCAACGCGGTCTTTTCGACCACATCCTCGCCCTTGGAATTCTGGCCGGTTACCACCGGCTCGGTCAAACGAATCTTGAGCAGGGATTGGGCGGGGGAGTCGATCACATCCACCACTTTGCCGACCACTTGGCCGGCGGGCAGTCCCAGACCGTTGCCCTCGACTAGACGGGCCTCAAGGCCAATAAGATCCTTGGGATACCATTCGTCGGCCTCGAGCATGTCCTCCGCATCGTCGACCTCGCCGTAGAGTTCGACACCGTTTAGGGCCTCGGCGGCATTGCGGTCGTCGACGCCCTCAAGCTTGAGAATCCAACGATCCTTGAACGTGCGCGAGCCCTCGACGATGTACTCGGTCTCGCCATCCTGGCTGTAGAGCACGGAGTCCGGCTCGAAGCGCCACTCGGGATCATCGGTGTACAGGCGCACGGTGACTTCGCCCTTCAGGCCCTGTGCGCGGCCAATACGAGCGACCCTCAGCAACTCGAGCTGCTGAGGGTCGTCGTGCATGTCTTGCTGTGCCATGCTGTGAATCGTTCCTTATCGGTTATCGACGGACGTCCATGATGTCAACGCGGACCTTGTGGTCAGACAGTGCCTGAATCACGGTGCGAATCGCGTTGGCGGTGCGGCCGCCACGGCCGATCACACGGCCGATGTCTTCCGGGTTCACGCGTACGCGAAGCAGTTCGCCGCGCGCGTTCTCATGAGACTTGACGGAAACATCGTCGGGAAAATCAACGATGTTCTTGATGAGGTGTTCCACAGCTTGTGCAAGCATAGCTAGCCTTTCGTTTCCGCTCAGGCCTCAGCCGGAGCTTCTTCGGCGGCCTCTTCAGCCGGGGCTTCCTCAGCGGCGGCAGCGGCTTCGGCTTCAGCCTTGGCCTTGGCAGCAGCTTCGGACTTGGCGGCCTTCAGCTTCTGAGCCTGGTCCTCAACGGCCGCGATGCGGGCCTCGGCGTCCGGGCCAGCCTCAACGGTCTTCAGGGTGCCTTCGGCACCTTCAAGGCCCTTGTACTTCTGCCAGTCGCCGGTGATGTTCAGCAGCTTGAAGACGGGCTCGGACGGCTGAGCGCCGACGCCGAGCCAGTACTGAGCGCGATCAGACTTGATCTGGATGGTCGAGGGCTGGGTGTTGGGGTTGTAGGTACCGATCTCCTCGATGACCTTGCCGTCACGCTTCTTGCGGGAATCGACGACCACCACACGGTAGAAGGCGTAGAACTTCTTGCCCTGTCGCTTCAGACGAATCTTGGTTGCCAAAATGGCTCTCCTTGTAATGCTAGGTGTGCGGGTTCTCGGTTTGCCATGTGGGGCATGGCCGTCCGGAATCCACGTGTCCTCGCGGCTCGGGGTGTAGAGGGCGCCACGCGCGCGCGAATAACTGGCCTATTATAGCGCACAGGGCCGGACTGGGCGTGGCGCACTGTGGTTGCGGTGTGGTGCGCGTTCCCCGTTGCGCAACATTCCGGGGAATGTATCGCGAAAATGCCGGCTATCGCAGTGCAAGCGTTGCGGTCAGGGCCAGATGATCAGTGCCCTCGACCTCAAACGACTTCACGCCGGACGGTTTGAGCCCGGGAGTGAACAGCACGTGATCCAGCTCGATGCGCGGCCACTTGAGCCAGCTCGGGAAGGTGAGATTCGGGCCGGCGGCTTGAATCAGACTTGCGTCCTTGAATCCGGACTTGAGCAACGCGCGGAAGCTCGGATGGTCGGTGCTCGAGTTGAGATCGCCCATAACGACGACGATATTGCGATTGCTGACGGATTTTGCACGGGCGAGTTCTCGCAGACCCAGAATGCCGGCCGACCAATCCGCGCAGCCGCGCATCGGCGATTTCGGGTGAGCCGAACAAAGCGTCACCGTGCGATTACCGGAGGTTTTGAGGGTGATGGCGGGAACGTCGGCGGCGGGGATGGAGACCACGTTGGGCACCGCTGCGCTCGGCTCGTAGCGGGAATAGATCACGTTGAATCCGCCATTATCGGTCTCTTTGGCGTCTCCGAACTGATGGTAGGGGAGAAGTTCGTTGATGTCGGCTTCGGTAAGACGTGTGATGAGGTCGTCGGTGACTTCCTGCAAGGCCAATACGCTGATATTGCGTTCGCGAATATTGCGAATGATTTCAGCGGCGTCGGCGCGTCCGTATCGACAATTCATCGTCATAACCGAGAACTGGGGCGAGAGTGTTTCACGCGTTGTTTCACAGTGTCCATCGGAGATGGTTTCGGGCCCTTCCTTCGGAGTGTTTGAGGTACCCGATGTATTGCTGTTATGGCTTTTTGACAGCGTCGGCGAAGTTGTTTCACGGGCTGTTTCACGGTGGGATTCTTTGCGTTTCCCGGCCGGGTCGATTGACGTACCCCAGTAGTTGATGCGCTGTGAGCTGGCAATCAGCGCGACCACAATAAGCAACGACATCGCAGTCCATTCATGTTGCCATGCGGCGACCGCGGCCAGAATCATCAAAGGAACCCACAACAGCGGCGTCAGGGCAATCATGTACGGAAGCGGCATACGGGCCTCGAGACCGGCGGGCAGCGCGCTTAAGGTCGTCCATAACAGTGCGATGATTGCCACCGCGCTGAGGATTGTCGTCATGGAAGTTCCTTTCGAAATATAAATTGAACCGAGATATAATTTGGCTCCCCTCTGCGAGGGGAGCCAAGTTGTGAGATCAGCGACCGAACAGTCCGCCAAGGCCTCCGCCGAGGTTCGGCGGCAGTTCAGTGCCACCGTCGACGTTGCCCATCATCTGCTCAAGGCCAGCGGGCAGGGCCGGGTTCTGTGGCTTCTTGGCGAAGGCGGAACCGCCGGTCGAACCGGAGGACTTGCCGGCCAGCTTATCGCGCAATGCCTTCTCCTCGGCCTCGCGCTTCATCGGATTGCCGGACTTGCCGCCTTTCTTCTTGTTCTTGCCCTTCTTCTTGCCGCCGCCCATAGCCGGGCCGCCGAAGCCGGGGATGCCGCCGCCCATGCCGCCACGATTGGACATGCGCTTCATCATCTTTGCGGCCTGCTCGAAACGCTGCAGCAAAGCGTTCACCTGAGAAACCGTCACGCCGGAACCATAGGCGATACGGGCGCGGCGGGAACCATTGATAATCGACGGATCGCGGCGCTCGGCCGGGGTCATCGAGCGAATAATCGCCTCGGTGCGGTCGATTTCCCTCTCATCGAACTGCTCGAGTTCCTTGCGGTGCTGGGCCATGCCCGGAATCATGCCGAGCAGCGACTTCATTGAGCCCAGCTTGCGCACCTGCTGCAGCTGATCGAGGAAGTCGTCCAGGCCGAAGGAACCTTCGGAGATTTTCTCGGCGGCCTTGCGGGCCTCTTCCTCATCGAACTGCTTCTGCGCCTGCTCGATGAGCGTCATGATGTCGCCCATGTCGAGGATACGCGAGGCCATGCGGTCCGGGTGGAAGACCTCGAAGTCCTTCAGGCCCTCACCGTTGGAGGCGAACAGGATCGGCTTGCCGGTCACGGACGCCACGGACAGCGCGGCACCACCGCGGGCGTCGCCATCGAGCTTGGAGAGCACCACGCCGGTGAAGTCCACGCCTTCGTCAAAGGCCTTGGCGGTCTTGACGGCGTCCTGGCCGATCATCGCGTCGATGACGAACAGGATTTCGTTGGGACGCACGGCATCGCGAATGTCGCGAGCCTGCTTCATCAGCTCCTCGTCCACGCCCAGACGACCGGCGGTATCGATGATCACCGTGTCGTAGAGCTTCTGCTTGGCGAGTTCGATGGAATCGCGGGCCACCTTCACCGGGTCGCCGGAGGTCTGGCCCGGAGCTGCGACGGCCTCGCCGCCATCGGATTGGACGCCCTTTTCGGGAGCATAGACGGGCACGCCGGCGCGTTCGCCGACCACCTGCAGCTGCGTCACCGCGTTCGGACGCTGCAAATCGGCCGCCACCAGCAGCGGCGTGTGGCCGGAATCCTTGAGCCAGTAGCCGAGCTTGCCGGCCAGCGTGGTTTTACCGGCACCCTGAAGGCCGGCGAGCATGATGATCGTCGGCGGGTTCTTCGCGAAGTTCAGCGGACGGTCGACGCCTTGGCCGAGCACGTCGGTGAGCTCCTCGTTGACGATTTTCACCACCTGCTGGGCGGGGTTGAGTGCGTCGGACACCTCGGTGCCCAGTGCACGCTCACGCACCTTGCCGGTGAAGGAACGCACCACGTCGAGCGCCACGTCGGCGTCGAGCAGCGCGCGGCGGATTTCACGGATCGTGCCGTCGATATCCGCCTCGGAAAGCTTGCCCTTGCTCTTCAGATGCTTGAACGCATTCGAGAGTCTGTCTGTCAAAGATGAAAAAGCTGCCATAATGGGCAACAGTCTAGCCGCCACGCGGGAAATTGCGGTGTTGGGGACGACGCTTTTCGGGGAATGTGCCGCGTAGTAGTCAGGGATGTTGGGCATTCAGACGGCAAATGCCGTGCCGTCCGCTCGTGGCGAAGCCAATCGAGTGCTTCCGATACCATGGAAACCGTAAAGAATCCTGTGTTTTTTGGAATACTTACGCTGTTTTGAAAATCGCTGGACACCGCTTATACGCAGACTGCCGTGCGCTCCGAACCATGACGTTCGGGCCAACGCAGACATGCCGTGCAATAAGGAAGGCCCACTGATGCCCACCCAAAAACTACTCGAACGCAAAGCCCTGATCGTTGGTATCGTCATCAACGTGCTGCAGGTCTTAGCCGGCATGGCCGTGTTCTTCATGACCGGTCTCAAGGCCATGTTCCTCGACTTCTCCTTCACCGCGATTTCCGTCCTGTCCGGAATGGTGGCGGTGTACCTCTCGTCGCGCACGGTGCGAACCACCGAGCGCTTCCCCAATGGCATGTTCGCACTGGAACCTATCTACGCGATCTGCAAGGCCATTTTCACCATGTCGTTGTTGGCGTATTCGCTGATTGACGTGTGCCGAGTAGCGTACGACTACTTCGTGTTCGGGTCCGGCGAACGCATTGAAACCGGCCCGGTGGTCATCTACGAGATCCTGACCGTAATCGTGTGCTTCAGCCTATACACGTATTACCGGCGCTCCAACCGATCCATCGGCGATTCCAGCACCATGCTCACCGCCGAGTGCAAGAGCACGTTGGTCGACGGATCGATGTCGTTCGGCATCGGCGTAGTTGCCATCTTCCTGATGCTGCTACCGGCCGGCGGTCCGCTTGACTTCCTGCACTACACCGGCGATTTCTTCATCACCGTGGCTTTGGTGGCATTGACCATCAAGGAGCCGTTCAGCGTGCTCAAAGAGGCGTTCGTGGAATTGGTCGGCGGCGTGCATGACGACGATGAAACCAACGCCTACGTGGAGGCCGAGGCACAGCGCCATCTGCCTGCCAACACCGACTACGAGCAGACGCTGATCTTCAAGACCGGTATGAACTACACCGTTGACGTGTATCTGAGCGGCATCGGCGAAACCATTGATGTAGCTGACCTCATCGAATGCAAGCGCTCGCTGGAAAAGGAGCTCAGCAAGCGCCTGCACATCGTGGACGTGGACTTCGTGTTTGACTGATTGATGGGTTTGAAGCGACTACTTCAGACTCCAAGTGGAACCCTGCGGGCCGTCTTCGATGGCGATGCCGGCCTCGGTCAGGGCGTCGCGAATCTGATCGGCCTTGGCGAAATCCTTGGCCTTGCGAGCTTCGGCACGGGCGTTGAGCTGTTCGGCGATCAGTGCCTCCAGCGCTGCATGCTCGGGCGACTCGGCCGTGCCATCAGCGGCACCGCCGGCAGCGCCGGCGGACACCCACGGTTCGGCCAGCGGGTCCAGGCCCAAGGTGTCGAGCATGGCACGCACGGCGAGCAGCGCCTCACGCACCTCGGCCTTGGCGGTTTCGGAATCGGCGCGGTCAGCCAGCTGTGAAAGCAACGTATTGCCGGAACGGATGGCGGTGAAGATCGCGGCGGTTGCACCAGACACATTGACATCGTCATTCATGGCGGCCACGAAATCGGCGGGCAAATCGTCGGCGGAGACGGCAGTGACTTCCTCGCGAGAAGGCTGTCCACCCAGCGCCACACCGGCACGCTCGATGAAGTTCGAGACGCGGTCGTATGCGGCCTGCGCCTCGACCAGCGCCTGATCGGACCATTCGAGCATCGACCGGTACTGCACGGAGCCCAGGGCGTAACGCACCACCCAAGCGGAATGCTCAGCCAACACGCTCGGCACGGACAGGCCGGTGCCCAGCGACTTCGACATCTTCTCGCCCTTGGCGGTCACCCATGCCGAATGCATCCAGCGCGCAGCAGAGGGGTAGCCGGCCGCGCAGGTCTGCGCCATCTCGTTTTCGTGGTGGGGGAAGCGCAGATCCAAACCGCCGCCGTGAATGTCGAAGCCATCGCCCAGGTAACGGTGGGACATGGCGGAGCATTCGATGTGCCAGCCAGGGCGACCCACGCCGAACGGCGTCGACCAACGGGCGTCCTCGGGATCGGTGTCCTTGGGGGCCTTCCACAGGGCGAAATCACGCGGGTCGTGCTTGTCGGGGGAGGCGTCGGCCGGGTCGACCGGATTGTACTTGTCGGCACCGGTGGCGTCCACGGACGGGCCCATGCGGTCGGCCACGGCAGCGGCCTCATCGACTTCGGAAGTCTGCTTCTGGTGGGTGAGTTCGCCGTAATGCGGCCAGGATGCCACATCGAAGTACACGTTGCCGGTGGGCTTGCCGTCCGCATCCGTGACCACATAGCCGTGGCCGTTGTCGAGAATGCGCTGAATCAGGTCGATCATGTCCGACATGTGGCCGGTGGCGCGAGGTTCCACGGTGGGCGGCAGCACGCCGAGCGTGTTGTACGCCTCGGTGAATTCGCGCTCGTAGTAATAGGCGCGGGCCCACCAACGCTGGCCGGCGGCCGCGGCCTTATCGAGAATCTTATCGTCGATATCGGTCACATTACGCACAAAAGTGACTTTGTAACCGAGCTTCAAAAACCAGCGGCGCACGATGTCGAACGCCACGGCGGCACGGATATGGCCGATATGCGGTGACGACTGCACGGTGGCGCCACACACATAAATGCCGACTTCGCCCGGCTTGAGCGGCACGAAATGGCTGACCTGGTGCGAGGCGGTGTCATACAGATTCAGGCCTTCTGCGGCCTTGGCGACATGCACCGGCGTCAGGCTTGAAGGCATGACGGAAATGTTGAAATCCTGCGGTTCTTGGCTGTTTCCCATAACGCTCAAGCGTAGGGTCCGAACCAGACATGCTGAATCGTTACTCGAAGAGCTTGATGAACGCTTCACAGGTGGGGCCCGAACGAGGTGACAGACGGATGAGAAGCGGGACAACAGTCTCGCGAGAACACGTCTTTGACCGCTGCGGAAACTGCGAGATTCATGGATTTGCCCTGCTCGTTACGCAAACGGGGAACGCTCGTGCCACAATAGAAGTCATGGCCACACCACAAGTGCTCATTTTGCAACATGTCCCATGGGAACGTCCGGGACGCATATTGTCGAACCTCGAAGACATCGGTCTTGAGACGGTGACGATGAATATCGTCGACAAAAAGAAACCGGACTTGCCTGATTTCGGCGAACTGGCTGGCGTGGTAATCATGGGTGGACCTATGGGAGCGCTTGATTACGACAAGTATCCGGGGCTGAAGGCGGAAGCCAAGTTGGCACGTGCCGCCGTGGCTTCAGGCAAGCCGATTCTCGGTGTATGCCTGGGGCATCAGATTATCGCCACTGCGCTTGGTGCGCAGCTGCGCAAGGGCGATGCGCCGGAGATTGGGTTCGCGCCGATCAAGCGTGTGGACAAGCATGACTTCTTCTCCATGTGGGATAAGCAGCTGACGGTGCTGCACTGGCATAACGACGTGGTGGGTTTGCCCGAGGGAGGCCAGCTGCTGGCGCGTTCGTCTTCCACCAAGGTGCAGGCATTCCGACTGGGATCCGCGCTGGGCATGCAGTTCCATCTTGAGGTGTGCGGCTCGCTGCTGGACGAATGGCTGGATGAGCCGAGCATGGTCAAGGATCTCAAGGCCGCGGGTGGGTCCAAGTCCCGATTGCGCGAGCAATTCGCCCAATACGATCAGCTACTGCATCCGCTCGCCGAGCAAGTGTTCTCCGGTTTTGCGGCCCGCTGCAACTCCTACGCTCAGACGCTGAACAAATAACGTTTGTGGGCCGCCGCTGGGCAAGCGTGGCGCTACATTGGTGAGTCATGCCGACTTATGACATTGGACTGGAACACGTTTCGCTCGCTTTCGCTACCAAAACCATCTTCACTGATGTAACGCAGGGTGTTTTTGAAGGCGACCGCATCGGCATCGTCGGCAAGAACGGCGACGGCAAATCCACGTTGCTGCACCTGTTCTGCGGTGCTCAGGAGCCGGATTCCGGCCGCGTGACAAAGCGTGGCGGACTCACGTTCGGCATGCTTGACCAGCGTGATCCCCTTGATGACAACGCCACCATTCGCGAAGCCGCACTTGAGGGGCGCGCCGACTACGAATGGGCGTCCGATAACACTTCCCGTGAAATCGTCGAGGCATTGCTCGGCGGCATGAGCCTGGATGCCAAGGTCGGCTCCTTGTCCGGCGGCCAGCGTCGCCGCGCCGATTTGGCCCGACTGCTGCTCAAGGATTGGGATATTCTTGCACTTGACGAGCCCACCAACCATCTCGACGTGGTCACTATCCACTGGCTTGCCGAACATTTGAAGAACCGCTGGTCCAAAGGCCAGGGCGCTCTGTTGCTCGTGACCCACGATCGCTGGTTCTTGGACGAGGTCTGCGAATCGATGTGGGAAGTCCACGATGGCGTGATCGAGCCGTTCGAGGGCGGCTATTCCGCATATATGCTGCAGCGCGTGGAACGCGATCGCCAAGCCGATGTGCGCGAAACCAAGCGCCGCAATCTGGCTCGCAAGGAGCTCGCATGGCTTTCCCGCGGTGCTCGTGCCCGCTCCACCAAGCAGAAGTTCCACGTCAAGGCCGCACGCGAATTGATTGCCGATGTGCCGCCGATGCGTAACACACTTGAACTGAAGCAAATGGCCACCTCCCGTCTCGGCAAACAGGTGGTCGATTTGGTCGACGTGACGCAGATTTTCGAAAAACCGCAGGGCATGGCCGATATCGACCCGGATGTGGCGGCGCTCTCCGCGTCCGCTTCCCGCGTGGATGTGGTCAACGCCATGTACGCCGAGCCGCAGCTGCATGGTTCCGTTGAGGTGGCGGTCACCGACATGACTGACCCGCGCCTGGTGGACGCCGGCGTGCCGGAAGCCGTCGAGTCCGCTGAGGAAGCGCGTAAGAAGGCCGAGGCTGAGAGCGGCAATCCGCAGCTTGCTGACGATCGCGAGGTTCGTCGCATGAACACGGGTGGTGAAACCATCGGCGGTGGCACTGCTGCAACGGATTCGGATGATGACACTGCTGCAGCCGGTGTCACCTCGGCTGCACGCAAGGTGACGGTTTCCGGCCGCGAGATTCTTGACGATGTGACTTGGCTGATTGGCCCGGGCGACCGCTTCGGCATCGTCGGTGCGAATGGTGCCGGCAAGTCCACGCTGCTTAAGTTGATTGATGGCACACTCACCCCGACCGCAGGCCATGTGAACATTGGCAAGACGGTGAAGTTCGCGGTGCTCTCGCAGCGCCTCGATGAGCTGGAGAAGCTCGGCAAGTACAAGATCAAGGAAGTGCTTTCCCGCTATAAGCCGAGCTACATTGTGGATGGCAAGGAAGTGACGCCGGGACAGTTGATGGAGCGTCTCGGCTTCGAATCCGCCCAGCTGATGACGCCGATCCGCGATCTCTCCGGTGGTCAGAAGCGCCGCATGCAACTGCTGCTGATTCTGCTTGACGAGCCGAACGTGCTCATCATGGACGAGCCCGGCAACGATCTGGACACCGATATGCTCGCCGTGATGGAAGACCTGCTCGATACTTGGCCGGGCACGTTGATTGTGGTCTCCCACGACCGGTACCTGCTGGAGCGCGTCACCGATCAGCAGTTCGCGCTGATTGGCGGCAAAGTACGTCACTTGCCCGGCGGCGTGCAGGACTACCTCGATATGGTTGAGGCTATTAAGAACGGCAAGGGATTGCCGGCTGACACGCCTGGCTTCGCGGGCACCGGTAGCAGCTCGGCGAAGTCTGGTAAGGGTAAGGCGGCCGCCGTCAACGCTGCCGCATCTCTCCCTCAGTCCGCTTCGCGGATAGCTCCCTCGTCAGAGGGAGCCAATAACGGTGAGGACTCCACCTCGAAGCTCACCGGCAAGGCCTTCCACGAGGCATCCAAGCGCGTGAATGCCATCGAACGTAAGCTCGCTAAGCTTGAAGAGCAGAAGGCCGATCTCGAGGCGCAGATGGCCGCCCATGACCCGAGCGACTACGAGGGTCTCAACAAGCTCAATGAACAACTCACCGCCGTCAATACTGAAAGCGATGATCTCGAAGCCGAATGGCTCGAACTCTCCGAACAATTGGAGTAGCGGGAGAAACCGTAACGTTCACAAGGCCTCGGCAGTTTGCCGGGGCCTCCCGCTATGCAAACTCCCACGGATTAATCAATTCCACGTCGGTACCTTCGAAGTCCTTGATATTGCGCGTGGCTATGGCCGCATCCCAGGAACAGGCAATTGCCGCAATCATGGCGTCTTGAATACTGGTAGGTGTGCCCCTGTGTTCGCGTTCGACAAGGATATGGGCATAATCCGCAGCTGCCTGAGTGTCAAATGCGAACGTTCTGTCCTCTAATGTCATAAGCGCCAGCTTGACGGTCGTATCTGTGTACTTTCGTCGTTTGCCTTCAGGCATGCGACATATTCCGGCCAACAACTCGGCGACGGTGATGGCGGTGGTTGCCAAATTGCTTGTATCTTGGTTCCTCAGCCAATTGGCAACGTGTTCGTCTGGCTGTTTCTTGATGATTTCGCTGATGACGTTGGTGTCCAGAATAATCATGGCCGATTCCTATTCAAAAGATACTGGCGGTCGGGAATCGGCGGAATTTCGCTCGGATAGTGGGAGTTCCCCCTTGTCGAGTCCCTCAAAATCCATGTTCTTCATGAATTCGCGGATCTCGTCATAGAAATTGGTCTTTCGCGTGATTTCATGCGCCACCGTGCCAGCCAGCCATTCTTCAAGAATGGATCGCACCTGAGATTCCATGGAGCGGTTGTTTTTCTCAGCCACTTCTTTGAGCTGCTGAATCTGCTCATCGGGTATTTTTCGGATGGTCAATGTTGCCATGATGCACCTCCTTGTTGCTGTCATAATGCTAGCATGAGGTGCTGTCGTTTTGCTTGCAGTACGGGTGATGAGGTATGCACGCATGAAAAAAGGCGGATATGCATCATGCACATCCGCCTTTTGAGCTTGGACTGGGTCTTCCCGCAGTCGCCGAATCAGCGCCCGGTAACCTCGGAACCGACGACCTTTTCGCTCAGGGCGCGCGGGCCGCGGGTCACGGCTACGGCACCGGAGCGCACCAGCTCAATCACACCGTAATGCTCCAAAAGCCCCAGCAGGGCGTCGATCTTGCCTTCGGCACCGGTGGCCTCAATGGTCAGCGATTCCGGATTCACGTCCACCACGCGCACGCGGAACAGACGCACGATCTCCAGCACGTCGGAACGGTTGGATTCGTTGGCGGCCACCTTGATGAGCACCAGTTCGCGTTCCACGGTGGAGTTCGGGTCGAGTTCCACGATTTTGAGCACATGCAGCAGCTTGTTGAGCTGCTTGATGATCTGCTCCAGCGGCACGGCCTCCACGTCGGCGGTCACCGTGACGCGAGAGATGTCCGGACGCTCAGTGGGGGAGACGGACAGCGAGTTGATGTTGAACGCACGGCGGGCGAACAGGCCGGCGATACGCGCCAGTACGCCTGGGCGGTTCTCCACCAGCACGGACAGCGTATGACGCTGGGAACCAGGCTGGGATGCAGGATAGTTAGCCATGAGTGTTCTCCTCTCCTCAGTGCTCGCTCGCAGTGGCAGCGGCGGTCTCGTGCTCGAACACGCCGGTCGCATGCTCGTCCGGACCGGTTCCCGGAGCCGGGGTGCCGCCAGCCAGCGGCTTGATGCCGGGCTTGTACGTCACCTCGTCGTTGGGGGCGCCGGCGGCTACCATCGGCCACACCATCGCATCCTTCCACACGCGGAAGTCGATCAGCACCGGGCGGTCGTTGATCTGGTTCGCCTTTTCGATGGCGGCAATCGCCTCTTCCTCGGTGAACGCGCGGATACCCACGCAGCCGTATGCCTCGGCCAACTTGATGAAATCAGGCACTTCGAGCGGCGCATCGCCGTCGGCCAGTGCCGACTCGCCGTCGACGCCATGCGCCTCGCCATCGAGCAGGTTGGTCTGCGAGTAGTGGTGCTCGTAGAACAGCGTCTGCCACTGACGGACCATGCCGTATACGGAGTTGTTCAGAATCGCGATCTTCACCGGAGCGTGGTCCAGGAACGCGGCGGCCAGCTCCTCAGAGGTCATCTGGAAGGAACCGTCACCATCGATCAGCCACACCGGCTTCTTGCCCTCGAACTCGCGGGCCGAGCCCACGGATGCGCCGATGGCGGCTGGCAGGCCGTAGCCCATCGTGCCGAGGCCTCCGGAGGAGATCCAAGCGTGCTGGTTCTCAAAATCGATGAACTGCGAGGCCCACATCTGGTGCTGGCCCACACCGGTCACCCAGATGGTGGACGGATCGGCCATCTCAGAGAGCTTCTTGATGACCCACTGCGGGGCCAGCGATCCGTCGGTCGGCTCATCCCACGTCATCGGGTATTCCTCGCGCCAGCCGTCGATCGCCTTCCACCAGGGGGCCAGATTCGGCTTGCCCTGAATGGCCTGCGTACGCTGAATCTCGGGAATCAAGTCGTCGAGCACGGTAGCCACATCGCCCACGATCGGCACGTCGGGCTGACGGTTCTTGCCGATTTCAGCCGGGTCGATGTCAATGTGAATCACGCGGGCGGTCGGTGCGAAGGCGTCGAGCTTGCCGGTCACGCGGTCGTCGAAACGTGCACCGATGGCCACAAGCAGGTCAGCGCGCTGCACGGCGCCGGTTGCGGCAATCGTACCGTGCATGCCTAGCATGCCGAGGTTCTTCGGGTCGGAGTCGGGAATGATGCCGCGTGCGGGCAGGGTCGTGACCACGGGAGCGCCGGTCAGGTCGGCCAGAGCCTTGACCTGTGCGCCGGCGTTGGAGCGGGCGGCGCCGCCACCCACATACAGCACCGGGCGGTACGACTGAGAGAACAGCTTCGCCGCGTCGGACAGCACACGGCCGTGCGCCTTGGTGGTGGGGTTGTAGCCGGGCAGAATCATGCGCTGCGGCCATGAGTAGTACATGTCGCCGGTCTGTGCGGTCTTGGTCAGATCCACGACCACCGGGCCGGGGCGGCCGGTGTTGGCGATGTAGTACGCCTCGGAAAGCACGCGAGGAATGTCCTGCGCGCGGGTCACGAGGAAGGAGTGCTTGGACACCGGGTAGGTGATGCCCACGATATCCGCCTCCTGGAAGGCATCAGTGCCGATGGCTTGCACGCCCACCTGACCGGTAATCACGACCATGGGCACGGAGTCCATGTTCGCGTCCGCAATGGCCGTGACCACGTTTGTGGCACCCGGGCCGGAAGTCACGATGCACACGCCCACCTTGCCAGTGGCCAGTGCGTAGCCTTCGGCGGCGTGGCCGGCGGCCTGCTCGTGGCGCATAAGCACGAAGCGGAACTTCGTGTTGTCTTTGATCTCGTGGTAGACGGGCAGAATCGCGCCGCCAGGAATGCCGAAGACGTCCTCGACGCCGAGGTCCTCCAGCGAACGAATCAGCGCCTGGGCGCCAGTCATCTTCTCGCCATCGACGATGGTCTGCTTATCGGGGGCCGTGTTGATTTTCGGTACACCGCTGAATGCCTGCAAAGGCGTGGGTAAAGCCATGATTCCTCTCACCTCATAGGTTTTGTCGCGAACCTGCCCGACCTTGGGATGGGGCCGGGTGCCCGCGTGTCTGATTCCAGTCGCTTCCCCGAGACTTGTGGCCCCGGCGCGACTCGTCGCTCATGTTGGTATTAGTCTATTCGCAAATCCGACAGCGGGCTTACTTAGTCCGCGTCTTGAACGAGTCCAGTGACTTCCAGCCCGCTTCGGCGGCCGCCAGCTGCGCCTTACGCTTGCTGGAGCCCTTACCGATGCCGATGATGTCGCCGTTCTCGCCCAATGAGACGCGCGCGGTGAAGATCTGCGCGTATTCCGGGCCGGAGACCTCCATATGGTAGACAGGCTCCTCCTTGCCGAGGCCGTGCGCCTTGACGGTCAGCGAGGTCTTCCAGTCAAGTGCCGGGCCCTCGGTGGCCACTTCGGCGAGCGTGTCGTCAATAAGCCGGTGAATCACCTTGCGTGCCTCGTCGATGCCGTGTTCCAGGAAGGTCGCGCCGATGAGCGATTCCACGATGTCGCATAGGATGGAGTTCTTCTCCGCGCCGCCCTGCTCGGCTTCTCCGTGACCCAGCAGAATGTAGGGGCCCACCTTGAGCTTGGTTTTGGCGATGGCGCTCAGCGCGTCTTCGGAGACGGCCTTGGCGCGCATCTTGGCCAGTTGCCCCTCGGTCATATCCGGGTGAATGGTGAACAGCGTTTCAGTGGAGACCAGTTCGAGCACCGCGTCTCCCAGGAATTCGAGGCGTTCGTAATTGGCCACGCCGGGGTGCTCATGCGAGAAGGAACGGTGGGTGAGTGCCTGCACGAGCAGATCCGGGCTGAGAGTGGTGCCCAACGCTTCAAGAAGCTCGTTGGCCGGCGTCGGCTGCTGTGGGGTTTCATTACTCATGATTGTTGTATGGTCCTTCACGCGATGGTGATGTGTTGTGTTGTGTTGTGTTGTTTGCGATGCGATGGTGTACGCAATGGTGCACTTATGCGAAGACCCCGCCACCCGTCGATGGCAGGGCCTTCATTCAAGCCGTTATCGCAGGACTCACTTGGTGTGAGCCGGCTGGATGGCGGAGCGGTAGGTGCGGCCGCGGTAGTTACCGCAGCTCGGGCAAGCCATGTGCGGCAGGGCCGGAGCGCCACAGTTCGGGCAGTTCACGGTCGCAGCAGCGGTGGCCTTCCAGTTCGCGCGACGCGAATGCGTGTTGGCGCGCGAGGTCTTGTACTTAGGCAGTGCCATTTGAGTATCCTCTATTTCGTTCGAACAATTGAGCTTAAGCGTCCGTTATCTTAACGCACGGCTCGTACAAACTTCGTTCAGGCGCGCGTCACTTGGCCTGCTCGCCGTTCTGCTCGGCCTCGAGCTGGGCTTTGAGCCCCGCCAATCCGGCAAAACGGATATCCGTCACATCGTGATGATGGTCGGGATCCTCGTTCAGATCGGCACCGCACTGCGAGCACAGACCCCTGCAATCCGGTCGGCACAGTGGTTGCAACGGCAGCGATTCGACCAGCGTGTCGCGGATCATCGCCTCGATGTCCGCGAATGCGCCGTTCTCCAGCAGCGGATACGTGTCTTCCGACTCGTCCTCGCCGGCGATGATGTCGATTTCGTCGTCCTTCTTGCTCTTGCCGCCCTTGCCGTTGGCCTTGTCCTGACCCGACTCGTACGGGAAGAACACCGTCACATCAACCGGCCAGTCCTCGTCAATCGGCTTCAGGCAGCGCGTGCACTCGCTGACGAATGGCGCGACCAGGCGGCCGGTGAAGATCAGGCCGTCCACAATCGAATCGAACTGCCCGCTCACGTGTACGGGCTCACCTTCCTTGATGCCGACAATGCTGTCGCCAATGCCGGAAGGTGCCGGGAAATCGGCGTCAATCGGCTTGGATTGACCGGCGCGCGAAGCAATCTGCGCTACCGGAATGGCCCACGGGGAATCTTCAACTCGTGCCATGGTATGTTCTTGGTGCCTTTCGTATGTTGGCTGGAGTTATTCGTTACTGGCGTTATTCGCGTTACTGATGTTGCCGGCGTTGCTGGCGTTACTGGGCTTCGGGATAGTCGTTCAGCGTCAGGTGCGGCATCTGTTCGCGGGCCGCGCGCTGGCGCTCTTCCAGCACGTTAAGACCGGCCTGCACATCCTGACTGAGTTTGCCGAGCTGCTGGGACAGCCCTTCCATCACCGTAGTGCAGTACTGGTCCGCGCCTTGGGTCAGATGGTCGGCTTTGGTCTGTGCCTGGTCAAGAATCGCGCGCGCTTTCTGCCGTGCAAGCTCGGTGACGTTCTCTTGGCCGGCCAGGAACTGTGCCTGTTCGTTGGCGTCCCTGATCATGTTGGCTGCGCGGCTTTGTGCGGAGGCGACGATGGCGTTGGACTGGGTCTGTGCCGATTCCAGACGGCGCTCGGCCTCGCGCATGAGGGCGGAGGCGCGCTCCAACTGCACCGGCAGCATTTTCTTCAACTCGGAAAGCTGGTCGGTGAATTCGTCGCGGTCAACCTTCACCATGCCGGGGGCGAATATGCTGGACTTCGCTTCGCCCAGTGCCGCCTCGAGCTGGTCGATGATGTCATACACCGTGGTGAATTCCTCGTGGCTCTTGACCGTGGCCGGGTCGTCGTCCGTGGTTTCTCGCAGGTCGGGCATTTCGTTCATGAACGAGGGGCGAATGCCGGCGGCCTGAGCGGTCTGAGCCTGTGCCCGGGTCTGCTGAGCTGCTTGGGCCTGCGCTTTGGCCTGCATCTGTGCCGGAGTAGGGGTAGGCGCGGCGGGCGGCGATCCGGCGAGAACATCGGCCTCTTCGGTGGGTGCCGGCGCGGCTTGCGTAGACGCGGGCGGTTCCGGGGCGGACGGCTCCGGAGTGGACGATGCGGCGTCCGCATTCGGTTTGGTCAGATCGACGTATCCAGTAGGGTGGTCATCGCTCATAGTCATTAGTACATCAGTCCTTCCGCTGACGTTCCTCGGCCAGGGCATCGGCCAGCATCGGCACGACGCAATCGGGCACCATGCCGGTCACGTCGCCTCCATGGCGGGCCACGTCCTTGACGATGGAACTGGAGATGTGTTCAAGAATCGGATCGGCCGGCAAAAACAGGGTTTCGATGCCAGCGAGCTTGCGATTGACCAGCGCCATGCCGAGCTCGGCTTCATAGTCGCCGTTCTGGCGCAGACCCTTGATGATAACGGTGGCGCCGACCTTCTTGCAGTAGTCGGTGATCAGGCCGTCGGTGGAAGAAACAGTGACGTTCTTGCAACCGGCTTTGTCAAGGGCACGGCGGATCACGTCGACTCTGGTGGCTTCGGAAAACATCGGTGTTTTCGCGGCGTTGACGGCCACCACCACATGCACCTCGTCGAAAAACCGCGCCGAGCGCTCGATTACATCCAAGTGTCCGGCGGTAACGGGGTCATACGAGCCGGGGCATACTGCGATAGTCATGCCTTATAGCCTACCGCGAATGGTGTGCAATGGTGCGCTTCGTGCGGCCACACGTTACATGCGGAGAGTTTCGCGGTTTGCGATGGGAATCTATGATGGGATGCAGTTGAATCGTACAGTACGAGGAAAGAAGTACACTATGACTTTTGCTGATCTGTTCTCCAATGACGCCGAACCGCTGCGCAACCCCGACCAGGGTGCCGGAACCTCCGTGCTGGAACGTCCGGAGACCAAGGAGTCGCCGGTGCGCGACGATGGCGGCGACGCCGACCGCTTTGCACACTATGTGTCCAAGGACCGTATCGCGGAATCCCGCGCGACCGGCCGTCCGGTGGTGGCCCTGTGCGGCAAGGTCTGGGTGCCCAAGCACGATCCGTCCAAATACCCCGTCTGCCCTGACTGCAAGCGCATCTACGAGGAAATGACGCGCTGAGCTGCTGCGGGTTATTGCTTGGCTCCCCTCTCTGAGGGGAGCTGTCGTCGTAGACGACTGAGGGGAGTAGCGGGCGCGGGCCCACTAGATTTCCTGAATATGTGACACTGAGGTTGCGTTAGTGTTACATATTCACAAGCGGGGAAATGGTGGTTTGTGTTTCAGCTGTCGTATATGGATATGTCCATTATGTGGATTTTCGCTGTCGGAATCACGATGTGACCAAAGGATTCGCTATTTTCTGCGGTTTTTGATCACCGATGATCAGCCGTTATAAGTACTCTCTTCATACTTTCGTAACACGTTAGCCACGGGGGGAGGGTAGCAATAGCGCCATATTTGTTGTCTTCGCGAAAAGGAGTGGCATATGGCGTCTTCACAAACGCAAGTTGCCGGCAATGAGGATTCCGCAAGCAAGATATCCCAGACACAGAATGAGCCCATTCGGGACAGCGACTACACCCTGTCTCGTGTTCCGGCCGAGGCCAAGCAGCCGTTCTGGAGGATTCTGGTAATCCGTATCGGCAGCATATGCTGCGTCTCTCAGCTGGTGCTCGGTGCATCCCTCGGCTACGGCATGAGTTTCTGGGGCGCGTTCTGGGCGACAATGCTCGGATCAGTGCTATTGCAGGTGATTAGCTGGGCGCTGGGTACTGCGGCGGCGCGTGAAGGCCTGTCCACCAGTCTGCTGTCCCGTTGGACCGGATTCGGCAAAATGGGTTCCGCCATCTTCGGCGGCGTGATGGCCATTTCCATGGTTGGATGGTTCGGCGTGCAGAACTCGGTGTTCGGCGAAGGCATGGCGAACATTCTTTCGTTCACTGACTTCCTCGGCAAGTTCGAGACCCCCGCGTGGTCCATCGTTACCGGCATTGCCATCACAGTGTTGGTGGTTTTCGGAGTCAAGGCCATCGCCAACTTCGCCACGGTATTTGTGCCGCTGTTCATCGTCGTTGTGCTGTATGCATCCTTCGTGATGTTCCAGTCCAATCCGCTGTCCTCGCTGTTCAACACTCCTGCCCCTGGTCCGGCGCTTTCGCTGGGCGCCGCAACCACCATCGTGGCTGGCGGCTTTATCGCAGGTGCCATCTGCACTCCCGATTACGGTCGATTTTTGCGTAACGGCACCGAGGTGTTCTGGATGACCCTGATCGGCACGTTTGTTGGCGAGCTGGGCATGAACCTATTGGCAGTGCTGTTGGCTCACGCCACTGGTACCAATAACGTGGTCGACATGATGATGGCCACCTCCGGTGTAATCGGCGTACTGATTGTTGTGGCTTCCACCGTCAAGCTCAATGACATCAACCTGTATTCATCATCCCTTGGCCTGTCCACGATGATTAATGCGCTGTTCAACCGTAAGCTCAACCGTGACGCACTCGTCTGGGGCCTGGGCATCGTAGGCACATTCCTGTCCGTAATCGGCATCATCAACTACTTCACTGGCTTCCTGACGTTGTTGGGCGTCGCCATTCCTCCGGTCGCTGGCGTAATGGTCGTCGACTACTACATTCTGCGTCGCGGCCGCAAAGATCTTGAAGCCACCCGAGAAGCGGGCACCCTGCCGGAAAGCGTGGAGAAGTGGAACCCGGTGGCGCTTGCCGTGTGGATTATCGGATTCGCAGTGGGCGAGGTCACCAGCATCTACTCGATTGGCATCCCCGGCCTGAACTCGCTGATTGTTTCCGGCATCCTCTACTGGGTCATCATGGTCGTCTATGCTAAGGTCAAGGGCGTCGAGACCGTGGAGTTCGCCCGCACCAAGCAGGTCCTGTAGGAGGACGGAGCAATGCCGAAGATTACGTTGGCGCAGTTTGAAAGCAAACTGTGTGACCCTCCGGCGAACGTTGCCAAGACCATCCCCATGATTCGTCAGGCCGGCCTTGACGGTTCGGACATGATCATGTTCCCGGAGATGTTCACTACCGGATACGAACTGAGCATTGTGGGTCCGCGCATCACCGAACTTGCGGAGCCCGTGAACGGCCCGACCATTACCGCATTGCGCGAGGCCGCCAAACAGGCCGGTGTGTATGTGGTGGCTCCCATCGCGCTCTATCACGATGACCTGCCGGGTGTGCCGTTCAATAGCGCCGTGCTTATCGATCGCGAAGGCAACGTGGCGGGTGTCTACGACAAGCAGCATCTGTGGGCTTTGGAGAGGTTCTATTTCCGGGGCGGCAACGGCACTCCCGTGTTCCAAACCGACTTCGGAACCATCGGCATCATGATTTGCTATGACATGGGCTATCCGGAAGTGGCGCGCATGCTTGCCCTGCAAGGGGCTCAGATTGTGCTTTGCCCGTCCGCCTGGTGCGAGCCTGACCATGATGTATGGGACATCAACGTACCTGCACGAGCATTGGAGAACACGGTGTTCCTTTGTGCCGTGAATCGGTACGGCAGGGAGCAGGACCTGTATATGGGCGGCCATAGCAAGGTGTGTGACCCGAGAGGGCGCGTCGTTGCGGAGCTGCCCGACGAGGGCGAAGGCGTGCTGAACGTGGAGATTGACCTCGCCGACGTCGTTTCCAACCGGCAGACCAGCCCGTACCTGCGCGATCGCAGACCGGAGCTATACGGCAAGGTATTGCTGCCCTGATGTGAAGTGTCGGGACCGGATCATTGTTTTCCCATCAAAAGAGGAAGACGATGATCCGGCCCTCGTCTCGTATAAAAACCGTAAATATATCAGTAGTTCAAGGAGTGTGCCATAACCATGACACAGACAACGGCCGTCGCGCCGGCACAGGAGCCGGCTTTCGAATCAGACAGCCTTCATATTCCGGATAGCGACAGGCGCGGATGGTGGTCCATCGCCTGCATCTGGATCGGTAATTCCATCAACGTGTCCACCCTGATGACCGGTGCGGTACTCGGCGCAGGACTGACCTTGTGGGATGCATTCTGGGCCGCATTCATCGGTTTTGGCATCATTCTCGCCTACATGTGTTTCGTGGCCATGGAAGCAACCGACACCGGCCTTCCCACCTCCGCTATGTCCACTGCAGCCTTGGGACGCAAGGGCGGACGCTACATCATCTCAATCATCCTGGGTATCTCACTGATCGGATGGTTCGGTGTGCAGGCGGCAGTCTGCGGATCCTCATTCTCCCTGATGGTCGGCAAGCTCGGGCTAGACGTTTCGCCGCAAATCTGCTCTATCGTGCTGGGCGCGCTGATGCTCGTCACCGCCATCCTCGGTTTCGACGGCGTCAAGTGGGTCAACTACATCGCGGCTCCTTTGCTGTTCATCATTTGCGCCTATGGCCTGTTTGCCTCCCTGTCCAATACGGGCATGGGCACGTTGACCTCCTACGTGCCCAAGGAAAGCATGGGACTGGTAGCCGGTATCAATATTGCCGTGGGCTTCTTCGCCGTCGGCGGCGCCACTGTGGGCGACTTCACCCGTTACGCGCGTGATCGAAAAGGTGCAGTGCTGTCCAGCATCATCGGCATCTGGCCACCCATGGTCATCCTGCTTATGATGGGTGCGATGCTCTCCGTCGTCAAGCCCGAATCGGGCGGCGATATTTCCCAGATCATGGCATCCATGGGGCTTGCCGGAGCCGCTTTGATTGCTCTTGTGCTATCCACGTGGTCCGTCAACGTGGGCAACGCCTACTCTGCAGGACTCGCTTTCGCCGTCATCGCCGACAAGGGAGATAAGGGCTATCGCGTTTCCACCACCATCGCTGGCATTCTTGGCATTATGCTTGCCGCGGCTGGCATCATGGACTACTTCCAGATATTCCTGACCGTACTTTCCGCGATGATTCCAGCGCTCGCGGGCTCGATGATCGCAGATTACTGGTTTGTTCGCAAGGCCCGTCCGCAAAACTTCAAGCCACTTGACGGGTTCTCCGTGCCTGGTCTGGTTTCGTTCATCGTGGGATCGATCGTGGCTCTGATTACCGGTGGCACATTTGCTTCGGTGCCGGCACTTGCATTCCTTGACCACCCATTCTTCCTTGGTCCGGTCAATGGCATAGTCGTGTCCATCGTGCTGTATGTGGCCGTGTACAAGCTGATGAAGCTGCCGAGCTTCGACGGTCCCATTCTGTTGACGCGGAAGGGGCAGTGATATGCGTCATCTCGTATCTTCGGACATCCCCGATATCGCACTTGGTTCATCCCTGCTTGGCGCGGGAGGCGGCGGCGACCCCTATGTGGGCGGTCTTATCGCCCGTCAGGCGTTGGACAAAGCCGGCAGCGTCGAACTCTACGATGCCGACGAAGTGCCGGATGAATGGCTGGTCGCCACCATCGGTGGAGTGGGCGCTCCCAGTGTATTGGCGGAAAAAGGCATCAACGGCTGTGAAATCACCAACCTGCTCGCTGCGCAGGAAGAACAGTTGGGGCGCAAGCTCGACGCGATCGTTCTGTCCGAGATCGGTGGCATGAATTCGGTCATCCCCGTGGCCGCCGCTGCTATTGCCGGCATCCCGCTGGTCAATGTGGATGGTATGGGACGCGCGTTCCCCGGCCTGCAGCAGGATTCGTACAACATTGCCGGCGTGCACACCTGGCCTATGGCGTTCGCCGATGAAAAAGGCAACGTGGCCATGCTCACCACCGTCGACAATGATTGGATGGAGAACCTTGGACGTGCCACCGTCGATGCGATGGGCGGCCAGGGTATTGCTCTCGGCCAGTTCATGTCCGGTGAGACGATGAAACGCGCCGCTGTGCGCGACTCCCTGACCAAGGCGAAGTTCATCGGAGAAACCATCCGATCCATCAAACAGATTGCTTCGGATGAGGGATACTCTTCGCCTCGTGCCGCTCTGTTCGACAAGATCGGTGCGGTGGGCCTGATTGAGGCAAAGATCTGCGACGTGACCCGCGAGACCCGCGGTGGCTTCAACTTTGGCCGCGCACAGTTGGATGGTATCCGGGGCTCGCGCGGGCACACCGGAGCCATCGAATTCCAGAATGAAAACCTCATCGCATATCTTGACGGGGAGCCCGTGGCCACGACTCCAGACCTGATCTGTCTGGTCGATTGCGATACGTTCATTCCGGTCACTACCGAGAGTTTGAAGTATGGCAAGCGTGTCATCATGCTGGTTCTTCCGTGCGATCCGGTGTGGCGTACTCAGGCGGGCATCGACCTGGCCGGCCCCCGATGGTTCGGGTACGACCTCGACTACATCCCATACGAGCAGATTCGCTCCGTACTCGCGTAACGTGCCATGCCGGCCGCTGCTGGCCGGGATTGCAACGCAGAACATGTCAATAACAGAAAGGGAATGTGATGAGAACCATCGGTGTCGATGAGATCAACGATATAGCCCTAGGTGCTTCGCTACTGGGAGCAGGTGGAGGAGGAGACCCATATATTGGACGTCTGATGGCCATGCAAGCCGTCAAGGAATGCGGCCCGGTAACGCTGATCGAGCCGGATGAGGTTCCGGATGATGCGTTCATTGCCCCATGCGCCATGATGGGTGCGCCTACCGTAATGACGGAAAAAGGCGGTGGCAAGGACGACTTCGACCGTCTGTTCGACTTGGTCGAACAGTATTCCGGCAAGAAGATATACGCCACTATGCCGATGGAAGCTGGAGGCGTCAACTCGATGTTGCCGATTGCCGCTGCCGCCCGTCGAGGCATCCCGCTGGTGGATGCGGATGGTATGGGCCGTGCCTTTCCTGAGCTGCAGATGGTCACGTTCACCATCGGTGGTGCCTCGGCCACACCGCTTGCTTACAGTGACGAGAAAGGCAACGCCGGTGTAATGAACAACGTGTCCAACAAATGGACCGAGGACATCGCTCGTTCGATTACGAACATCGTCGGCGGACAATTGATGATTTGCCTATACACGATGAGTGCAAAGATGTGCCGTGATTGGGGCGTCTCCGGCATCGTGACCAAATCCGAGCAGCTCGGCAAAGCGATTCGCTCCATTAAGGAAGGGCTTATCGACACCACCACTGAGCAGCGTTTCCTTGAACTCACTGGCGGATGCCGACTATTTAGCGGCAAGGTGATTGATGTCCTGCGCGAAACCCGTGGTGCATTCAACTTCGGCAAAGTGGTGCTTGAGGGCATTGGCTCCGACAAGCAGCATGAAGCTTATGTCGAATACCAGAATGAGAACCTGCAATGCGTGGTGGACGGCGAGACCCTCGCTACGGCTCCCGATCTGATTTGCCTGGTGGACCATGACACCTATATTCCAGTCCCCAACGAAGCCGTGAAATACGGCAAACGAGTTCTTGTGGTCGGCCTACCCTGCGCGCCGCAGTGGCGCAGCGAAGCGGGCTTGGAACTTGTTGGCCCTCGATATTTCGGCATTGACACAGAATACATTCCCGTTGAAGAACGGTCGAAGCGCAAAGGAGAGTGACCATGTATAAGCTAGGAATTGATGTCGGTGGAACGAACACCGATGCCGTGCTGATTGATGAGAGCATGAACGTGGTGGCTGCCGTGAAACAGCACACAACCAAAGATGTATACGGCGGTATTATGAATGCCGTCGATGCGGTACTGGAGGAATCCGGTGTGGATGCCGCGTTGATCAACCAGGCCATGTTGGGCACCACGCAGTGCACAAATGCGATTGTCGAGCGTAAGGGCCTGTCCCCAATCGCCATCTTGCGTATTGGCGCACCTGCCACCGAGGGCATTCCTCCGATGGTGGATTGGGAGGATTCCATTCGGGCTGTGTGCGTCGACTGGATGATCATCGGCGGCGGTTTCGAGTTCAACGGCAAGCGTCTCAACGAGTTCGACGAGGAAGCCTGCCGCGCATTTCTCAACAAAGTAAAGGGCAAGATCAAAGCCTTGGCCATCTCCTGCGTGTTCTCCACCATGCGCAACGATGACGAGGTGCGTGCGGCGCAAATCGCCCATGAGATTCTTGGCGAGGATTTCCCAGTATCCGTTTCCAGCGAAATCGGCTCCATGGGTCTGATCGAGCGCGAAAACGCCACCATCCTCAACGCCGCGTTGACGGAAGTGGCCGAACGATTTACCGATGGCTTTGCGCAAAGCCTGAAAGACAAGGGCATCGTCAACGCTGAGGTATACCTCTCCCAGAATGACGGCACTTTGATGACCCTTGATAATGCACGGCGTTATCCGATTCTCACCATCGCATGTGGCCCCACAAACTCCATTCGTGGTGCCAGCTACCTGACTTGCCGTGATGATGCGATTGTGATTGATGTGGGCGGTACCACTTCCGACTTCGGTGTATTGTCTCACGGATTCCCCCGCGAGAGCGGTGTCGCCGTTGACATCGGTGGCGTACGTACCAACTTCCGTATGCCGGATGTTATCTCCATCGGGTTGGGCGGCGGTTCCATAGTGCGCGAGCATGATGACGGCACGGTCACTGTAGGCCCCGATTCTGTGGGATACCAAATCACCGAAAAGGCGCTTTGCTTCGGCGGCGATGTGGTGACCGCCACCGATATTGCCGATCGTCTTGGCAAGGCGAACGTTGGCGATCCCTCGCTGACCGCAAGCATCAGCCAGGAAGTTGCCGATAAGGCATATGCAGCGATGCGAGAGATGGTGGAGGACGCCATTGACTCCATGAAGATTTCCAGTGATCCCATCGATGCCATTCTGGTTGGCGGCGGTGCCGTGCTGCTGCCGCACGATTTGGCCGGCACTAAATCTGTGGCTTGCCCGGAGTTCGCCGGTTGCGCCAATGCGATTGGTTCGGCTATCTCCAAGGTCTCCGGCATGTTCGAGAAGCTGGTTGACTATGAGGAGACCGGCCGTGAAGAAGCTCTGGAACACGCTCGCCGGGAGGCCATTGCCGCTGCTGTGCGTGCCGGGGCGGACGAGGCTACTGTGGAGATCATCGACTCCGAGGATGTGCCGCTGGCCTATTATCCGGGCAAGACCAGCCGAATCAGGATCAAGGCCGCTGGCGATCTTCGTATGGCACAGACTGAGAAATAGTGGAGGTTCCGAGATGCTAGTGCGTCAAATGCTTGAGATCTACGATCTGCTGGATACTCCACAGGCCAGTGGAGAGGCGGTCGCAGCGCTATTGCGTGAGCGCGGCGCTCAGGATGTGACCGTCACCGTAGTCGGCGGCAATCAGGGTACCACTGATTGCGTCAAAGTCGTCATTCCCGGTCGTCACGGCAAGTCGACTGGAGGTGATGCCCCCACATTGGGCATCGTCGGGCGGCTAGGCGGTATTGGTGCACGCCCTGAAATGATTGGTCAAGTCTCCGACGGTGATGGGGCCTTAGCCGCGCTCACGGTGGCGCTTAAGCTTGCCGAGATGCATCATAACGACGACATATTGGAAGGTGATGTAATCATCGGCACCCATGTCTGCCCGGATGCGCCGACCATTCCGCATGAGCCTGTGCCATTCATGGATTCGCCCATAGATATGGCCGCGATGAATGAGCAGGAAGTGGATGCGCGCATGGATGCCGTGTTGTCCATCGACACCACCAAGGGAAACCGTATTATCAACGTTAATGGGTTCGCGATTTCTCCCACAGTGCTCAAAGGCGCCATTCTGCCGGTCAGTAATGACGTGCTGGACATCATGACCCGTACCACGGGCCGTATGCCTCAGGTCTTTGCGTTGAGCCAGCAGGACATCACCCCCTATGGCAATGACCTGTACCATCTCAACAGCATTCTGCAACCGGCCACGGCCACTCAGGCACCGGTGATTGGCGTTGCCATCACCGTGGAACAGGTGGTTGCAGGTTGTGCCACCGGGGCCACTCATGGTGGCGATGTCGAGGAAGCGGCTCGATTCTCGCTGGAGGTGGCGAAATCCTTCACCTCTGGGGCATGCGCGTTTTATGATGCGCAGGCCTATGAGAGACTGGTTGCGTTGTATGGCGGATTCGAGCGCTTCCAGACGCTTGGCAAAGCCTGACGGCGATTTCTGAGATACGGAGTTTCCCTCTCTGAGGGGGAGCTGGCTCGCGCAGCGAGACTGAGGGGGGCAACGAGTTCGCACCCGTTGCCCCTCAGTCGTCTACGATGACAGCTCCCCTCAAAGGAGGGGAGCCAGGACGTTTCTAGCGTGCCGAAATCTCGTCGATGAGCTTGAGCTCCTCGTCGTTGAAGTGGGTGTTCTTCAGCGCGCCGATGTTGTCGAGAATCTGCTGAGGCTTGGAGGCTCCGGTCAGCACGGAGGTCACCTTACCATCGTGCAGCAGCCATGCCAGGCTCATCTCGGCCAGCGTCTGGCCGCGTTCGGCGGCCAGATTGTTCAGGTCCACAACCTGCTTGTGCAGTTTCTCGGTCAGGGCGGAATCGTTGAGGAATCGCGGATCGTGAGCCATGCGGCTGTCGGCCGGAATGCCGTTGAGATAGCGGTTGGTCAGCAGGCCCTGAGCCAGCGGGCAGAAGGTGATAAGGCCTTTGCCCAGCTTGAAGGCGGTCTCTTTCAGGCCGTTCTTTTCAACGGTGCGGTCGAGGATGTTGTACTTGTTCTGGTTGATGATGAACGGCACGTGCAGTTCTGCCAGAATTGCGGCGGCCTTTTCCATCGTCGGACCATCGTAGTTGGACAGACCCACGTACAGGGCCTTGCCGGAGTTCACGGCCTGAGCCAGCGCGCCCATCGTCTCCTCAAGCGGGGTTTCCGGATCCGGGTGGTGGTGGTAGAAGATGTCCACATAATCCAAGCCCAAGCGTTCCAGCGACTGGTCGAGGCTGGCGAGCAGGTACTTGCGGCTGCCGAGGTCGCCATAGGGGCCTGTCCACATTTCATAGCCGGCCTTGGTGGAGATGACGAGTTCGTCGCGGTGATGTTTGAAATACTTGGCGAGCAGCAGTCCGCAGTTCTTCTCGGCCTGGCCGGGTTCGGGGCCGTAGTTGTTGGCTAGGTCGAAGTGGGTGATGCCGTTGTCGAAGGCGGTGAAGACCAGGGACTTCATCTGGTCGAATGGCGTGATGTCGCCGAAGTTGTGCCAGAAGCCAAGTGAGACGGCCGGCAACTTGAGGCCGGAGGTGCCGGCACGGTTGTAGGTCATCGTGTCGTAACGGTGCGGGTTGGGGGCATAGATGGCGGTTGGCTCGAACATTGAGTCTCCTTACAATGTCATTCTTGTTCTTACGAATGCTTACCTGCGATGGGCAAACCGACGCCGATTGAGCGGTATTCGTAAGTGTTCTTGGATACTATGGTTCCAGTTCAAGTGAACTTGAATGCAAACGGCTGCGACGCTTCGGCGTGTTGCCGCAGTAAGGAGTCATGATGTCCTACACCATTCGTCAGGTGGCCACGCAGTTCCATATGCAGCCCTCTACGCTGCGCTATTACGAGGATCAGGGATTGCTGACCAACGTGGAGCGCACCGAAACCGGCCAGCGCATATACGAAGACTGCCATATCGACCGTCTGCGCGCGATTTGCTGCTTCAAGAACGCCGGCATGACCATTGACGATCTTAAAAAGTTCTTCGTGTATGAGTCCAATGAGCCCGAGCATATCGATGAAATCCTTGATCTGCTGGAATCTCGCCGCGAATCCTTGGACGAGCAGCGCCGAGCCCTCAACGAGGCGGCCATGCACGTGCAGCGCAAGCTCCATTACTATGGCGACATCAAGCGTGCCATCGACGCCGGTGAAGACTGGCCGGATTGGCGCGAGTACAAAAACCGCGCCTATTCCATTGAATGTTGAGACCATCGAATGTTGAGACCATCGAATGTTGAGGCCATCGAGTGCTGAGCTGGATGCCGGCTGGGCACTAAGACCGATGCGCGTCGATCGTGGGCGCGTCTATCCGAGTAAGGCCTTGCTCGGCAGTGCGCGGTCGAGCAGCCAGACAACGAGCGATATCACGAAGAACGCTATGGCCAGCTTGCCGCAGCTAATGCCGAACCCTTGCCAGCCGAGTGCGTCGAGGTTGATGAAGTCGTACGGATACGGACTGCCGCCGGCCGCCGGTCCGGACCCCGGCCAAATCGCCGCACGGGCCAGCACGAAGACCAAGTATGCAGGGAAGTACGCCAGCCACGAGAACATGTAATGCCAGCGGAAACGCCGGTGCGGGTCGAATAGCACGAAATCGATAACCGCCATAATCGGGGCGATTTTGTGCAGCATCGTATTGGTCATGATGCCAATAACCTGTGGCACGTATGCCGGGTCGTCCGGAGGCATCAGGAAGAACGCCACCAGTGCGGTGACTATGGCGTACACAGTCAGGCACCCCTTAAGCCATGCAGGCGGCTGAATACCTTTGAGCAGTGTGGCCGCGCCGGACCACAGCATCACGATGCCCAGCACGAAACCGGTCTGGAACGTGAAATACACCCAGAACTGCGGTTTGGACCATGCCTCATATGTGCCCACGAAGCAGAAACCGGCGATCGCAAAGCGCCACAACGCCACGATGAATCTCATGCATCGAGTCTACCGCTTCGCCAGTGGGCCGTATGGTGCGGCTGGCGTATTCGCTGGTCGTGATGATTATGGTCGGTGTGACCGACCGCCATAGTGCCGATGGATATGACGATACTGAACCCGGCAATATCGAATCTGGCGATACGAGAATAAGACGAGCCCTTCCCGCACGGCTTTGCCCGGACTACACTTAGGTGCAACTTCACCACTTATGTAGGAAAGGCCTTGCAATGGTCGATTATTCGCCGGCTCTGATGACCGACATGTATGAATACACGATGCTCGACGCCGCTCTGAAAGACGGTACCGCCGACCGCAAGTGCGTGTTCGAGGTGTTCACGCGTCACTTGCCCGAAGGCCGTCGCTATGGCGTGGTGGCCGGCACCGGCCGCATTCTGGATGCGCTGGAACATTTCCACTTGGATGAAGCGGATCTGAAGTTCCTGGCCGACCGTCACGTGGTAAGCCCCGAGACCATTAAGTGGCTGGAGAACTTCCACTTTTCCGGTACGATTCGCGGTTACCGCGAAGGTGAGATGTTCTTCCCGAACTCCCCGATTTTGCAGGTCGAAGGCACGTTCGGCGAATGCACGCTACTGGAGACGTTGATTCTATCCGTGCTGAACTACGATTCCGCAGTGGCCTCCGCCGCCTCACGTATGGCGTCGGCAGCCAAGGATCGTCCTTGCATGGATATGGGCGGACGCCGCACTAACGAGTGGGCCGCCGTGGCCGCCGCTCGAGCTGCCGTAGTGGGCGGATTCAAGGGTACCGCCAATCTGCTGGCCGCCCAGCTGTATGGTCTGAAGGCCATTGGCACCGCCGCGCATTGCTTCACGTTGGTGCATGATTCCGAGCGTGACGCCTTTGAATCGCAGATCGAGGCATTGGGCAAGAACACCACGCTGCTGGTGGACACCTACAACATCGAGGAAGCCGTGAAAACCGCCGTCGAAGTGGCCGGTCCCGAACTGGGTGGCGTGCGCATCGACTCCGGCGACTTGGCCGCCATGGCCCAGCGTGTGCGCAACCAGCTGGACGCCCTGGGTGCCACGAACACCACCATTACCGTGACCAACGATTTGGATGAGTACGCGCTCGCCGCATTGCAGACCGCGCCGGTCGACTCCTATGGCGTGGGCACCATGCTGGTCACCGGCTCCGGCGCTCCCACTTGTGCGATGGTGTACAAGCTCACCGAGCGTGAAGGCGCTGACGGCACGATGGTTCCGGTCATGAAGAAGTCCAAGGATAAGGCCACAGTGCCCGGTCGCAAGTTGGCATTCCGCTCCTACGAATACGCGCTAGCCGAAGCCGAACACGTGATTTCCGGCTCGGAAGAGAAGCTGGCCGGTTTCACGCCCGAACCGACGTGGAAGAACCTGCTGGTCGATTTCGTGGACCACGGCCATATCGATGCGCAGTGGCAGGGCCATGACGCCATCATGGCCGCCCACGACTACCACGCCAAGGCGTTGTCCGAACTGCCCATCACCGCGCAGAGCCTCATGAAGGGCGAGCCAGTGATTCCTACGGAGACTCAGGTTCTCTGACGAGAACTTTCGTCTCCATAGGAATCCGTCGCAGCATAGCTGCTCCCCTTACCTACGGACAGCCCACTGGGCTGTCCGCTTAACGGTTCGACCACAGAGACCAAAGTCCTCTGACCGTATCTCACTGGCCGCATCCCTCTGGTTACATTGGCTACTCTTCCCTCTGGATGAGTGAAACTCTCAATGGTGATAACGCGGCGGGCAACGATGACGTATCAGAGCGGCGCGATGTAGTTCGATGATGGTTGACGAGTTGCTATCCAGGCATAGAGCGGATGGCGTATGCTGGGGCGCATGGTTGAAATCAAAGACATGCTTGGCAATCACCAAATAATTCGTGCCGACGGCCGCAAGGTCGACGAACTGCGCCCTGTGCGCATCACCCGCCACTTCACCGACGCCCCCGAAGGCTCCGTGCTCATCGAATGCGGTAACACGCGCGTGATGTGCACCGCCACTTTTACTCCCGGTGTGCCGCGTTGGCGCAAGGACTCCGGCCTCGGCTGGGTCACCGCCGAATACTCGATGCTGCCGCGTGCCACCGCCGAACGCACCGACCGTGAATCCGTACGTGGCAAAATCGGTGGCCGTACCCACGAAATCAGCCGACTGATTGGCCGCTGCCTGCGTGGCGTCATCGATATGAAGGCGCTCGGCGAGAATCAGATTCAGCTTGACTGCGATGTGCTTCAGGCCGATGGTGGTACTCGCACGGCTTCCGTAACCGGTGCGTACGTGGCTTTGGTCGACGCAGTCAATTGGGCGGAGAAGCACCGCCATATCAAGTCCGCCAGCCGCGTGCTTAAGGACTATGTGTCCGCCGTATCGGTGGGCGTGATCAACGGCACTCCGATGCTTGACCTGCCATACATTGAAGACAGTCAGGCCATGACCGACATGAACGTGGCCATGACCGGTTCCGGCACCTTCATCGAGATTCAGGGCACCGCAGAACACCGTCCGTTCAACCGTGCCGAACTCGGCACCCTGCTTGACTTGGCCGAAAAGGGCAACAAGGAACTGCAAGCCGCCCAGCGTGCCGCTCTGTCCCTAGACTAAGCCAGCTCCCCTGACAAGGGGAGCCTTCTTAAAGGAGAACCTCATGCAAATCGTCGTCGCAACCCATAACGAAGGCAAGCTTGTGGAAATCCGCCGCATTCTCGAAGAGGATCTTGGCGCGGATGCCGAAAACATCGAACTGGTGTCCGCTGGCAGCCTTCACCTGCCGGATCCGGTGGAAACCGGCGTCACCTTCCAGGAGAACGCGCTACTCAAGGCCCGCGCTGTGGCCATCCGTACCGGTCTGCCCGCTGTCGCGGATGATTCAGGTCTCATCGTCGATGTGATGGGTAACGCTCCGGGCATTCTGTCTGCTCGCTGGGCGGGTGCTCACGGCCACGACAAGGCCAATAATGCGCTGCTGCTCGCCCAAATCGAAGATATTCCGGATGACAAGCGTACCGCGCGCTTCCGTTGCGCCGCCGCGCTGGTGGTCCCGGACACCGAGACCGGTGCCGACGTGACCGGTGGAGTGGCTGCCGACGGCATCACCGTTCACACCACGGCTGCCGATGGGAGCCCTGCCCCGGTGCATGCTCGATACGCCATCAAGTCGGAGACAGTGGAGCTCGGCGACATGCCGGGTCGCATCATCCGCGAGGCTCGTGGCGTACACGGTTTCGGTTACGATCCGCTGTTTGTCCCGGACGATCAGCCTGCCGGTCGCGTCAGCACTGAGCCTGACCATGAAGGCGAGCCGCTGACCAGCGCCGAGATGACTCCGGCCGAGAAGAATGCGATTTCCCACCGAGGCAAGGCGCTGAAAGCCTTGGTCCCCGCCATCGAGGCCCTGCTGCACTAAGTCGTCTAGGCTGTCTAGCTGCACTGAGCCGCGACTAAGCCACAGTTGAGTCGCGGCTCAGCACTCAGCCCCCGAATCGGGCGAGTGTCTAGCAAGCGCCTATGACCTAGCAAGGGCGATACGAAAGAAGGCCGGCGCTTAGTGCGTCGGCCTTCTTGATGAACAAGAGCCACCCGATAGAATCGAACTACCGACCTTCCCACGAACGAGGGGGATGCTCTACCACTGAGCTAAGGTGGCGTGGCTTCAAGAGCCAAGTAGAGAATATAGCACTGCGTTTGATTCACTGCAAGCCGGACATTCATCATCTTTGGGCCATTGTTCTTTGGACCATCGTGGCGGCAATAGTGCGAACGATGTGCACACCTCATCTGCTCGGCCGCCATTCGTCGTGTGCGCGCTATGCTAGCATGGTGAGCCTGATTGACTCGGAGGCAAAGGGAAGCATGCGTGATTTTGTGCTGGTGAAGTTGACAGACGAGGAGTTCGATGATTTCTCCGCCAGGCATCCACAAGGCAATTTCCAACAAACCTCGGCGATGGGACGCCTTCGCGCCGCGCAGGGGATCGACGTCGAATATTTGGCCCTCAAGGAGGGCGAGAAGATCGTCGCGGCGGCACTGTTCGAAACTCACCGCTCTCGATTCTCTACATTTGCGGTCATCCATGATGGCCCGATGTGCGACTATCACGACACCGAAGCATTGACCTTCTTCATGGATGCGCTGAAACGCCATGCCAAGGCAAAGGGTGCTTCACAGCTGGAAATCACCCCTGAATCCCCGTATCGGCTTCGCGACACCAATGGAGCTTCTTTGCCGGATGACCAGAATGGCGCTCCCGACAATAAGCTGATAGAACAGCTCGAGGCGATCGGCTTCACTCATGGCGGTTTCACCGTGGGCTACACGGCGGTTCCGCGTTGGCGCTACCTCAAGGATCTGACCGGCATTACCGATGAGAAAAGTCTGCTGAAGTCCTATGACAAGCGCACCCAGTGGAGCGTGAAGCGTGCCCAATCGATGGGTGTGCACGTGCGTGAGCTGTCGGACGACGAGCTGGGGGTATTCGCACGAATCGAGCAGCAAACCGCTGAACGCCGTAGCTTCGAATACCGTGGCGAAGCATATTTCCACCGTTTCAAGGAAGCGTTCGGCAGCAAAGCGCATTTTATGGTTGCCGAGATCCACATCGACGAATACGTAGCAGACATGACGTCCAAGCGTGAAGCGCTTTCGGCCAAGGTGGCGGCATTGACCGCCAAAAACGCCGAACACCCCACCACCAAAACCGAACGTCAGCTGGGGGAGAAGACCCGCAATCTGGCGGCAGCCGAAAAGCGCCTGAACGAGGCGGCCGAGTTCGCCAAAGACGGGGATGTGCTGCCGGCTGCGGCATCACTATTCGTGGAGCATCCGCGCGAGGTCATCTACCTGTTCTCCGGTAGCGTCGAGCAGTACAAGCCCTTCTACGCCTCCGCGCTGATTCAGCATGACGCGATGCTGCATTTCTGCGTGGAACACGGGCTGTCTCGCTACAACTTCTACGGCATCGACGGCGTCTTTGATGATCCCGATGACGAGGGGCGTGGTGTACTGGAGTTCAAGCAGGGCTTCAACGGATATGTCGAGGAACTTCCGGGCGAGTTCGTACTGCCGGTCAAACCGGTCGCCTATGCCATGAAGCAATTTGCGCACAAGCTGCTGTCGCGGTAAACGGACGCAGCACACAGGCCGTTCCAGAGCCCAGAGTAACGATCAGAGTAACGACAAGTAAGAAGGTTCGATTATGACGCAATCCGATGCAGGCGTCGCCTCACTCACCCCTACCAAGATCACTCCTGCCGAGCTGGATGCGTTCTCCGCAGCTCAAGTGCAAGGTAGTTTCCAGCAGACCTCGCAGATGGCCGCCATGGGTGCGTTCAACGGTCCGGTGGACTATGTGGGTGTCAAGCGCGGTGACAAGCTGATTGCCGCCTGCTACGTGGTGTACACGCAGTCCCGTTTCGGTTTGGAAGGCTCGGTCTGGTGCGGACCGCTGTGCGATTATGACAATCCACAGGTGGTTGAGGCGATGACCGAAGCCCTGCGTCGTTCGGCCAAGGCCCATCACGCCATCAGCGTATCCTGCTGGCCGGCCGCAGTCTACCGTCTGCATGATCTGGACGGCAAGCCGACCAGCGACCCGGACACCACGATGATGGACAACATGGCCCGCTTCGGTTGGAAACATGGCGGCTTCACCGTGGGCTACGAATCCGTGGTGAACCGCTGGAACTTCGTCAAGGGGCTTGACGGCATTCATAATGAGAAGGAACTGCTGGCCTCGTTCTCCAAGTACCGCCGTAAGAACATCCGCATCGCCCAGGATTCCGGTCTGCGCGTGCGCCGGCTGGAACGCGGCGAACTGAGCACTTTCGTCAAGCTGTGCGATATGAGCGCCGCACGTCAAGGCTTCAAGAGCCGCGATCTGGCCTACTATGAGCGTCTGTTCGATACCTTCGGCGACCTGATCGAGTTCAAGGTGGTCGAAACCCATTTCGACGAATATCTGGACACCCTGCAATCCAAGCTGAATGCGGCCTCCAAAGACAAGCGCAACCTCGAACGCCTGCTCCAGCGCGCGCAACAGCGGCCGGAAGGCACGGCCAAGAAGGGTGCCTCCGACCCGGCAACGCTGGAAAAGCGCATCGCCACCGCAGACAAGAAGATCACGGCGCTGGAAAAGACCATCGGCGAAGTCAATGGCATCATCGCCTCGGACGGCCCGGTCATTCCGGTGGAAGCCGGTGTCTACTTCTGGCATCCGAACGAGGTCGTCTGCCTGTCCAGCGGCGAGGACGATCGTTTCATGGATTACTACCCGTCTTCCCTAATCCACTTCGAGGCGATGCTTGACTGCATCGCCCGTGGCGTGGAGCGCTTCAACTTCTACGGCATTTCCGGTATTTTCGACGCCAACGATCCTTCCTACGGCGTCTGGCAGTTCAAGACTCGCTTCGGCGGATTCGTGGAAGAGCTTCCGGGCAAGTTCACGCTGCCGGTGGACGGACTGCGCTTCGGTGTATCCGAAGCAGCGCACAAGCTGCTGCATCGCTGACAAACAGTGGCGAGCACGGACACAGAAATAAGGCACAGGTGACGACGAGATGAGCGCGACTGCGAATCGAACAGATACGACGTATACGTTTGGCGTGATTACGCCCGAAGAGCTCGACCGGCTTTCCGAAGCCACAAGCCAGGGCAGCTTCCAGCAATGGTCCGGGCAGGTCCGTCTTGCCAAGATTCGTGGGCATGAAGCCGAATGCGTTGGCGTGTGCGACGCATCCGGCAATCTGGTAACCGGCTGCGTGATTCTGTACCTCAATGGTCGTTTCGGTGCAGATGGCTCCGTATATTTCGGCCCCATCGGCATTAGCGATGATCCGGCTCTGCTGCGGGCCATAACCGAGGCGATTCGTGAATCGGCCCGTCGCCACCATGCTGTTTCCGTGGCATGCTGGCCTAACGTCGCCTACCGTCTGTATTCCTCGGACGGGCAGCCCGACGGCGAGCCGAACGATGCACTGCTGACCGGATTCACCGATGCCGGCTGGACGCATGGCGGATTCCATACCGGTTATGACGTGGTCTGCCAGTGGATGTACGTCAAGGATCTCACCGGCATCACCAACGGCAAGGAACTGCTGGCGTCATTCGGCAAACGTGCTCAGTGGAGTGTCAAGCGGGCGCAGTCGATGGGCGTGCACGTTCGTGAGATCGGCCCCGACGAGTTCGACGTGTTCGCCGATATCGAACGGCGGACCGGTGAACGCCGTGGGTTCGCGACGCGTGGCGCGGACTATTTCCGCCAGTTCAAGCAGGCGTATGGCGCAGATGCGCATTTCATGCTCGCGGAAATCCACATCGCCGAATATGTGGCGGATATGACCGCCAAGCGTGAGGCGTTGCAGGCCAAGGTAGCTCGATTGCAGGCGAAATACGATGAACGTCCGACCACGCGTATCGAACGTCAGCTGGGGGAGGAATCGCGCAATCTCGCAGCCGCCGACAAGCGTCTGGCTGAGGTGGAGGGATATGCCAGGAAGGGCGATGTGCTGCCGGCGGCGGCTTCAATGTTCGTCAGTCACCCCAATGAGGTGGTCTATCAGTATTCCGGTTCGTTGGAGGAGTACAAGCCGTTCTACGCCTCGGCGCTGATTCAGTACGAAGCAATGCTGCATCTATGTGTGGAGAAGGGCGTGCCCCGCTACAACTTCTACGGCATTTCCGGCGTGTTCGACGATCCGAACGACGAGGGCCGCGGCGTGCTGGAATTCAAGCAGGGCTTTAACGGCTACGTCGAGCAGATGGTAGGCAAATTCACGTTGCCGGTGGATAAGTTCCGCTTCGGCGTGAGCAATCTGGCGCACAAGCTGCTGCGCCGGTAGCAACTGGCGGTCGGGGGACGAGCCTATGTGGGCTGCGTCTCGTCTGACCGTGCACCCGCCGTGTGCCTACTTGCGCATTTGCTCACACGCCCATCAGCGCGTGAGCCACAGCCATCATCACCAGTGAAATCATCGCGGTGATTGCCAGCGAGAAGCCGGCCAGTTTGGCGTTGCCGAGTACTTTGTCGGTGAACAGCGTGGAGAAAATGGCGATCGGAGCCAACGCGCAGATCACCATCACGGCGCGAATCGAAGCCGAGAACGGCAGCAGGAACCACGCGATCAACGCGAAGGCGACGCTGAACGGTATACGCCAAGCGATGACGGCCATGACTTCCTTCACGTCATGCTTGGATTGGGGCAGGTCCATGAGCATGCCCACCATCAGCATCGACACCAGCGCGTTGGCGCCGCTCAATGGCTGGGTTATAGAGGCGATCCAATCGGGAATCTTCACGTTGGCGACGGTCAACACGATCATGAGCAGATACGTGTCGAACGGCACCGAGCCGAAGAAGCTCTTGCCGATGGTGCGCAGCAATGCGCGGCGGGCAAGCCGTTTGGCGTCGCGATCCTTGGGCTTTTCGTACGGTAGGGTGGGAGCCGAACCGGCGTGTTGTTCGGCAAGTGTTTTGCCGGGCTGAATATGCAGCAGTTGCTGGGTGAGCACATTGGTGCCGGCGGCCACCATCACGCAGTTGCCGATATCGAACATCGCAGCCGGCACCACCGCGCCCGCACCCCAGAATGACTGGACGACCGGGAAAGAAAAACAGCCGAGATTGAAGCCGGCACCGTTGAGCATCAGGAAGGCGCGGTCGGTCACATTGCGCTTGCGGGTGGCCAGAAAGATGAACACGACCGGGATAAAAGCAAACAGGAATGCGAATACCGAAATAAGCAGCAGCGAGATGTCATGCGGATTGGTGGCGAACGAGTATACGATGGCACCGGGCAGCACGATGTTGAATTCCGCGGTTTGCAGCACGCGATAATCCTTCTGCCCGAACAGGCCGAACCGCTTGAACAGATAGCCGGCGAGGATGATCAGCAACAGACCAACCGGCGTAAGAATGGCGGACATACACTTCTCTCCTTGACTCACACAGGCTCATGGCGCACAGGCTCAGACCCGCAATGCTGTGGCCCATTATATTTGCCGCCTTGGCATTGCCATATGTAGAGGTGTCCGCAAGGGCTTGCAGCTGCCGCGCGCATATACGAAAAGCCTCCCGGAAGCGTTGGCAATCCAATGCTTCCAAGAGGCTCAAGCCGGTGCGCGAGATGGGACTTGAACCCACACGTCAAAGACACAGGAACCTAAATCCTGCGCGTCTACCAATTCCGCCACTCGCGCGTGCATATCCGCGTTTCCACAGGTGTGGGAGATATGCAAAACCCTAGGCCGGACAGCCATTACAGACCGACCAGCCTAGGGCATCCGAGCCACTTGTCAGAATCGAACTGACGACCTGCTCATTACGAGTGAGCCGCTCTACCGACTGAGCTAAAGTGGCTTGGTTCGCGGAAGGCATTTCGCCAGCCGCGCACAAGAAATTAAGTATAAGACATCCCAGCGAAAAGTCCAATCGGCGGATTGGCGGTTGTGTCGCGACCGCTCAGTCGAAGATGACGGTTGCGCCGCGCCACGAACTGTTCGATAATGCAAACGATGGCAATCCGACATCGCTGACTCATTTTGTTCTGTTCATGTCCGAATTTGTGAGTATTCTGTTTGGTGATACGGAGCGCATCCGAGCCGTGTGCAAGGGCGCTCCAGTCACTGATGAAAGGAATGGAATCCTATGGCCATCAATCCGCCCGTTGACGCCACCCAGACCCCTGAGTGGGCTGCCCTGCAGAAGCACTATGACGAGCTTCAGGTCGAAGGCGTGAGCCTCAAGAAGTGGTTCGCCGAGGACGCCGAGCGCGTCGAGAAGCTGTCCTTCGACGCCGGCGACCTGCACTTCGATCTGTCCAAGAACCTGATCAAGCCGGAAACCCTCCAGCTGTTCGCCAACCTTGCCAAGGCCGTCAAGCTCGATGAGCGCACCAAGGCTATGTACACCGGCGTGCACATCAACAACACCGAAGACCGCGCCGTGCTGCACACCGCGCTGCGCCGCCCGGTCGAAGACGAGGGCAAGTACATCGTTGACGGTCAGGACACCGTCAAGGACGTGCGCGAGACACTCGACAAGATCTACGCTTTCGCTGACGACGTGCGTTCCGGCAAGTGGACCGGTGTGACCGGCCGCAAGATCGAGACCGTGGTCAACATCGGCATCGGCGGCTCCGACCTGGGCCCCGTCATGGTGTACGAAGCTCTGAAGCCGTACGCTGACGCTGGCATCTCCGCCCGCTACATCTCCAACATCGACCCGAACGACCTGGCCGAGAAGACCAAGGGCCTCGACCCGGAGACCACCCTGTTCATCATCGTCTCCAAGACCTTCACCACCCTGGAGACCCTGACCAACGCTCGCGAAGCCCGCACCTGGCTGCTCGAAGAGCTCACCGCCAACGGCGCCATCGCCGAGGGCGACGAGGCTCAGAAGGCCGAGGCCATCAAGAAGCACTTCGTCGCCGTCTCCACCAACCTGGAGAAGGTCGAGGAGTTCGGCATCGACCCGAACAACGCGTTCGGCTTCTGGAACTGGGTTGGCGGCCGTTACTCCGTCGATTCCGCCGTCGGCACCTCCCTGGCCGTGATCTTCGGCCCGGCCCGTTTCGAGGAGTTCCTGCACGGCTTCCACGAGATCGACGAGTACTTCGCCAACACCCCGTTCGAGAAGAACGTCGTGGTGCTGCTCGGCATGCTGAACGTCTGGTACCGCAACTTCTTCAAGGTTGCTTCCCACGCCGTGCTGCCGTACGACCAGTACCTGCACCGCTTCCCGGCTTACCTGCAGCAGCTGACCATGGAGTCCAACGGCAAGTCCGTGCGTTGGGACGGCACCCCCGTCACCTCCGAGACCGGCGAGATCTTCTGGGGCGAGCCTGGCACCAACGGCCAGCACGCCTTCTACCAGCTGATTCACCAGGGCACCCAGCTCATTCCGGCCGACTTCATCGCGTTCGTCAACACCCCGAACCCGACCAAGGACGGCGACCAGGACGTGCACGAGCTGTTCCTGGGCAACTACTTCGCTCAGACCAAGGCTCTGGCATTCGGCAAGACCGCTGACGAGGTTCGCGCCGAGGGTACTCCGGAAGAGATCGTTCCGGCCCGCGTGTTCTCCGGCAACCGTCCGACCACCTCCATCTTCGGTGTGGCTCTGACCCCGTTCGCACTCGGCGAGCTCATCGCCCTGTACGAGCACATCACCTTCGTGGAAGGCACCGTCTGGGGCCTCGACTCCTACGACCAGTGGGGCGTCGAGCTCGGCAAGCAGCTTGCCAAGCAGATCACCCCGGCCATCTCCCAGGACGACGACGCCCTCGCCGCCCAGGACGCCTCCACCCAGAGCCTGATCAAGTTCTACCGCAAGAACCGCGAGTTCTGATTTCCGCTCCTGCGTCGCTTCAATCAGAACTCGCGGTTGGCGCGCCGCGCTGTGTTGTTTGATGGTCGGTCTGGCGACCGTCCATGGCGCGAGTTCTGATTCGTCGGTTCGGCTCTAGCAGCTGAACCCTGATACGCATGTGCCCCGGCATCTTCGGATACCGGGGCACATTGCTATATATTCCGTGCGACGTTATATCTATAACCTGTGAACTGGGGGTGGTGTTCCGGGTCAATGAGATCAGCCGTAGTAAACCGCTTCATTGCAGTATTCCTTGCATTCTCATGCGCACTTTTATGAGTGACTGGTACAAAATCAGGCGGACTTACAAGGTGCGGACGTTTTCTTGGAGACTGGACGAAAGGATTATCGTATGTCCGGTCCCGGGGAACGACGGCGCGTGGTGGACTTGTATTCCGCCACGCCGATGGCCGCGGCCCGGGTGGCCGAGCGCCTGGGTTATCCGACCGGGCAGTGCCTGGAATGCCGGCCGGCAAAGGATCCCGGGTATGCCGGCCATATGGCGAAATCCATCATCCCGCTGGAGACGGGGACCAAGGCGATCGAACCGGTGCCGGGCAGCATGCGGCGGAAGCGGGCCGCCGAACTGCTCGGCGCGGGCGTCGGCGCGGTCCACGACCGGGTCAAGGCGTATCGCGGGGGCGGTGTGGCCGCGTTGCGGCCCGAAAACAGGAACTCCGGCCAACCCAAAACACCGACTTGACTAAATACAACTTGCGCGTTTGCTGTACTGCGCCATGAAGAGGTTCTCATCCCGGTCGGGGAGTCCAAAAAACGTCACCACTTCGGTGCAGTCGCTCTTGCCTTACGAACTTTGCTGAAACTTGATATGTCTCCTTTAGCTTCAATTCATTCCGTTATTCTGATTATTGAGTTTGCGCATCATCTATATTGCCTGTTATCCGAGCAGCGGAGATTGCATATCATAAGAGGTTCCGCGAGATGTACCGAAACGGTTCCGCACTAGGGTTGATACGCCGATACTTCCACACCTAGGAATATTCTGAAATATTCTTGTGTCTTAACGTTGATGTCTTAGCAAAGGGAAGGAATACGCATGGCGAGCTCGTACGGTGCGGAAGCGACGCAGGGGGAGCGGTATCGGCTTTCCTTCACTGTCGGCGGACTTCTTGCCTCGCAGGGCCGGGCGCTTGCGGAAATGTATCTGAATCATCTGAATCATGCAGGCGGCGGCGACGCTGAGTGTTCTTCCCAAACCGAGGTGGGCAAGTCCATTGCCGCGATTCGCCAACAGGCCATCGAGGAAAACGTTCTTGCGATTCGCACGGATTCCGCGAACAGGCGCGTTGTGGCGGAAACTACTAGGCGACTCAGTGCGCTCACGGTTGGAGAGCTTGCATATTTGGCAGGCCCGGATTCCTCCACATCCGACCGCGAGGCACTTATGTGGATCGCGATGTGCCGTTATTACGCAATCGTCGGGGAATTCGCCGGCGAAGTACTTAAAAAGCATTATCTTACCGGCAATACGCATCTGGACTTTGAGGATTATGATCGGTTCATTGCGGACAAAGCCACATGGCATTCTGAACTGGAAACCGTAAGCGAGGGAACGGCGAAGAAACTTCGGTCCAATCTGTTCAAGGCCATGAGGGAGGCACATCTGTTCGATAAAAATTCCGACATGGTGTTGTCTTTCCTTCCCAGTCCCTCTTTGACGGATATTCTTAGAAAGAGGGCGGATTCGTTCGGGTATCTTCCGATGCGCGAATCGTCGTTATGAGCAGAACGGAGGATAGCATGGCTGATTCCATCGCCGATATTGGATTTGTGGATGAGCGTCGTGACATTGATGCTGATTTCGCTCATTTATATGAGATCATGGAGTCCCGTTCATTCCGGACCAACAGCGGGCTGGCAGGAGAACAGCCGTATTACATCTATGACTACCCGCCCATGCAGGAGCTTGAAGTCGCCGAGCATATCAAGCAGTTGGCGAATCGTCTGCAGACGATGACGCCGAAAGATGATGGCGATTACGCTCCGCAAATGCTTACGTTGGATTTGTACGACATTGCTTTGGAGATTCTTGAGAAGCGTGGCATTTTGGATCGCATATTCAAAAGGGAGGAAAAACGCCACAAAAAGGTTTCATCGGATGTTCACACGGATAACTTCTTGAGATTGCTCGACAATATACTGGGGGCCGATGCGAATCATCTGCCCGATACCATTCGTGATCATTACGAGCAGGCCAAGAGCGAAGGCGGGGCCGATATCGTGTTCATTACGGGAATCGGCAAGGTTTATCCGTATATTCGTGCGCATACACTGCTCAACGCGTTGCAAGGGCGTATCGATGATCGCCCGCTGGTACTGTTTTATCCGGGTACGTTCACAAGAAGCGCTACTTCAGGATCGGTCATGTCGCTGTTCAACTGTTTGCCGGGAGACAATTACTATCGTGCGCAAAATCTGCGTGAGATGAGCGTGCAGCTGGAAGCATAGCGGTTTAAAGGAGTGTCCTGTCAGCTGCAACATGGCAAGAGGCAGGATTTGCAAGTATTCGTTCAAAGAAGAAGGGACACAAATGAACGGGGGAAACGGCATCAGTTTCAAGGAGCTGTTCAGCAAGGACATTGACCGCAACATCAATGGTGTGATCAAGGCCAATGATGAGAAAAATCTTAACGATGAGGTCAACGAGTATGTGCTTACGGAGGAGATTTGCCGCAATCTGGCCAAATTCCTTGACGCATACAACGACCCGTCGAACCACGAACAGAACGGCGCATGGATTTCCGGTTTCTTCGGTTCCGGTAAATCGCACCTGTTGAAGATGCTGTCGCATATTCTGGGCGAGGTCCCGGCTGAACTCGTTGACAAGGGCAATAAGCCGACCATGAGTCGCGAACAGATTGTTCATGCCTTCATGGGCAAGGCCGAAGCGCAGGATGACCAGATGCTTGCAGGTCAGCTTGAAAAGGCTTTGACGATACCAGCCACGTCGATTCTATTCAACATCGATCAGAAGGCGGATAAATCCAATGCCTCCGACATGCTGCTGTACGCTTTTGTTCGCGTATTCGATGAGGCGCGTGGTTTCTACGGCAAGAATCCATACGTTGCGAAATTCGAACGCGATTTGGCGAGCAATGGTTATTTCGAGGATTTCAAACAAGAGTTCGAACAGGTGGCTGGCAAACCATGGAGCGAAGGCCGTGGTGAGGCCGTGCTATGGGATGATGAGATCTGCGAAGCCTATGCCGCGGTGACAGGCAAACCGGAACAAGACAGCATCATCCAACGGTACGAGGATACGTACACAATGACGGTCGGCGACTTCGCAGACGACGTGAACGTGTGGCTGTCCCGTCAGGAACCGAACCGCCGCATCCTGTTCCTCGTGGATGAGGTAGGCCAGTTCATCGGTGAGAACAGAGAACTCATGCTGTCACTGCAATCCATCGCCGAGGATCTTGCCGTCAAGACCAACGGGCGTGCATGGGTGGTGGTCACTTCCCAGGAAGACATGGATACCATTGTTGGCGATCGGACCAAGCAACAAAGCTATGATTTTTCGAAGATCCAGGGCAGGTTCTCCATCAAGCTGAAGCTCAACAGCGCCGACGTGGTGGAGGTCATTCAGAAGCGCTTGCTGACCAAGAAACCGGAATATGAGTCGGTGATGAACGAGCTGTGGGATGAGCAGAACGCGAACCTGCGCACCATGTTCGAATTCACTCGTGAGACTTCGAAATTCAGCAGTAACAAAGCGTACAGCAAAGACGATTTCATCGCGTCGTATCCGTTCGTGAACTATGAATTCGAATTGTTCCAGAACGTGCTGCGGGAGATGAGCCGCTACAACATGTTCTCCGGACGTCATGCCTCCGTGGGCGAACGGTCCATGCTCTCCACCATCAGTAGCACGCTGCGGTCCAGCCAGAATGAGACGGTCGGGGCCCTGATGCCGTTCGACAAACTGTACGACGGCATCGCCGACGCCATCCAATCAACCTCGAACTTCCGCATCAACCAAGCCGAAAAGAGACTTGGCTCCGATATAAAGGAACTGGGCGTGCGCCTGCTGAAGGTGTTGCTGCTGGTCAAGCATGTCGACGGATTCCCCACCACACCGCATAACCTGCGCATTCTGCTGACCGACCAGTTCGACATGGACGTGATGGAACTGGAACGGAACATCAAGTATGTTCTGGGAGAGTTGGAAAAAGATACGTATGTGCAGCGTGTGGGGGATACCTACAACTATCTGACCAACGAAGAGCAGGATATCGAGCAGGAGATCAAAAGCACGGACATCGACTCCAGCAAGGAAATCGACGAGCTGAAGAAGATCCTGGTCAGTGACGTGCTCGGCAAGATGACCGTGGCATACGGCGAACAGCGTGCCCAGTTCCGCTATGGTTTGCGCATCGATGGGGTGCAACAGTCCGCGCAACAGCCCATCTGGTTGAACGTGGTCACTTCGACCAATGCGCAGGACCGTGCCGACGCCATTCGCATGGGCATGGGTATGCGCGACACCATCACTTTGCTGTTGGATATATCCGACAGGACACTGTTCGATGATCTGCGCATGTACGTGAAAACCTACACATACCTCATGCGCACCGACAAGAACAGCCAGTCAGAAGTGCGCCAGCAGATCATCTCCCGCAAGAGCGTCGCCAATGAAAGGCTTTACACGGAGCTGCGTACCCGCATCGTCAAAGCCGCGGCCAATGGCGAGTTCGACTATAACGGCGGAAAAGTGGAAGTGAAATCCACCGAGGTGCAGGCGCGTATGGCGGAAGGGCTTGGAACGCTCATCGGCCGGTACTACACGAACTTTTCCCTACTTGGTGGGCAACGATATGAGGAAACGGATCTCGCTCGCATCATCATGAACGCTTCGCAGCACCAGCCTGGCATGCTTGACGGCATGAACGCAGTGCAGGACAAGCTCGACGTTCCCGCCGATGATGTGTTCGCCGCGGTCAGTCGTGACAAAGGCAAAGGCATGGTCGCCACCGTCAAGAGCCTTCTTGATGCCTACGGCAACGTTCCCTATGGTTGGCCGTACGCTGCCACGCTCGCATGCATCGGCCACCTGTATGGTTCCGACAGAATCACGCTGACGCTGGACGGCAAGCCGGTGCAGCGTAGTGAGGCCGCCCGTTTGCTTAGAGAAACGAAGAAGCAGGACTCCATCCGAGTGGATTTGCCACGCGTATTCGACACGAGAAAAGTTTCACAGCTACGTGACTTCGCCAGGGATTTCCTTGGACTCACCGCCGCCGACCTGCCATCGAACGCGATTGATCTGGCGGAGGCCGTTACCACGCGACTTAAGCGGGAAGCGGAGAGTCTGACCCAGCTGCGCGTGCGCAATGCCCGATTCGGCTTTGTGCAGCAGCTCGACAAGGCCATTGAGAAAATCAACTATGCCTCCGGAATGGGCGAGGACTGGCTGCTCGGCGATTTCACCGCACAAGAAACCGAAAACGGTTCCGACGAACTGCTCGAGTTTAAAGAAGACGTAATCGACCCGATTATCGCTTTCCTCAACGGCTCCCAATCCAGGATTCTTGCAGACGGATTGGAATGGCTGAAAAACAACAAGCCGAACATCGACTATGTATCTGGCACTACGGCAGCAAGCCTGTACCAATCCGCGGAACAGCTGGCAAACGACCCGAACATCTTCCGCAGAACCAATAAATTCAAGACTGCCATTGACGATCTGCGTGAGGCAACAGACGCAACCATCCAAACCGAACGCGCCAACGCACTTAGAGACGTGGAAGATATTCGCGCCAGAATCCACGATTCCACCGAATATCAGCACGCAACACAAGCCGCGCAAACCAAGGTCGAGACAGAACTGGACCAAGTGGCGGAACGCATGCAGCACATACCGTTCATCTACAAAATGCGCGAAAGCATACACGAACTGAGCGAACGCACTTACCCGCAACTCATCAACGCACTAGCAGCCTCCGCGCCGAGGCCGAAGACCGCGCTCGCAGGTGAAGCGCAGGCTGCTACAGCTACTACGCCGATGGATGCGAACATTCCTGAATCGCAACAAAAGGAAACCCCGCGCGTGGCCGTGTCGTTCGCCACCATCAGCAGGCCGCATACCAAGGACGCCTTGGAGACCAAGGATGATGTGGATGACTTCCTTGATGCCTACCGCCGTGAGCTTATCGCCGCCATTGAAAATGGAAAGAAGATCCTGCTATGAACACGTCGAAACTGCAAGCCTTCGCAACGGATGCGCGCCGCCAGCTCATGAATGCGGTACAGGCACGGCTTGACGCCGCATTGATGCCGAATTCCGACGCCCAGGTTGACGACCCGCGTGCGTTCGATTTTCTGCAGCGTGAGATCGGGCAGGCCGGTGGCGGCGTAGAGGGCCGCAGACATGTGGTGGAACGTTATGCGTACCGATGGTTCAACCGCATCATCGCGTTCCGTTACATGGATGTGCACGGGTTCACCGGCACACCGGTGGTCTCTTCAGCCGGTCTGACCAGCACGAATGGTCTGCCGGAAGTGCTTGCAGCGGCGAAGCGAGGCGAGTATGACGACGACACGGTGTTCTCGTTGCGGGTGAATGATAAGGCCAAAGAACGCATTGAAGGATTGCTGAGCGGTTCCATCATGGCGGATGATCCGCAGGGCCGTGCGTATGGTCTGCTGCTGCAATCCGAATGCCGGTTCTGGAATCATAACCTGCCGTTCATGTTCGAAAGCGTCGGCAAGGAGGCCGGTAGGGTGGATGAACTGCTCATGCCCGCCGATCTGCTCGCCGAGGGTTCCGTGTTGAGGAATGCGGTGGAGGTCATGACTCCGGAGGATTGCGGTGTTGACGATCCGTCCGGCAATGTGGAGATCATCGGCTGGCTGTACCAGTACTACATTTCGGAACGCAAGAATGAGGTGATGGACGGGTTCAAGAAGAACCACAAGGCCGGAGCCGAGGAGATTCCCGCCGCCACCCAGCTGTTCACACCGGACTGGATCGTGCGCTACCTCGTGCAGAACACCGTAGGTAGGCTCTGGATACAGTCACATCCAGACAGCCAGTTGTACAAGAACTGGAACTACTATATTCAGCCTTCGGAAGATGATTCCGCCGGGAACGAGGATATTCTCAACATCCAAGCGCCTGAAGACCTGACTGTCTGCGATCCCGCATGCGGTTCCGGCCACATGCTCACCTACGCGTTCGACCTGCTGTATGAGATTTACGAGGAGGAGGGGTATGCGCCGAGCGATATTCCCGGCCTGATTCTCAAGCACAACCTGTACGGCATGGAAATCGATGAACGAGCCGCAAGCCTTGCCGCCTTCGCTCTGACCATGAAGGCTCGCTCCCGTTCCCGTAGATTCTTCAAGAAGCAGGTGGAGCCGAATATTCAGCGCATTGCGCCGATTGCGTTCAAGGAAGGCGAAGTCGTAGAACTGAATGACCTATACCAGGTGAATCTGGACTCCACGGTATGGAACACCTATGCGAAGGCGGACGTGTACGGTTCGCTGATTCAGCCGCCGCAGGAGCTTGTTGATCTTGCCGCATCGGTGGAAGACGCTGAAGACGAAATCACATTGTTTGACTCGCTTCTGCGTGAACGTGTAGAGGAGGTTTTCACTCAGACGAGGTATCTTGCCCGCAGATACGTGGCAGTGGTGGCGAACCCGCCATATATGGGCGCAAAGAACATGAGTGGTGAACTCAAACAGTTCGTGCAGGACCATTATGAGGATGGCAAGGCTGATCTCATGACAGCCTTTATGTTGAGGGCGATTTGTTTTATCAGAAGATGCGGATTTTGGGGAATGATTAATCTTCCATCATGGCTTTCGCTTTCGTCTTTTGAAAAACTTAGAAATATTTTATTGCGCCAACAGTATATAGCTTCTCTCCTTGATTTAGGTCGAGGCATTTTTGGCACCGATTTTGGTAGCGTTGCTTTTATAGTGCAGGGGACGTTAAGCAAAGGTCGTAAGGGAATTTACCGACGTCTGTATAAAGGAACAATTTTATCTGAGATTAGGCCGGTTCATGCAATCGAAAAGCTTTTTTTGGATAAAAAAATCAATGTATACAAGATTGATCAGGAAGCTTTTAACAGTATACCGGGTTTGCCTATTGCATATTGGATTCCAGAAGAACAGTTGTCTCTTTTTGAGAATGCTAAGATGCTTAGCTATTTTGCTAAACCTAAGCAAGGTTTAGCAACTGCTGATAACAATCGTTTTTTACGTAATTGGTATGAAATTGATCATGCTAATTTCTGTGTTAGTGCGACAAGTATGCAGACCGCCTTATCTTCGGGATGTAAATGGTTTCCCACTCAAAAAGGTGGTAATTTTAGACGTTGGTATGGGAATCATGAATTTGTAGTTAATTGGTTTAACAATGGTTTTGAGATCTGTAATTTTACCAATGCGTCTGGAAAGTTAAAATCACGTCCGCAAAATTTAGATTGTTTCTTTATTCCAGGCATCACTTGGACGGCTATTACAACAGGCGATATTTCTTTGAGATATAGTCCCAGAGGCTTTATTTCAAATGCTAAAGGACCAGAATTTTTCCCAGATGAAAGTATAAGAAATATACTGTTGGGTATATGTAATTCATCTGGTGCGCAAGCTTTGCTAACTATGCTTGCTCCCACTCTCGATTACAGTCAGGGGCCAGTTGGTTCTTTACCTATACCTAATTTTTCAAGTTTAAATAATAAAAAACTTGTCGAAAGATTAATTTATACCGCTCAAGTTGACTGGGATTCGTTCGAGACATCGTGGGATTTCCAGCAGTTTGCGTTGCTTGACCCTGATCAGGGTGCGCAAGCGGGAGATTTGCTTGAAGAGGCGGTATCGCATCTTCGCGAGTACTGGGATCGTGTGTCCGAGGAACAGCGCCAGCGTGAGATTCGTAATAACGAGATGGTTGCGGACGCGTATGACGTGCGTGATGACGTGCCGTGCGATGTACTGTTGGAACGCGTATCGCTGAAGCGCAACGTCGCGTTCACATATCCGAAGGATACTCCGGAAGTGCGTAACGAGAAATTCGCTCAAGATGTCGTCAAGGAGCTCATTTCGTATGCGGTGGGCTGCATGTTTGGCAGATATTCGCTCGACAAGCCAGGTTTGATTCTCGCTTCGCGGGGTGAAACACTTGATGACTACCATGCGCAGATTCCGAGCCCGTCATTCGGGCCGGACGCGGACAATGTCATTCCTGTCACGGAGACGGACTGCTTCGAAGATGATATCGTGACCCGGTTCCGCAGGTTCCTCTCTGTGGCATTCGGCAAGGAGAATCTGGCCGCGAACATCGCCTACATCGAACAGGTGCTGGGCAAGAGTATCCGCAAGTATTTCGTGAATGATTTCTACAACGACCACGTGAAGATGTACTCGAATCGTCCGATCTACTGGCAGTACTCCAGCCAAACCAACAACAAAGGCTCATTCAAGGCGCTCGTGTATCTGCATCGGTATACGCCAAAAACCACGAACGTGGTGCTCAACTATCTGCGTGATTATGCCAACAAAATCGCCGACATCGCCGATAGCTTGGAGCGTTCCGACCGTACCGCGGACAAGAAACAGGCCGCCAAACTCCGTAAAGCCATTCTTGAATGCAAGGACTATGAGGATCAGACCCTGTACCCGCTGGCTACCCGTAATCTGGAAATCGATTTGGACGACGGTGTGCTGGTGAACTACCTGCGCATGGGCAAAGCCCTGCGTTCCATCCCAGCTATCGAGAAGAAACGCAAAGAAGTCTCCACCTGGACCTGGCCCGTTCATCCATTGAAGGAAGAAGACAAGGAAGTCAGAAATGGCAAAGAATAAGCTCAGCATTTATCTGATAAAACAAGATTTTCCAGTAGGAGAGATAATTCCTCCTGCTTCAGATGATGGTAACCGTATTGTTGAGTTGCAGGTCAAGGGGCATGAGAGTTATAAGCTATTCGCTCGTTCCAGTGAACCGCACGAGCCTGGATGGATTGATACTTTTTTTAATTCGACGGTAGAAAGTGAATCTCTTAAAGTTGCCAATATTGGAGCAGCCCTTGTCGTTCCGGTTATTGTTGGGAATGATTCGCTTGGCGCAAAAGAAGATGAAACTATTTCGTCAGGTGGAGGGGGTAATCAGCGCTATTTTGTTCTTACTTTTGGATATGGTCGCACACTTATTAATCGTTCTGCAATTGAGGAACGTTTTGGTCTGAAATGTGTGCTTAATTCTGTAGAAAATGATACATTGAGGGCGATTCATTTCGCTGATGTCTCGGGTAGCGCCAAGCGTTCAAGTGAACAGTTGGCACGAATAGGAGATATCGATGATTTTGCCATCGATACTGAAAGGAATTTGTTAAGCCAGGTAACGGCTAAATGCGGAGAAGATGAGTTGCTGTGTGGAACGGTGACTGGCGGTGATTCGCTTGCTGTTACAAAAGAAATTGATATAGATAATGTGCAAGAATTCCTTAAATCTCTCTATGAATTGTTCTGTCAAGAAACTTACAAGCAAGATTTTGATTGGGTTGACAATATCGCTCCTGTAAAAGATCCCGCTCTAGAACAAAAATTATGGGACGAATCTATTCAGCAAATCGCAAACTATAGCTATAACGATGACAGTCAGCATGATTTGTGGATGGCGGTTCCTGATATTATTGATTGGGATAGAATTGAAGGTTTCCAAATTGGGTCTCAAACCGATGAGAATGATGAGCCTATCCTTCAGGATGATGTACTTTTAGCAGATGTACTTCGTTCTTTTAAAAAGCCTCTTACTTCTATTGACCAACTTAAACATAAACGAGTAACTGCTATCTCAAAAGAAAATGGCTTGCCTTATCAAGGTTGGCAAGCGCATAAGTGTCTTGTTGGTGATTTGGCATACGGTGGGGAATCATATTGTGTGCTTGATGGCGCTTGGTATGAGATTCGCTCGGATTACCTTAATCGAATTAATGAAGATTTTATGGATACGGACGAATCGGATATAGATTTCATTCCATATCCTCAAAATGATGAAGAACAATTTGTTGATGATTTTGACGGGAAAAAGATAAAACTTGAGAAGGAAGGGCTATATAACTATAAGCTTGAGAAGGCTCTTGCTCAAAAATTCCCTAATCATTTTCTCTTAATGGATAAAAGATTAATTTCGTATGGTGGTGGTCGTAGCCGAATTGAATTTTGTGATGTGCTTGCTGATGATGGGAAAAGAATTCATATAAAGCGATATTCGGGTTCGGCAACAATGAGCCATTTGTTTAATCAGGGGCTTGTTTCAGCTTCTATGGAGCGGGATGCTGCCGATTATGCGGAAAAAGTGAATGAAAAAATCAAGCAGGTTGGCAAACAAGAGGGGCTGTCCTCAGTTGAGAATTTTCTGTTGAATCAGAATCAAATTCATGATGTCGTTTTCGCCATTGTTCCCAAGCAAGATAGTCATAGTCATGATCTTCCTTTTTTCAGCAAGGTTGCGTTATGCTCTGTTAAAAAACAGCTGAAGCGTATGGGGATAGAGACAAAACTGAATTGGATTAACCGTATAAATAAGTCAGAAGGGCAAACGCCTAATGAGCATTGAGACCTTGTTGCGCGGCGAATCCAAGAATGTGGAGTACAAGCTCACGCCTCCCTCCAGGAGCATCAACTACACCAAAACCGCGGTGGCGTTTGCCAATGGACAAGGTGGATGTTTGGTGTTCGGTGTCGAAGACCAAACGCTTCGCGTGGTTGGTATTGCCGAAGACAAGGTGTTCACGGTAATGGATTCCATTTCGGACGCCATTGTCAATAGCTGCGAGCCACTGATTATTCCCGACATCACCATGCATGATGTGAACGGCAAGACGGTTATCGTGGCTGAGATCGCTCCCGGCTTGCAGCGTCCGTACCATATCAAGTCGCTCGGCCAGGAACAGGGAACGTTCGTTCGTGTTGCCGGCACCACGCGTCAGGCCGATCAGCCCACTATCCGGGAACTGACTATCGAAGGTAGCAACCGGAGCTTCGACCAAGTACAGTGCCTTGGACTAGCCGTAACTGAAGAAGACATTGAAGCATTGTGCGCAAGTCTGACGAAAACCGCGAAGAACAACGCCGAAGACCCCGCAAAAATCAAAACGGTTACGGAGAAACAGTTGCTGCAATGGGGCGTGCTGGCAGAACAGGACGGGCAATTGGTGCCCACCAACGCCTATGCGATTCTGTCTGGCAATGAGGCAGTCCGATCCGTGGTGCAATGCGGCGTGTTCAAAGGAACCACCAAAGCCGTATTTGTGGATCGGCGTGAGTTCGCCGGCACTCCGCAGGAGCTTATCGAAGAGTCCTACCAGTATGTGCTGCGTAACATCCATATGGGCGCCCGGTTCAAAGGCGTGTACCGGCAGGACGTGTATGAAATTCCGCCGGATGCCATACGAGAGCTGATTGTCAACGCGATAGTACATCGCAGCTATATCGACCATTCGAGCATTCAGATCGCGATCTACGATAATCGATTGGAGATCACTTCGCCCGGGCGCTTGCCAATGGGGCAGACCATTGAACGCATGAAGCAGGGCTATTCGAAAATCCGCAACGAGGCATTGGCCTCTGCCTTTGAATACATGGGTTACATTGAGCATTGGGGGAGCGGCATCCTGCGTGTGATGCAGGAGATGCGCGATGCCGGATTGCCGGAACCGGAATTCCTTGGCGGCGATACGGATCTGCGCATCAACATTTATCGCAATGGCTCAGAGACAGGTTCTGATGACGGGATTGTGACAGGATTACGACGGGATTCGCTTTCTGATGACGGGATTGTGACGGGATTACGACGGGATTCGCTTTCTGATGACGGGATTGCGGAAGAAATAACTTCAAAAACGGATGCTGCTCCGAATGCCGTCATTGCAGTGGTTCCATCCCAGAAGGAGCGTATTCTTGATGCGCTGCGTAAGAATGCGAGTATTTCTATCTCTGACGCCATACGGATACTGGGTGTGCAGGAAAGGCAGGCTCAACGAATATTGAAGAGCCTAATAGAGGAAGGCAGTGCAGTGAAAATTGGTGCTGCTCGTGCTACTCGATACGTTGAGGCGAAGAAAAGGACGGAACCGCATGAGTGAGAATAGCCAAGTAACAAGACTGCTCGCCAGACGTTTCAGCCAGCCAGGCGAGTGTGGACGCATCGTATTCTGGCGCGATGACAAGAAACAGTACGCGGATGATGCGGCAACATTGGTAGGCGAGCATGCCACTGATGAGATACTGCGCGAGGTTGAACTCATCACCCCGGAAATCGGTGATGAGAACGACAGGCGGTACATTCCGTTCACCGTGCGCTATCGCATGTTCCACGAGCAGCCAAATCAAAAATTCCTCGTATATCTGACGGAGCCGGCCCCGGCAGTTCAGGACAACTGGCTGTTGGATTTGGAGCTGGCATATGGCCCCACGTTCACCATGGACAAACTCGCCGTGACGCTTACGGAAACGCTGCCGGAAGCTTCCGCCGACACGCGAAACGTGTGGTTGGAAGTGATGAAGCGTGCGCCGAAGTTCTTCGACAGCGAAGAACGTGCCAAGCGCTTCGCGAAACGTCTTAACGCACATGACGACGCCACCGATTTCCAAGCGAAGATGATCGCCACGTTGTTGCAACTGAAAGAGGATCGGCACAGCATGCAAGACATCTGGGCTGAGCTGCTTACGCAATATTCGCAGGGTGACGAATCCGGCATCGAAGAAATCGAAAAAATGGGATTGAGCCAATTCCACTGGAATGGCACGCGAAGAATCTACCATTTCGATGTGGATACTGGTACTGGAGTCAAACCAACGGTGAAAGACTTCGTGCTATGGCTGTTCCAGCTGGCATGGAACGGATTCTCCGATGGCAGGAACGCCGTTTCCACTTATGCGAATATTATTCGCGACTGGGACGACTGGTATAAGAACATCGACATGCGCACGGTACTGCAGAATCTTTCCGAGAACGCCGTGGAGGAACTGCACCTGTCCGCTCGAATCGCCGACATGAGCGTGGAAGAGCTTGCCGACCGTGACCTGTTCCGCGACGTGGACGAGATGATCGTCAACAAGCTGTTCGAACGGTTGGGCTCGCAATCCATTACGGACGACCAGGTGCAACGAATCATCAACGGGCGTAAGCAAAAGCTCTGGTATGCAGAATATACCGACCAATACGAGTGCATTGCCGCAGCAAGCAGGCTTCGCGCCGTGTTGACTGAATGCAGCGGACTCATTAGCACCATCAGCTCACCGGAACAAGGGATGAAGCTGTATGCCGAAAAGCTGTACAAGGCCGATGGCGCATACAGAAAATATGTGCTCGCATGGCATCGTGCCAACCCGGATGCGGTGAGCGTGGACGATGATCTGCAAAGCGCCTACGAGGCATATCAGCAGGATCTGGGTCAGGCATGGCAAAAACAAGTCGATACGCTAAGCCAATGGAAGTTCATAGACATGGACGCGCAAACCAATTTCTATGAACGTGAAATCGCGCCGGTATTGAAGTCCGGCAGAAAAATCGCCGTGATCATTTCCGATGCGCTACGTTACGAGGTTGCGCAGGAACTGTCCGAACGCATCGACAGGGAAAGCCGTTTCAGTGCGAAACTGAACATGCAATACAGCGTTCTGCCATCCTATACACAACTTGGCATGGCGGCGTTGCTGCCGCACGGTTCGCTCGAATTCGATGGCAAAGACCGTTTATATGTTCTAGCGGATGGACGCAGCACCAAAGGAATCGAAGCGCGCGCCGCTATTCTTTCGGCCGTAGGCGGCAAAGCGATTAGATATGACGATTTGACAAAGCTGAAAGTCAGCGAAATCAAAGAACTATATAAATCCTGCAACGTGCTGTATGTGTATCACAACCATATCGACGCCACCGGTGATACGGAGAAAACGGAATCGGAAACAGTGGACGCATGCGAGAAGACGTTCAAGGAACTGGGCGAAGTAGTCAAAAAACTTGCCAGCGGCAACGTTCATAACATGATCATCACTGCGGATCACGGATTCCTCTACCAGGACCGAGATCTGGACAGTACAGAATGGTTGAGCGAACAGCCCAAGGGCGATGCAGTATGGGTGAGAAAGAGGCGATTCTCCATCGGAGCTAATCTTGCTCCGGGTCGCGCGTTCGTGACATTCAATGCCGCGCAGATAGGAATGGACGATGATCGGAATGAAGGCATAAGCATTCAAGTGCCGAACTCCATCATGCGCTTGCGCATGCAGGGTGCCGGTGTGAAGTATGTGCATGGAGGAGCAGCATTGCAGGAAATCGTCGTTCCTGTGCTGCATGTCAGTAAGGGGCGTTCCGCGGCCGACGACGTGAGGGCTGTGGAATTCACTATTCTGCAACGAACCGACAGGCTTTCCAGCAGACAGTTGACTGTGGAATTCTTCCAGAACGAGCCCGTTGGAGGAAAAATCCGCGCACGTACCGTATTGGCCGGATTGTGGGGACATGACACGGCAGGCAATGATGTGCTCATCTCCAATGAGACGCCGGTCGCCTTCGATCTACTCGGGCAGGAGAAAAGCGAACGCCATGTGACGGCTACACTCATGCTGACCAGTGACGCGGAACGGTTCAATGGAACGAATATCGAACTGCGCTTGCGTGAGAAGACAGATGGGTCAAATGTACTGGTCATGCTTGATCAGAAGGCACGATACTTCTTCAAACAGGGCGTGGTGGCCGACGATGCCGGATTCTTTGACTGAATTGGATGAGCGCAGAGGAAAGCGACCGTAAGGGGTAACACAATGAATGAGCAGAATATGAGCCAGAACGGTTGGATTGAAAGTCCTGAACACAACACGGATGGGAATTCCCTGACCGCGTTGGACGCTAAGATCACTGATATGTTCCCCGGAGTCACCGTCCGCAAGGATCTGGTGAACAAGGTCAAGGGCAATGCACTGGTGCCTTCATATGTGCTGGAGTTCCTGCTTAGCGCATATGCCACGAACACCGACCAGGCCAGTATCGAGTCGGGTGTGGATCGAGTGCGTGCCATTCTTGCAAACAACTATGTGCATCGTGAGGAAGCCAATCTTATCCAGTCGAAGATCCGAGAGAAGGGGAGCCACAGGATTATCGACCGTGTGCAGGTGGTGCTCAATGACAAAACCGACCTGTATGAGGCGACGTTCTCCAATCTCGGCATCAGTCAGGTCATTGTCGATCCAAGCCTTGTAAAGGCTTATCCGAAACTGCTGGTGACGGGCATCTGGTGTATGTGCCAGATCGGTTACGCATATTCCGGCGACCCGCGCGAAGTACCATGGCAGTTGCTGCAGCTCAAGCCTGTGCAGATGTCTCGTGATGATCGCGAAAACTACATGCAGCAACGTTCGCAATTCACCGATAGCGAATGGATCGATCTGCTGATGCAATCCATTGGGTTCAATCCCGATCTATTCTCCGACCGGGTGAAACTGCTGCATCTGGTACGCATGGTGCCGTTTGTGGAACGAAACTACAATCTGGTCGAACTCGGGCCGAAAGGCACCGGCAAATCGCACATCTACTCGGAATTCTCACCGCACGGCATGCTCATATCCGGCGGGGAAGTGACAGTGGCCAAACTGTTCGTGAACAATTCCAACGGACACTTGGGGCTTGTGGGCTATTGGGATACGGTGGCGTTCGACGAGTTCGCAGGCAAGGCCAAGAAGGCCGGCCGGGACTTGGTGGACATCATGAAGAACTACATGGCCAACAAGTCGTTCTCCCGTGGCGTCGAGACGTTCCAAGGCGAGGCGAGCATGGCGTTCGTAGGCAACACCTCGCATAACGTGCCGTACATGCTGAAAAACTCCGACCTGTTCGAAGAGCTGCCGAAGCAATACCATGATCCGGCGTTCTTGGACCGCATCCACTTCTACCTGCCGGGTTGGGAGTTCGAACAGATCCGTTCTGAGATGTTCACCAGCGGATTCGGATTCGTGGTCGACTATCTGGCGGAGATTCTGCACAACCTGCGTGATGCCGATTACAGCGACCGGTTCGAAAAGTATTTCGAACTGTCTTCCACACTGTCCACGCGAGATAAGGACGGCATCAAAAAGACGTTCTCCGGATTGATGAAGCTCATCTACCCGGACGGCAATGCTTCTCCTGAACAGATGGAACCGTTGCTGCGTTGCGCCATCGAGGGCCGCAAGCGCGTCAAGGACCAGCTGTGCCGCATCGACTCCACCATGGAGGAAGTCGAGTTTACCTACAAGCGTGCGAGCGACGGTGAAGTAGTCGCCGTGCAGACGTTGGAGGAGCTTGACTACCCGCAGTTGTATTGGCGTGGGCGTGTAGTTGAGAACTCGGAAGATAAGGGCGAGGCGGAAGCGCCTGTTGCCGATGATGCCGTGGCAATTGAGGGTAACGAGGGAGAAGCTGGTGCCTCTGAGAATGCCGATGCCTTGCCCGTAGCGCGGCATCAAGAAGCGGTGATGTTGACGCCGGTCGAGCGTCTTGTAGCAAAGGCCGACGGAAAGCAGCGGGAACTGGTCGAGAACCAACGTGGAATCACGTATTTCGGATTATTCGGCCCCTACTTGGCCGGGGCAAAGAAAATCGTTGTAGAGGATGCGTATGTGCGTAAGCCGTACCAGCTGCGTAATCTGGCTGAGTTCTTGGAAATGCTGCTGAGATGCAAAAATCCCGATGAGGATGTAGCCGTTCATCTGGTGACCGGGCATAATGAGCCTGGATTCGTGGAAGCGCAGCTAAATGGTTTGAACGAATTGGCATCGACGTTCTCACAGCTGGGCGTGAACCTCACCTACGAATTCAGAGACACTTTGCACGACCGTTCCATTACTTCGGATACCGGATGGGAGATTCTTCCCGGCCGCGGGCTTGACATCTTCCAAAAATTCGTTGACGGCGATTGGCTTAACCCGTTGCTGCGCCATCAGCAGCTCCGCCGCGTCAAGGAATGCAAGGTCACGTATAGGCGAATTGACGAGAAGCAATAGTAAGGAATAAAAAACGCAGAACGAAAAGATCCAAGAACTATATCCGCATATTGACATAGAAAAATTACGGAATTCGCTTTCTCCTTGGATTAATGAGAATCATCCATCCATAATGGATATGATTTCGTCATCTGGCAGGGAGTCTATTGCGAGAATGATTCAACCGAGTGAGGAGAAAACAGAAGATTATGGTACTAAATTTCTGGAAGATTCAATGCCGTTGATTTCGAAATCACATATTTCAGACATGCTTAAAACGACTCAGCATCAACTGATTGTTTTGGGTAATGGTTTTGATCTTGAGTGTGGCCTTCATTCGCGTTTCGCAGATTTTGAAAAAGCACGTTTGAAAATAATAGAACTTTCCTCCGTCGCTAAAGATACGAATGGAGAGTCTTTTATTCAGCGATTGCGTAAGAATGGCATCACTGCATGGGATGTCATTCTAGCTGGAGACGTATATCGTTCTTGGTCTGATATTGAATCTGCTATTCAAGGTTGGATGACACAATTAAACGAAGATGAATCTGCACCTTATTCAGTCGTCACAGATTTTCTCAATGAAGAAGATGCAACTGAAATGCGGATACTTCATCAGCCTAATTGCGGTGTGTCACAATGGCTTTCTGAAAAAACGGAGATACGAGTCGCGCAATTTTTATACTGTTCATACTTTGATTGTCGTCACACGGGTAATACCATGAACATATGGACTACTGCTGAGGTTGCTGAACTTATGTTGGAAGAGCTTCATGAGTTCGAGAGAGACTTTGCAGAATATTTGTCTCAGGAAGTTGCGAACAATTCTGAGTATCAAGAAAATGCCCTGAAATTACTAAAGAAGATATTTGAAATATTACCAGAAAATTATCAAGTAGATAGTAATCACAAATTTTCTATATTAGATTTCAATTATACAAATCCGTTTCAAAGAGTTGTTGAAAAATCTTTGGATAACTTTTCCGTTACTGTGGTCAATGTGCATGGCAGTTTGCAGGACGAAAATATTATTTTTGGAATAGATGGCAAAGAATATATGACTGAACCAGATGCTCTACCATTCACGAAGACGTATCGACTTCTTTTGCTTGGCAATAAGGATGTATCGAAACTGGTGTATCCAGAATCGCCTAGGACGGTGATGGGCACTTCAACTGATTTGATTAAATTCTATGGCCATTCACTTGCTTCGTCGGATTATTCGTATTTTCAGGCGATTTTTGACGAAATCGATTTGTACAAAAGTAATGTAAGACTTATTTTCCTATACAGGCCTTGGATAAAAGACGACGGGGAGCGTATCTCTGAAATCGAAGCTCGTGATGGTATGTGCCATAAAGTTTCTCAATTACTAACAACTTACGGATCTACTATGGAGAACAAAGATCATGGGAAGAACCTCATGCACAAATTGTTGCTCGAAGGCAGATTGAGCGTTCGACAGATTTAAATCTCGTTTCCATTTAATGAGACAAAAGGCGGTAGCATTATCGCAATTACTGGGTGATATTGGGATGATGGGTAATTTTAATGTCGGGGCGAGGGCTGTAGATAAGGGGGCTGCGGACGTTTTTTGGAGGTGATCACGCAGCCGTTCCTTGGCTTTGACGGTATCGTACCGGACTCATCCAGCCGAGCGACCGTTTGATGCGCTCGTGGTCGTGCCAGCGGATGCAGTCGTCGATCGGTCAGCGGCTCTGCGGTTCCATTGCGCATGACGGTGTCGCAGCGGGGCAGCATTTCGGAGACGGCGTCCTTGACGACCATGATGCGGCTGACGTTCCCGGACGTTCCGGCGCCGGCGCCGCTGGTCTCACTGATATCGCTGCCACCTGTGTGCTCGCGGTCCGCGTGGTGATGGCTCTTCGCGACGATGACGGTCGCCCGGCGTCGTATCGGATCGAAAGGCGTGCCTCCCTCGACCTGTACGTCGCCGGTATCGTTTGCCGAGTCGCCTTCGACTGCGACGATGGCGTCATCCCACGGATTGCTCGTCGTGTGGGGAATCAGTGTGGTCAGCCATGCCGCATGCAGCACGTAGGACGAGTTCAACCCGCTCATGCTCTGCGCCCGGTCGAGCTTGATGACGCCGCTGGTAGGTGTGCCGGTCTTGTCGACGCACAGCACGTCCATGCCGCCCAGCGTCTCGATGGCGTCGAGCCGCCTGACGATGGCCTTGCCGGAGGCCATCGCCCGCGCACCCCGGGACAGGCAGACGGTGACGATCAGTGGCAGCATCCTTGCGCACGGGCATGCTTTCGCCAGTGAGCGCCCCCATGTGCGATGCGCAGGTCTCGGCTCTCCAGCAGCTTGCAGTCGGCCGGGACGATGTCTCCGACGAACAACGTCACGATGTCGCCCACGACAAGCTCTTCGGACGGAATCTGCCGCTCGCCGGCACCGACCCGCCGCACCGTCGCCGTGATACTCACCATGGTGGCCAGCGCCGTCGCAGCATGCGAGCTTCGGGAGTCGTGCACGTATCAGATCAGACCGGACACCACCACCATGAGCAGGATGATGCCTGCGGTCACCGGCGCGCCGGTATGGTGTTGCCGCCGTAAGCCCGACGCGCTCGGCGAACCTCGTCGGGTTCCAAGCCGGATTCGTGCGCATACACCAAGGCGAGCGTGGCCTCTGGCGTGGCATGGGCGGCGAAATTCAGTCGCTGGGTGATGCTGGCGTGGCGCTCGCCGCGCCAGCGTATCAGTCGTAGCGTGTTCATGATTCCTCCTTGGCGATTCGGGGCGGTCCGTTCCGCTGTCGGGTTGATCGTTGTTTCCATTGCGGCAGTTGGCTGAGACGGGCCAACTCAGTCCGTTTCGCTGGCTTCCTCGGCCGGTCGGGTGGCGTTTGCCGGGTTGGCGGCGTCGACGGTGATGATGTCATCATCGGCGTCGTAGTCGAACAGTTCTCCGTATCGACCCCACGTCATGGCGATGTTGAACTGGCGCTCCGCCTCCGCGTCCGTATGACGGGCCCTCAACAGGTCGACGATGAGCTCGCCGCGCAGGCGGCCGTGTTCGCTGTGACGGACCGCTCGGTCGATGATGCGCACCAGCGGTGCCTTGTCTTGCAGCATGGCGGCGACCATCGTCTTGCTTGTCAGAATGTCCGCCTGCCTCCACTGGCGTCCGAGCTCGGTCAATGTCACGTGTCCGTTCTCGACGGTCAGCAATCCCAGCATGGTTCCGGCGTCGATCAGCGGGAACAGGTCGTCCACCTCGAATGACAGCTCGGCGGCCTGAGCGGCCAGATCGATGCCCTGCGCGTGATCGTATACGATCTCCACCAGTCCGGCCAGGCCTCCCGGCGTAGCGTTGGGCGGCATGTCGGAGGATGCCTGATGGTCGGCGTTGCTCGCCCGGGCTGGGGCCTGATCCGCTACCGTGGTCTGGTTCGCCGCGCCATCTGACGTGCCATGCACGACGCCGTCCCCGGCGGCCGTGCGCTCGTCGGCGGTATCCGCTGGCCCGCCATCGCGACTCTGCCCGGTCAGGATCGCATACAGGGTGTCGACCATAGCCTCGAACTGGGCGGAATGACGGTCGCGGGGCCTCGGCAGGGTGACGGGCACGTCGGCGATGAGATAACCGGGATGCGAGCCGAGCACCACGACACGATCCGCCATCTGCACGGCCTCCTCGATGTTGTGCGTCACGATGAGCACCGACTTGATGGAACGCTGATCGCTGCTCCACATCTTGAGCACCTCGTTGCGCAGGTTCTCGGCCGTCAGCACATCCAATGCGGAGAACGGCTCGTCCATGAACAGCGCATCGGGCTGCACCACCAGGGCCCGTGCGATGCCCACGCGCTGGCGCATGCCGCCGGAGAGCTCCTTCGGGTACGCGTTCTCGAATCCGTCCAGTCCGATGGCGTCGATGGCCTGCAGTGCAGCGCGACGGCGTTCCTCGCGCGGCACGCCGCGGGCCTCCAGCCCCAGTTCCACATTCGCTTGCACCGTGAGCCACGGCATCAGCGCGAAGGTCTGGAACACGAGTCCCACTCCGGGATTAGGGCCGGTGATGTCGGTGCCGCGGTAGGTGACGGTACCGCTCGACGCGGGTACCAGGCCCGCCAGGATGCGCAGGAACGTGGATTTTCCAGCGCCGGACCGGCCCAGGATCGCCACGATCTCGCCCTCATGCAGGGTGAAGGAGATGTCGCGCAGCACGGTCAGCTCCTTACCGCGCTTGGCACGGTAGGCCTTGCCCACGTGCTGCGCCTCGATGATCGCGGTGCCGGCGGCGTTCGTCGCGGCGGTCTGCGGGAAGGTTGCGGTGCGGTCGGAAAAAGTTGCGATGGTCATGATAAATGGTCCTTGCTGTTACGTTTTTTGCGGATGATCGCGGCGGATTCGAATGACATGCGCTCGCCGCCGATGCTGTTGGATTGTTGCGGGTCGATGGGCCGGGACGGCCGGTGCGGCCTCCGTCAGGCGACGGAGAAACGGCGCTCGGCGTACGCCTGCAATGGACGCCAGAACAGCTGGTTGACGCCCACGACGAACACACTCATCACGGCAACCCCGATGATGGTCTTGCCGGTGTCTCCCACCGCGGTCGCATTGGCGATATATGTTCCCAATCCATTTGCCATAAGCGTGGTGTGCCCGTAGGCCACGATCTCGGAGACGATGGAGGCGTTCCACGCGCCGCCCGCCGCGGTGATGCCGCCAGTGCACCACGAGCCGAACACCGCCGGCAGGATCAGCTTGGTCCACCGCTGCCGCGTGTCCAGATGGAATGCCCGCGTGGCCTCGCGCAGGTCATCGGGAATGGCCGAAGCGCCCGCAATCACGTTGAACAGGATGTACCACTGCGTTCCCAGCGACATGAGCAGAATGCTGCCCCAGCTGATGTCGATATGCCAGGCGATGAACCACAGTGTGACGAACGGGAACGTGAAGTTCGAGGGGAAGCTCGCCAACACCTGCGCCAGCGGTTGCACGAACCGGGAAATCCGCGGATTCATGCCGATCTTCACGCCGGTCGGCACCCAGATGATGGAGCACACCACGGTCAGCAGCGTCACGCGCATGAACGTGGTCAGTCCCAGGACCATCGCGTGGCCGACCTCGGCGAACCCCTCGCTGTCCGAGATGAAACGCACCAGCATCCACAGACCGGCCAGGCAGGCCACAGCCATGAGCGCCACAAACGCGATGTCGAGTGTGCGACGCCGGGTGCCGGCGGCCGGCCAGCGTGCGCCGGTACGGCCCAGCGGGCGGGTCAGCCAGAACATCAGATCGGCGATGGGCCGGCCCACGAGAGCCAGCGCATCCGAAATGCCGGAACGCCGCAGAATCGACAGCACCAGACTCGTCTTGGCCTGCACGGACTCGTTCTGCGTGATGCGGAACTTCTCGGCCCACGCCGTCAGCGGCTTCCACAGCAGCACGTCGATGAGCAGCACCACGATGACCATGGTCACGATGGCCCACAGCACCTTGCCCAGCTGTTCGTGCTCGGACGCCACCGCCACGAAGCTGCCGAGGCCGGGCAGTGCGTACGTCCTGTTGTTCACGGAGATCATCTCCGAGGCCGTCAGGAAGAACCAGCCGCCGCCGACGCTCATCATGCAGTTCCATAGCAGCGGAATCATCGAATTCGGCACGTCGAGCTTCCAGAAACGTTGCCAGCGCGTGAGCTGCATGGAACGAGCCGCCTCATCCAGCTCCTGCGGTTCGCTGAGCAGCGAATGGTAGAAGGAGAAGGTCATGTTCCATGCCTGGCTGGTGAAGATCGCGAAGATCGACGCCACCTCCACGCCGAGAATGGAGCCGGGGAACAACACCATCCAAATGGTGACCGTGGCGGACAGGAAGCCGAGGATCGGCACCGACTGCAGGATGTCGAGCAGCGGTATCAGCACCATGCGCAGTCGCCGGCATCGGGCCGCCGCCAAACCATAGATGAAGCTGAACACCAGTGACAAAAACAGCGCGATGAACATGCGGAACATCGAACGCAGCGCGTAATACGGCAGCAGATGCAAATCGTCGCTCACCGTGCTCGGCACGCCTGACGGGCCGATCGGTTCGTTGATTTGCGGCAGCAGCCAGGCGACGACGCCGAACAGGGCGAGCACGCCCGCGGCCACCACCACGTCTGCGGCGATGCGGCGCGCGGCGCTGCTGCGGGACATGTCGGCGGCGTCGACGTCGGAACGCGGACGAATGCCGGGGAACGAGGAGTAATTGAAGAAGTTGGACATAACGGAACCTGTGCGCTCTCATGTCGTTATCTCGAAGGAGATAAACGGTTCCCGTTCGGTGGGCGTTCGACTCGGTATCCGTGCGGCAAGTGCGCGCCATGGATGTCAGCGGTCACGTGCAGGCGCGCCGATATGCGGGTATGTCTGCATGCAGATAGCCGATCGGCGTCGTCATATGATGATGCCGATATGCCGGGAGTCCGGAGAACGGGATGTGGATTCGCGATTCAGGCGTTCGGCGCGTACGTTATGTGGGATGTCGCAGCCGTCGTGAGGCGGTGAAGTCGATGCGAGCCGAATCAGTCAGTGATCGGATCGCCCTCGCCGGATACGGCGGTGTCGTGATGGACGGCCAATGCCATGGTCGCGGTGCAAACGTGTGAAGAGAATGGGCCGTATGCTGCGCCCGATGGCATGTGATATTGTCCGCCATCGCGCAGCCGGCTACTATGACCTAAATCGCCGTCCATGACATTCACCTCCTCAATGGAACCAGTACGCCGTCGGACATTGACGACATGAGGAAGTACGACTTCTCGAAGAGTTGCCCCTAGTCGTGTCATCGTTCAAGCTTCAGCATCGCAGGGCGGTGGAATTGCGTTAGTTCATGCCTTGATCCGACAAGAACTGCTGACCTGCGTGCAGTGTCTCCACTGTTAGCGGCAGCAACCCATATCCCTGCGGTAGCCTCGCCTACCGACGCTCCCAAGATAAAGCCCGCCTGCAGGTCTGTCAACTACGTCGCAGTGCCTTGGTGTTGGAATGCCATCCGACAGCCATTCTGTCCGCAATAATCCGTAAAATGGTCGATTGCTGTGTCGAGAAGTGGGCCGCCGCATAAGCCCACGTCTCCATGGGTCCAGTCCGAACGGCCGCAAGGCCTGACTTTCGGCGGATCGGCAGGCTTCCCAAGGGCAAACTCGAGGGATAACGAGAACAGGCCAACGCGCGCGATGCGCAATCGCGTGGATGGCCCCAGATCTGTGGCTGATATGCGGCAGCACTGAAGGAAAACAATGGTTAACGCTGTTGAGGCTTTTGACGCCAAGCACATGAAGCCGGCCGAGGAAATCCCGGCCTTCCGTCCCGGCGACACCGTCGACGTGAACGTGAAGATCCAGGAAGGCAACAACTCCCGTATCCAGACCTTCACCGGCGTGGTGATCGCTCGTAAGGGCGCTGGCGTGCGTGAGACCTTCGTGGTCCGCAAGATCAGCTTCGGCACTGGTGTGGAGCGTCGCTTCCCGGTGCACTCCCCGTCCATCGACTCCATCAAGCTCGTGCGTAAGGGCCGTGTGCGCCGCGCCAAGCTGTACTACCTGCGCGCTCTGCGCGGTAAGGCCGCTCGTATTGCCGAGCGCCGCGACAACTCTGCTAAGTGAGTCGATTCGCGGGTGCAATCGTGAGCCTGATGATGCAGGCGCGCGAATAAACCGTGAAATTCAGCCCGGAACCGTTTCGGTTTCGGGCTGTTTTCGTATTTTCCACGTATGATGGACGGGCGCCGGCACCCCTCATATCCGGCAGCATGAATCGCGAGGAGATGGTATGCAGGACGATCAGGATAACGGCGAATTCCCGGTTTCCGACAATCCGGAGAGCAACCAGACCTCGTATGATGATGAGGCCGATGCCCGCGATTCCCGCACGTTCCAAGTCGCCGACCACGGCATCGCCCTGTCCCCGGTTCCCCCGGCACCGGCGCGCCCGGCACACGCCGCTTCTTCCGCTGGCGCGGGTGCAGCCGCTGGCGCGAATGCCGCGGCAGCATCATCGTCAGATGATGACCACTTCACCCTACGCGACTTTTTCCTGTGGTGCGGCGTTCCCGTGCTTATCGTGCTGCTGATTCGCATTTTCGCCGTCGGCTTTTACGAGATTCCTTCGCGCTCGATGATGGACACCACGGTGCCCGGCGATCGCGTGGTGACCAGCAAGCTCACCCCCAAGATCTTCGATTTGCAGCGCGGCGACGTCGTGGTATTCAAAGATCCCAACAACTGGTTGAACGAGGAGCAGAGCAGCGCTCCCGGTGGCGGGTACCTCATCAAGCGACTGATCGGCCTGCCCGGTGACGTGGTCGAATGCAAGGGCGCGGGCCAGCCGGTGACCATCAACGGCGTGGCCATCAATGAGACCTCCTACATTCGCCCCGGCGTGGACCCGAGCGCCTTCCCGTTCTCGGTAACCGTGACCGAGGGCCGCGTGTTCGTCATGGGCGACAATCGCGCCAATTCCGCCGACTCCCGCTATCATCAGGATGACGGCGATCGTGGCTTGGTTCCCATCTCCGATGTGGTCGGAGTCGGAATCGCGAAATACTGGCCGCTTGACCGGCTTGGTGCGATTGATGACCACCACGAAGTCTTCAAGGACGTGCCTGACGCTTCCGGCTCGAATTCCTGAGTCTTTTTTTGAACCGTGTGAGTCTTTGAACTGATTGAGTTCCGGGCCGTCTGAACTCTGAACCATATGAATCCTGGACCGTCTGAATCCTAACCATTGTGAGACGATGGGAGCCGCGCATGATTACCCCGACACTTGACTTGGAACGCAGCCTTGCGGCCCAGGGCTATGACCTTATCGCTGGATTCGATGAAGTCGGCCGCGGCGCGCTCGCCGGCCCGGTGATGGTCGGGTGCGCCGCCATTTGGGCCCGTGATTTGGAGCCGTTGGATGGCGATGATGCCGTCGAACTGTCCGGGCGGACCTACCTCGGCGTGCCGGACGGCGTGGCCGACTCCAAAATGCTCACCGAACATAGGCGCGAGGCGATTTTCGACGAACTGCGCGACTGGTGCGCGGCCTACGCCGTAGGCCAGGCCAGCAACACCGAGATCGACGAATGGGGCATCACCTACGCGCTTGGCGTGGCCGCTCTGCGCGCGCTCAGCCAAGTCGAACGCGAACTTGGCTTACGACTTGGAGGGGAATCGACGATAAAAAAGGCTTCGGGGGAGTCTGCGGGGAAGATTGTGGAAGGTCGTCCGGGAGGCTCCGTAGGGGAATCCATTGGAAATTGCGAGGGAAGCGTTCGCGCTCTGCCCAAAGTCGCCGGAATTCTCGACGGGCCGAGCGATTACATCACCAAGGCGCTCAACACGTTCGACGCGCCGGACGTGCCGATTCCAGCCGACATAACGACCAAAGTCAAAGGCGACCAGCATTGCGCCACCGTCGCCACCGCGGCGGTCATCGCCAAAGTGACCCGAGACCGGCTGATGGTCGACCTCGCGCAAAGCAACCCACGTTACGCCGCCTACGAATGGGCTCATAACAAGGGCTATGGTTCCGCCGCACACCGTACCGCCATCGCCGAGCACGGGCCGACTCCGCTCCATCGTGTCTCATGGCACCTGACCTGAGCCGCGTGCGACACGACAGTGTGAGCGCTAACGCAAAACTGTTGTGGACGCGCTAAAGTCAGTATTGATTAAGGTACAAGACTGGCCGTGCATGGATGCCGGCCGCCAGCGGGGAGGTTAGGCAATATGGTGACCAGCCGCAAGCCAAGCAAACGTCCGTCCATGTTCGAAGTGGCCAAGCTCGCCGGAGTCAGCCACCAAACCGTCTCCCGTGTGATCAATGACTCGCCGGACGTTTCCGACGCCACCCGTGCGCGAGTCCAGGCCGCCATTGACCAACTCGGCTACCGCCCCTCCAACTCCGCGCGCGCACTGGCTTCCCGCCGTTCGCGCACCATAGGGCTGATCGCCGGAGGCCTCAAATTCTTCGGCCCGATTTCCTCCATCTCCTCCATCGAATCCATGGCCCGCGAGCACGGTCTGTTCATGAGCGTGATGATGGTCCACGAGGCCTTGTGCGCGCAGGCCGACTTCGACAACCTGTGCGACACCTTCAACGAGCAGAACGTCGACGCCTTCATCTTCCTGACCCCGACCGACGTGATGTTCGCCGCCGCCTGCCGTGCACGAGTCACTCAGCCGCGCGTCATCGTCACCGCCACCCACGGCCAAATGACCGTGCGTGAGGGATTGGGCCTTATCTCCACCGAAAACAAGCGTCGCACTGCGCTGGTCGGTATCGACCAGTGGGGTGCAATGGCCAAAGTGGTGGCCTTGCTGGGCGAATACGGGCACAAATCGGCTCTGTATTTTGCCGGTCCCAACGAATGGCGCGACGCCCACACCCGACTGGATGCGTGGCGCAAGCTCGCCGCCTCCCGATCCATCGATTCACAGATCGTGCGCTGCCATACGTGGGATGCCTCTGAGGCATATGCGCACATGAATCATCTCATTGATGAGTATGGGCGTCGAGGCGCGGCGTTGCCCACCGCGGTCGTCGCCGCGAACGACAATCAGGCCGTTGGCATCATGCGCGCGTTGCATGAGCATGGGCTTCGGATTCCGCAAGACATCAGCGTGGTCGGATTCGACGACATGTCTGGCGTGGATAACATGTACCCACCGCTGACCACCGTGCATCCCGATTTCGAGGGGCTCGGCGTGGCCGCCATGCGAGAGACGCTGCGCTTGCTGGGGGAGGGCGGCGAGCCGACCTTCCTGACCACCCAGCACGGCATGGGGCTGATTCCCGCCGAGGTGCGTGCCCGGCGGTCCTTGGGGCCGGCTCCTCGGCGGTAAATTGGCGCTGTTATCAAACCGTTATGATGCGTGACACGGCATAAGTTGTGTCGAATGCGGGTTGTCGGTACAATGTTTTTTGGAAATTGTGAGCGCTAACACCCTCCCCAAGGAAGGGGATAACAACGCCGGCGCTCCAAGGCAAAGGAAAGATATGGCAGCAACCGACAACGCGGCCGAGCAGGCCGCCCACATCGCCGAGAAGATTCGCGCTGGCAAGACCACGCTGGGCATCGAATTCGGCTCCACCCGCATCAAGGCCGTCCTCATCGACGACAACTTCCAGACCATCGCCTCCGGCGACTACAGCTGGGCCTCCCACTTGGAGGATGGTCTGTGGAGCTACACCACCGAGGAGATCTGGGGCGGTTTGCAGTCCGCTTACGCCTCCATGGCCAACGACGTCGAGACCGCCTATGGCGAGAAGCTCACGCACGTCGGCCACATCGGCTTCTCCGCCATGATGCACGGTTACCTCGCATTCGACGAGGCCGGCGAACTGCTGGTGCCGTTCCGCACCTGGCAGAACACCAACACCTCCGAAGCTCACAAGAAGCTCTCCGAGCTGTTCCAGTACAACATCCCCGAGCGTTGGTCCATCGCTCACCTGTACCAGGCCGTGCTCAACAAGGAAGAGCACGTCTCCAAGGTGGCTTACTTCACCACACTCGCCGGTTACGTGCACTGGAAGCTCACCGGTAAGAAGGTCCTCGGCGTGGGCGATGCCTCCGGCATGTTCCCGATTGACCCGACCACTCACACTTACGAAACCGCATTCATTGAGAAGTTCGACGCTCTGCCTGAGGTCGCAGCCCAGCCGTGGAAGCTGGAGAACCTGCTTCCTGAGCCGCTCGTGGCCGGCACTCCGGCTGGCGAGCTGACCGAGGAAGGTGCCAAGCTGCTCGATCCGTCCGGTGCCCTGAAGCCCGGCATCGTGCTCGCCCCGCCTGAGGGCGACGCCGGTACTGGCATGGTAGCCACCAACTCCGTGCGCGTACGCACTGGTAACGTCTCCGCCGGCACCTCCATCTTCGCCATGGTGGTTCTGGAGCACAAGCTCAAGGCCCTCCACCCTGAGGTTGACTTGGTCACCACCCCGGCCGGCGATCTGGCCGGTATGAGCCACGCCAACAACTTCACCTCCGACCTCAACGCTTGGGTCGGCCTGTTCGGCCAGTTCGCCAAGGCTATCGGCCAGCCGGTTGACGCCGGTATGCTGTACGGCACCCTGTTCCGCGCGGCCATCGCCGACGACGTGGACGCCAACTGCGGCGGCCTGCTGAACTACCCGTTCCGTTCCGGCGAATTCCTGGCCGGTCTGCCTGAAGGTCGCCCGCTGTTCGCCCGCAGCCCCGAAGCCAACATGACCCTCGGCAACTTCATGCGCGCCCAGCTGTTCTCCGCGTTCTCCCCGGTCAAGATCGGCATGGACGTGATGACCAAGCAGGAGCGCGTGCAGGTCGACTCTCTCGTGGGCCACGGCGGCATCTTCGCCACTCCGAAGGTGGCTCAGAAGATTCTCGCTGCTGCCTTCAACACCCCGATCAAGGTCATGTCCACCGCCGCCGAAGGTGGCGCCTGGGGCATGGCCGTGCTCGCCAACTACCTGTGGAACACCAACGAGGATCACAGCAACCTCGCTGACTTCCTTGACGGTTGCGTGTTCAAGGACGCCCAGTCCACCACTGAGAAGCCGGTGGCTTCCGATGTGGTTGGTTTCGAGGACTTCTTCGCCCGCTTCACCAAGGGCCTGCCCATCGAGCACGCCGCCATCGAAACCATCAACCTCGAAGATAAGTAAGCCTTTCTGACCTCCCTCTATTGAGGGAGGTCCTTGAGATTTTGAAAAAACGTCCATCCATCACAGTGGAAAGGAAAACCAATAATGGCAACTTTGGCTGATTACGGCCCCGAGGTTCGCGCCGAGGTCAAGCAGGTTCGTGAGGTCGTCTCCAACCTGCACCAGCAGCTGATCAAGTGGAACCTGGTCGTGTGGACCGCGGGCAACGTTTCCCAGCGTCTGCACACCGCCGACCTGTTCGTCATCAAGCCCTCCGGCCTGCGCTACGAGTACCTGACCCCGTCCTCCATGGTCGTGTGCGACCTTGACGGCAACGTGGTCGACGGCACCGAAGCCCCGTCCTCGGACACCGCTTCCCACGCCTACATCTACCGCAACATGCCCGACGTCTACGGTGTCGTGCACACCCACTCCACCTACGCCACCGCTTGGGCTGCCACTGGTCAGAACATCCCGTGCGGCCTGACGATGATGGGTGACGAGTTCGGCGGCCCGGTGCCGGTCGGCCCGTTCCGTCTGATCGGTTCCGAGGCGATCGGCAAGGGTGTCGTCGAGACCCTCAAGAAGTACCCGAAGTCCCCGGCCGTCCTCATGCAGAACCATGGCCCCTTCACCATCGGCAAGGATGCTGAAGGCGCCGTCAAGGCCGCTGCCATGACCGAGGAAGTCGCTCACACCATGTGGGCCGCCCGTCAGCTCGGTGACATCATCGAGATCGACCAGGCCGACATCGATAAGCTCAACGACCGCTACCAGAACGTCTACGGTCAGCACTGATTTGATGGAGTGTCCGCCGCGTTACGGAAGGCCCAACGTACCTTCGTACGCCTTCGCCTTCCGCGCCTTGCGGACACACACATCAAATCAGCGCTGACTCCGCCAGCACGGTGGTGTCTTGGCTCCCCTCTCTGAGGGGAGCTGTCAGCGATAGCTGACTGAGGGGAGCCTCGGTCGGCGAATGAAACTTAAACAAACCCCCATAAACAAAGAAGTAAAGGAAGTAACCCTATGGTTATGGAAAACCCCTTCGAGGGCAAGGAAATCTGGTTCGGCGTTGGTTCGCAGGACCTGTACGGCGAAGAAGCCCTGCGCCAGGTCGCCATTCACTCCGCTGAAATGGTCGACTACCTGAACAACACCGGCAAGATTCCGGCCAAGATCGTCCTCAAGCCCACCCTGAAGTCCTCCGACGGTGTCAAGGAGTTCATGGTCGAGGCTTCCGCCAACCCGAACGTCATCGGCGTCATCACCTGGTGCCACACCTTCTCCCCGGCCAAGATGTGGATTCGCGGCCTCGAAGTGCTGACCAAGCCGCTGCTGCAGCTGGCCACCCAGCACCACAAGGAAATCCCGTGGGAGACCATCGACATGGACTTCATGAACCTGAACCAGGCCGCCCACGGCGACCGTGAGTTCGGTTACATCGTCTCCCGCCTCGGCATCAAGCGCAAGGTTGTCGTCGGTCACTACACCGATCCCGAGGTCGCCGAGAAGCTCGGCACCTGGGCCCGCGCCTGCGCCGGCTGGGATGCCTCCAACAACATGAAGGTCATGCGCTGGGGCGACAACATGCGTAACGTCGCCGTCACCGAGGGCGACAAGACCGAGGCTGAGCGCGTGTTCGGCGCCTCCATCAACACTTGGGCCGTCAACGAGCTCGTCGCTGCGTACGACGCCGTCAAGGACGACCAGGTCAAGGAGATCATCGAGGACTACAAGGCCAAGTACGACGTCGACCCGGCTCTGCTGGACGCCAAGTACGACTCCCTGTTCATCGCCGCCAAGGAAGAGGCCGCGATGGTCAACATGATGCGCGCCAACGGCTGCACCGCCGGCGTCGACAACTTCGAGGACCTCGGCGCTCTGCCGCAGCTGCCGGGCGTTGGCCCGCAGCGCTTCCCGTCCGAGTACGGCTGGGGCTTCTCCGCTGAAGGCGACTGGAAGACCGCCGTCCTCGTGCGCATCGGTGCCGTCATGGGCTACGGCCTTGAGGGTGGCGCCTCCCTCATGGAGGACTACTCCTACAACTTCACCGAGGGTGACGAGCTCGACATGGGCTCCCACATGCTCGAGGTTTCCCCGTCCATCGGCACCATCGCCAAGCCGAAGCTGGAGATCCACCCGCTGGGCATCGGCGGCAAGGCCGACCCGGTCCGCCTGGTCTTCTCCGGCAAGCCCGCCAAGGACGCCGTCGTGGTCTCCATGTCCGACGTTCGCGAACGCTTCCGCCTGCTCATGGACGTCGTCGACGTCGTTGAGCCGCAGGGCTCCCTCAAGGAGCTTCCGTGCGCCCGCGCCGTCTGGGAGCCGAAGCCGAGCCTGAAGACCGCTGTTGAGTGCTGGATCACCGCCGGTGGTTCTCACCACACCTGCATGACCACCTCCGTTGGTCGTGAGGCTTGGGAAGACTTCGCCCGCATCGCCGGTGTTGAGCTCGCCGTCATCGACGAGAACACCACCGCTCGCCAGTTCGAGAAGGAACTGGAGCTGTCCGAGATGTACCACCGTCTCAACAACCAGCACTGATTGGCGGAGCGTATACCGCCTTTCCTCAGGTTCGACGTACCTTCGTACGCCTTCGCCTTCGGACGGCGGTCTCCGCACGCGCCAATCAGCGCTGGCAAGCCAGCACTGATGACTAAATCAGTCTGCTGACTGCTACCGCTGAAAAGGGGCTGTTCCGGGAAACCGGAGCAGCCCCTTTTGCTGTTATCGGCAACTCCCCACAAACGCATCAAAAATCGCCTGCGAGCGTGGATCTACCTTGTAGAGAAACTCGGGATGCCACTGCACGGCCCACAGGAAGTGGCTTGCCGGCCGGTACAGGGCCTCGATCACGCCGTCGGGCGCGACGGCCATGACCTCGAGTCCAGCAGCAGGCTCACGAACCGCCTGATGGTGATAGCTATTCACCGCAATCTCAGTCTGCCCTGCGAACAATGAAGCCAGGGGAGTGCCGGGCACCAAGGAAACGTTATGTCCGAACGCATCGTACGGCGGATTCATATGGTGTTCGATATCGCTCGGATGCTGGCTTGGCAGATCCTGCCACAACGTGCCGCGCAGCGCTGCGTTGATGAACTGAATGCCACGGCAGATGCCCAGAATCGGCTTGTCCCAAGCCATTACAGCTGGCAGCAGAATCGATTCCATTCGGTCGCGCTCAGGAGAGAGCACCTCGCTACGGCCGGTGGCGGAGGCCGCTGCACCAACCATCGGTCCCACATCCGGCCCGCCCGTAAACAGAAACGCGTCAAACCGTTCGGCGCATTGCGCAAGAATGTCGGTGTCATCGGTCAGCGGCAACATGACGGGCGTACCGCCGGCCCGCATTATCGCCTCCATATATCCGGGCAGCATCCACAGACTATCGCGCCCGTAATCCATCAGCGGAGTCACCGCAATGAGCGGTCGATTCGTAGTCATGCCTGCCTCTTTTCGCCCAAGTGTTGTTTTCGTCGTTCTGCCGCAAATCGCTTGATTCAGTGGCCAATAATGCCGCCACTGTACCGAACCAATGTAACCGGTCGGCCAACATTATTTCGTCAGCCAGCCGCGACGAGATCGCACAATGTGCCAATGATGGGGGGCATTCGGTGCGACCTTGTCAATGTTCGGGCCATTGCACTTTCAGCGGGGAAAGCATGCCCCGTCCGCGCATCATGATGAACGAGTAAGGTTGACGGGGAGGGAGAATCACATGAACCAGGCATGCGTACGCAACGACACCATCGACGCGGGCAACCATCATGGCCGACCGCAATACCGGTCGTTCCTGCGATTTCTGACATCGCAGGAACGCAACGTCATTTGGCTGTTGCTGGCCATTGCTTTTCTTCCGGTGGACGGCACCACGCTTGGCCTGTACGCGCCGTTCTGGTCTCCAATCAGTCCGGCGCTGTTCGCCGTGTACTGCCTATGCAATTGGCGGCAACTGCGCATCGCAGCCAACCGGTACCTGCCAATGTTCCTCCTACCGGTGGCCTGCATAATCCTGTCCATCCCGGGATGGCTGAAGTTCGGCATCCACCTCAACGCCGCGTTCATGAGCATCACCGGATTGCTGGGCGTGCTCGCCACTTTGGGTGCGATCGCCCTTGCGTTCGACATCAAACGCATTCCGTGGCGTACGCCATTGCGGATTCTCATCGCATCATACTGGGTTTCCTTCGGAGTGGGCGTCGTGCAATGGCTGTCCATCCGTCTGCACGCCAAACCGTTGACCGACTATTTCTCGCACCTCATGTACCGGCAATACATCAGCGACAACTCGGTGTGGGGCGGCGGCCGTCCGCAGTTCCTGTTCGCCGAGCCCAGCTATATCGGCATGCACCTGTTCGGCATACTGCTTCCGCTCATGTGGCTCATGCGCGGGCGTGACCGCATCTACGCCAAACGGCTGCGTGACCTCATCGTCACGTATGCCGTCGGCGCGGTGCTCATGCAAGCCGGCACCAGAATCGTCATCGATTCCGTCGTGGCGTTGCTGATCGCCCTTGTGGCGCGCACCGATTGGCATGACGGCGCACGCCGCGTCCGGGGCATGCTGCAGATTCTCGGCGCATTTGCACTGGGCCTGCTGGGTGTGCTGGCGGATTCCAGACTCTCCGCCATCGCGGAAAACGGGGCCGAGGGAGACGGCTCGTTCTTCGCGCGGATCTACCAAAGCCTCGATCCGATATGCGGATTGCTCACCCATCCGTGGACGCTGCTCACCGGTTATGGCGCGGGCAACATCATCAATGCGGTGTGGGCCGGCGCGGCCAAAGCCGGACGGCTGCTGGACGGTCTTGGCATGAACGGCGGCGCGGCCACGGGATTCGCGGCCGGCGTGAACGCGGACACGGTGTGGACGATGTGCGCGTATACCAGCGTCATCGCCGAATACGGGCTGATCGGGCTGGCCATGCTGGTCGGAGCCTCGATGGTCTGCATGACGCGCGGGAGGACGGTATGCCGTGGCGGTGCGGATGGCGCATCGTCCGACGGGCTGGCGCACGGTGTTTGTGTCGCCGACGTTGCCGACGTTGCTGATGTTGCCGGGGGTAATAGTGGTGGTGGCGTTGCCGGCGCGGGTTCGGGCGAATCCGGCGTCTGGCACAAGACCGTCATCTGCTGGCTCGTCCTGGTCGCATACCTGTACATCCAATGCGAGAACTATGCGTTCGCCGCTCTGCCGCTTCTTGTGTTCGCTGCCTCGAAGGTGAGGCGCGAGCCTGATTTCTCGCGGGCCGACGCATCGACGCGGCCCGAGATGGACCAAAATCCAGAATAACCGACATTCGCCGCTGTTCCGTTTTTCGCTCAAGGCGTATATCTCCCGTATCTTGAGGTGCATCATGTATCGTCGCGGCTAACTAATCGGCGAAACGCGGCATGTTTCGCATTTTGGGCGAAAAGCCCAAGTCCCACAGGAGGTATTGATGACGTTCGTTGCACGGTCGGTGCGCTATGTGCTCAGAAAACGAGTGCGAACCATAGTGCTCCTTATAATACTGACCATCATAACGGCGAGCATGCTATCCACGATCGCGGTTTCTCGGGCAGCTCAACAGGCCGCCGGACGAATCGAGAAGGAAGCGGTCGGTGGATTCGTGCTGTCCAGCAACATGCAGGGCAGCATGCTCACGCCTCGCGGAGGCGGCATGGTGCGCCCCGCCGACGTGCGCAGGATCGCCCAACTGCCCGGGGTCGATTCGTATATGGTCCGTCAGAACGCCACCGCCGATCTCGTGGGGGCGAATGTGGCGAAGGTCCCCGGCGGCGATGATTACGATGCGACCCAGGAGCAGCAGTTTGGCAACGCCGCCAACGTCATAGGCACGAATGATTCGTCGAAACTCAACGTGTTCACGTCGCGCACGCTCGGCATGGCCGAAGGACGACATCTGAAGGCCTCCGACAAGTACACGTCGATGATCCATGAGGATCTCGCCAAAGCCAACGGGCTCAAAGTCGGAGACACGCTCACGCTCAAGGCCAACGCCTACGACGCCGACAACGAATCACATTCGACGGCGACCGTCAAGACCACCATCGTGGGCATATTCAAGGGCGACAGCGCCAGAAAGGTATCCAGCCGAGCGGAACTCACCGCCAACACCATCTACACCGATCTGGATACCACACGCGATCTGTACCAGTACAAGGACGGCAAGGAAATATACCAGGACGCCACCTTCGTGCTGTCCAAGGGCGTTGACGTGGAGAAGACCATGGATGCCGCGAAGAAACTCCCGGTGGATTGGAACAACTATCAGATCACGCGCAACGACCAGTATTCATCGAGCATGCTGCATGCCGCCCGCGGCGTGCGCTCCATGATGCGCGGCGCCCTGATCGGCGTGACCGTCTCGGCCGTGCTCGTGCTCAGTCTCATGCTGCTGCTGTGGATGAACGACCGCCGTCAAGAGATGGGCATACTGGTGTCCCTTGGCGTCGGCAAGCCCTCCCTGGTCGCCCAATACCTCACCGAGATGGTGCTGATCGGTCTGCCGTCCCTCGCCCTCGGCTGGCTGTGCGCGCAGGGAATGGCCCAATGGCTCGGCGCCACGGCGCTCCATTCCGTGAACGCCTCCGCGGCGAAGGAGCTGAGCAGCATGGGGCAGGTCGGCGGCGATCTTGAATCCAGCATGTCGGTGCGCACCCTGGATTCGCTCACGGTGTCGGTCGACGGGACCGCCATGCTGTACGTGGCGCTCGGATTGTTGGCGGTGATGCTGGTGTGCGTCGCGGTGGCGTGCATGCCGATGCTGCGCAAATCGCCGCGAGACCTGTCGGAGATTCGATGATGAGCATGAATGTGTGGAAGCGTGCCACGTTGGCGATCGTACGCAAGCCGGTACGTAGCGGCATCATCGGTCTGCTGATGCTGATGGTCTTCACGAGCCTGGTGGCGCAGGTCGGAGTCTCGACGGCCCTGCGTACCATGTCCGACGGCATCGGCGCGGGCATGGGCATAGGGTTTACCGTCAGCGCCGGCGAGAATCCCATCAGCGCCGAGGAGGCGAGCCGGTTCTCGCGTATCCCCGGTGTGACGAAGACCGCCTATGCGACGAAGACCTTGGCGCAGGTGGATGGCGCGCGTCCGGTCATGCCCCGGCAGGGCCCCCGACTGGACTCCGATCTGGCCATGCAGGTCAGCGTGCTGGGCACCACCGATTCCTCATTGTCCGAGGAATTCCAGAGCGGCCTGTACCGCCTGGAGCAGGGCCGCCATATCTCGGGCGACGGCGACAATGTGCTGGTCCACCGCGACTTCGCGATGCAGAACGGCCTATCGGTCGGCTCGACATTCCGTCTCCGGCAGGAGGGGCGCAACGCCACGGTGCGTGTGGCCGGGATCTTCTCCGGCAACGTGCAGGCCCAAAGCCCCCTGCCCTCGGACACTTCCGAGAACCTCATCTATTCGGGTAGGCGAGTAGCTTCCGCTCTGACCGGAAACGACCGGATCGACATGATCCGATGCCTGTCGGATAATCCGCAGGACCTGTCCGCGGCTATTGGACGGGCCAAGACCATGGCCGGCGGCAAGTACGACGTCACCGACGATTCGGCCCGGCTCTCCGGCGTCCTGCAATCCGTGCAGACGGTGCGTAATCTGGTGCGCATGGTGCTGCTGTCCGTCTGCCTCGCGGACGTACTGGTGCTGGCGATGGCGCTGGTCTTCTGGATTCGCTCACGCATCCATGAGATAGGCACGCTTCTGGCCCTCGGCATCGACAAGATGCGGATCGTCGCACAACTCGCCATCGAAACCGGACTCATGGCGGCGGTCGCCGCCCTGTGTTCGCTGGGCACCGGCGCCATGCTGTCGGGATACGTGTCTTCCCGACTGTTGCGCGATTCGGGCGTCGCGCCGTTGGAATCGTTGCACGTGGAGGCCTTGCCGCCTGAGCAGACGATGCTCATCCTGCTGCTCGGATGCGCGGTCATCGCCGTGGCCCTTGCCGTGTCATGCGCCGCCGTGCTGTCCAAATCCCCGAAATCCATTCTTTCCTCTATGCGTTAGGAGTCACCAATCATGTCTAACTGTCTGCAACTGGACCATGTCGATTACGCCTACGGCGCGGCGAAGATCCGTGTTCTTTCGGATGTCAGCGCGGATTTCGAATCCGGGAAGATGTATGCGATCACCGGCCCGTCCGGCGCCGGCAAGAGCACGCTGCTGTCGCTGCTGGCCGGCCTGGACGCCCCCTCCCGGGGAGTGGTCCGCTTCGAAGGGGAGGACATCGCCGCATCGGGCTATGCGAAGCACCGCCGGGAGCACGTGTCCCTGGTGTTCCAGGACCATAACCTGATCGACTACCTCACCCCCGAAGAGAACCTGCGGCTGGTCAGCGCCAAGGCCGATATGAAGATCCTCGAGGAACTGGGTTTGAGCCGTGAGGAATCCAAGCGCAACATCATGCACCTGTCGGGCGGCCAGCGTCAACGGGTGGCGGTCGGCCGCGCGCTGGTCGCCCCGGGCCGCGCGATCCTCGCGGACGAGCCGACGGGCAGCCTCGACCCGGAGATGACCGACGAGGTGATTCATCTGCTGCAGCACGCCGCCCATCAGCTCGGCAAATGCGTGATCGTGGTGACGCATTCCAAGCGCGTCGCCAACTCCGCCGATGTCGTGCTGCGTCTCAGGAGCAAGAAACTGACCCGGGCATGACCCACCTGGGCCGGGCGGCACCCCGGCGACGACCCGCATGGAATCATCGTCATAATGACGCCTGCGATCCCTGGACATGAGAAACCGCACCTCCGATCATCGAATCTGGATTACTCCAGTCCAACAATCGGGGTGCGGTTCAAAAGGCCCTTTTTTTTGTGTCGGATTACGAACCGCGCGTCTCACCGCTTGCCGTTGTAGATCTCGTTGTCGATCACATCGGCGAACACGCGATTGACGGCCGGGCGCACCACTTTCAGCGACGGTGTCAGGCACTTGTTCTCCTGCGTGAACTGCGTGTCCAGCACGGCGAACTTGCGTACGGATTCGGCGCGCGAGACCGTCGCATTCGCCTTGTCCACGTACTGCTGAATCTCCTCGCGCACCGCGGCGTTCGTGGCGAGCCGGTCGACCGGCGTCTCCGTGGACAGGCCGTGCGCGGGCAGCCACAATGCCAGCGACTCCGAATCGAGCGTCACCAACGCGCCGATGAACGGGCGCTGGTCGCCCACCACCACGCAGTGCTCCACGATCGGGCACTTGGCGATCTCTTCCTCCAGCGGAATGGGGGAGACGTTCTTGCCGCCGGCAGTAATAATAATGTCCTTGATGCGGCCGGTGATGACGATGTGGCCCTCATCATCGATCTCGGCCAAGTCGCCGGTCCTGAGCCAGCCGTCGGCGGTGAACGCCTCGGCCGTCTTCTCCGGCAGATTGTGGTAGCCGCGGAACACGTTCGGGCCCTTGACCTGCAGTTCGCCTTCGTCGGAAATGCGAATCGAGGAGCCGGGCGCGGGCTGGCCTACGGTGCCGATCACATTGTCGGTCACGCGCGTGGCGGCGAACGGGGCGGCGGTTTCGGTCATGCCATAACCCTGAATCATCGGCAGTCCGATGCCGTTGTAGAAATGCGCCAGATCGAGCGACAGTGGTGCGCCGCCGCAGGCCACGTACTTGATCTTCGGGCCCAGAGCACCGCGCACCGTGCGGTAGACGAGCGTTTCGTACTTGGCGCGCTCGGCGATTTCGGCAAACGTGTGCTGCTCGCCGGCCTGCTCCTTGCGGCTCCAGACGCGCGCGGCCTCGGCGGCCTTGACAAACAGGCGGCCCTTCCAGCCGGCACCGGCCTTGTGCGAGGCGGCGTTGTATACCTTCTCGAACACGCGCGGCACGCCCAGCAGGTAGGTCGGTTCAAACGAACGCAGGTCCGGCAGCAGGGTTTTGGTGTCCGGCAGATAACCGACCACGCCGTCATCGGAGGCGATGGAGGCGTACTGGATGAATCGCGCGAAGCAGTGGGCCAGCGGCAGGAAGAGCAGCAGGCGCGGATGGTCGTCAAGCACCACTTCATGCAACGCCTGCGAGGCGGAGATGGTGATGGACACGAAGTTCTTGTGGGTCAGTTCGGCACCCTTCGGGTTGCCGGTGGAGCCCGAAGTGTAGACGATGGTGGCCAGATCGTCGGCGCGCACGGTGGCCACGCGCTCGTTCAGTTCCTCGTCCGAAACAGCCACGCCCAGACCTTCGAGCGCGCCCAGCGCGTTGCCCTCGATCATGAGAATCTGCTTCAAGGCAGGACAGTGGTCCTTGACCGAGTCGAGCCGGTCGAAGCGCTCGCGGTTGTCGGCAAAGGCCAGCTTGACCGCCGAATCGTTCATGATGCGCTGGGCTTGCGGGGCGGAGTCGGTGTCGTAGATCGGCACGCTTACCGCGCCCACTGCGGCCAGTGCGAAATCGAGAATGCCCCATTCGAGACGGGTGGAGGAAAAGATGGTCACCGCGTCGCCCTTGGCGATGCCGAGCGCGATCAGGCCCTTGGCGGCTGAGACCACGCGCTCGTGGAATTCGCCGGTGGTGACGTTCTGCCAGCGGCCGGGGCCGATTTTCTTGGCGGCGATTACCGTGTCCGCGCCGGTGCGGGCCAGTCGTTCGGTGAGCAGTGAATAGATAGTTTGGTCATCGCGGATCTCGATGGATTCGCCGGGCGTGGTGTATTCGGTAAGCATACGGCCGTTTATTCCTTACAAACATGATGGCAAGTTGACAACCCGAGCCATTCTGACGAGTTAGATTACGCTGGCGTAAGGTTGCGCGCGTTGTGGGCAATGGAGAAGTTGTCTGTCTGGTTTTGTGGATTGTATACAACGCCGTGTCTAACCGGTTTGCTCTACGGTTATGACCGTGTCCATTTCGGGAGCCATCGACTTCCTGCAGGACAAGTACGTGCTGAGCCCGGCCCTGCAGGGTCCGGTCATCAGCTCCAGCATCATCGGCGGCGTCGGCATTGGGGAGTCTGTGGCTTCTTATTTGGGAACGAAGCTCAGCGTGACAGTCGTCTCAGCTGAAGGTCTGGCGTGTATGTGCGCTTTCGCCTAAGGTAAATAGGATTGCGCAGTGCACGCCATCGGTATGTGCAGGTATGCGATTGGTGGCACCCGCGACTGATGCATGACGAGACCTACTGCAGTACCACGGCAACCAACACCGCAACAACACGGCAAGGGGAAGCGAACCATGTTCGACAAACGACTGTTCCAATTGGCACCAGGTCTCGGCAAGCTCATAGCCGGCAAAGTGGCTCTGATGTGGGTTGGGCTGCTTGCCAATATCGGCTTCATGCTTTCGCTGGTCATGCTGCTGCAAGGACTGCTCGCCGCAGCCGACCCACACACTTTCTCCTGTAACGCCGCCTCGGCCTCCGAGTGCCCCGCCAATCTGTTCGGCGTTCCGGGCACCACCGTCGCCCCGATGGCCGGCGACCTCATGGTTTACGTGGCCTTGGCGATCGTCTGCATGCTGGTTCGCTACCTGGCCACCACACACGCCACACGCCTCGGCACCGAAGCCGCCGAACGGGTCAAGCTCGCTTTGCGTTCCAAGCTGTACCGCAAAATGGTGGCCCTCGGCCCGTCCTACAGGTCGCGCGTCAAGACCTCGGATGTGGTCCAGTCCGCCGGCGAAGGCGTCGAGCAGATTCAAAGCTTCTTCGAACTGTTCCTGCCGCAGCTCTTCTATGCGATTCTTGCGCCGATCACCCTGTTCGCCGTGATTGCGCCGATCAACATGCCGGCCGCCGTGACCATGCTCGTCTGCGCGCCGCTCATTATTATTGTCACCGGCATCGTATCCATGACCGCCGCCCGCGCCTTCAAAAAATACTGGGGCCGATACACCGACATGGGTGCCGCATTCCTCGACAACCTGCAAGGCCTCGAAACCCTGAAGAACTTCGACGCCGACGACCGTGCCGCCGCCGAAATGGACAAGAAGGCCGAAGGCTTCCGCGTCATGACCATGCGCGTGCTGCAGATCCAGCTGCGCTCGCTGACCGCCATGGATATCGTGGCCTACGGCGGTGCGGCGGCCGGCATTGGTGTGGCTCTATGGCAGTATGCGCATACCGCCGCGGCCGCCGCAGGAGCCAGCGCCGCCGGCTGGTCTCCGATTATGCTCGCCGCCCACCTGCCCGGTGTGTTCGCCTACCTGGCCTACGGCCTGCAATACCTGATGCCGTTCGGTGCGGGCTTCCCGCTCACCCTCGCCGGACTGTTGCTGATCGTGCTGCTGTCCGCTGAATTCTTCATCCCCATGCGCCAGCTCGGCTCCTACTTCCACGTGGCGATGAACGGCATGACCTCCACCAAGCGCATCTTCGCCCTGCTGGACACCCCCGAGCCCGCCCACGGCACTGCCACGCTGCCGGCCACCGCTGGTACCGATGCCGGGACTGATGCCGGTACCAAGGCCGGTACCAAGGCCGATGGCGGAATCACCGTCAGCTTCGACCACGTCGGCTATTCCTATGACAGCGCCGATTCCGGTGCCGCCGTTCAACAAACGAATTCCGCGCCGGCACCTGCGCTCACCGACCTCACCTTCACTGCCTACCCCGGTCAACTCACCGCCATCGTCGGCATCTCCGGTTCCGGCAAATCCACGGCTGCCGCGCTGCTTGCCGGTACGCTGACCGGATACCAAGGCTCGCTTACGCTGAACGGCGTCAAGGTATCCGACCTGTCCGGAGAGACGCTCGCCCGAACCATCACCCTGATCGGTGCCAGTAGCCATCTGTTTGCCGGTACTCTGCGTGAGAACCTTCTGATGGCTTTGCCCGATGACGGCCAGAACGGTGAAGCCGCGTCCGACGCCGTGGATTCCCGTCTCTGGGACGCGCTCGAACAGGCCCGTATCGCCGACTTCGTGCGTTCGCAGCCGGACGGCCTTGACATGACGATTGAGCCCGACGCCGCCAACCTGTCCGGTGGCCAGCGCCAGCGTATCGCCATCGCCCGTGCGCTTCTGCATGATTCGCCGGTATTCGTATTCGACGAGGCCACCAGCAGTGTGGATGTGGAATCCGAGGAACTGATTCTCGCGACCATCCGCGAACTGGTGCAATCCCGCAGCAAGACGGTGATCATGATCACCCATCGCATGGCCAACGCCGAGCACGCCGACCAAGTGGTGGTGCTCGAACACGGCAAGTCGGTGGAAACCGGCACGCATGCCGAACTCATGGCGGCCGGCGGCGTGTACGCCAAGTTGTTCACTACTCAGGCGGATATCGAGAACTTTGGGGCTGACCACCCTCAGCCAGCTTCGCTGACAGCTTTCGCCAGCGGGAGCGGGGCGGCTGTGGGCGCAGCTCCGGCTGCAGCTCCGGCCGAGATGAGCACGTTCCAGGTCATCAAGCGACTACTCGGGGAGGCCAAGCCACTGGCCGGGCTTATGGTCGCGGCTTCCACGGCCGGCACCATCGGTCACCTTGCCGCAACCTTCCTACCGGTGTTCGGCATCATCGCCGGATTCGCGCTCGCCGGCAACCCCGTGTGGGGCATGAGTGCGGCCGGTGCAATCACCGCCATGATTGTTTGCGCGGTGTTGCGCGGCCTGACGCGCTACGTTGAGCAATATCTGAACCACAACGTGGCCTTCCACCTGCTCGCGCTCTTCCGCTCCAAGGCTTTCGCCGCCCTTCGCCGCCTCGCTCCGGCCAAGCTCGCCGGCAAGGGCAAGGGCGACCTCATCGCCATGCTCACCACCGACGTGGAACTGCTCGAAATCTTCTTCGCGCATACCATCAGCCCCGTGGCCATAGCCGTGACCACCACCATCGTCTACGCCATCGTGGCGGCCACGCTGAGCCCCTGGATGGCGTTGGCGCTGATCGTCTCCCATCTGATCATCGGCATCATTGTGCCGCGCTTCTTCGCCACCGGCGTGCGCAATCTGGGCCCCGCCATCCGTGGCGCGGCCGGCGAACTCGACAACGTGATGCTCGACGACATGCGCGGTCTCGACGAGATCATCCGATTCGGTCGGGGTGAAGATCGTGCGCAGGCCATCGAAGACCGCACGCGCGCGCTATGGCGTGACCATGCCAAACTCAGCCGTGTCAACGGCCGGTTCGCCGGTGTCGGCGGATTGCTGGTTGCATTGCTTACCTCGGCGGCTGCCGGCATCGCCATCAATCTTGCCGGCGTGAACCTCTACGATATCCCGGCGCTGGTCGCCGCCTTCGCGCTGCTCGCCAGCTCGTTCGGGCCGACGCTGGCGCTCGCCGCCCTGCCCGCGAACCTCACCCAGACCTTCGCCTCCGCCCGTCGTCTGTTCGGCCTGATGGACGAAGCGCCGGCCGTGGTGGAAACTGGCACTGCGAACTCGGATTATGAGGGCATGCGCCTTGACCGCGTCACCTTCGCGTACCCGGGGGAGGGGAGCGAGGCGATTCTCGCCGACTTCTCGCTCGATGTGCCGCAGCACGGCATCCTCGGTATCCAAGGCCCGTCCGGCCGGGGCAAGTCCACTATGCTGAAGCTGCTGATGCGCTATTGGGATCCGCAGCGCGGCCAAGTGACGCTGTCCGGCACGCCGCTACCGCAAATCGATGTGCATGCCCGCCGCCGTATTCAGGCCATGATGAGTCAGGAGACCCACCTGTTCGACGGCACGATTCGAGAAAATCTGTTTATCGCCTTGCCTGAATCGGAGATTCGCAATGGGGGAGCGGCCGGTGTTCTTGACGCCCGACTCCGCGAAGCCCTCGCCAAGGCATCCGTGCTCGACCTGATCGATTCCCTGCCGGATGGGCTCGACACCCAGGTGGGCGAGCTGGGCGACCGACTGTCTGAAGGCGAACGCCAGCGCATCGGCTTGGCCCGTGTATTCCTGCGCAATGCCGACTTGGTGCTCTTCGACGAGCCGACCAGTCGTCTGGATGCCTTGAATGAAGCCATCATTCTGCGTTCCATTCATGAGCTGTCCAAGAGCGAGCAGAATGCGGATAAGGGGCAAGACGTGGCTGTGGTGCTGGTCTCTCACCGTGAATCCGCCATGCGCGTTGCCGATGCGGTGCTGAATCTGTAAAGTCGCACAGTCACAGGCCGCAATACTCTGCAATACAGGATTTCCTTATATATCAGCCTCTGATAAGGGTATCCAGAGAGTCGAGGGCCGCGTTGATGGCCTGAGCCTCGCGGTCGTCATCCGTCTCGGCGAAGGAATGCTCGCTGTCGGAATCCTCGTCGGCACTGGGCAACAACACTCCGCGAGGCATATCGGCACTGTGCGCGTGCCCAATAGAGGCCATATGTGCCGGCTGCACGGCATTTGTCTGCTTGCGGTTTCGATTCGCGTCATTCGCGGAATCAACGGCATCTGCGGCATCAACGCTATCTGTATCATCCGCACCACTGCTCGTAGTCGGCCGATTCGCCAGCGTGAATGGATCGTCGGGCAGTGAATCGGCCAAGGCCGCGACTGCTGCGCTGGCCGCTGCCTCGGCCGCCGCGCCGTCCAGCATCGCACCATCCGCAGAGTCAGTCACGGAGCCATCCACAGAGCCATCCGCAGGGCCGTTCGCAGAGCCGTCCGTATACTCACCGTCGTGCCGTCTACTGGATGACTTACCAACCAGAACAGCGCCCCTCGTACGCCGCATAAGCGACGGCACGTTCTCATCCGTCGTAACTTCCGAGACGGTCGCTGCCGTGTCTTCTTCTGCAGCCATATTCGCCGCTGCCTTGGCGGCTTCCTCGGCAGCGCGCTGCGCCGCCAGCCGTTCTGCCTCGGCCCTTTTGGCGGTCTCTATGGCGAAAAACTTCTGCTGTGCCGCAGCGCGAGCCCGCTCAGCCGCATCCATAATGCCCAATGCCTGCTGACGTTCGTTTTCAATACGACGCAGCGTGGCTTCCGCGTGGCGGATATTCGCATCAGCCGTGCTCAGCGCGTATTTTGCGTAGGCCAAATCGGTTTTCGGCTGCCATAGATGCTCGATTTCCTCCAGCGTGCGTCCCATTGTCTCCGGCACCAACGCCACGATGCCGAACAGGCAAATCAGATCCAGAACCGCGAAAATCGCGAACGATATGCCGCCGCCCAATCCATCGATCATCATCGGCGTGAATTGTGCGATGATCCAGTTGGCGAACAGCAGACACATCACACACAATCCGGTGGCGCGACCGCGCAGATACGTGGGGAAGAGCTCGGGAATCACAATCCAGGGAATCGGTCCCATCGAAAAGGCGAACGATATGGTGAACGCCATGACGAATATAAGCGTCAGCAGCGAATTGCCCATGAAATACGAGCCCGAAATGCATAGCGCGAACACGCACATCATGCCGGTGCCTATTTCCATAAGACGTTTACGGCCGAACGTGTCGATCAGGTACATGCCTACCACGGTGGCCACCAGCTCCATGCCGCCTACGCTGGCGGCCGCGAGGAACTGAGTGTCCCCGGCGAACCCGAGATCCGAGAACATCACCGGCCCATAGTAGGAAATGGCGTTCATGCCGATGAACTGGTTGAACACGGCGAGAAAGATGCCGATGACGAGTGCCCGTCGCAGGCCTGGACGGAACAAATCATGGAATTCGTGCGACATCTCGGTTTCCAGTTTGACCGAGGCTTGGATGTCATCGGTGCGCAGGCGTGCGCGTTCGGTGCCGAGGATGTGCTCGAGCACCGCGAAACCTTCATCGGTTCTGCCTATCTGAATGAGGAATCGTGGGCTTTCCGGTGCCCTCCGCATAGCCAGCAGGAAGGTGGCGGCCGGAATCGCGCCTAATCCCAGCATCCAGCGCCATCCAGTGGCGATATCCCAGTCGTTTGATCCGTGGGAGGCGATGATGTAGTTGATGACGTTGGTCAGGAAGATACCGCAAACCGCAAGCAGCTGATAAGAGAAGGCGAGCAGACCACGGATGTTGGCCGGAGCCGATTCGGTGATGTATGTGACGGCCAGCGCGGCGGTCAGGCCGATGCCGTAGCCGCCGGCCACGCGCGCCACGATAAGCGCTATGGGACCTATCGTCAGCGCACTCCATACAGCCGCAACGAGGAAGAACGCGCCGCCGATAATAAGGATACGTTTCCTGCCGAATCGGTCGGAAAGGAATCCGGCGGTGGCCGCTCCGATGACGGCACCGAGCATGATGGAGGAAACGACGAGGCCCTCCATGAGAGTACTGAGCCCGTATCTGGCGCGCAGGAATTCGATGGCACCGGAGATGGAGACGATGTCGTAGCCGTACAGTAATCCGGCAAGACCCGCACTCAAAGCCAGTCCGAATGTATATTTTCCTGATCCGCGGGTGCGTATGGCTGTTCCTAAAGGATTGGGCTGCTTGGAAGCAGTCCGAAACAGTCCCGCCATGTGCTCTTCCTCTCAATACAGCTATGGTGGTGCCTATTCATACTAGCCGAACTGGCTCCGTCTGGCGCTGGACATCCACGAATGTGAACGCTCTCGGAATTGTGGATATCGGAGGCTGAAGATTCTTCTGTGTGCCCGAGGTGGCGAGTTTTGGCGGGAAATCAGGCGTGTCGCTTGATTTTGACAAATTGGTACACGGGTGTATCATCATAGATATTGGTACACGGGTGTACCAAAGAAAACACCCCAAAAAAGACCGTCAGCGGAGCATATCGCAGGCGAGGAACCCAGGCCCAAGGTAAGTCCAAAGTCCCGAAGCCACGACCAATCCCAACGGCTCAGGAGGAGATAACATGCGCAACACCAAGAAGGTCATCGCAGCAACGGCCGCCGCCAGCAACATAGCATCGGCCATGAGCCGGTACAATAAAGGACTTGATTGATATGACTACTCGTAGAACGTTCAGGTGGCCGTCCCTGCTGACTGAATCCGGTCGTGGCATCGCGTTCGGCGGCGACTACAATCCGGACCAGTGGCCCGAGGAGACACTGGACGAGGACATTCGCCTGATGGTCCAAGCCGGCGTCAACACCGTGGCCCTCGCCATCTTCAGCTGGGACAAGATCGAACCGCGCGAGGGCGAGTTCACGTTCGAGTGGCTTGACCACGTGATCGACAAGCTCGGCGCGGCGAGCATCGCCGTGGACCTGGCATCGGCCACTGCCACGGCCCCGTTGTGGCTGTACGAGCGTCATCCTGAGGTGCTGCCAATCGATCGGTACGGCCATGTGGTCAATGCGGGCTCACGCCAGTCGTGGCAGCCCACAAGCCCGGTGCTCAAGGAATACGCGCTGCGCCTGTGCCGCAAACTTGCCGAACACTACAAGGACAATCCATACGTGACGGCCTGGCACATGGGCAACGAATACGGCTGGAACAACCGCTACGACTACTCCGACAACGCCTTGGCCGCGTTCCGCACGTGGTGCGAGGCCAAATACGGGACCGTCGACGCGTTGAACGAAGCGTGGGGCACGGCCTTCTGGTCCCAGCACGTGAACAGCTTCGACGAGGTGTTGCTGCCTCGCCACATGGGCGGCGACAGCATGGTCAACCCGCCCCAGCAGTTGGATTACGAGCGGTTCGGCAACGACATGCTGCTCGACTTCTACAAGGCCGAACGCGACGCCATCGAAGAAATCTGCCCCGGCAAGCCGTTCACCACGAACTTCATGGTCTCCACCGACCAATGCACCATGGACTACGCGCAATGGGCAAACGAAGTGGACTTCGTGTCCAACGATCACTACTTCCATGAGGGCGAATCCCATCTGGACGAACTCGCCTGCTCGGACGCGCTCATGGACTCGCTCGCGCTCGGCAAGCCGTGGTACGTGATGGAGCACTCCACCTCCGCCGTCCAATGGAAGCCGTTGAACACGCGCAAGCGCGCCGGCGAGCTCATGCGCGACTCCTTGGCCCACGTGGCCATGGGTGCCGACGCCATCAACTTCTTCCAATGGAGGCAATCCGCGTCGGGTGCCGAGGCGTTCCACTCCGCGATGGTGCCCCACGCGGGCTCCGATACGAAACTGTTCCGAGGTGTGTGCGAACTCGGCGCCGCGCTGAAGACGCTGTCCGACGCGGGTGTGCAAGGCACGGAACTGAAGCGCGCGGACACGGCGATTTTGTTCAGCGCGGAATCCGAATGGGCCACTCGCTCCGAGACCCTGCCCAGCATGAAACTCAATCACTGGCATGACGTGCGCGACTGGTACCGTGGCTATCTCGATGCCGGAGCGCGCGCGGACGTGGTCCCGCTCGCCTACGATTGGAGCGGCTACCAGACTATCGTGCTGCCCACCGTGATCGCCCTGTCCGACGAGGATGCCCGTCGCATCGCGGACTTCGCCGAAAACGGCGGTACGGTCATCGTCGGCTATGCCACCGGCCTGATCGACGAACACTTCCACATCGGTCTCGGCGGATACCCCGGCGCCGGCAACGGACTTCTGCGTGACATGCTCGGCATCCGCTCCGAAGAATTCAACATCCTCGGAGAAGAAGCCGAAGACGAACCGGCCGAAATCGGTTTGTCGAATGGACTCACGACACGTCTGTGGCAGAATGACGTGACCTCGGTCGCTCCAGACACTCGCGTGCTTGCCACGTACGTGGGTACAGCCGCTGCTGACTGGGAACTCGACGGCGTCCCCGCCATCACCAGTCACCCCCACGGCCAAGGCGCCGCCATCTACGTGGGCTGCGATCTTGGCCGCCACGACATCACCCACTTGCTCAAGGAACTCAACACAACAGCCCCCTCCGACGAAAGGGCTCCCGACCAAAGGCCGGGTGGGGGAGAGATCAACGCCGCAACTACGACCGCAGCAGCCACGACTCATGACCCCCGCATCCTGCACACCATCCGCCAATCCTCAGACGGTACCATCCGCTTCGATTTCTATCTGAACCGTTCGAAGCAGCCCGTTGCCGTCAACGGTGTGGAAGGTGATCCCATCATCGCCCACCGTTGCGAGACTGACGCCGTTGGATATACGCTGAACCGCAACGCCATTCTTATCGCTAAAACGTCCTGCTAAACCGCGCTAGAATGGCAATGTTGTCCGGATAGAGGAGTGTGGCATGAGCGACGAGAAAACAGCCAAGCGTCGAGTGACGCTACGCGATGTCGCTCAGGCCGCCGGTGTATCGCTCAAAACTGCGTCGAACGTGATCAATGGCTCCGGGCGTATGACCGATGAAACCCGTACAAAGGTTGAAACAGTCATTAAGGACCTCGGCTACCGAGTCAACGTGGCCGCCCGCAACCTCAACCGCGACCACACCGGTTTTATTACTCTTGCGGTGCCATCGCTCACTCCGCCGTATCTCGCTGAACTGGCCAATCGCACCATTGACGCCGCCCGTCAGCGCGACTACTCCGTATACGTCACCACGTATGCAGAGGGCTCGGCCAAAGGAGCGCGTGACCTGCTCAAGAACTTCAACTCCACCGTGTCAGACGGCATGATTCTCTCCATGAGCGAGGTGGAGGATATTTCGCCCGAAGACCTGAAGGTCGATTTCCCGCTGGTTATTGTCGGTGCCCGAACCACATGGGGTGTTGCCGACCACGTGACTCCGGACGATGTTGCCGCCGCAGCAACAGCGGCAGGCTACCTATACGATCGAGGTTCTTCTCGTCTCGCTGTAGTGGGCGCACGAGACGACTATGACGCGGCCGCTTTGTTGCAGGCTGTGGAAGGCAACGCACAACTGCGTTTGCGTGGTGTCATTGAAGAAACGCGCCGCCGTGGGCTTGAGCTGGATCCTCATCTGATTGGCAACACCGATCAGGATTGGACCATCGGAGCCGGTGCCCGTGTGATCCAGCGGCTCATTGATTCCGGCGTGCCATTCGACGGTGTGATCGCCCTGAACGATCAGTTGGCCATCGGCGCATTGACCGCTCTGCGCACCGCTGGTTATGAGGTGCCCGCGCAGGTGCAGGTCATCGGCTTCGACAACAACGAGGAGGCCCCCTACCTGCAGATTCCGCTGCCCACCATGGATTCC